>JGI24915J38486_100617_pt1 | contig 36012 bp, 23 predicted proteins | sample LinPfosmplate3_FD_38486 | JGI IMG/M metagenome (IMG submission 38486)
TCGAGCTCGGTACCCGGGGATCCCACCGAAGACAAGTCCTATAACGAATTTCTTACCGAGCAAATTGCTGGTGATGTGGTTGGCCACGGAGATGCAACTGGCTACCTAGTTTCCGGACCGCATGTCCCTGTTGCAACTGTTGGCCAAGAGCCGTCTGCCCGCCGGCAGGCACGAGCAGATCGCATGGACGAGATTCTTCAGACTGTTGGTGCATCTGCTCTCGGTGTCACCATTGGGTGTGCCCGCTGCCACAATCACAAATTTGATCCAATTACAATTCGTGACTACTACTCACTTTCTGCGGTATTCCAAGATGTTGAATTTGGAAGCCGCTACCCGGAACTCGATGAACAGCATCCTCGTCGTGAAACTGCACAGCAACTCCATAAAGAGATCGCAAAGCAGCGGTATCGTCTTCGTGATGCTGAAACCTGGCAAGAGGACTGGGCTGGCTATGGTGAAATCCATTTTCCAAGTGCCACAACAAACGCAGTCCGGATTACATTCCTGAGTCGATATGTAGGGCTTGATGAACTTGAAATTTTTGGTCTTCACGACCTTCAAGAAAATGTTGCAAGTACCGAAAGTGGTGCAACTGTAACAGCAGCACCGGGCATGGAAGTGCTTCGGAATGAGCTCTGGAAAATCAACGACGGTGAGTACGGAACTGAGCGGTGGGCTGCACGTGTACCGCAAGGTGAAAAAGGAAACCCTTGGCTGGAGTTTCATTTTACGAAGCCGACCGAGATCGACCGGATTCGCTTAAGCAACAACAGGGAAAACTTCTTTGATACTGATTACCTCACAGACTTAAAACCGTTCAATTTCCCGAAATATCGTATCGAAATACAAACTGCCGATGGTGAATGGCAGAGTGTTGCCGAATCTGAAAACAGTTCGCAACTCAACAAACAGTTTTCTTTTCGATCAGACGCGTTACAGAAGCTTCAACACCTGATTGCTCAATTCAATACAGAGGGCCCTCGGCCAAGTTTTGTTGGTAGATTCAAAACCCCCGGACCAACACATGTATTCCATCGTGGGAGTCCCGAAAACCCACGAGATGAGGTTGCCCCATCTGCTCCTCGTGTTCTTGTTGGCGATTTGCAACTCGACACCAATGCATCTGGCCAGGCACGAAGAAAAGCTTTTGCCGATTGGTTAACCGGGCCGACAAACCCACTCCCGGCCCGGGTCATGGTGAACCGAATATGGCATCATGTCTTTGGACAGGGGATTGTCACTACAACCGGCGACTTTGGCTTCGCTGGTGCCCATCCAACACATCCAGAACTGCTTGACTGGCTTGCTTCAGAATTCACTGAACCAGCAATAACGGTCGGTGCCCACTCCGCGAAGCCTTGGTCCGTCAAACACATTTTAAAACTGCTCGTCACCTCACGTGCCTTTACACAGGAAAGTAAGCCTAACGAAGAGGCTCTCGCCATTGATGGAACAAGTAGTCTCCTCTGGCGATTTGCTCCACGTCGCCTTGAAGCTGAAGTCATTCGAGACGCTATCCTTACCGCCTCAAATTCACTCCGGCCAGAACTCGGTGGCCCAAGCTACAGAATCCATAATGTCAAAAAGCGGTATGCACAGTGGGAAGTCCTCGACAACTACGGTGAAGAAACATGGCGGCGGATGATCTACCAGGAACGAATGCGTCGGGTAGACGACTGCATGTTTACAGCATTTGACTTTCCTGACTGCGGTCAGGTACGAGCGAAGCGACCCGTTTCCACCACACCGCTTCAGGCACTCAATTTAATGAATAGCCCATTTGTGATGTCACAGTCAAAAATCATTGCTGAACGATCGCTTGAAAATACAGATAACAATCTGCCGGCAGCGCTCGACCGCTGTTTTGAACTCCTTCTTGCTCGCCAGCCAACTCCTGATGAAAAAGCGGCGGTGCAAAGTATCACCAATCCGAAAGATCTTTTCCTTGTGTGTAGGGCAATTCTTAACTCGAATGCATTCACCTTTCTTGAATAAGCCATCATGAACAACGCTGAACACCTATTACCGCAGGGTCGACATCTTCTAGACCGTCGCTCATTCCTTAAAACGGCTGGGCTCTCAACCTCAAGCCTCGCGCTTCTCAGCATGCTACAAGGGGATGGTCTTCTGGCTGAGACGGTCCGTACTGCGGGTGGAAAAGAGCCTATTCGCCCAAAGATCGATCCCAACGATCCATACGCGGCACGCCCACCTCACTTCACAATGCCTGCAAAACAGGTCCTTGTCATCTACTGTCCCGGTGCTGTAAGCCATGTTGACACCTTTGACTACAAGCCCAGCCTGGAAAAGTTTCATGGCAAGAAACCACCTGGAATTCCAGATGTCACGTTTGAAGGACCAACCGGAAACATTGCAAAGCCTTTTTGGAAGTTTCGTCCACGCGGAGAAACCGGCAAGATGGTTTCTGACCTTCTTCCCAACCTGGCCAAACAGACTGATGAACTATGTTTCGTTCACTCCCTTCATACCGAGTCGAGTGCCCACCCTCAAGGTGAGAACTTCATGAACACTGGATTCACGATGGAGGGTTTCCCATCCTTTGGTGCATGGACAACCTACGCACTCGGCACCGAAAATGAGAATCTTCCAGCATTTGTTGCCATTAATGATCCTCGCGGACTCGCACGAAGTGGAAAAAACAACTTCGGAAATGGTTTTCTCCCAGCAGCGTTTCAGGGAACGGACTTTAGTGCTACAAGCCCCCCAAAAAACCTTGGCCGTCCAGAACAACTCACGGGAAAAGACGATGCGACAACACGTGATATTATTCAGCGACTGAACGCACATCATCTCGAGCAATACCCGGGTGACGCCGATCTTGCTGGACGAATCGCCAGCTACGAACTTGCCGGTCGTATGCAAATGTCTATTCCGGACGTCATGAATCTCGCTGGAGAATCCGCAGCAACCCTCGCTTCGTATGGCGTTGAAGGTGGAAGTGAACTACGGGGCTCGTATGCACAGAATTGTATTCTTGCCAGGCGGCTCCTTGAACGTGGCGTACGGGTTGTACAACTTTTCAATGGCAGTGATCCTTCTGGTGGAAATGGCATTACAAACTGGGATTCCCACCAGAACATTCTGAAAACCCATGCGATGCAGGCTGAGATTATGGATCAGCCAACAGCCGCATTACTGGCTGACCTACGGGAGCGGGGCATGCTTGATCACACACTTGTCGTCTGGGCGACAGAATTTGGCCGAATGCCGTTCCTGCAGGCCAACGGAACAGGGCGTGACCATAACCCGGATGCATTCACATGCTTTCTTACTGGAGCAGGTGTGAAACGGGCAACCAGCTACGGCACAAGTGATGAGTTTGGCTTTAAAGCCGCCGAGAACCCCACATCAGTCTACGACTTCAATGCGACACTTCTCCACCTTATGGGACTCGATCACGAACGGCTTACCTTCTATCACAACGGATTAGAAAGACGGCTCACGAATGTTCATGGGCATGTACTCCACGACCTGATAGCCTAGCCTGCTTTGAACTAGTCTGCTTTCAAGATAGCCTGCTTTTAAATCAGCCTGCTCTCAAATTTGTCTGCTTTCCAAAAAGCCAACAGACTCTTTCATCTTTTCACGTTTCTTTGGGGAATTCTGTCATGCGGTCGGTGATATTTCTTCTTTTGCTTTCAGCAACTCAAGTCTGTGCTGCTACCGCTCACAACAAACCGAATGTCATTATTTTTTTTATGGATGACATGGGCTATGGAGACTGTCGCGCGTACAACTCTGAAAGCAAGGTCGCATTACCGAACATTGAACGCCTCTGCGCCAATGGCATTCGATTTACAGATGCACACAGCCCTTCAGCAGTTTGTGCACCATCCCGATACAGCGTGATGACAGGAAACTATCCATGGCGGGGCCGACTTGAAAATGGCACGTGGATGTTCCATCAGCGATCCCAAATTCTTGACGGCCAGACAACACTTGGCCATCTCATGAAGCGATCAGGCTACCACACGGCATTTCTCGGCAAGGTGCATCTTGGCGGCACGGTCTACAGCAAGACAACCAGCAAACCAGTCACATGGAAATTCGATTTTCATGACATTGACTTCAGCCGAAAATGGAAAGATAGCCCATCGGACCTGGGGTTTGATTTCACCTATAGCCTTCCTCAAGGAATCCAAGGACCTCCGTATATTGCCTTCCGGAATGGCATGCTTGATGGTGACCCTGAAGACCTCATTGAATGGAACCCTGGTGTGTATGGATCGTCTGAAATTCCAACCAAAGGATTCGGATTCAGAGACTGGAATTCGTCTGAAGCAGGACCACATTTAATTGGTGAGGCAACGGCTTTCATTGACCGTCATATAAAGGACAACAGCGACACGCCGTTTTTCATGCACTACTGCACGGAATCATGCCATGTCCCTCATACACCACCAGAGACACTGGCAGGAGAACACATTAAAGGTGCCACCGGAGACGCGCACCTCGACATGATTCATGAGGCGGATACCCAACTTGGAATACTTGTCGAACACCTCAAAACACACGGAATTCTCAAAAATACCCTGATTGTATTCACGAGCGACAACGGCGGTCTTGCACGAGGAAAGCCGGGACATCATCGACTTGATCATAACTCGAATGCGCCCCTTCGTGGAAGCAAAGCCACAATCTGGGAAGGTGGTCACAGGGTTCCACTCATTGCTCGCTGGGGGGATGGAACACAATCTGGTTCGACGATTGCACCAGCCGGAATCTCAACTGCACTTGTTGGACTTCAGGATATTTTTGCGACACTTGCTGAACTGACAGGGCAAACACTTGACCCGAAGCATGACGGGCTCGACAGCCAGTCTTTCTTACCAGCACTTCTCCAGCAGGATTCTTCTCGGCTTCGACACGAACTTCTCGTGCAGGCAAATGACGGAAATGGCTGGGGACAAAAACTCGCAAAAGCTTTCCGGGAAGATCAATGGAAACTCATCACAACCAAAGAAAGAACCCCTCTTCATTTATTTAATCTGAGCGAAGACCTGACTGAAGAACACGACCTCATTGAGAGCAGAGATCAAAAGCAACGCGTTGCAATGATGCTGAGCGGCCTCAACACCATTCTTGATAGCGAACGCAGCACACCTGTTCTCCAAATGGTTCAGAAACCTGTCCTGACTCCCAACATAACTGAACACAGAAAAGTATCGTCAGACAGAAACGTATCTTCAGAAGAACTCTTTCAACCTGTTCGTACCTTCACAATGAAGCCCTCCAACATTCCAGAGGGCGTGCGTGTCGAGGCAAAGGGGCCCGGCACCTGGCGAATTCAGGGGGAAACACCGTTCACTCTTCAGTTCCAGCCAACGAACAACGCGCCATGGGACGCATCCTCTTACCGTTTAGTCGCCCTGCCGGTATGTAACAAGCAAGCCGGAGTCACAACCGTCTCGGCTCGACTCAATAACAGTAAGCCTCTTGGCTGGGGCCGTCACTGCGTCGGTTCTGCAGTAGCCCTTCACGATGAACATGCAACGGTTGGCTTTGTCTTTCCAATAACAGCACCTCAGTATGACGGACCTGATATTTTCAAGGACCAACTCGGCAAACCAAATGGGCACCGACATCACTGGCGACAATTTTTCCCAGCTGATATTACCAGTATTATTCTTGATGTCGAATCATCGAGTGGTCGTGTCGACCTCGAAATTTCAGATATCTTTGCGGCGTGGGAAGCAACTCCCGAACGGGAGCGCCTGCTTCACGAACTTCCGTACCTTGACCGGTTCGGGCAGGTCCGAGCCGTCGAGTGGCCAGGGAAACTTCACTCCCTTGAACAGCTGAAAAAGGAACTGCCTGAAGAACTTTCCAAAGCAGCACATGGTCACAGACAAAACACCAGCACCTATGGTGGCTGGAAAAATGGCCCACGCCTCGAAGCCACTGGACGGTTCCGTACTGAAAAAGTTGATGATCGCTGGTGGCTTGTTGACCCGGAAGGATATCTCTTTTTCTCTGCAGGCGCGTGTCTTGCTGGCACTGAAGCAATGACACCTGTCACACCAGCCCGAATACAAGCACATTACTTCGAGAAGCTACCAACCAAAGATTCCCCACACCACTGGCTCTCAATGATTAAACGTGGTGGGAAGGACTACGTCAACTTCCCGGCCCTCAATGCTGCGAAGTCCTTGGGGAATCGATGGCAGAAAATGAGTCGCGATGGCATTCATGATCGAATGAAGATGTGGGGGCTCAACACACTTGCTGCGTGGAGCAGTACAGAAATTCGCCAAGACAAGAAAACACCCTACACACTCCTCGCCTCTATCTGGTGGCTTACAGGAAAAAAAACTCCTTCACCATTTCGGGACGACTATGTTGACGACTTATGCAAAGCACTCAAGCAATCTTCCTGGGCAAAAGATGACCCGTACTGCCTTGGCATCTTTATCGGAAATGAATTTGAATGGCCGGACCGCTTTTCTCAACTTGTTTTCGAACTTCCAGATGACGACTCGACCAAGCAGTGGGTTCTCCATCAGATTCGTGACAAATACTCTACGTTGGATCATCTCAACACGGCGTGGGGAACATCATTTTCCCAATGGGGCCAGACCCTCCAAAACGATGACACAACGCATCATGAAGCGGCAGCAAAAGACATCGACCCCCTTTACTTCGAGTTTGCCCAAGCCTTTTTCCGAAAATCAAAAGAAGCTATTGAAAAGACACTCCCCGGCACACTTTTTCTTGGGTGCCGCTGTCATCGTGGACCAAATGTTCTTGGCCGTGCAGCTGTTGGGCACGCAGACGTGTTTTCCGTCAATGTGTATGACAATGAGGTTCGATCATGGCAGGTTCCCGATACTGCTGAGATCCCGATCATCGCAAGCGAGTTTCATATTGGAGCAGCAGATCGCGGTGTACCAAGCCCTGGTCTTTCCTCTGCATGGGACCAACGACAGAGGGGGCTAGCGTACGCCCGCTATCTCGCTTCAGCTCTCGCAAATCCAAGGTTTGTCGGTGTGCACTGGTTCCAATGGATTGATCAATCGGCTGGCGGAAGACGTGACCGTGAAAACCATCAGGTTGGGCTTGTTGATGTGACCGGCCGCGCACATGTTCCATTTGTTGATATTGTAAGTCAGGTCGCAAATAAGAAAGAAACCGTACGGCTTTCGAAACCCTCCTCACCCATTCATGCACTCGAAACTCTGCTGAAAGATCTCCCCCCGCAGGCTGAAGACCAGACATCGACCTCTGTGAAAAAGATTCCGGCACAACCTATTTCAAGAAAAAGAGCACGAAAAAAACCACCGAATCTTGTCGTCATCATGGCTGATGATCTCGGCTACGCTGATGTGGGATTCAACGGCTGCCAAGATATTCCAACACCTCACATTGATTCCATCGCCAACGAAGGCGTTCGCTTCACGAGTGGCTATGTTGCATATCCTGTCTGTGGTCCGAGCAGAGCATCATTCATCACTGGTCGCTATGGCCAACGCTTTGGATTTGAGCGAAACCCGATCTACGATGTTCACAACCCTGACATGGGTCTGACGCGAGACGAAACCACCATTGCGGCGTCTCTCTCGGCTGTTAGTTATCGGTGTGGTGTTGTCGGGAAATGGCATCTCGGAGCACACGACACGCTTCACCCACTCGCCCGAGGATTTCACTCTTTTTTTGGTCATCTCGGTGGCGGCCATCGCTATTTCCCAGATGAGCTCACCATTCAAAATAGTGCCGATGCAACGGATGAACCTGATAGCTACCGAACATGGATTCTCAAAGACCACACACCAGTCGAGCCGAAGCAGTACCTTACTGATGAGTTCTCAGATGCTTCTGTTGGTTTTATCAATAACAATGCCGCGACTCCGTTCTTTCTTTTTCTATCTTATAACGCACCACACCTGCCTCTTGCTGCAACACAGAAATATCTCAATCGCTTCCCGAATCTCTCCGGAAAAAGAAAGACCTATGCAGCCATGGTGAGTGCTATCGACGATGGTGTCGGAAAAACACTCGATGCTCTCCGAGAGCATGATATCCTTGATGACACACTCGTCTTCTTCCTGTCAGACAACGGAGGACCTCACCTTAAAAACGCGTCAGACAACGCACCTCTCAGAGGAGGCAAATCTGATATCTGGGAAGGTGGCTACCGTGTTCCGTTTGCGGCACGCTATCCGCACGATATTGCAGCTGGAACAACCTTTCAGCAACCTGTGATATCTCTCGACATCTTTGCCACAATTGCTGAATTAGCAGATGCCCCAATCAGAAGCGATCGGCCTCTAGATGGTGTCAATCTCCTTCCATATCTCAACGGCACGAAAACAAATGCACCACACAACGAAATTTACATTCGCAAATATGACCAACAACGATACGCGATCCGTAGTGGGAATAAAAAACTGGTCATTCCAGTCGCAGATGCTGCGCCCCAGCTCTATGACCTCAGTCGTGACATTGGCGAAACAACCAACCTGGCGTCACAAAAGACCGGCACGGTAGACCTGCTGCAGAAAAAGCTCAACGCATGGACCGCCGAACTTATTGATCCAACGTTTACTGGCTTGGTGCAGAAAAAAAGCTACAGGTCACCATGACAGACAATGTTTCAAGAGAGACATATTGATGCTTGCATTTCAGCAAAAAACTGTTTCCGCCTTCATTGCCGAAACTACCCCGTGTGGACTGAGCAGATCACATGTAAGATACTGTGACTTCCAACACGTTGCCTTAGGTAAGGATAAATCAATGAAGTCATTTGTATCCGCTTTCGCTGAATCACTCTGCCTAGCGGCAGCACTCGTCGCATTGTCTATAAACCCAACACACGCTGCAGAACCTGCATCAAAACCAAATATTATTGTGATCATGGGCGATGATGTTGGCTACGGCGACGTCTCCTGCAACGGGGCAACAGAAATCACAACACCGAATATTGATGCCCTTGCCGAACGAGGCCTACGGTTCACCAGCGGATACTGCTCGGCTTCAACATGCACACCGACTCGCTACTCATTCCTAACCGGAAACTATGCGTTTCGTAAAAAAGGGACAGGGATTGCAGCTCCGACGGCTCCAGCAATCATTCAACCAGAAACACCCACGATCGCTTCATTACTGCGTGATGCTGGCTACAACACTGCCGTTATTGGCAAATGGCATCTTGGCCTAGGCGGACCAAATGGTCCCGACTGGAACGGCGAACTCAACCCGGGGCCTTTAGAGATCGGCTTTGACACATGCTTTCTCCTACCAACAACAAACGATCGTGTGCCACAAGTTTTTGTTGAAGACCACCATGTCAAGAACCTTGATCCCAATGATCCGCTGTGGGTTGGTAAAAAGAATCCATCACCGGATCTCCCTACGGGTGTATCTGCACGCGACACGCTCAAAATGGACTGGTCGCACGGGCACAACCAGACGATTCACAATGGCATCAGTCGAATTGGTTTTTATACCGGTGGGCACGCAGCCCGATTTCGGGATGAAGATCTCGCAGACACCTGGGTCAAACAAAGTAAAGAATTCATTCAACAAGATCGTCCGAATGACCAGCCCTTCTTCTTGTTTTTTGCAGCACACGAATGCCATGTTCCTCGAATTGTCCACGAGCGATTTCAGGGAACGTCACAACTTGGGCCACGAGGTGACGCCGTTCTTGAGCTTGACTGGTGCGTTGGTGAATTAACAAAAACACTGGCAGAAGAAGGGCTTACAAACGACACGCTTATTGTGTTTTGTAGCGACAATGGCCCGGTCCTCGATGATGGCTACAAAGATCAGGCCATTGAGAAAAATGGAGCCCACCATGCGGCTGGCCCTTATTCAGGAGGCAAATACAGCATTTATGAAGGAGGAACGAGGACGCCGTTTATTACATGCTGGCCGGGCACTATTAGCGCAGGCGTGTCAGACGAATTGGTGTGCACCATTGATCTTGCGACGAGCCTCAACCACCTTGTGAATCACTACATCCATGATGATGCCTGCCTCGATAGTATCGATGTGAGTGATGCCTTAGTTGGCAAAGAAGGCGCGAAGGGACGAGATCACCTCATCCAGCAGGACAATGGAAACAACGGAAACTACGGACTCCGCGTTGGCAACTGGAAATTGCTCCGACACGAACGTGGCAAAGCACGCAATGTCGTCGTTGAGCAGGAACTTGCAAATACGACCGTCCCGAAATACCAGCTATTCAATCTCGGAGTCGATCCGGGAGAAAAGAATAACGTCTACGAAACAGCAACCGACCAGGCCCAAACTCTCACAGCACAACTTCAAAAAGCGATCGACGATGGACGAACACGACCCATCGCTCCATAATGTTGTGGTTATATGCGTTGTGCCCATTCGTCTTCTGCACGTTGTTGTATCGAGTTTAAAACAAGAGGCCTTGCCCTTATGAAGCTGCACCCCTTTTCTTTATTCCTAACGCTCTGGATTACACTCGGGCACAGTGCTGCACTTCATGCCGACGCTCGTGACCAATGGCCTCGATTTCGTGGATCAGATGGTGCTGGCTACGCATCCGCGGAGGCACTCCCCTCGTCATGGACAAACGATGAGTGGACATGGCAGGTGAATATTCCAGGCATAGGACATTCCTCGCCAAGTATCTGGGACGGAAAAGTTTTTCTGACATCTGCCGACGAAGAGCAGAAGGTACGGCATCTTTTGTGTCACGAACTTCGCACGGGCAAACTGCTGTGGCAGCAGGATTTTCCAGGGGATATTGAACGTCATCACAAACAAAACAGTTCCGCATCAGCCAGTGCGACAGTTAACAGCGACGGCATTTATTGGCTTTGGGGAACAAGTCAAAATGTTCGGCTTGAGGCACTAACCCATGACGGAACTCGTCGTTGGGGTCTTGACCTTGGCCCATTTATCGGGCACCACGGATTCGGTGGCTCACCGGTCATCTGGGAGGACACTCTCATCGTTCCACTTGAGCAAGACACCGCAGGCACTGTGATCGGGATTGATTCAAAGACAGGAAAGAAACGCTGGAGCCTTGAACGCAACGGTGTTGAAAAGGCTGCCTACTCGACACCGCTTGTCCTAACAGATGGGAAAAGCTCTCCGCAGATTATCTGTACAAGTAATGCACATGGCATCTATGCCATCGACCCACGTAACGGAGATGTACTCTGGGAAAATAAATGTTTTCCCAGAAGAACTGTTGCCTCACCCATTCAGGCTGGTGGGCTCCTGATTGGCACCTGCGGAAACGGAGGTGGAGACAATCTTCTTGTTGCCCTGAAGCCACCAACAACACGAAACAGCTCTGGGGAAATCGTCTACGAAATACCACGTAGTGCAGCGCCTTATGTTCCAACGCCTCTTTTTTCAAACGGCCGCCTCTACCTCTGGGGAGACAAAGGTGTCGTCACGTGCCTCAACGCAGCGAGTGGAGCGATCTTATGGAAAGGACGTATTGGGGGCAACTTTTCATCATCCCCAATACGCATTGGAGACAAGATCCTTAATATCTCGAGTGACGGAGAAATGGTGACTCTTGTTGATGGTGAGGAATTTCAGATTCTAGGAAGGCGTAAAGTTGACGAAGAATGTCGAGCAACTCCAGCTGTTGCTGAAGGATTTCTGATCGTCAGAACGAAAAGCAGACTTTTCTGCCTCAAGATTTCAAAGTTGTAGCGCCCCCTGCTCTACTCAATGAAGTCTGCTTGCAAACCGTCTTCTTCAAAGACCTCTCCGACCAGATCGACCGGAGTATCTTCATCTGAAGGCTGCCGCAGATGGTCCCACAAAGAAGGACCGACGGATGCATAAAACATCTCAAAAACGTCTAGTTCATCTTTTTTTTGCGATGACATGACAACTTCCAGGGTGTTAAAAACCAATTCCACAATTGTGGCAGGACGCTACGGCGAAGCAAGCAATCGCGCAATAGCAATAAAACCCTCGAATTAAAGACTTTTTCAGACTACTCGCCATCTCCCCGAAGGACGCGATCAAAGAATTCCTGCATTGCTGGCACCGTTTCAGATGCATGCTGCCGAAAAACACCATGTCCAGCATCATTGATCCGAAGATAGGTTACGTCTGGAGACTCATGCTCCTGAAAAAGCGTATTGAGATCATCACTCTGCTGCACAGGCACCGTTGTATCAGCAGTGCCGTGCACCATAAGGAACGGTGGGGAACCACTCGTCACGTACGTAACTGGCGAAGCCAACTCCATGGTCTGTTCAATGTCTTGCGTACCAAAGAGTGCTGCAGCGCGCCCACCACCGTTTCGCACTTCCTCTCCCCACAACCGAAAGTTCGTCGGTGTTGCAGAGCAGCAGACAGCTTGGACAGCACTTGAATATTTTCGATGGGGACCGTCACCTTCTAAGTCATCTTCTGTTGATGAAAGACCGAGCATCGCCACAAGGTGTGCACCTGCTGAATTTCCATAAGCACCAAACCTGCTCGCATCAATACTAAGTTCATCGGCATGTGCACGCATCCAACGTACAGCACATTTACAATCAGCAATACAGTCAAGAATTGTACCCTCGTCTACGAGGCGATAATTAAGTGATGCACAGACGTACCCCCGAGAGGCATACTCGAGTGGATATTCACGAAAAACACCAGTTCCTTTATCACCATTACGCCATCCACCGCCATGAATAAAAATGAGAACAGGACGAAGACTTTTTTTAGCATCTCTGGGTATCGCAAGGTCAAGGCTCCACTTTTTATTTCCTTCCCGATAAGAGATATCTTCTCTGAGTTCAACACCCTCTGGCACGACAGCTTGACGCCCTGTTGGCTTCCGCTCCTGAGCTTGTCGCAGACGCTTAAATAACTGCGTAAGTTCTCCTTCACTCAGAACATCATTTGAGTCCTGATCAATCCGGTCAAAGTTCGTCTGTATCCGTACCTTCGCCTCACTGCGACTGATTGCCCCATCATTATCATCGTCCATCTGCTGAAGAACCCATTGTGCGCCTCTTACCTGCTGAGCAGCAGCTACCCGCAACTGGAGAATAAAGACACATACAAAAAAAATGGGAACGGCCCCAGCTACAACAAAACGCATCCACTTCATGCTGCCATCTCCTAACGCACCTAACTTGTATCGACAGGCTACTGTTGCACGGACGGGCTATGAAAACCCACCTGATCACGAAACCCATTTGTTTCTGGCTTTACACTCAAATTAAGAATATTCACACCATTCCCATCAAGGCTGCTCTGTGAAATATAATTCCCTCGAGCATGCTTTTTGATCAAAATTGCAGAACGACCATTCAGATCCTCAAGTCGATTATTAAAGAAATAGTTATTTTCGGTCGTTCGGTCAGCAGCTCTTCCACCGAGTGAAAGCCCACTTCGATTGGCTTCCATTCCTACGCCCCCTCGAATCACATTACAGGCCACAACATTTTTCTCTGTCTTGCCTTGAACATTTTCTGTCCACATGCAGATTCCATTCGCAGAATTTTTTTCACAAAAATTTGCAAAAGCTGTATTTGAATTGACGCATTCTTCAAAAAAGATTCCTGAGTGATACGAGTTACGTGTTACCGTGTTGAAAATCGCTGCACTATGAAAGCAATAGGCATCAAAATCAATTGAAAAGCCCCCTGCCGAACAGCGATTTCCTAAAGCATACACACGCTTTGAAACATGCATCCAGATACCACGGTGACCAGGATCGCGAATATCACAGCCACGAACCACAAATGATCCATAGTGTTTTTTAGAACTGACCGCATTGACAGAATCGCTCCCGAAACCACCATGTTTTGCATGGAGATCAATACTCACGCCGTCTAGCAGAAATGCGTTCTTTGCATCTGCTCCGCTACATGCAGAAAATACTTTTTGCTCTGAAATTAATTGGCCACCAGAGAAAGAACAGCATCCCTTACCTTTCATACGAAGAAGTTCAAACGAACCAGGATCTTTGGCTTGATACACATTGACAACTTTCCCATCAAGGATCACACATGTATGGTCGGGTAGCGACAATCCTTCCTCAGACTTATTCACAAACGCACCCTGCATCATCACGACGAGCACGGTGTCCGGATTGGACTCTCGCTCTTTTTGAAGCCGACGATTCACTTCCCTCGTATCCATTTCCTCACGACGAGCATCGATCACAACATCATGACGGCCAAAAGACTTCGTGACACCAGAATCATCTCTCCAGATAACGGGCTCATCATGCAGGCTGGAAGCTGTTGGTGGGTTGAAATATGCAACTCCACTCCCACTCACTGATTGAGCGGACACACCATGATTTGAATATAGGATGTTTTTGGTGCCGCCCACACGCACGTCAGCCCTATTTTGAAACGCATTCCAGCCAACTGTCGCCTCTTTCCCATCAAACACAACCCCAACATCATTTTCACGAATCATATTTTCATACACCAGCGAAAATTCTGACTGTTTAGCCAGACAGACTCCAACCTGATTTCGAACCACTTGATTCCGAACCAGCAATGCGTCTGAAGAATGAACAACAATTCCAGTATCACTGTCGGCACAAAGAGTATTTGCAACGATTGATGAAGGAGAATCAATCGACAGTGCAACGCGGCCGACAGAGGTAATTTTGCTGTCCAGCACAATAAAGGCAGAAGACTGACGTACGTCAGCGCCATTTTCTCCACAGGCGGAAATAGTTGTTCGCGTGAGTGAAACAGGACAGTCGTACCGGCTGGCATCCTGCCCAATAACCCGCATGCCATCCTGCTGGCATGCAGCTATGGACACGCGATCAATATGGACCCTCCCACTATTTTCAATCTGCAGACCAACATCAATGGTGTTGTTCCCGTAAAACATCGGCTCTCGTGCAGATGCCTTATGGACTCTTGGGTCAACACTCCCTGTGATGCTGACAGAATCTCTATCCAGAATCGCAATCAGTGATTTTGCCGTAGAACCGAGACCCGCAATAACCCGTGCCCCTTTGCCGAACACAAAACACGTCTTGCTATACGGCGACAGTGGTGCATCTAAAACTTCGATCACACCTGTAACCCGAACAACAAACACAGCCAAACTATTTTCTTCAAAGCATGTATCCAAAATGCCCTGTGCTTCGTTCGCTGACATCGAATTAATTTCAATGTGGACAATCTGTTCATCCGGATCAACTACAAATGGCAAAGACGGTTCTGCATAAAAATCCGGAAAGAGCTCGGTTACACTTCTCTTCAAAAGATTCTCCAGCCGCGGCCGAGACAATAACCATGACGGCACGCTGTCGCCAGCAATCCCATACTTGCTGCACGACAAAGCGCATAGGCAGAGCAGCACTCTGATGAACGTCCCAGTCATAATGCTCCTATAAATTCTCTACAGGTTTTACCGTTCGACAGATTCAATAAACATTTCAACGGTATCCGGATCAGACTTTGCACGCACATGGTCGTCCCGTCGGACAACCTTCCCATTGCGATCGATTACAAATGTCCAACGTTTCGCCGTGGCATTACGAACCAGATCGACGTCAGCACCATCAACTGACTTGGTCACCGTTTTTCTGCCCTGAGTCACAGGGACTCCGAAAAGCTTTGCAATTTGCCCATCCGCGTCAGCAAGAAGTGTGAAATTCAACTGATGAGCTTTTTTGAAAATCTTGTGATTCTTCACTGTATCACCACTCACGCCGATAATTTCTGCATTCAGTTTTCCAAATGCCTCCATCCTGTCACGGTAGCCACACGCCTGCGAGGTACAGCCGCCGGTCATATCCGCTGGGTAGAAATAGACAACAACAATTTTTTTGCCGATATGATCGGATGACTTCCAGACATTACCCTCGTCGTCAATTGCCTCAAAGGCAGGAACAGGTTCATTCAAGCCGATTGCCAACACGGCATGAGAAGCAAGCGCGCAGGCTATACAAGCAAGAAAGAAAACAATTTTTTTCATCAGAAAATCCTCCTATGGTGTAGCTGCCTTTACCTGCAGCCTGAGTGCAATCTATACCGTTTTCCAAAATTAAATTCACCCGCTGATAGAAGCAGCAAGCGGCCCACATGCAGTTGTACCAATGCTATTACCATGCTGCTGCTATTACCATCCTGCCGCATCTGTAAAAAAGTATAAAAGAATGAGACGAAAAACCAGTCCTCCCCAAGATCAGCTTCAGCGAAACCAGTTCCAGCAAACATAGCTTCTGGGCTGCACTTCTCTATCGGAAACCAATAGCGTTCTGTCAGCAACAGCAGCCGTAATTCTCACGCATGGCTCTCTCACGTGTCATTCGATTGACGCCCGGTGCCCCCCTCTCCATCGCAGCATAGTCAGCATCGTTCAGGTATTAAACCAACCTCACGTTTGTTGATACAAACAGATGATGAGATTCATCTGGCTAGGAGATAGTCGCAGAGCCAGGAAAAGCTTCTCGAATGAATAATTGCACCATCGTTTTCTTTCCCAACGGAACTTCTCATGGAACGCATAACTTTCTGACCCACAGGACATGGACTGGCTTTCTCGCTAAGAGAACACTGCACAGATGCTCTTCACTTACTGAAGTGTCCCTACCAATACGGCTGAAGTGTCCCTACCAATACGGCTGAAGTGTCCCTACCAATACGGCTGAAGTGTTCATACTGCTGCAGAGTAGCCTGATCGAGTTCTTGCAGTTGTCTCTCTCACTTCAGGCGAATATTTCCGACCCATTTGCGGTCAATGAGATGCCAGAAACAAGTCCTTCAGAACATTCAGGAATGCGTGCAGAAAAATTACCCACATCAGAAAAAACAGCCATTCTCGTTGATTTCTGCCGGTTTTTGCCCCGTATTTGAATGGAATATGACGAACCACCATAAAATATTAAGATTTTATGGGGTCAGACATAGATTAATACATACATAGTGGGGAATTCTGACGGTTTTGCCCTGTATCGAATGCGGTTCTCGTAAAAAGATAAAAAAATGATTGAGCGTTACCATAATAACTTCCTGCTGCTCGTTGCAATGACTTCCTGCCTTTTGTCGCCACTGTCTGGTGTCGCAAAGGAAACTCATGTACCGCGGATTGACGATCGCTTTACATCTGCTGCAGAAAGCGAATCAGACTCCCCTGACTTTCGCCGACATGTCGTCCCGCTCATGGGTCGACTTGGTTGTAATGGCAGAGCATGTCATGGCTCCTTTCAGGGCCAAGGTGATTTCCGACTTTCACTCTTTGGCTACGACTTCGAGGCAGATCACAAGAACCTCCTGCAAGGTGACGATCCTCGTGTCAATATAGGAGACCTTGAAGCCAGCCTCTTCCTCCAGAAACCTCTTGAGCAGGTTGACCACGGAGGTGGCCAGATACTTGATGCGGACAGCTGGCAACTCGCTGTTCTCAAACAGTGGATCGAACACGGCGCTCAGGGAGTCAGCGACAATGACGCAGTATTTGTTCGGCTCGACGTTTCACCTGCTGAAATTGTCGCACAGGAAAAAGGGCAGACCTGGCAGCTTAAGGCAACAGCTGTATGGTCTGACGGAACGCATGAAGACGTGACGCCTTTGTGCAGGTTTCGAACCAATAATGATCAGATTGCTGACATTGATGAGCATGGGTTTGTTACAGCAAAAGGTCCTGGTGACAGTCATGTCGTTGCCTTTTATGACAACGGCGTGGTGCCCATTCCTGTGATCTTTCCTGTCTCCGACAAAACAGGTTCTGAGTATCCTGACATCAAGACACCAACGCCGATTGATGAACTCGTTGCGATGAAGCTACAAAAACTTGGTGAAATCCCCTCAGACTTATGTAGCGATGGTGAATTCCTGCGCAGGGCATCACTCGACATCACCGGGACACTCCCACCAGTTATAGAAACAGAGGCGTTCTTGAGTGATACCTCTCCAAACAAACGAAGTGCGAAAGTCGAAGAATTACTTGAGCGACCTGGGTATGCCGCCTGGTGGGCTACCAAGCTCTGTGACTGGACCGGAAACAATGATCGTAATCAAGGAAACAACGGGCCCGAGCGACGGCAAGGTGCCTCCCGGTTTTGGTACGAATGGATGCACACGAAGGTCGCTGAAAACCTACCTTATGATGAAATTGTGACAGGTATTGTTCTTGCCAAAAGCAGGCTTGAGGGAGAATCGTTTACGGCGTACAGCGAGCGCATGAGCCATTACCTTACAAGTGAGGATGGTGCCTCATTTGGTGACCAACCATATCTCCCCTACTTCTGGACCCGTCAAAACTTCCGAAAACCAGAAGAACAGGCACTGGGCTTTGCGTACACCTTTCTCGGGGTCCGTATCCAGTGTGCCCAATGCCACAAACACCCTTTCGATCAGTGGACAAAAGACGACTTCGATCGCTTCAAGAATTTCTTCACACGCGTTGCGTATGCCAGCAAAGGTTCTGGTAAGGAAAACCAAAAAGCCTACAAGGAAATGCTTGTTACCCTTGGCATCGACATAAACGACAAGGATTTAAGGGGGAACAAGCTCTACGTAGCACTCGCAAAACTTGCTCAGAAAGGAAAGACAGTTCCTTTTGGAGAGGTCATTGTGACACAGGCAAAAGCACCACTTAATAAAGAAAAAATCGATGGCGTAATGGCCCAGATCAACGCAGAGGACATTAAGCCAAAGAAAAAGGAGCAGCTTGAAAGATTCCTCATGGGTCGCACAGCAACAGTCCTTGGTGGCAAGGAAATGAAGCTGGAAGAGGTTGAAGACCCGCGAGAAATTCTCATGGCTTGGATGCTTGATGACTCAAATCCATACTTTGCCCAATCAATCGTGAATCGTGTGTGGTCATCGTACTTCAATGTTGGCATCGTTGAACCACCAGATGACCTCAGTCTGGCAAACCCTCCGAGCAACCCCGAGTTGCTTAGCTATCTCGCTGAGGGCTTCCGGGAACACAACTTCGATATGAAGTGGCTGCATCGTGAAATCTGCAAGAGCGAAACCTACCAGCGTGGCTGGAAACCCAATACCACGAACCAGCATGATGACAGAAACTTCGGTCGAGCAGTTGCTCGAAGAATCCCAGCGGAAGTTATCTACGATGCGGTCCGAACAGCAACCGCGGGCGATCGTGAAGCCATGGAACTGTGTTCACTCGTTGAAAAGCGGGCGATAGCCGACACAACTGTCGGGTCATACAACAACAATTACGCCTTGGAAATTTTCGGACAGTCGACGCGTGAGAGTAATTGTGATTGCGACCGCTCAATGGAACCGAGCCTCCTTCAGACAGTTTTTCTTCAAAATGACAAAGAAATGCTGGACTCCATCAGTCGTCGCGGCAGCTGGCTCGATGAACTCACCAAAACACTTCCTGACTTTAGAGATGCTGCTGCAGAAAAGCTTTACCTGGCTCGAAATCAAAAGCTGACAAACGAAATTGCACAGCTTAAGAAGCGGCTTGAGTACGCAATCAAGAAAGACACTAAGACAACGATTAAATCGATTAAGAAATCGATTGCAGTGAAAGAAGCGGCAATGAAAGAACCAAAGGCGAGCAATGTTTTTGACGGCTCTGTTTCGGAATGGGTTGCACAAAATGAAGACCACGTGCATGACATTCTTGACAGTGCTTATTTGCGAACACTTGTTCGACGCCCAACTGAGCGTGAGATCAATCGATCGATTGCTTACCTCAGAGAATCCCCGACTGCCAAAGATGGACTCCGCGATATTCTTTGGGCGTTACTCAACACAAAAGAATTTGCTCTGAATCATTAATCCTGGCGTCCTCGCCATACCAAACAAAGAATTATTACTTGGAGAAATATCATGGCTCTTCATCGAACCTGTGACGGCGTCGTTCGCAGAGACTTTTTAAGACTTGGAGCACTCGGTGCTGGTGGGCTTTCTCTGTCGAATTACCTGCGATGGACGCACGCCGCATCTGCACGTCCAAAGGGTGCAAAGGCTGCCATTTTCATCAACCTTCCTGGTGGTCCATCCCACATGGATACGTTTGACCCAAAGCCAAATGCACCGTCTGAATACCGTGGTGAGTTTAGCGCCATCAAAACATCTGTTCCTGGTATCCAGATCAGTGAGCATCTGCCGAAGCTTGCGCAGTGTATGGACAAGTACGTCATCCTTCGCGGAATCACGCACTCACTCGCTGCTCACAAACTCGGACAGGAATATGTCAACACTGGCAATCGCCCCATCCCCTCTCTTGAGTTTCCTGGCTACGGAGCCGTTGTCAGCCGTGAGCTTGGGGGACCGATGGAACTGCCCCACAATGTTGCGATTCCAAAAAACAACCAAGGTGGCACTGGCTACCTTGGCGTGAAGTATGCAGCGCTCGCTACAGGAAAAACTCCGACGCCTGGCATGCCTTTCAGTGTCCGTGGCATGACGCTCGATGGCAGCCTCACCGTGAGTGATGTCGAACGACGCCAAATGCTTCTCGAAGATCTCGACCAACGCTTCCATGCCATCGAAGACAAGAACCAACTTGTCGAGGGTCTCGACAGGTTCACCGAGCAGGCGCATAAAATCATTACCTCACCGAAGGCAAAAGAGGCTTTTGACACAAACCGTGAGAGTTCAAGCTTTGCAGCCCCCTTTGGCGAAACGAAATTTGGGCAGAGCTGTTTGCTTGCCACGCGGCTTGTAGAGCATGGCGTCCCGTTCGTGACTATCTCGTATGGTGGATGGGACACCCACCGTGACAACTGGAATGCTCTTAAAAACAAACAACTACCACCACTCGATGAAGGCTTATCAGCCTTGTTCACAGGGCTTGAGCAGAAGGGGCTTCTGGACTCAACGGCAGTGCTCGTTACTGGAGAATTTGGTCGCACACCAAAGATCAACACGACACGGACTGGACGCGATCATTACGCACGCGCCATGTTCATGCTGATGGCAGGTGGTGGAATCTCTGGTGGAAGGGTGCTCGGCGAGACTGACGACACCGCAAGTGGTCCTCGACACGATGGCCATTCACCCGATGATGTTGCGGCAACGTATTACAGTCTGCTGGGCATTGACCCAACGAAGGAATATCACACAAGCACGGGTCGACCTGTCATGATCGTGCGGGATGGAAGTGTGATTCCCGAATTGATGAGCTAGTTAGAAAGCAGATCAGCGGATGCGTAACCATAGACCCTCTGGCTCATTCTTTCGATGGGCTGTTGTCGCTCTGTATGCACTATGCGTCATGGCGTCCACAGAAACGTTCGCAGAATCGTGGGGACGATTTCGTGGCCCGAATGGTACTGGTGTTGCTGAGAACACAGGTAGCTTGCCAGTGACCTGGTCCAACGAGAAGAATCTTGTCTGGAAGACTTCTGCTGCTCGTGGCTCGAGTTGTCCCATTCTTGTGAAGGACTTGATTGTGTTCACAGGCTATAGTGGCTACGGAGAAAAACTCGACGACCCTGGAGAGCGTGACAGCCTGAAACTCCACGTCATTGCGATCGCTCGAAACGATGGCAGCCCAAAGTGGACACTCACGCTTGACCCTTCCCCTGAAGAACAAGAAGCGACGCCTCGTGTCGCTGATCACGGGTATGCGTCGCCGACTCCATGCTCCGATGGCGAACACATCTACGCAGCCTTTGGGCCTTCAGGTGTGGTCTGTTGCTCACTTACTGGCAAAGAAATCTGGCGGACAAGTATTGGCACCGGTGTTGCAGGCTTTGGTGCGGCGGCCTCCCCGATTGTCTATAAAGACCTGGTCTATATCAACGCGGCCATTGAATCGAATGCACTGATTGCCCTCGATAAGCACTCAGGAGAAATTGCCTGGAAGGTGGGTGATATCCAGAGAGCATGGACCACACCTACCATCGTTACACCCAACAACGGGACACCCGAACTGGTCATGCACCACAAGGAACTCATCAGAGGATATGACCCTATGACTGGTGATGTACTCTGGACCTGCCAAGGCATTCCAGACTATGTCGTCCCAGGCATCGTTGTTGTGGATGACACCCTCTACTGTTCAGGAGGCAGACAAAATCGTACGGTCGCCGTGAAGGCTGGTGGCCGCGGTGATGTCACAGAGACCCATAAACTCTGGGAAGTCACAGTGGGCGCGAACGTCACAACGCCCCTGTTTCACAATGGCTACTTGTTCTGGTCACACGACAAGGGAATGGCTCAGTGCCTAAACGCCGAGGACGGCAGCACACTCTTTCGAGAACGTTACGAATCACGCGACAGAGTATACGCATCACTTGTACTTGGAGACGGCCGGCTCTACGCACAACTCCGTGATGGCACATGTGTCGTTATGGCGGCAGAGCCAGAGCACACTATTCTTGCTGAAAACAAACTCGGCGACGGAGATGAGCAATTCAATGCGACACCGGCCTTCGATCAGGGCCGCATTATTCTTCGTTCAACGAAAGCCGTGTACTGTGTTGGTACAAAGTAGGTGATGTTTCCTTGAACCATGTTGACCAACAACTCTTCATAAAACTGAAATCCCTGGCACGCCCCTTGCGCACACCACAGGCAACGCATCGACTGAGGGAATAGAGACGGGTAAAAAATTCCGCCTTACATTCTGTCAGTTCTGCTGGGAGAACGATCTTCATAAAAATATGATGAGTCTCACAAAATCCTCTTTGTGCCTCGACCAAACAAGGATTTCTGTTACGAACCATGGATATCTTTCCGTAGGTCCTGCAGTAGCCAATGCTCCTTAGAAAAATCTTCTTCTTTCTCTCATTCGCTATGACCACGTCTCTGTGACTTCATGGTGCGTGTGAATCAGGCTCGGAGCAGGTGTTTTCGTAACTCTACACCGGAATAGGCACTGCCATTATCTCTCGGCAACTTTGCCGCTTGTACCAATACCTCGGCATGTGCATATAAAAAAGAAGGATGATCATATACTACAACACTCGAAATCTTATCCAAAACAGGTACATTGATTTCAAGTTGTGATTCGTTTTCAAGGAGGCTGATTCAGTGTTATTCCCCGCCGACGCACCAGCACATAAAAAAGTTGGTTTTCATCCACGGATTCTTGGAACTCCGACACCCATGTTTCCGGGCTATGAAATTGACATTAGTGATCGAGTTGGCGATTCTGAAAAACCTGATGCTGTCTGGCACCGCGATCGTGCAAAACAGATGATTCGCAATCATCCAGAAATCAAAAGCCTTTTTGGAAATACACCAAGTACAGCATTCTGGTGTATCGCGTTTGCTTCGGCCCAGATTGCTTTGGCTGTTGGTTTCAGTAGCCAACCATGGTGGGCTGTTCTACTCGTTGCCTGGGCAATTGGCTCGTGGATTGATGTCAATCTGTTTCAACTCGCTCATGAATGCAATCACAACCTTGTCTTCAAGAAAACAACACCGAACCGGTGGCTTTTCACTTTTACAACACTCCCAATGTTTATGTCCGGGCATCATGCATGGTGGATTGAGCATCATGTGCACCATAATGACCTCGGTGCCAAAAAAGATTTCATCACACGTCGCCGAACTGCGTTTCTTCTTACACGCCAACATCGGTATCTTCTATTTTTCACCGAAGGACCGATCTACAGATTCTGCTGTGCCCTCTTTTCACCTGTTGGCATGCCGTATGCGCTTGTCATGCTTGTTCTGCAATTCTTCCGCTCGATACTCGGGCTCAGTGTCTACACATTTGAGTCTCTCCTCCGCGGCAAACTTGACCCAGGCCCCAAGGCACTTTCTATCCTTGCTGATGAACATCTTATTTCGGGATACGAAAACTATAAACTCAAGCGCTGGGCTGTTATCTACCCGTCACTTTCGATCCTGATGACTGTGGGTCTTTTTACGGTAGGTGGCTGGAAGGCTGTTGTTTTTCTTTTAGCATCACAGCTTTTCGCAACCGGATTTCTGCACCCACATAACTTTGGAATTATCCTCAGCAACTCACATTTTCATGGAAGTAGCAGCTATCAGCCATCGTCATCGCTTTATGGATGGTCCAACTGGTTGTACTTTAATTTCGGCCTGCACCTCGAACATCATGACTTGATGGGTATTCCCTGGAGTCGGCTTGGGCGCCTGCGAGAAATTGCCCCCGAGTTCTATGATGATCTGATTATCACGAAGTCATACCGTAGCCTTGCCATGAAGTTCGTTATGGGAAACCCACAATCGCTTGAAGCTCAATTCACTCGACAGGACGAGGTGAATAAAGAGCGGCTTCAATCAGCAGAGGTAGACGATGAAACTGACTCCGAGGCCAACAGTGAGCAGAAACCGGAACAGATTCCGGTCATGCAATAAACCTATCTCACTGCGGTTCTTGTAATATCACTTTAAACAGTTGTATTCGAGACAGCGATAGTGCCTCAGGCATCAGATGTCCTGCTACTTCGCTCTCCATATCTTCACATCGTCATACCGCACAACACCACCTCCACGTGTTGGAAGGTTGATCTGATCCTTTGTGATATCAAAGCGGACATTCTTTGCACGAAGAATGGGGCCACCCGATACCTGAGCCACCATTTCATCACCAACAATCTCGAGCATCATCCAGTACCAGGTATTGGCCTTCACATTAAAGCTGTCAGTAACCAGAGTCTCGTCTTCATCACCTTTAAGTGTGACGTTCCTGTCTTTGACTAATGCCTGCCCTTTCAGTGATGACACCGTAAAGCGACAGACATGGCCAGTTCCGGTTTTAAAAGAACCATCATTAAATCCAAAATGGACACCAGACAGACCATCAACAAGCTGAAAGCGAAACAGTAACACACAGTCATCCACCGGAACTAATAGCCGACTGCTTGGTGTTTTCCCACTGTGGCTGGTATTCCCTGCAGCAATCCGCTTTGCCTGAAATGCTTTTGTTGAAGGCCTTCCTTCGAGCGACCCCTCAACGACAGACCACTGCGTTCCATGTAGGGGAATCCACTGCTCTGGAACATTTCCATCAGAGAAATCTGCTTCGAAGAGCAGTTCTGCACACTCCGCCACCTGAGGAACGACATCAGGCACGGCTGCACCTGTTTTGTCCTCACCAACGCAGACAGACCTGCCGCTGACGAACATAAGCAGAACCCCGGCCACAGCACCAGACACAACCAGGACCCGAAGTCTTCTTTGTTTCATGAACATCTCCACACAACATGTTATCTAGCAGATAGCGGATGTACCACCATATTACGAACCTCAGATCCCCAGTCCGTTCGAATGACCTCGCCCAGTGAACCATCTGGGTGAATTGGAAAGACTGCAAGTGTCTTATCACGTGACTCACTGACAAGAAGATGTGAATCACTGGGTGAAACACGTAAACACCAGGGAATATCCCCCACTCGCTTTCTTGATACAAGGCTCAGGCGGCCATCCTCAGAAACGCTAAACATAAAAACACTATCTTCGTCACCGACAAAGTCTCGCAATGCAAGAAACAGAAATTTCCCGTCTCCTGTCACAGCAATATCGGACGCATGCATGCCACGTACACCTGCCGTGTAGGGCGATCGACGGGGAATCGTTATGGCATGCTGGAGAGCCACAAGCTGACCGTTTGCTTCAACACGATACGCACTGACCCCAAGCTGCTGCTCATTACTGAAGTACACGAACGGCAAGTCAGGATGGTAGGCAATGTGCCGCGGGCCAGACATGTGGGGCGGCTTTGCATCAAACGGATCAAGCGGCGAAACCTCACCCGTTTGTCCATCAAATGCGTACTGATAGATCGCATTGAATTCTTTAACACATGGCACGTACAGAAATCTGTTGTCAGGGGTTGTCAGTACACTGTGGGCATACTTCTCTGCCACTTGGTGATGACTTACCCGCTCACCAACCACACCGTCAGGCTTCACCTGATACACATCAAGATGCCCGTCGTGATACGACGACGTCAGGAAATACCCTCCAGTACGATCGAAACTTGTATAGCCTGTTGAGTCTTGTAGGTCTGACACCCCAACAATTGAAAGTTTGCCGTCATCGCCAAGTCCAAGAGTCACAGCACGAGGACTTTCTGCACCCTTCCCCACAAGTGTCACAATAAAAGACGACTGCGTAGGATGCCTGGCTATGCCGTGAGGCTTTCCCGGCATGGCTATAAGGCCCTCTTGCACAACCTCAACCCGATTGCCGTCTGGTCGCACCTTTATGTGGCGCAGTTGCTCACCCGCACCGTCGACTGCGTACACGTCAAACGGACCACTACCTTTATCAGCAGCGCTGCATAGTCCGGGCGACAGTGCAACGACACTCCACACTAAGAAAATCAACGAAATGGTACTCCGACGAAAGCGTATGCCATTACGATGTCGTTTCAGTTGCATACTTTCAATTAGCATTTTTTCCATATCTCAACCACCCCTCTTCATTGCTGCTGTTTTCGGCATGGTGTCAACAAATCCAGCGTGTGTTCGACGCAGCTCGATAATTGCTTTTTTGCGGAGTGAAAGAAGGAGTGATTGAAAATCAGCCTGTATCGCAAGGTTACTCAACTCCTCCGGATCAGCATCCAGATTATAGATTTCTTCAACTTCTCCTTCGACGAGATATCGCACGTACTTGTACTTGCCATCACGCAGCATGACATACCAAGGAATATTTCCCACCTGATAGAGATCCGCCTTATCCGGCTGTGAATCAGTGTCGGCCCCATACTTTCGCCCTGTATGCGTCATGATCATCGGTTGAGTCCACTGAGCCGACTCTGGACTTTGAAGTAACGGACGAATATCACGGCCATCAGTTCGCCACGGAATTTCGACACCAGCCGTTGAACAGAAAAACTGAACAATATCTGGGGCGTTCACGGGATGCGAACACACCTGTCCCTGCGGCAGCGTTGCGGAATGTGAGATGATCAGCGGAGAGGCCACTGCAGCGTCATAGGGGGCAACTTTGTTATTCATGCCATGCTGGCCCAAGGCAAAACCTTGGTCGGCCGCGTACACGATAAGCGTATTTTCAAGCTGTCCAGTCTGACGGAGCGTCTCTATTAAACGACCGACTCCCTCATCAATCGCCATCACGCATTCGTTGTACTGCTCAACCCAGTCTTGATAACCCTGCCCTGCTGTGTTCGTATTGAAGTTACTTGCTTTCAACTTTTTCTTTTGACGGTATGGCTTTCCGTCAGGCCCTTGCTGCCAGGAACTAGTTTTTTCAAGATATTGTGGCTTGTCTGGCCAGGGTCCAAAGATGTCCACCGGGACATCGGCTTCTTTTCCCATCAACGCCCCCTCATGACGATCAGCCGGTGTGGTTGGACCATGAATTGCTCCGTAACAGAGCCATAGATACCACGGCTTTTCAGTGTCGCGCTGCTCGCCCTTGATGTAGTCAACAGCCCAGTCTGTATAGTTATCTGTCGAATAGCCCTCAACCCGACGATCATCTCCGTTGAACGTCACGATCTGGTCATAGAAGTAATGTCCCGCGTTCTCAGGATGAGCCGGCCGATTCCAGACAATCTGATGATCCCAGTCTCGTCCATTGCCTGTATCAACACCTGTGTGCCACTTCCCAATGTGTGCTGTGTGGTATCCACTGGCTCGAAAAACGGAAGGCCAGAACCGACACTGTGTTGGATCATATGTACTTCCCGGATATTTCCCTTCCATCCGCATTGATTGCACCCCGTGCTGCAGTCTCCCCGTCAGAAAGCTTGCACGTGACGGCATGCACCATGCGCCCAGATAGGTTCGTTCAAAGCGCACTCCCTGCTTCGCCAGTGCATCAATGTTGGGTGTCTGCACCCAGTCTGGTGACTCAGGATAACATGACAGTGTGTTGAAATTTTGGTCATCACTGAAAATGAAAAGAATATTTGGGCGTTCAGCTGCGTTGATATCATTGGCACTCACACAAACCAATAAAAAAAACAGCACACAATACCGATTTGAATAGGTCATTTTTGCTCCCCTACGATTCTGAAACCAGATACTTCTAAGTGTGCTCTCTCTAACTATTGTCTCACAATGTGAGCATTACGTCTTCACAAGAAAATAGTCAGATATTTCACTCGCCACCTTTTTACCTCGAAGCACTTCAACTATTGCCAATGCATATTCAATAGCTGTTCCTGGCGTCTGTGATGTCACGATATTACTCTCTCGATCCACACAGACCCGGAGCTTCGAATCAAATACGTCGCCGAGCAACTTTGTAAAAGCATCGGCTGGCCACACCTGATCTGGGGTCTTGATTACCAGTGGATTTCCCGTCACCTTCTTGACGTGCTCAAGAACGCCAGCTGGCTTCAATACCAACGCAGGAGAAAGGCAGATTGCACCGACCAGACCTCCACCAGCATGATGTCGCTGAATGACCGCCTTCAGCAACTCTGATGCAGCCAGATTCATCGCACCAGGCACACCGCCTGCCATCACAATCGCGTCCCACGTCTCGTCAGAGACCTGCTCGAGGTTCGCATCTGGCACAATTCGGAGCCCTTTTTGCAACACCACTGTGTCGAGCGATTCAACACTGACCACAGTGACATCAACATCTGCTCGACGCAGGACGTCGACAAGTGCACAGAATTCTATTTCTTCATTACCGGTAGCAACAGGAAGGAGTGCTTTCATACAACCAGAGTCTACGTAATCAGCATGCGACTAAGAAGTCACTTTAATGCGGTAGAAACCTTCACTTCTTGGATAAGCCACTTTGTCAAACCAAGAATTGAATGCGGGTCGTTCTCTGGCCCCACTGGTCGACCACGTCCTGTATGGTGGGGAAACGTATTTAAATAGTAGTGCATCTTAGGATGCTGTTTTGGAAGCCCCCGCTGCCAATAGGTTTCAAGCCATTCTCGCTCAATAAACGGACGGTAGTGCTCCGACGGCTCCCAGATGACCGGACCATAATAAAGAATATATTCGAGCCCTTGCTCAAGAGTCCATTGCGCACCCTTCGCGACACGGTCAGGGTCTGACCAGCCCCCCTCGAGCGGCCAGTGCCGATTAAATTGATGGGCCTCATAGGCAACACCTTCGCACAAACGAATAACGTGTTGTGCATCTTTATTCGTTGCAAAGAATACTGGGTCTTCAACCAGCATGATCAAATTATAGTTTTCATGCCGAACGAACTTCTTACGATACGCATCTTGAAAGAGTTGACGAATATTTTTCACATCTACTGCTGATAGGATCCTACCATCCTCATTGAAAGGGCCGAGTTTTGCCTGCGGATAGCCACGGTCGACAGCAAGCCTCGCTTCTCGACAAATCAGGATATGGAGAACGTCGTCACCTTTTTGTTCCCACTTCCGAATGGTGCGGATTAAAAGATTTTTTTCTGGATCAAGAGTATCGCGTTCTGAAGTCAGTCCCCAGTAGTACTCAAAGAAAACCTTCTTAGTCTGAAAGTCGCCGTTCGGCACATCGCCAAAAAGAACATCAATATGTTTGGCAACAAAAGGGTAGTTCCCTTTCTGTGCGTCAAAGGTAGGCATGCCTTCCCACGACCCACCATGACTGCGTCGAGTGCCAGCCGCATCAGCAGGAATTGGACGCAATCCAACAAGACCATGAGCCGATGCATGATCGTGCGCATAGCAGCGACCTGCTGAAAGAAAAAGCATGAGCACGAAAAAGAACTGAACACCTCGGCCAGTGCAATGAATGGTGAGTGGCAATACTGGCATACAAATACTTTTTATCTAAAATCTTTTATGACAACGTCCACTACTTCCGCTTTTTCTTCTCTGCCTTCTCGAGGTGAATATCAAATGTCTGTTCTGGCATCGCAACTTCTACAGTGATTCCAGATGTTTCAAGTGAATCATATTTCATCGGAATCAATACAGGGTTCTCCTCGTAGGTACCGGGAATCGCTGTTGGCTCTATGCCTTCAGGTGTTGGCGGCGGTGGCTGATCGACATAGATGGAAACAGCAGCAGAACCGAAGGGAAGGCCATCTACCACGTAACTTCCGTCGCTGGCAATCTCAGCGCCTTTCGTCACCAGATAGTTCACCTGAAACGTGATGTATCCGGAATTCAGCGTTTGTCCGTCATAGTCTACTTTGCCCGTTACGGTTGACCGGACTTCACGGCTGCAGCCCGCTCCCACAGTGATTGAAGTACACACAACGGCTAATATTACCAATCTCATTCTATTTCTCTTTTCAATGATGTACGTGTAGATGATGTTTGCAGAGCAGAGTTAAAGAAAGGCTTGCCGAATAGCCAGCAATTGAACCTTCGGCAAGCCTATGACTGGCATTCAGAATTAATCGTAGCTACCGACAACCTGCCCATCTCCACGCTGCACGAGGTTCCACCAGACGTTTCCGTCGATTGGCAATGAAATGCTTTTCGACGAGCCGTCGGCAAACCCGCAGGTCATCGTTCCGGTATGCAGAGCTCCGGGCCTGCGTCTCCAGTTACAGCCCACCCGTTGCTGATTGTTTTGCGGCACCGAGCCCACACCTTTCGTGAGAGGGTTCGTGGTTCCGTCCGCACTCACCCCACCACCAAACATTGGCATGTACGCCGCATTCCAGTCACCATGAGTCCAGATATTCCCCTGACCACTGTTTGTGTCGGCGTTCCCTCCACACTTTCTTACTGTTTCTGCAAAAGCAATCGTATTAGAGAATCCGTCTGTCACGTCAGCATCTTTGCAGGGCGGCTGGTCGCGAAAATTTGTCCCATGATAGTCGCCAACAAACAGCTGATAGTTCAGGAGATAGTTGGCAAGAGCCCACTCAGGGGGACTTTTATTTTCATTATTAAAATAATTTTTTGTCACGTCTGATGGGCAGTAGTAGGCTGGCATTTCGTGATGCAGTGCCTGACCGTTTGCTACCTCAGCACTCGGAAAACGATTTTGTTTATGCATGTCCGGTGAGGCCTGCGTATAAAAATTCCCTTGTTCCATATGAGGAAGAATCCAAAAGAAAAGTGTGCCTCTGTAACGCTGATTACCTATAACTTTATTACGGTATGCATGTGGAAACGATCTCTTTGCATCGAGCACACCGTGCGACGCCAAGCCGATCTGCTTCATAGTGTTCACACAACTCATCCGACGTGCTGCTTCTCGCGCCTGCTGAACCGCAGGAAGCAGAAGCCCTACCAGTACTCCGATAATGGCAATCACGACCAGAAGCTCAATGAGCGTAAAGCCTTTGAGACTTTTTCCAATATTCTCTGAGGGATTGATCTGATTCATAACGCTGTCTCCAAAAAAAGGAAATAAAATATCGACAACGCGATTAGACATGTCGTAGAAAAAAGGAAACGTATCACCCCACGACGTATATTTGCCCTACCACGCCGAAACCCCAAACCATGGTTAATATGGCCTTTTGACGACACGGCGTATAGGACAATTACCGCAAGGTTTTGTATAAAACAGTCATGTCTCAAAAAAACACTTGGGGAAAACCACAAACGAGCCCTTGGCAAGAAAAAATTGCAACCAGCCGAACATCTGGATGATTCAAGTCAAAAAAAACTGCTGGTTTGTGGGCACCTAGCGAAGCCTTCTTGCCAGCAACCGTTGGCCTTGTTCTCGCTAGCACTGCCCTCTTCATACCGACAATGGCAATCACGACGAATAGATCACTCAACGTAAGACCTTTTTTGACCACCCGACAGATAGCAGTTCTTGTGAACGCTCATGGCCTATTTCTTCTTTTCAAAAAACACCTAAAACTCACTCGCTAAAAACCACTCGCTACTTGTTTTTTGCCCTGCAATCTGTGGTTCGATCCTACTCCTTCAAACCTTCAAGGACTTTTGCTGCATCTTTCCTGCTGACACGTCCCGTCTTTTCAACTTTGGTAAGAAACTCTTTGACATCGCTTCCTTTCTGCGCGTCAATGGCAGTAACACCCTGAGCGAGTTCTTCGAACTCCATTGTTTCACTACCAACTGGCTGACCATCTGCGTATCCCTGAATCAAAGCAGCAGCACGATCAATCGCATCAGGGGCAGGGTTCGAGAACCGTTTTTCTGTAACGCCCTGTGGACCACAGCCACTCGCTCCAAGCAATACAAACGTAGTCAACACAATAAAAAACTTCATGAACCGTCTTTCCAAAAAAAGGTTTCTTTGTAGTCAAATAGTCACATTACACCGCACTATATGCCCACGTTGGCGGCACCAAACGCACCGCCAACATGAAGAAACAAGAACGGTAACGTTATGGCAGAGTGGTGACTGCCCCGTCATTTCTCGCACCAAGCTGCTGCCAGGGAAGAAGAGTGATCGAGTCATTGATAAAGGACGTTGATCCATCAGCCATAGCCACATTCACACCACTCGGGTGACGACTCCGAGGAGGGGCAAAGCCATCTGATCCGTTATCCATCATCATGCCCCAACTGCCAGCACCACCACTTGGATATTTCCAGTTTGGTGGAGCAGCACAGTTGATCATTGAATTCCCATGCCCAATCCAGCCCCACCAGGAACCACCGGTGGCGTTCCAGGATCCACTCGCAGCCAAGGATTGGCCAAAAGTATTCAACTCTGATTCAGAAATAAAGTCTCTGTTAGAAACCGTGCCCGAGCCCCCCTTGGCAGCATTCCTTGGATAGAGCTGCTCACTACCATCACCACTTCCGGTGAGAATTTCTGAAGCCATAATTGTCTTCGACAGTCCGTCGGTGAACTCTTCGAATGAAAACCCATCTAAGTACTGTTTCTTACGGTTCGCATCACTATTATTTGCGACACGGCCTCGATGCGTAAACCCATTACAATTAATACTATTACAGGCCCACAGAGCGCTTTCTAAACCGTTCCCAACGCGGGTTGTACTGCCTGAAGAAAAACCATAGTTGGCATCACCACGGTTTGCAATTGAACTTCCGTTTGGTAAGTCAGAGGGGCATTTCATAATATTGAGTCGGGTGCCTGCTAACAAAATATAATTATTTGCGCCAGAATTCCATGATGACTGCCCCATGGCTGTTTCCATCCGGTCTCGCAATCCCTGTTCTTCCATGTATGGCAAGAGATGGTAATAGCCACTCCCACAATGCCAATTCTTCCAACTTGTGACACTTGCCTGAGGGTGCACGTACCAGCTTGGGAAAAATGTATTGGCATCAGCATAGTTATGAGCTGCCAACGCCTGGTTCTTTAAATTATTGACACACGACGATCTTCTCGCGGCCTCTCGCGCCTGCTGCACAGCAGGAAGCAAAAGCCCAACGAGCACGCCGATAATCGCGATCACAACTAAAAGCTCAATCAGCGTGAAACCTTTTGAACTTCTATAGACACTCCCTGAGGGATACATCTCATTCATAACGCTGCCTCCAGAAATTAAAAAACAATAAAAATAGTGAGTAATGTTGAAGCAAAAAGCAAATATAATGACAACAGAATATAATGACAACAGAAATATGGCTCAGCTACCCCCGCCTCAGGCCACACATCGCATTGAAACAGCTTTCAATTCGTTCATTCTAACCACATGGCGGCTCAAGCCCAAGGTTAGAGTTTCTTGCTTATGCCGGACTGAAAACAGGATGTTTGCGATGTTTTTTTGTACAAATCAAGCATGGTGCGGTGCAAGAATCTGTCTGCCAGCATCTGGAAACACACGAGCGACCTGCCACGAAACGTGACTATTCACGTCAAAGAATATTGGAGGTTGTGGACTCCTCTCAAAGCCATCTCGCCCGCAACCGTGTCTTTTCGTAGCGACTGGATCTCAAACGTACAACCTCAGTTGTCTCTTTCCACCGATTCCAACATCTGCCTAGCCTCTTTCACCTTCCCTAGCGACATCTGCCTGGCAATCTGATCAAGAGTCGCATCATTACCCCGCCCTGCTCTTCTCAACAACAAAAGTCGATATGGCAGACGAAGTGATGCTTTGCTCATCTGGAATTGCTCATCTTCCTGATCCTGCCGAAGTAACTGCAGGCATTCAAGATCTCGATACCCAAACTCACGACTGGGCTCTATCTGTGTTCCCTCACCCCAGTCGTTCCACGTTGCGATCTGGACAATCTGCCCGTGAGCCCGCACTGCCTCGTCCGCTGATAGTCGAAACGTTTCGCCGTTGTTGTCTTCTATTTCTGCGTATGATGCCTGGACACCGGCTTGCTTGTACACATCGACAAAGCGTGGAAAAATCACAGGAATAGAACACTGCCAATGTTTTGATTCGTCAGAAAATTGACGGACCTGAGATAAACCTTTTACCGGTATAGGCCAGTCAAATGCACCAAACGCACCTGGGCGAGGCGTATGCTCACTCAACCACAGAATTGGTGACTCGCTACGGCTAAGCACATTCTGCCACTCATCATCATTCAGACCACCATGCCCAAAGGACAACAGGACTGGCTGCCCTTGAAGACGTACGTATGAATCTCGCTGGAACCAGTTTTTCGTGAGCCACTTCAGTTCGTTCGTCGCCTGGAAAACGCGTGATGCTGGAGGAATCACTTTTTGTTCAACAAGAGCATTGATCGACTGGTCTTCGTAGCAGATCAAAAACTTCATCTGAAATTTTTCAACCATTTTCACTAAGAGCACAACGTTCTCATGCAATTTCTTGTAGTCATGACAGTCCGCTCTTCCATACCAGTCAACAACCACACCATCAATGCCGGCAAGTTTCATCAGTAAAAGGTGGTACTCAATCACGGCTGGATCACCAGAATCATAAGGACCAATAATCGGATAGAATTGTGATGCAATTTCTCGACGGCCGTGCTTTTGTTTCTTCGGATCAAAATGATTCATCGTCCAGTGCCAACCCCAGTCCTTGCTGCGAGGCGGTGACGCATACCAAGGCATGTAATGAGCCAGAAACATTGTCTTGGATCGCGAAGGAACTCCATCAAGGTGAGTCCGGACTTCTTCAGCCAGTAGAGGATTCAGCCGAACAGCCTCTGCAAAACACTTTTTTGACTTTTCAGGCTGCTTGAGGTCGTAAAAATACGTTAGGCCACAGTTCAGAAAGGCTGTTGCCCGAAGCAATCCGTCAACTGAATCCTCTTGAGCGACTTCCTCGAAAGAACGAAGTGCTTCGACGGGTTCACCAAGACTGCGATAGCAATCACCAAGCATGACCCTGATTGACGGCTTTGCCCATTGAACTTCCGGCAGTTTCAACGCGGCCAGCAGCGTTTTTTTTCCTGCACCAAAGTCCTTATCACCCTGCATCTCACACTGAGCGCGTACCTTCAGGGCAATTACTTCAGATACTACCCCAGCATCAAGTTGCTGCAGACTCTGTGTGACGAGACCCCGTGCACGAGAATAGTCGTGAAGATCAAAAGCAAGAATCTCAGCCTGCTTGCCTAGGACAACTCCCCGTTCTGCATCAGTTTCCGAACGCTGGAAAGCCCGACTAAGTTCCGTAAGCGATTCCTGAAACTTGCCTTCAGAACGCAACGTGTCAGCGCGGAGAATGACACCCGAAGCCTCACTCGCCCACACCGGTGAATACACGAAGATCGCAGTGAACGCCAGAAAAACAGACAATCTCACCGATATTTTTTCCTTGCTATGCGTACACATATGAAAAACTCTCACGACAGGCTTTGATGCTTGAAAGGGACGACACACATAAGCCACCGTAGAACACACCGCTAAAAACAGAGGAACACGTTGATAAGACTATAGTTCATCGTTCGAAGATGAAGCCCAATAATCCGACCGACAACGGGCTGGTTTTACAAAAGTCATTCGGTGATGAGAGCAAAATCAAGTTCATTTGTGTTGGGTTTGACACTGGCAGTGAGAACACTTTCCGAACCACTATATTGTGTCCCGACCACATTGATCATTAGCGGCTTGAGTGGCTGGTTTTCTGCTCCGTCTGCAGCCGTCGTCACTGGCAGCCCAGAACTCTTGAGCATCTGGCTGGTCGCCTTATCCATAAACTGCCCAACGGCGGATGCGGTTGAATTTTTGTCGGGTACCATTTTTTTTATCATGACACGATGCGTACCGAGCATGGCACCACGAATCGTTCCCGTATAGTGAAGACTGTACTTTCCTGATGAATCAGTGACGCCACTCGATGATCGGCCAGCCTCTGGCACAAATGTTATGGTTGCTGCCTGAAGGGGCTGCCCGTTAAGAGTCACCGTGGGATCCTCTAGAGTCGACCTGCA
>JGI24915J38486_100633_pt1 | contig 35693 bp, 20 predicted proteins | sample LinPfosmplate3_FD_38486 | JGI IMG/M metagenome (IMG submission 38486)
TCGAGCTCGGTACCCGGGGATCCCACGCCCCTGTGTGTCCTCTGCCATGGCTCCGACGACGAGGCCGCCGAGCACACCCTCGGCCACCGGCTCGAAGCTCCCGCCGGCGAAGCGCGCCAGCCAGCCTCTGCCGCTGACGCCCTGCATGGCGCCGACGTAGATCCCTCCCGTGCTGTCCGCGAAGAGCCCGGTGATGTCGTTTCCTGCGAGCCCGTCTGCGCGGCGGAATCCGTGAAAAGCGCCGTCGTAGTAGCCCACACCCCCAGGGCCGCCGAACCAAAGCCGGCTGTTGGCGCCGTCCCAGACCACACGGAACACCCCAATGCACGGGATGCCGTCCAAGCCAGTGTAGGTCTGCCAGCCATCAAGTGGCTCTCGCACGCGGATCAGACACTCGTTTGTGTGGACGGTGCCCTCCTCGTCGGTGGCCTCCACGCGGTAGCTGTGAGCCCCCGGGTGAGGAGGGGTGCCCACTTTGCCCACCCACATATTGGTGGAGGCGCGGTAAGAAAGCGCGACCGCCTGGCCATCGGCGGCGCGGAGGGAGGCGGAGCTCAAGGGAAGGTAGACGGTGCCGGCGCCGCTCTTGCCGAGGAGCACTACCCAGACCTCGGCCGCGTCTCCGGGCTCGACCGAGTCCGCCAGGATCGCGAGCAGAATGGGGGACTGCACGTCGCGGCTGGTGATGCGCCAGAGCTCACCTTCTCTGCGCATGGAGAGCACTACGGAGCGCAAGCCGCAGCCGCTCGTGCTAGCCGGGTCGGGCAGCTTCTCGAGGAGACCCCCGGGCACCTTGTCCAACTCCTGGTAGCGGTGCACGTACTCCACGGTGGCCGTGTTCCCGTCCTCCCCCAACGTGATCGAAGGCTCTCCAACACGTCCGTCAAAGAGGGGCGAGTAGTCCCTGAAGCTCTCCGCCATCCCTGCCACGAAGGCATCCTTGTCGGCGTAGCTCTCGCTCGTGAAGGCCGGATCGACCAGCTGCTCAAGTTGGTCGATGTCTCGCTCGACCCGGGCGCTCAGGTAAGAGTCGAGGCTCCAGAGCACCAGATCCTCGTCCGGCGCGCTGGGCTCCGGTTCCTTCTCGCTGCCGTCTGGGCCTTGCGCGCTGTGCTCGGTGTCCTTGTCCGAGATCTCGGGGGAGCTCGTGGTGCCGCTTTCGGCGCAGGCGCATGCGGCAGAGAGGGCCAGGAGGGTGAGGACTGTGACCGTGGTGCGGTAAGTGTCTGGTCTGCCGCTCATGTTGTCTCTCCTGGTTGTGCGCCGGGTCCCTAGGGCCGGCTCACTCGATACTCGACGGTCCCGTCGTAGCGGTACTCCAGCGTCTGCTCGCTGCCGTCCGCGAAGTGGAAGGCAAAGATGAAGGGCTCGAACACTGTCAGCGCGCCTGGCTCTGTGAGGAGGTCGACCGTCGCCGAGAATTTGTTCTTGTCCTCCGCGTCCATCTCGACACTCTCGCCGCCGGAGCTCAGGGTTACAGTGCCGAGATCGGCGTCGCTGGAGGCCACCAGGTGGATCCTCCTCCCTAGCCCATCGGGTCGCGGCGTGGAGGCGAGCACCACCAACGCGAAGGGAGACGCGCTCTTCAGGTCTCCGCTCAGCTTCCAGCGCCCGCCATCATCTTCGAGGTCCACGTAGACCTCAGGGTTCTCCAAGAGCAGCATGCGCCCCAGCTCTGCCTCCAGCAGATCTTCGGTCCAAGTCTTCTGCTCCTGCCTCAGGCGCCCCGAGGCGCGGTAGCTGCCGTCGTCCCGTTTCTGCCAGGTGACCTCGCTCATCATGAAGGGGTTGACGTAGGCGCCTCGCGCGAGCTCCTTCTTGTAAGCTGCAACCACATCTTCGACGGCCTCTTCGACGAAGAAGAGCGCTGCCCCTTCGGTGCTCTGCCAGGTGAAGAAGAACCTGAGCGCATCTCTCAGCGCGGCCTGAGCCTTGTCGAGTTCGCCGTAGCCAAAGGGCGCCGCCCCGTCTGCCTTTCGCACGCTGATACCGCGCTGATGGGCCGCCCAGAGCTGTCCTTCGGCATCTAACGTCACGCCGTTGACCTTGAGATCGAAGAGGCCGTTGGAGGGTGTGAAACGCTCGACCCGACCGTCGCTGAGAAAGCGCGCCACTCCTTTGTCGGTCGGGATCCAGACCGATCCGCCGCGGCCGCCGGCGAATTGCGCGAAGGCGGGCATGTAGCCGTGGGGAATTCCGTCGGACAGGGTCAGTCGTTTCTCCACGGTGCCCTCGGGGCTCAGGAGCCGGAAGCCTCCACCCATGCTCCCCACGAGCACGCGACCGCCGGCGAGGGCGTGCACACGGGTGACGAAGTCCTCCTTGCTCGGGATGAGCGCCCCCAGAGGAATCGTGGTCCCTGGCACTCGGACAGACGAGAGCGGGATCCTCGCCCCGATGGCCGCGGCGATGAAGGCGAAGTGCTTCTCGAGGGTGCTAGCGGTCTGCGGGTCGAGCTCGAAGGTGGTGAAGCGATCCCAGCTCCCTGCTTTCAGGCGAAGCACGCCAGAGAGGTTCGTGCCGAACCAAAGCGCGCCGTCCTTGGAAACGGCGATGGACGCCGCCGCAGAGCTGGCGTGCTCCTCGGGCACCGCGATCGTCTCGAAGGCGCCGTCGCTCCAGCGCACGAGGCTGAAGCGCTTCTCCTCGCTGTGCTCGTAGGCGACCAGCAAGGAACCGTCCCGGTCTTCGGCAAGGGCGGACACACGTCCCCAGCCGTCCCCCGGCAGGTCGAACCGCTCGAAGCCGCCGTCCTTTGTGCGCGCGAGCCAGCCAGGTCCCGTGAGGTCGGACCAGAGGCCGGCCCAGACCGCGCCGTCGCCGGTGGCGAGCAGGCAAGGCACCATGCCTTCGAGCACCCCGTCGCCCGTTGTGTGGGTCCACGATCCCGACTCGTACACGGAGACTCCGCGGTTCGTGCCCACCCAGATGCGGCCCCCGGGGTCGGCTGCCAAAGCCCTCCACAGCGCCGTACGATCCGGCGCGGGCACGGGCAGTCCCGTCAAAGGTCCGTGGGTGTACCAATGGTCTACCGAGCGGCGCGTCCTGAGCCGTAGCGGCATCTCCCAGGTCCCGCCTCCAGTGTCGGTGGCCACGAGCCTGTAGTTGTGACTGCCCAGCTCCTCTGGAAGGCTGAGCGCAGCCGAGTTGTACACGGTTCCGTCCGGGGCTTGTGAGCTCTTGAAGTCAAGCTCGCCACCGTCTGGGAGCTTCAAGACCGCCCCATCGAGCCGAGACTCGCCGGTCGGATCGTCGTCCCTGAAGATGTCGACAGAAACCTCGACCCCGGTTCCTCCATCCCTTGCCTCGAAGTGCCTCGCGACCAGCGTGTACGGTGCCTCGGCCGAGGAGGAGCCGCGGAAGAGCCACCGGTCCTCCGACCAGCTGAGCAAGTACTTCACGCGCCAGCTCAGATTCGAGCAGAACACGGCGGGGTCCGGGTAGTCCTCCGCGTTGACGTTGTTTGGCTCGATGTCCGACACGGTGAGCAGCGCCTCGACCCGCGCCTTGTCGCCCGAGATCTCGACCTTCTCGGGAGCGATCTCGTAGTAGTCGCGCAGATAGCTGAGGAAACCTCTCGCCTTTGCCTCGAGGAAGTCTCCCTTGTTGAAGGTGAGCTGTTCGTTGCCCTGCACGAAGGTCGCCTCGAAGTCAGCGGCCAGGAGCCGGTCGAGCTGGTCGATGTCCATGCTCGCGTTTCCGGCGGCGTACTCGCGCACAGCCGCTTTGACCAGCTCGCACTTTGGATCGGCCTCTGCCGAGCCTCCCAAAGCGCAGGGGGTGTACCCGCTCTCGCTCGAGCAACCGTGGACGGAGAGCAATACGGCGACCGCTGCTCCGGCTCGCAGCACGCACCGGAGTGTCTTGTGTTTCTGCATCGTGGTCGTCCTCCGGGATGTGTATTCCTTGCCGGTTCAGGGGTCAGGCGTTCTGCCGCCGTCGTCACCAAGCTCAATGACCTTTGCGCCCTTTGACTCGGCAGGGTCGAGAGCGCTCGCGCCTAACGCCATCAAAGGCTGGACCTCGTCGACGGTGAACGTGCCGAGCTTCTCTTTGCGGTGTCCGATTACCTTGCCGGAAGCCTGCACGGGGGACAGGCGCACGATCTCGAAGCGCGTTCCGGCCTTCACGCCGACCCGAGCCCCAATGTCGATCTCGCCCCGCCCGCCCGAAGAAGAGACCAGGCTCCCGCGAAGAGGGAAAGCGCGGGCGAGGTCCGCGCCAAGCTTTTGGGCGGCCTTGCCCGCCAGCGCCAGGACCGCGCTCTCGCCCTTGACCTGCTCGGTGAGCGAGGCCCGCACCTCGGTGGTCTCGGTCTCGATCGCGCGCAGGTTGAGCTGCCGCTCGGCTCCGAGGCGGACGAGGCTGCCCGTGACTATGAGCCGCGCCCCGAGCAGCCGGCCCAGTCGGATCTGCATCTCCGGGTCAGCGAGCTGGGAGGACGAGAGCTGGAGCTCGGTGAGGAGCTTGTCCAAAACCTCGCGCTCCACCAGCCTCACCCTCCCCGAGTCGCGCAGAGACCGCGCCAGACCGAATGTGAGGACCTCCAGCTCGCCGGGGACGGCCGCCCTCTCCCCTTTCTCCTCCAAGCTGATGACGGCCAACGTGAGAGGGCGGCTCGCCCAAACGTCTTCGGGGCTCGGTGCCTGGGCCTCGTGCCCTTTGGGGAAACGCGCGGCCAGCTCACGGACCTGCTCGGCGATCACGCGCCGCCTCTGCTCGTCCCCAGCCAGCTTGCGCCTTGTTACCGCCTCGAGGAGAAGCTCGGACCAGTAGGGATCGCCCGACTGCGTGGCCAGAGCGCCCTCGAAGGCCGCCTGGGCGGCGGCGTAGTCGCCCTTTGCCAGCAACGCGACGCCGCGTTCTCCCGCCTCGAGTGCGGCCGCCTTGGCGTCGCCCTCCGGAGCCGGTGTCGTGAGCACCACAGGCAGCGCAGGCGAAGACGGTCCACGCAGCCAGAGCCCCAGCGCGACAAAACCGGCGAGCACCGCCGCCACCACCAGCAGGGCGTACAGGGGCGAACTGGCGGGCGGTGTCTCCGGGCCGCGGCGCTCCGGCATCACTTCACCAGGCCCTGCCACGTGCGGCGGGGCCACCTGCGGTGCCGGTGTTGGGGCTGGGGCTGGGGCTGGGGCCGAGACGTCGGCGGCACCCTGGTCCGCGCTTGGCTCTACTCCCGGCACGGCCTCCGCGCCTGTCGCTGCGTAGTCCGACGCGAGGTAGCGGCGGGACGGGTCACCGTAGAGCACGTAGGCCGCCCAGATGAGCATGTCCTCGCCGAAGCGGTGGACACACTCGGTGCCGGCGAGGCGCACGCAACTCCCCATCGTATGCCCCTGGGCCAAACGCCGGTAGACCTCCTTGGCGAAGAAAGCCCCCGGCTCGTCCGGGATGTCGCAGACCGCCCCCAGGAAATGGTCGGCACCTCCAAGCAAGAAGGCGTTGGCAAGGTCGAAGACCTTTCGCTCGCCGTCGTGCACAACACGCCACTCGCCGGCGCTGCCGCTCTGGCAAGCGTTGGAGAAGACCACCGCCGGCATTGGCTCTTGACCGATGGTCTCCCCAATATCGCGCGCGCTCAGCCGGCCGTCGGCGAGAACCCAGCCTCCCTGGTCGCCAGAGTCGTACTCAGCGTGGCCGGCGTAGTGGACCAGGTCGTAGTTGGGGAGCTTGTTCAGCACCTCTTGCCGCTCGACGCTCTCGGAGAGCACCTCGACCTCGACCCTGTCGCGGACCCTGTCGAGCTCATCTCGGATGTGGCTGCCTTCGTCCCGGGCTCGCTCGAGGTCCCCTCCCGGATCGGCGAATACCAGCACTCTCAAAGGGGCCACGAGCCGCCGGATGCGTCTTGACGTGGCCATCGGCTGAGCCGTGTCCACAGTGCGGCCCATGGCGAAGCGGCGGCAGAGAAAGCCATCGCCGTCGTGCAGCAGCTCCCAGGGGATGTTTACGAGATCCTCGTCGAGAGAGAGGAGCAGGTGGTCGGCCTTGCGCTCGGAAAGCACTGCCTGCAATCGCTCGGGGACCAGCAGATCGAAGAGCTGGCGCCCCTGACCCTCGAGCTCGCCTAGCAGGCTCTTCGAAACCCGCCCCTGGCCGCTCGCCTTGCGGTAGATCTCGATCATTCGCTCGGCGCAGTCGCGGACGGTGCTCTCCTCGAAAGGCAGCCACTCGTAGGCCCGAAGCGGCCCTTCGTGGTCCTCCGGCCCGCTGCACAGGACCTTGAGGCGCTCCCCTTCGAGCCTTACGTCCAGACGCAACGAGCGCGGCGTAGTCCCGCCCGATCGAAGCTGGCCCGGGGGCTCGATCTCCTCCTTCCAGATCACACGGTAGACCTTCAGCGGCTCCGACTTTCCCTTCACCGACACCGAGGCGCAGGGCCTGCAGAGGATGTCCTTTTCGCGTTTGACCGCCTCGTAGACGGAGTCCGAGATCTTCACCTCCCCTCCGTCCGCCACGGACTCTACGCGCGCCGCGGCGTTGACCAGGTCGCCGAAGACGTCTCCGTCCTTCACGATGCCAACGCCGTAGTTGATGCCGATCCGCACCTCGATCTTCTCGTGTGCGGGCACCGCGGCGTTGTGCTCGTCGAGGGTCTGCTCCATGCGAATGGCGGACCGCACCGCCGAAGCCGGCTGCTCGAAGACCGCCATGATGGCGTCCCCGATGGTCTTGACGACCCTGCCGCCGTGCTCGTCCACGTGGGGCATGAGCATGCGGTTGTGGCGCTCGACCATCGCCATGCCGGCCACGTCGCCGCGGACCTCGAAGTAGGAGGTCGAGCCCTTGATGTCGGTGAACATGACCGCGAGCTGCTTGCCGTAGAGGTCCCGCACCTTGGCCTCTATCTCCTCGCGCTGGCGCAGAAGCTCCGAGAGGCCACCGCGGGCCTCGGCGAGCACTGGGTTGTCATCCTCGTTCATAGGCCTGCCTCCAAGTATGCGCACCTCAGCCTCGAAGCACCGGCCCGTTCCCGCCAGCTCGCCCTCATGGCCCTCACTTTGCGCCCTCAGCTTGCGAGTGCTGAGTCTAGTCGGAGCCGTGGGGAGCACGCAACACGATTAGCTGGCGCGGTCGACCACGTCCCGTGCCGAAACGCCTGTGAGGACCCGTCGGCCCAACGCCCTACCGTCACGGGCAAGCGGCGGCGGTGCGCATCGGTCAGCCGAAGGCGGCGTCCCCCGAGTAGCTCACTGATGGCGGCGTTCTCCTCGCGGAAGTAGGCGACGGCGGCGTCCTGCTCTCGGTTGCCCCACCCAGCGAAGACATGGAAGAGAAACTGAAGAGGCGCGAGGAACAGCTTCACGTGGCGAGGATCTCCGGGGCGGAAACTCGACGCACTGCACGCTTCGGCCCCAGGAGGCCCCGGAGAGAGAGAATGGACGATGAGCCTGGACCGAACGCCCCGCCTCGAAAGCCCTGTGATCCTCGATGGATCGAGTATTGGCACAGGACGACCTTCACCGCAGCGTTGGGAGATTGTCGGCAGCTCGCAGCCATGTCATTCCCTGGCAAACAACGGCAGCCCGACCACCGCCAAGACAATGTACGTTACCTCAATCCGGGCGTTTCCCTTGTAATATCAAGCAGTTAGACGTCTTTCAGCCCAAACGGTGTCCTCGTCGTTCTTCGCCCGTCGCGCCGGCCCGACGAGGTGGATCCTGCTCCTCCTCGAAGGTCGCGACGCCGTCAAGAACTGCTGCTGGCGCTGAGCCTCCTGAGCAGAATGATGCTGCGGGCCGCCGGCATCGCCGCCACCACGGGGGCGCTGGGAAGCTGAGCGGCGGCCTGTCGGCGGCCCCGCGGGCGTTGGACGGCCCGCGCGTTTTCCGCTTTGTTGGAGGTTCGCACTCTACAGTCGGGGAGCCGTCGATGAAGTCCAGCCTGAGGCATGTCCTCGCGTTCGCAGCGGCGTGGAGCTTGTCGGGATGCCTCGGCTCCCCCGCCGTCGTGGCGGAAGGGGATGCCGGCGGCGATGTCTCCGTGTCTGCCGACACGGGGCGGCTGGCAGATCCGGGGGGCACCGACCCCGGGGAAACCGACCCGGGCTCCGCCGATGCGGGGTCCCCCGACCGCGGCAGGTTCCCCGACACCCTGCTCGACGCGCCCGCCGACACCCCGTCGGCCGACGGCGCCGAGGTCCCCGGCGGCTGCACCGGCGAGGCGCCGCTCTGCGACCTGCAGGCAGGCGTATGCGCGGGCATGGTCCAGCGCTGCGAGGCGGACGCCTGGCTGCCCTGCGACACCGTCCGCTACGCAGAGCACCCCCGCTACGAGGCGCTGGAGCGATCCTGCGACGGCATCGACAACGACTGCGACGGCGGCACCGACGAGGAGCTGGGCGAGTTGTGCGCCTGCGGCGACGGGGTGTGCCAGCCGACCCTCGGCGAAGGGGCGGGCAACTGCGCGTGCGACTGCGCGGTCTGCGGCGACGGCACCTGCTCGCCGTGCGGCGAGAGCCCGCGCAGCTGCCCGGAGGACTGCTGCCGGAGCCCCTTGGGCACGGTGGGCTGCGGCGACGACTTCTGCATGGGCTTCGGCTGCGGCGAGAGCCAGACCAGCTGCCCGCAGGACTGCGGCACCGCCTGCGGCGACGGCGTCTGCGACCGGGGCGAGACCTCCGAGCCCGAGAGCCCGTTCACCTGCACCGCGGACTGCAGGTTCAAGGTCTGCGGCAACGGCGTCTGCGAGGGCGGCGAGGGACCCGCCGCGTGCCCGGTGGACTGCGCGCCCAGCTGCGGCGACTGCCGGTGCGAGGGCGGCGAGAGCCGCAGTGACTGCGCCATCGACTGCGGCTTCTGCGGCGACGGAGTCTGCAGCAACTGCAGCGAGCTGAAGGAGGACAAGGTCCGCTGCCCGCAGGACTGCTGCACGGCCGGCGATCCGGACTGCGCCACCGTGCGCCCCGGCTGCGCCAAGGCCGGCGACTGCGACCGCGACGGGCTGCCGGACGATGAGGAGGCCGCGCTGGGGCTTGACGCCACCAACCCCGATACCGACGGGGACGGGGTGGTGGATGGGGTCGACAACTGCCCGGCTGTGGGCAACCCCGATCAGGCCGACGGCGACGGCGACGGCTTGGGCGACGCCTGCGACGGAGCGTGCGTGGCGGCGTGCGGCGCCCGCACCTGCGGGGCGGACGGCTGCGGCGGCTCCTGCGGGGCGTGCGGCGCCGGCGCGACCTGCCGCGGGGGCAGCTGCGTGGAGCCCGGCTGCGAACGGCAATGCGACGGACGCGCCTGCGGCGACGACGGCTGCGGCGGCTCCTGTGGGACCTGCGGCGGCGGGCTCAGCTGCGAGGACGGCGCCTGCGTGGCCTGCACCCCGAGCTGCGACGACCGCAGCTGCGGGCCCGATGGCTGCGGCGGGGTATGCGGCATCTGCCAGGGCTGCGCGGGCCCGCTCCCGGGGCTGTGCACCTCCGACGGCGGCTGCCGCCAGATCTGCTGCCCCGACTGCGGCGGCCGCGCCTGCGGCGACGACGGCTGCGGCGGCTCCTGCGGGAGCTGCGACGACGGCGACCCCTGCACCCTCGGCGAGACCTGCGAGGCCGGTTCCTGCGTGCCCGGCACGCCGCTGGTATGCACGCCTCCCGAGGGCGGCAGCGCACGATGTGAGGGGGGGAGCTGCGTGGCCAGCTGCCCGTCCGACCAGCTGATCTGCGGCGCGGCGTGCGTGCCCCAGCCCGGCGAAGAGCTGCAGGTCGATATCCTCTGGGTGGTCGACAACTCCTCGTCCATGTGTGAGGAGCAGGCCGGCTTGGTGAAGGCCTTCGACGCTCTCGCCGCGCGCCTGGCGGCGGTGGGCAGGATCGACGCGCGCGCCGCCGTGGTGGTGACCAACGTGCTGAGCGATCGTGGCATCCTCAACGACGCCCCGGCCACCGCCTTCCCGCCGCCCTGCCGCCGCCAGGTGGTCAAGAAATGCCTGAGCGACGCGGACTGCCTCAGCGACGGCGACGACAGCCCGGCGCTCGCCACCCCGCCCGAGGGGAGCCGCTGGACCTGCAGCTGGACCGGGCGGCCCGAGCGCAGCCTTACGAACGACAACGGCAGCATCAACAGCCGCTGCCTGCTGGAGTGCGGCGACACCGACGCCTGCCGGTCGTTCTTCGGCGACGACCATATCTGCCAGACCTGGCAAGGCGATATCACCGATCCCGGCTGCATGGTGCCGCCGCCCACGGCGACCTGCGGGGAGGGCGCCAGCTTCGATCCCATCATCCGGATCGGCGACCTCAGCCCCGGCGCGGTGCCCTTCCGCTGCATCGCCACGGTCGGCGCCGATCCGAGCTTCAACGCCAACCTGGAGCAGGGCCTCAACGCCGCCCGCTTCGCGCTGGACCCGGCCGGCCCCAACGCCGCGGCCGCCGCCGAGCTGCTGCGCCCCGGGGCCGCCCTGGTGGTGGTCTTCCTATCGGACGAAGACGACTGCTCGCTGGCGTCCCATTGCCTGCTGGACGGCAACAGCTGGCTGGACAGCGCCGCGTGGCGGGAGTGCATCGCGCGAGAGCAGTACAGTACTTGCGGGCAGCTCGGCGACAGCGCCGTCGGCGGCCCGCTGGTGCCGGTGGCCGAGATCGCGGCCTTCCTGCGTGGGCTCAAGCCCGATCCGGGCGACGTGATGGTGGCCGCCATGGTGGGCGATTCGCAGGCCACCGACGGCGCCGAGCGGCTGCTCGACATCGCCGCCTACGACGCCAGCGAGCGAGCGCCGAAGCAGTTCGCTTCGAATACCTATATCTGCCAGTCCGACGCAGGCGTGGCCGACTACGGGCGCCGCTACGTGGAGCTGGTGGAGAGCTTCGGAACCCAGGGGGTGCTGGGCAACGTCTGCGGCCCGCGGCCCTGCACGCCGGACGGCGGCGGCCGCGGCTTCGAGGACGAGCAGGGCGAATGCGAGGCGGCGCCGGCCTGGGTGCAGGGCACGCAGCTCGCCTTCGACCGCGTCTTCAGCCGCCTGGCGACGATGCTGGAGGCGCGCGCCGCCGCGCGGACAGGCGAGACGCGCAGCGGTTGCTGCGCCCACCCGCAGAGCGGAGACCCCTCCCCACCCGGGACGCCGTGCAGCATCGAGAACGAGCACGGCGCCTGCGACGGCGCCCTGACCTGCGCGGCCGACGACGGTCGCTGCGTGGGCAGGATCCCACAGCCCGAGGCCTGCAACGGCCACGACGACGACTGCGACGGCGAGACCGACGAGGACTTCGACGCGGCCGGCTGTGCGGGGGAGGCGAGCTGTGAAGGCGGAGTGCTGCGCTGCTGCGTCCCCTCCTGCCCCGACGACCCCCCCATCGAAGGGGGCTGCTTCCCCGACGGCTGCGGCGGGACCTGTGGCGACTGCGACGACGGCGACGACTGCACCACCGATACCTGCGGGGCCAGCTTCCTATGCGTCCACAGCCGTGATCCGGAGCGCTGCTGCGAGAATGACGCCGAGTGTGATGACGGCAACCCCTGCACGGCGGATTCCTGCCCGGCGGGCGGCGGGGGTTGCGCCCACCCGGTGGTGGCCGACGAGACGCCCTGCGACCTGGACCGCGCGTGCCGCGAGGACGGCCGCTGCCTGGGCGGCGCCTGCTCCGCGACGTTCTTCGAGGACGGCACGGAGTGCAGCGACGGCGATCCGTGCACCGGCGGGGACACCTGCCTGGCGGGCGAGTGCCTGGCCGGAGGCGTGGATCTGTGCTGTGAGCCCACCTGCAGCCCCGCCGGATGCGAGGCTGGCTGCGGGGCGCCCGGCAGCGTGGACCTCGAAGCCGCCGCCACCGCCCACAGCGCCCACCGGGTCAACCGCTGGCAGGCCGGCGGGCTGGGGGAGGTCGCGGTCTGCGACGGCGCCACCGCCGACGACGTGGACGGCGACGCGGCCACCTCGGCGCCGTCGAGCGGCTCGGACTTCGACTGCAGCGGCGGCCTCGACAACGGGCTGCTGTCGCTGCTGGACCTGGCGGCCGGCTTCGCCGGCGACATGCGGCCGCAGATCGACCACGCGCTGGACGCGGGGAAGATCAATCTGCTCCTCGATCTGCTGGATCCCCGCGACGACGGCTCGCCCTTCCGCGTGCGCGTGCTGCGGGGCGCCCCCGGCGACGACAACCAGGTCGTGGAGGGCACCGACGGCGCCACCGGCGCTCCCACCTACGACTGGCCGATCTGCGATATCCGCCAGCAGGACGGCTGCGAGCTCCTGGTGGACCCCGAATCGTTCGGACCGGACTGCGCCACCGCCGCCAGCACCTTCGACGAGGCCCGCATCAGCGGCGGCGTGCTGACCGCCACGGCCAGCGGACCCGTGATGCTCCCGGTCCCGGCCTTCTTCCTGGTCGTGGCGGAGGACTTCTCGCTGCCTCAGTTGCCGATTTTCGGGGCCCGCCTGACCGCCCGGGTGGCGGGCACGGTGGCCTCCGGTCTGCACCTCGAAGGCGGCCTGATCTCAGGGTATTTGAGGGAGGACGCGCTGGTCGCGTCGATCGTTTTCGCGATGGCGGGGCAGGATCTAGGGGGGATTTCCCCGGATGTGATCCTCGGCTTCCTGTCAGGCTTCCTCGACCTGGACACCGACGGGGACGGGGAGAACGACGCCATCAGCGTGGGCCTCAATTTCACCTCGGTGACCGCCAGCCTCAGCGGCGTCGCCGCCGACGGCCGCTTCGGAGCGCCGTGCGCGGGCGCGCGAGAGTGCGGCGACGACGGCTGCGGCGGCACCTGCGGCGCCTGTGACGACGGCGACCCGTGCACCGCCGACTCGTGCAACCTGGCGTTCACGTGCGCCCACGTCCGTGACCCGGCGCTGTGCTGCGCCGACGTCTCCGACTGCGACGACGGCAACCCCTGCACGACGGACACGTGTACCGCGGGCCAGGCCTGCGATCACGCCGTCCTGCCGGACGATACGCCCTGCGACCAGGGGGCGCAGTGTCGGGTCGACGGCAGCTGCCAAGCGGGCGATTGCGTGGGGGGGCGGACCCTCTCCTTCCTGGGAGAGTGTGCGGGGAACACCCTGCGCTTCTGCGCCGCGGAGGACCCACCGGATCTGCGGGAGATCGACTGCACGAGCCCGGCGGCCGCCCCCGCGACCGTCTGCGGCTTCATCTCCGAGGAATATGGCTACGCCTGCGGCGGGCAGCCCGGCGCGAGCTGCCTGGGGACTCGGGCCGGCTTCCAGGTTCCGATAGCCTGCGTCGGCCAGCAGGCTGCGTGCGTATATGCCGGCGCCGACAGCGCCAGCTGCCGGGAGTCGGTCGGCACCTGCACCGCGGGCAGCCGCCGCGATCGCTGTCTCGGGGAGCTGCTGGAACTGGACTGCGGCGCTGGGGGCCAGCCGATCGCGGTGGACTGCGCGGCGCTAGGAGGCACGTGCATGCCCGGTCCGGGCGACCATTCCGGAGTCTGCTCCGACATCCCCGCGGCGGAAGCCTGCGACGGCGACGTCAGGATCTGCGCCGACGGGCTGGTATGTCAGGGGGTGGACGCGGACGGCAAGAACGGCACCTGCGCAGCACCCTAGGCCGCAGCTCGCGGCGGCGACCCGCGCTCACGGCCGTTCAGTCGGCGATCTCGAAGTTGTCCGTCCCGAAAACTAGTCTTCCCCGAAATGACAGGCGATCTGAGGAGACCGGCATCGCCCTCCCCTACTGCCACCAGACTCCGCTGCTTGCCCTGTTTGGTCAGCTACGGCTACCTTCCGCCGGCATGAAGAGCGTGCTGAAAGCCGTGGCGTCCGCCGTCGTCTCCTTCTTCCGGTGCCGCGCCGAGATGCAGATCGAGATCATGGCTTATGTGCAGCTGCACACAAAAGGCGTTCTCCTAGCGGAGGTAGGCGATGACGGCCTCCTGCTCGCGGTTGACCCACCCAGCGAAGACAAGGAGGAGAAACTGAAGAGGCGCGAGGGACGGCTTCATGGGGCTAGGATCGCCCGGGCGGAACCTCGACGCAAGGCGGCCGTCGGACCCAGGAGGCCCCGGAGCGATCCAATGGACGACCCTCCTGGGCCGCACGCCCCGCCTCGAAAGCGGCGTGTTTCTCGATGGATCGAGTTCTGGCACAGGACGGCGTGGACGACGAGCAACGCCGCGTCCAGGCTGCTGGAGTTGGAGATGCGGCTCACGCCGAAGTAGGGCTTGCGCAAAGTAGGGCTTGCGCAAAGGGCGAGTCGCCGCGACCGTTGACCGCCAATGGGCCGTTGACTAGCATCCCACCCTTCAATACGCCAAGTGTAGGGGCTGCGGCCCCGAAGGGGCACGAAGATGCGGTTCAAAATGCTTGCGGCGGCGTTGGCCACGGCCGCAGCTCTGTCGGCGGGCGCGTGCAGCTCCGGCGGCGACGACTCCGCTGCGGCTGGCGCGCAGCGGAACGACGCTCAATCGACCGACGGCAGCGCGAACTTGGATCCCGGAGCGACGAGCCTAGCCGACGTCGCCGTCGAGAGCGATATCGACGGGGCTGGCGCGACAAACCAAGCGGACGTCGCCGTCGAGAGCGATATCGACGGGGCTGGCGCGCCGGCCGTCTGCGGCAACGGCTCCTGCGAGGAGACGGGCGGCGAGAGCCTCGCGGAGTGCCCGGTCGACTGCGCCCAATGCGGCGACGGAACCTGCTCGCCTGGCGAGAACCCATCCGTCTGTCCAAGCGACTGCTGCGGCGGCGGCTGCGGAGACGGGCTTTGCCGCGGCTACGGCTGCGGCGAGGACCCCGAGGCGTGCCCGGCCGACTGCGGAACTGCCTGCGGCAACGACCAATGCGACCGGGGCGAGCGTCCTGACACATGCCCGCAGGATTGCTTGCGCAAAGTCTGCGGCAATGGCGTCTGCGAGGGTGCCGATGGCGGCCCGACGGCCTGCCCGCAGGATTGCGCGGACGCCTGCGGCAACTGCGAGTGCGAGGGCACCGAGAACAACTTCAGTTGCCCCAGCGACTGCGGTTACTGCGGCGACGGCGTCTGCAGCGTTTGCGCCTCACTGGGCGAGTCGGTCGACCGCTGCCCCGCCGACTGCGACACGTCTTGCGAGCCGAAGACCTGCGGCGAGCTCGAGGCCGACTGCGGATTGGCGAGCGACGGCTGCGGCGGCGTGCTCGACTGCGGCGACTGCGGGCCCGGCCGCCCCGCATTCGTGTGCGACGCCTGCTCCGCCGATGGCGACTGCGGCGGTGCGGCGGACTTGTGTAGCGGCCTTTCAAACGGCAAGCACTGCACCGCGGCCTGCGAAAACCAGGCTGACTGCCCGATCGGCTTCTTCTGCTACCCCACGACCGACGACTCCAAGCAGTGCGTGCCGGGCTCTTTCCAGTGTGACGGATGCGTCGTCGACGGCTGCGACGACGGCAAGATCTGCGACATGACGAACGGCGAATGCATCGTGGCGAACGCTGTCTGCGGAGCCTGCCGGTACGATAACGAATGCTCCGGCGACGGCTCCGCGCTGTGCCTCGCCAGCGCCGAGGGCGCGAAGTTCTGCGCCCCGGCCTGCGGGGCCGGCGACGCCTGCCCGAGCGGCAGCGCTTGCCTCACGGCGGAGAGCGGGCGCCGGGTGTGCGCCTTCGCCGGCACCATGTGCTGCTACGGCGAGGATTGCGAGGCGTGCAACTGCTCCGCGCCCACCCCTCACTGCATCGCTGGAGAATGCGTGGCCTGCCTGCAGGACGCCGATTGCCCGGGCGACACCGGGCCTTGCGACGAGGCCACCCACGCTTGCGGCGGCGCGGCGTGCCCCGCCGCCGCCCCGCACAGGCTCGACGGCACGTGCGTCGAGTGCCTGAACAACACGCACTGCAACGGCGATAACTGCGACGCCGTGACCCACACTTGCGCGGCGAGCGCCTGCAGCGGTTGCTCCGAGCCGAACCCGGCCTGCGTCGAATCGAATGGCCAAATGACCTGTGTGCAGTGCACGCCTGCTGACACCCGCATGTGCGGCGACGGAGAGGCCTGCGACGGCACGAGCTTCACCTGCCAGGGCGGCGCGGTCGACCAGAGCGTCGCGTGCGCCGAAGACGCGGACTGCGCGGAAGTCGACAATCCAGTCGGCTCCAAGGCGCTGGTGTGCGGGCCAGGTGCCGTGTGCACTGATCCGGAAGGGCGCTGCGGGGGCGCCGCCGCATGCGGTAGCGGAACGTGCGCCTTTCTCGTTCTTGGCGTGCCCGGGTTGCCGGAGCAATACCAAACGGGCATCTGCGCCTGCGACAAGGCCGCTGGCGACGCCGACTGCATCTCTCCGGCCAAGTGCATGACCGAAATGGAACTCAAGGCCGTTCCGGTCTTCGGCGAGACCTACGCCACCTACGTTCCGTGGCAGGAGACGGACGCCGTCTGCTTCGTGCTCACCGCCTTCCCGTGGACGCCGTAGGCGAAGCCCGGCAGCTGCCGGGTTGAAGGAGACGACGTTAGCCCCGAAGGCGTCGATTGGAGACACGTGTCGTACGTTGACGCGCGAGTCTTCGCGGCTCGGCGTTATTCACTGGAACGTGGTGCCCAGAACGGTTCTTCGGCATCCCGGCCGGGTGAGGACGTCGGGTGATGTAGGCGGACCCCCGTGGTCCGCGGAAACCCCATCCGGGCGCGTGAAGGAGCATGCGAAGGCCGTGAGACCGTGATCCCGATCGGTGGATGGTCCTCGACGATGCCTCGACGACCGCGACGCCCGACTGCAAGATGACCACAGGCGCCCCGGATGGGGCCTTCGCGGACCACGGGTCTTGGTGACGACCGACCGCTCTCGGTCGTGCAGGTCGGACCAGATTTCTCGGCGGAGCTGCACCAGAGCTTCTGCGACCGCGCAGAGGCCGAGGAGGGTCGGCTTGCTCGTCTTCACCATTTCGGCGTCGCCAGGTGTGTTTCCGGCGGGTCACAAGACGACGGCGCAAGGCGGAAGTGATTGCGAATGAGACCCGGGAGAAGGGACCCAACTTCGAGGAGTCGAGGGGGAGCAGATCGGGCTCGTTGCCGTCCTCGACGGGCCTGATCCGTGACGCACCCGTGACGCACGCCAATCGACCTACACCGTTCTGCACCGAGCTAGACCGTGCTAGCGCCATTGCAAAGAAGGCCGCGACATCACTGGCGATCCCGAGACTTTCGCCGTAGTGCCGAGGACTTGCCGGACCGAGCACTTCTGAGGCTGTCATATTTGGGGCCTGACCTGTCGTCGGTAGACATTGAGCTGCTGGCGGAGCGCTACGGCCTCAGGCAACTTGTCGGTTCGAGAGCGGGTGGCTGCTCGGACGGGCGAGACGATGATTCGGAGGGCTCGAAGCATGGGGGCGCCGGCGCATCAGCGGGCCGAATCGTCAACGGTTATGCGGCGGATGGGGTCTTCGCGGAGCACGCGAGGTATCCATCCCCGCGATCATCGGATAGGATGTGTGGCCTCGCCAGGCCCGGGAGGGAGAAAGGTGGACGCCGAGTGATCGCGATGGCGGGCGCGGGTGAGTTGCTTCCGTTCCGACAGCTTCTAGATTATCCAGGAAACGCCCGATGGCTGCTGACACGACCGTTTACTCCTTCCCCACCATGATCGACTTTGGCGCCGGCGCCGCGCAGAACGTCCCCAAATGGGTCGCGGCGAACGGGGCCGTGAAGAAAGCCCTCCTGGTGACCGATCCAAACATCCCCGCCCTGCCCCTCTACGACAAGGTGGTCGGCGTGCTCCACAAGGCAGGGTTGCCCTACGAGCTGTTCGACGGGGTGAGCCCGGATCCCCTCGACCGCGAGTGCTACGCGGGAGCCGAGGTGTACAAGCGGGCCGGCTGCGACGTGGTGATCGCGCTGGGTGGCGGCAGCGCTCTGGACGGGGCCAAGGGAGTGGCCCTCATGGCCACCCACACGGGCTCCGTCCTCGACTACGACGACGCCAAGGGGGGCTGCGACCACATCGACGACACCATCCCGCCGATCATCGCCATCCCCACCACCGCCGGGACAGGCAGTGAGGTCGGCCGTGGCTTCGTGGTCACCGATACCGAGCGCAACGCCAAGCTGCTGGTCTGCAGCCCCTTCCTGATGCCCAGCGTGGCGATCCTGGACACCGAGCTGCACGTCGGCATGCCGCCCTGGCTGACCGCGGCCACGGGAATGGACGCGTTGTGCCACAACGTCGAGGCGCTGCTGTCCAAGGGGTTTCACCCCATGGCGGACTCGATCGCGCTCGGCGGCATACGTCTGGTCGCCAACTCACTGAAGCGGGCCTACGAGCACGGCGACGATCTGTCGGCCCGCGGAGACATGGCGCTGGCCGCCGCCATGGGCGCCACCGCCTTCCAGAAAGGGCTGGGGGTGATCCACTCGCTCGCCCACCCCTGCTCCACGGTGTGCAAGGTCCACCACGGGCTCGCCAACGGCGTGCTGCTTGAGGCCGGCATGCGCTTCAACCGCTCGGTGAGCGTCGAGCCCCTGGCCCGCATGGCGCGCGCCCTCGGGCTTCTGAGCGGCGCCGCCAACGGAGAGCAGGCCGACGACGCGATCCGGTGGGTAGCGGAGCTGCGCGACTCCGTCGGCGTGGCCGCGCGGCTGAGCGACGTCGGCGTCAGCGAGGCGGACCTGCCGGAGATGGAGAAGCAGGCCTTCGCCGACGGCTGCCACCAGTGCAACCCCAGGACCGTGACCCCCCAAAACATCCACGACCTCTACGTCCAGACCCTGTAGAACTGGTTGGGTGAAACCATGGGAGCGACCGTTGAAGCAGGTACTCGTGCTCGGGGCCGGGCTCAGCTCGTCCTATCTGATCCATCATCTGCTCGAGCTGGCGACCGACCGCAACTGGTTCGTCACCGTCGCCGACCTCGATCTCGGCGCCGCCGAGGCGGCCGTGGGGCAACACCCACGCGGCAGCGCGATCCAGTTCGACGTCAACGACGCGACCATGCGAGCGGCGGTGATCGAGAAGTCCAACGTGGTGATCAACATGCTGCTGCCGGCGCACCAGCACCTGGTCGCCTGGGATTGCGTCGCCCATGGTCGCCACATGCTGTCGGTGTCGTATCGCGACGCCGACCTGCGCGCGCTCGACCAGGACGCCCACCGCAAGGGCGTACTGCTGCTCTCCGAGCTCGGCCTCGACCCGGGCATCGACCATATGTCGGCGATGTCGATGATCGAACGGGTCAGGCGCGAGGGGGGCAACATCGTCGGCTTCCGCTCCTACGGCAGCGGCATCCCGGCACCCGATCAGGCGATGGGCCCGTTGCGCTATGCCATTACCTGGAACCCGCGCAACGTGGCGATGGCCGGCGAGGCGGGCGCCCAGTACATGCGGGGCGGCAAGATCAAGCTCGTCGCCTTTCACAACGTCTTCGATCACACCTGGCCGGTGGAAGTGCCGGGCGTCGGCACGCTGGAGGCCTACGCCAACCGCGACTCGCTTTCCTACATGCGCTCGTTCGGGCTCGATGGGGTGGAGACGATGATTCGCGGTACACTGCGCTACCCGGGCTGGAGCGAGACCTGGGCCCAGATCGTCCGCCTCGGGCTTCCCAATGAGACGTTGCGGATCGGGGACCTCGGACGGCGGACCTACCGCGAAGTCGTCGAGATGTTCCTGCCGCTGAGCACCGATAACCCCCACATCGAGCAGCGCCTGGCGCGCTTCCTCCGGATCAGCCCGACAGGCCAGATCATGGAGAACCTGCGCTGGCTCGGGCTGCTGTCCGACGAGCCGATCGGCTGCGAGGGCGAGACGACGGCCGAGATGCTGACCCACGTGCTCAAGCAGAAGCTCCCCCTGCGCGACGGCGCCCGGGACATGGTGATCTTGCAGCACGAGTTCGAGGTCGCCCGCAACGATGGGACCGGAGAGCTGGCGCTGTCGACGATGGTCGTCCGCGGGGACCCGCACCCGCAGGGCTTCACCGCGATGGCCAAGACCGTCGGACTGCCGACCGCGATCGCGGTCAAGCTGCTACTCGACGGCGAGATATCGCTCACGGGTTGCCGGATCCCGACCCACCCGTCGATCTACGAGGCGATCTTGCGTGAGATCGCTCGCGAGGGGCTGGTCTTCAAGGAGGCGTCCCGCCCGCTGTCGGACGCCCGGCGAACTACGAACCAGGAGAGGGAATGAAGCCACTGAACCTTGGCGTCGTCTTCACCGCGCGCAAGGAAAACGAGCACCGTGTACCAATCCATCCCGACCACTTCGACGAGATCCCCGAGGCGCTCCGCCCCCGGCTCTACTTCGAGCGCGGATACGGCGCCCCGTTCGGCGTCCCGGACAGCGAGCTGGACAGGCGCTTCGGCGGCGTCCGGGCCCATGAGCAGATCGTCGGAGACAGCGACATCGTGCTCCTCCCCAAGCCCCTGTCGGAGGATCTCGGGCGGATGCGCGAGGGTGCCGTCCACTGGGGCTGGCCCCACTGCGTGCAGCAGCAAGAGCTGACCCAGGTGGCGATCGACCGCCGGCTGACCCTGCTTGCCTTCGAGGCGATGTTCACTTGGAAAGACGACCAGCGCGACATGCACCTCTTCTGTCGCAACAACGAGATGGCCGGCTACTGCGGGGTGATCCACGCCCTCGGCCTGTCCGGGATGGACGGCAACTACGGGCCACCGCTCAAGGCGACGGTGATCAGCTTCGGCTCGGTCAGCCGCGGGGCGGTCTACGCGCTGAAGGGCCGGGGCGTCACTGACATCACCATCTACAGCCAGCGGCCGCCCTGGGCGGTACACGACCGCGTGCTCGGCTGCCGTTATGGCCAGATGCAACGCGCGGGGGATCGCATCGAGGTGATCGAGCCCGATGGCCTGCGCCGACCGATGATCGACTCCCTCGCCGAGTCGGACCTGATCGTCAACGGGATCCTGCAGGATACCGACAGGCCGCTGATGTTCCTCCGCAAGGGCGAGGAACAGCGTCTTAAGCGCGGGGCGCTGATCATCGACATCAGCTGCGACGAGATGATGGGCTTCCCCTTCGCCCGGCCGACTTCGTTCGACGAGCCGGCCTTCGTGGTCGGCCCCGTGACGTACTACGCGGTCGACCACACGCCGAGCTACAGCTGGCGCGCCGCCTCGTGGGAGATCTCGCAGGTGGTCATCTCGTTCCTCGGCAAAGTGATGGCGGGTTCCGAGGGCTGGGCCAGCGACAAGACCCTCAGCCGGTCGATCGAGATCCGCGATGGCGTGGTCCAGAACGACAGGCTCCTCTCCTTCCAGCGACGCGCCGCCGAGTACCCCCACCGGATCGCCTAGACGCGACGGGCTCTTGCCCTGTGGTTCCCGAATACCCCCGTGCTGGCTACACCTTGCGTCGGCGGATCGCGCAGCCCTCCGGTAGTCGTGATGGAGCCCTGCGAGAACAGGCATGGTGACGACCTCTCCGCCGCCCACATCGCCGGGAGGCCGCGCGCCCCCGAAGTACCTCACGTAGTCCTCGAGCATCCCGTGATCCGCGAGAACCCCATCCGCGCGGGTGATTGACCATGCGGAGGCACCGAGCCCTTGGTCGCGATGGGTGAATGGTCCTCGACAATGTCTCCACGACCGGAACACCCGACTGCAAGATGGTCACAAGCGGCTCGGATGTGGCCTTCGCCGACCACGGGTCTTGGTGACGACGGACCGCTTTCGGTCGTGCAGGTCGGAACAGACTTCCCGGCGGAGCTGCTCCAGGACGTCCGCGTCCGCGTAGAGGCCGAGGAGGGTCGACTTGCTCGTCTCCACCATCTCGGCGTCGCCAGGTACGTTTCCGGCGAGTCACAAGACGACGGTGCAAGGCGGAAGTGATTGCGAATGAGACCCGGGAGAACGGACCCACTTGGGGGGGGTCGAGGGGGAGGAGATTGGGCTCGTTGCCGCCCTCGACAGACCCGATCCGTGACGCACCCGTGACGCACGCCAATCGATCTACACCGATCTGCACCGAGCTAGACCGAGCTAGAGCCCTTGCAGGGAAGACCCTGACACCACTGACGATTCCGTGGTTTCCCCTGCGGTGTCCAGGACTTGCAGAAGAGGACGTCTTCGGCTCTGTCCTATTAGTCGCTGCAGTGGACGGAATGAGGCTACGGATCCTGGAAGCCAACGTCGTAAGGCATCCAACTCGCACTCAGGTTCGAACTCGCCCGAAACAACACGCCTCATTCCGCCACTGAGCTTTGAACGTTCGATCCTCACCCGCCGTACGGCGCTGTACAACGGACGCCTGGGTCACCTTGTCGTCGGCGTCGTGCTTGGTTTCGTCAGGGCCGTGGGGCTTGTCGGCCAACTCCCTCTTGTCGCCATTCTCGCCGCTGACCAGCCAGAGTAGCGGTCCGAAAGTGAGTCCGGTGCCGCCTTCTCCGTCTTCGACCCACTCCAAGCCCTTCCCTGGCGCCGGTGCACACCTCATCAGGCCCCAGCAGGTGAACACACCTGCCGACAAGCCAGCCTCACGCCACTTTCCTGCTGTCTTCGACAACGCTCTTCTCCGAGTGACCGACGACTGCTCCCATCTCAATTCTCCGCCCCCTTCGCCTCCGGCGGTTGCTCCGCGTGCACCACCGTGCTCCCCAAAGCCGGCCGTGCTCCTCCGTGCGCCACCCACTTCGGCGTACGTCGCGAGTCAGCCCCGGACCACAACGTCCCCTTCGCCTCCGGCGGTTGCCCCGCATGCACCACCGTGCTCCCCAAAGCTGGCCATGCTCATCCGTGCGCCACCAACTTCGGCGCACGTCGTGAGTCAGCCCCGGACCACCCCGCCTCGTCGAAGCACGACCGTTCCACCCTTCGATGGCCGCCACGGCTCCTCCGCGCCGCTCACCATCGCTCGCTCTGTCGTCCTCCGGGAGCCCTTCCACCGAAGACTCGCACTCGCCGCCACGCAACAGATGCTCCTGCTCCAGAGACGCCGCTCCCCTTTCCGCCAACAGGCAACGGTGCCGCCAGTGTCGCTGTCATTCGCTCCACTTCGTTCCGCAAATCACAGCGACTCTGTCACCCCCGTTGCTGCCCTTCCTACGACCGCTATCTCTTCCCACGTCCCCCCGCAGCTCTCTCCTCGACACTTCACCTACCGCCCGCCTCCATTGCGCCTGTCCGTGCTCGTCTCCCCTCTCTCCGACCTCGATGCTCTCTACTGCAGCCCCCAGACGAATCCATCCTGCCACTTCGACCTCGTCGCCACTGAAGAAGCTTCGCCAACTTCAACATCCTTGCCCTCCACTCCCTCCCCTGGAGCTCACCTCCCTTGTCTTCGACTCCGTCCGCCTCGCTGCCCACACGCACATTCGTGCTCGCGGAGCCCTGCTTCGCCACGCGCTCCATCCAGCGCGATGAACGCCACTTGACCTCCATTGCTCCTCCGAGACCCATGTCCATCATCAGCCGCCCAGCCTCCTGAAACACAACACGCAGGAGCTCCAAGTGCTCCACCACGGCAACCGATTCGGAGGGCACAACGCACGCAACGAATCCGCCTTCCCGCTCAACGCCGCTCCACGCAACTCCTTGGCAATACAAAGCAATGATCGAACAAGTCGCTGCAGCCGACGCGCAGAGGCTACGGATCCTTGAATCACTCATCTTGATGCCCCCTCAAGTACTCACGTGGTCGATTTCGCCGTCCCGTAATCGGCGGAGGTTCTCGACGGTCTCGGGCCGGTCGGGAAGCAGGTACATCCGGGTGGTCTCGTCTCGCTGGATGTCGATGCGGCCTCGTCGGATGTGGTTGTACAGCCAGTTGGGCGTTACGCCAAGCGCCTCGGCGGCCTGCGGGACGGTGAGAAAGCCGTCGAAGCGCCGGGGCCGAGGTCCTTGGTACCGCTGAAGACGCCCGTGCCGATGCCGAATTGCCTGGACGGTGCTCGGCAGGAGGTTGTCGGTCTGGGAGGATCGGTAGCCGTCTTTGGTGAGCGTGCTGGCGATTTCCTTGTCGCTGTTCCCCTGTGCTTCGAGCGCGAGGATCTCGGCCTCCATCTCTGCATAGTTGGAGAGGTCGGAGAGCGACCCGACGGGGACGGGCACATCGAGCTCGCTGACCGCGCCGCCGCGCCAAACGATGCGAACCTCGACGTGGTCCCAGCGCTCCCTGCGGCGCAGGAGCACGACCTTGTCGATGAGGCATCGCAGCAAGGCCTTGCGCTGAGCACGACTCAGGGTGTCCTGCTCCCACAGGTCGGGCAGGCCTCGCCCGAACGACTCGAAGGCTGCCTTGAGGTCGCGAGGGATGGCCAGCGGGATGACCTTGTCCCGCTCCATCCGGATCTTCTCCAGTCGTCCCTCGGCTTCTCGTTGGGCGCGCAATGCCACCTCCCAGCGACGTTCGAGCTCTGCGGCAACCAAGCGGTTGTCCGGATCGATGCGCTCGTAGCGACGGCGGGCGAGGTCGGCTTCGTAGCGCAGTCGCTGCAGCTCACGCTCCTGGGCCGCGTCCGTCGCCGACTGGGCCTCCCGGCGCGACTGCATGGCCTTGTCGTACAGGTCCAGCTCCGCCGGGGAGAGCGCCTCGAAGAAGGCGGCGACAACATCGGCGTCTACCGGCTGCGCGGGTATGTACTGGCAAAGCGATCCTCCGGCAGACACCTGAAGCGCCTGGCACAGATACCGGGGCTTTCGCTTGTACGTCACGAGCATCTTGTGCCCGCACTCGCCGCAGTACACCATCCCCTGAAGCAGGGCGTCCCCGTCGCGTGGGACGCCACGCGTCTGCTTGCGTTGGTACTCGGCGTAGTTGGCTTCGATGATGGTCTGGATACGCTGGAAGGTGTCCCACGAGACGTAGGCGGGGTAGCGATCGTGCAGCAGCACTGGCCAGTCCTCCATTGCTCGTCGCCTCTGGTGCGGCAAGGCTTGGGAGTCGGTGTAGACGGTCTGGGTCTTGCCATAGGCGAAGGCGCCAGCGTAGGCAGGGTTCTTCAGGATGCTGAGCACCGCGCCGGTGGTGGGCTTGCGCCAGAGGGTCTCGGCGTTGCGATGGCGGCGGGGTAGATTGAGGTGGCTGTTCCGGAAGCGGTCGCGGACCTTGTAGGTCGACTTGAGCTCGAGGAAGGAGTCGAACACCAGGCCGATGGCCTGCTGCACCTGCAAGTCGGGGTCCTTGACTACACGGCCATCTTCCTGCCGCACGAGTCCGGCCGGCAAGGCCAGCGCGAGGTCTCCCCGGCGGGCCTTGCTCTGGATGCCGGCGGTCAGCCGGCCTCGCAGGGTGTGCAGCTCCAGCTCACTGAGGATCCCCTTCATCCCGAGGATCAGCCGGCCATTGATGCTGGCCGGGTCATAGATGCCGTCCCGGTCCGCGATGAGGGCGCCCTTGAGCGTGCAGAGGTCGAGCAGCGGGTACCAGTCGCTGCAGTTGCGCGAGAGCCTGGCGCTCTCGTAGCTCAGCACGATCCCGACGTTGCCGAGCGCCACCTCCGACAAGAGGTCTCTGTAGCCGTCTCGTCCGGTAGCGGTCTTCGCCGTCGTCCCCGTGTCGACCTCAACCAGCTCGATGCTCTCTTCGGACCATCCCAGGCGCCGGGCGTGTTCGGTCATCGCCCGCTGCATTTTGCCGCTCTCCAGGTTGGTGAGGACCTGGTGGGGAGACGACTGTCGGATGTAGATGACAGCTTTGCGCTGCAGGTGCTGCGGCTGAACAAGCTCGGAACTGGTCATCGATCACCTCGCTCGCCACGGCGCTCAGGTCCGCCACGATCTGGTCCACCACCAGTTTGGACAGGGCCTCCCACAACAACGCGGGCGCCACCCGTTGCTGGGGCTGTCGCATCGGCTTCATGACCGGGAGAGGCCAGCAGGCGTGCGATGCAAGACGCTGCCCCCGCCATGAGCGGACCTACCGGCGGCCATGCCCCTTGGCCGTCTTCTTTGGAGTGTACTGCCATTCCAGGCTCTCGAGCCCCTTGACGAGCGCCATCCGGAGCACGCTGCTCCGAGTCACCCGACCGATGGCCGCCACCTTCTGGTCGTTGGCCACGAGCGGCACGAGTCGGTCGGCCCAATCCACCAAGTCCGGTGGCAAGCGGAGAGGCGTCAGGACAGTTCGAGGCATGCTCTCCTCCGTAGTGCAAGTGCTTCACACAACGTATTACGTATGCAATGCCTCTGGGGGGGTGTCGAATTACTGGGTGCCTCATCGACCAGAGTGCTCCATTTGCCCAACAAGGCCTGGAGCAGAGGCCTGCGCTGTCTCGACGAGCGCCCTGATCGCCTCGATGTTCAGCTTCGTTGCTGTGGCATCCACTACCGGACGTCTGGTTGCGCACTCCGGGATCCGGAGCAAGACCCCGTCTCGGTAGAAGACCAGGATGAACCGACCCTCCCGAATCGTCCCCGCGGGTCGCCGGGCGACACGGAACCGCCGACCGTACAGTGCGTGGCGCGGGTCCCGTACCGTGACCTCCTCCTCCTCGACACACTCGCGTGAGTACTTGATGGGGGCATCAAGTTGCTGGATCCTTGAACCGAACGTCGTAGGTTCCTGCACCCGAACTCAAGTGCTGGCTCGCCCTCTACACCACGCCTCTACTTGCCGCTGAGCTTGGTACGTTAGGCCCCCACGCCATCTGGTCGCCCCTCTCGAGTTCCGTCGCTCGGGCTCCAATCGGCCTCATTGGTGACACTCGACGCTTGATGTCGCAACATCAACTCCGTGGTTTCCCTTCGACCTGATCGCCACATCATCCGCCCCCTTGCATCCTTCCGCGCACATAGCCACAATGCTCGCATACCAGGGGAGGTACAATGCTCCGGGCTTCGTCTCTCTTGTCGCTCTTCGTCGGACTGTTCGCCACGGCCTGCGCAACGACTGGCCCCGGCGTGGCCGTCGGCGGCGCCGCCACCCTCCCCCAGGGGAAGTTCGCGGTCGTCGCCGACTTCCAAACGTCGGCCAGCCGCCCCCACCGTGGTCTTGGCCTCAACCTCCAGTACGGCATCATCGACGAACTCGACATCGACTTCGGCGTCGGCTCCATGCCGGATTCTCACTTCTTCTGGCGTGCAGGAGCAGCTTTCCAGCCTTTCTGCTCCTCCGACCAAACCCATTCGTTGGCGGTCAGGTTCTCCGCAGAGCGCCTTCCGTTCGACACCGAGGCCAGTCCACCGCGAAAACCCCATCCAAGCATGGCCACCGCGAGCGGTGAAGCCACAACTCTGAGCCCAAGCCTCGCCTACGAGATCCGTGTGGGTCGTTCTCGTGGTTTGGGCCTCTACCTCGAAGCAGGCACGAGCCACTTCCTCTTCGATGTCCAGGAGGGGAGTTCCTTCTTGTACTCCTCTACCTTTGCCGTTGCCTTCCCGCCCGAGCCCCCCTCCAAGGAACATGGATGGAGCCATGTCCTGCGTGGCGCGCTCGGCATCCAGTCCCACAAGTGGTCGGATGGGTCTGTCGGCATCGAGATCATCCCGGCATACTCGTTCGATGCAGAGACCCTCTACTGGACCCCACGAGCCTCCGCCGCCTGGATCTTCTAGGCGAACGCACCAGTCGCGGACATGCCGTCACCGAGGCATTCGCTACAGGCGAAGCGCCCTCCGCAAACGCGCTCGGTCACGTCATCTCCACTCCACGTTCTCGTTCCGTGACGAGCACCGGCGCTTCCCGACTTGCCAGATCCGCCTCTGCAGGCCACAGAGCGCCAACAGCCGCCACCTCCGTGCAAGTGCACACACGCAGCTGACACGCCGTCACCGAGGCATTCGCTACGGGCGAGGCGCCCTCCGCAAATGCGCTCGGTCACGTCGTCTCACCAGCCCTCCCCGACCGCTCGCTCCCTCCTGCCCTCTCCCGCATGCCGCCCGGCACCTACACACCCACAACCTTCGGCGACATGCCTCCCGCTTCCTCGCCCACCAGTCCTGCAACCATCCCGGCACTCGACCACCCAAAACACCTGACCATCAACAGCCTCAACCTGTACCGTCACCTGCCGCCGCCCAGCTTGGAAACACCAACAAGGGTTCATCAAGAAGACAAACAGCCCCGGAAACGCCCGCAGCCAGATCACGTGGGAAACAAAAATACCTGTAAAATCCGGGCCTAACAAGTCGCTGCAGCGGACGCGTAGAGGCTACGGATCCTTGAAGCGAAGGCCCCATTCCACTGCACTCGAACTCAAGTGCGAGCTCGCCCTCTACATCACGCCTCTACTTGCCGCTGAGCTTGGTACGTTAGATTCCTTGGGGTTGCGCGTATTCGGGTCTGTCGGGCGGCGACCTCGATCTTGGAGAATCCTGTCTCTCTGACGGCGCCGCTCGGTTGCCCCAGCAAGCCGGCGAAGGGGATCTCGAAGGTGCCAGCTCGATCTACCGCGCAGACTACCGATCTTACGCCCGCCGCGAGGCCCTGGGAGCCGAATTGGCGCCCCCTGTCCGGCCCCCGCCCGACAGAACCGGAAAGGCCTGCCGGTGCGGGCCGGACAGGAAAAGCAAGGGGCGCCAATTCGACAATCCCAGGCCCTCAGCTCCTCGAGCTTGACTCTCCGACTCGAACTTACGCGCCCCTAGCATCTGAAGTTAACTCAATGATTCCGAAATCTAACAAGGCGCTGAAGCGGACAGAATGAGGCTACGGATCCTTGCAGCGAAAGGCGTCAGTCGCCCTACTCGCACTCAAGAACGAGCTCGCTCTGGAAACCCCGCCTCATTCTGCCGCTTAGCTTTAAACGTTCGGCGCCTGTCCGTTGCACCTCCCCCGTGTCCTCGCGTTGCCGCTACGATCCGGATCGACACTGCGCTACACTTCATCTTCGGCACCCACATCAAACCCACTTCGACCGGGGAATCCGGCACACCCACTCCCACTCTTCGATTCGACCCGCTTCGATGCAGACATCATCACTTGCGAACAAGGACTGAGCGATGAACCCAGACATCGAGAAGAACTTCGTCATGGGGTCCAGGTTTCTGTTGAATCTGCTGGCACTTGCTGCGCTGGTCGCCGCTGTGCTCCAGGCGGGATGCCCGAAAAATGACACGGGCAGAACCGCGTCCGGCACTGAGGAGCGCGCGCTAGCGAACTCTGCTTCCCCGGTCGAGGAGCCTGCCCCCGGAGAGAGCGTGGCTGGCTCGAACCAACCCCCGAAGAGTGCTCGTGCTGTGCCCGACCCGGCACACCCACCGATCGACTGCCCTCTCCGCAACAAGGGGATCCACTCCGCGCACATGCGACCATTCGAGGAGGTCGAAGAGTACATCGCCTTTCTCGAACGCCCCGACCGTGCCAGGTGGCAAAAGCCCGACGATGTGGTCGCCGCACTCGCCCTGGATGGTTCGGAGACCGTCTTCGACCTGGGCGCCGGCTCCGGCTACTTCGCCTTCCGAATCGCCCGCGCACTGCCGATGGGAAAGGTCATTGCCGCAGACACAGAAGCCGAAATGATCCGCCACATCCACCACAAAGCGATGACCGATGGAGTGGGCAACATAGAGGCGAGGCTCATCCAGCCTGCGGCCCCGGAGGTCGCGCGCGACGCCGACATCGTGTTCGTCTGCGACGTGCTCCACCACGTGAGAGGCCGGCAGCCCTGGCTGAGCGCGATCGCCACAACGATGAGATCCGGCGCGACTCTCGTGCTAATCGAGTTCAAGGAAGGTGACCTGCCCGAAGGCCCGCCCGAATCTGTCAAGATCCCGCGCGACCGGCTCGTGGAGCTCGTGACCGGGGCCGGGCTCGTACTCGTTTCCGAACGGGCCGACCTGTTGCCGTACCAGACCTTCCTGGTCTTCCGGAAGCCGTGAGCGAGGCAATGACCATCACCCTCAACCCAATCGGCGTTATCCGCTCGCCTCATCTCGCTGCGCCGGGAACGCCCATCCAGCCGGCCTTCGCGCAGCAATACGAGGGTCACGTCCTCGTCAACAATGAGTTTGAGGCGGCGCTCGCCGACATCGAGGGATTCGAGCGCCTTTGGCTCATCTACCTGTTCGATCGTGCCGGCCGCTACAAGCCGCGTGTCGTCCCGTATCGCGACACCCGCGAGCATGGCTTGTTCGCCACGCGCTCACCCTGCCGACCGAATCCGATCGGCTTGTCGGTCGTCCGTCTGCTCGGTCGCGAACACAACATGCTTCGGATCGCCGGGGTCGACATCCTTGACGGCAGTCCGCTTCTCGACATCAAGCCCTACGTGCCCTCATTCGACGCACATCCCTCGTCAATGGCGGGCTGGCTCGACGAGCGGCGCGAGGACCGTACAGAGGCGGATAGCCGCTTCCACGGCGAAAATGGTCCAGAGACAGCCCATGACGGCGCCGCACGCCATGGCAAAACGACCGTCAAACCGTGACGAGGAGGCAAAGAGCATTCCAGCGTACATAACGGGATTCATTGCGAAAACTGCGCCGAACAAGTCGCTGCAGCGGACGCGTAGAGGCTACGGATCCTTGAAGCGAAGGCCTCATTCCCCTGCACCCGAACTCAAGTGCTGGCTCGCCCTCAACACCACGCCTCTACTTGCCGCTGAGCTTGGTACGTTGGACAGCCTCACCCTTTTCTGCGCGCTCACGCCCCCCTCTCGCAGGTCTACGCGCCTCCGCAGCCCGCCAGCACCGCTGGCATCATCCCGCTCTCATCGCCCGAGTCCGTCCTCTCTCTTTCTCGCTTCCTCTCCTCAAAGCCCACCGCTCAGCGACAATCCCGCCCCGCCGGGCACCACCCACGGCGCCGCTCGCCAGCCCGACGACTCCCCCCCGTCCGATGACGTCAGCAGCCAGACGAGCCCGGTCCCCAGCGCAACGGCCCCGGCCCCGTACAACACGTACGCCGTGACCGCGCGGGAGGTCGCACTCCCGCCCGCGTCATCGTAGGCTCGCTTTCGCTCGTCGTCGCTCATGTCGGGCTTCGGGCCGAGGTAGCCTCGTGCGTCCGACGCGGCGTCGAGCGCCCACACGTTCATGCCGACCCCTGCCGCGACGAGGGCCACACCGCCTCCGGCCAGAAGCCACGGGACCGTCCTCGACGGCGCGTCTCCCGCCGGTCCCTCGACCACCCCGGACACAACGGCCGCCCCGGTCTCCGTCTCCACAAATGCCTCCTCCTGCGACCCTTCCTCCGTCTCGGCCGCCTCTTCCACCGGCGTCTCCGGCAGCAGCCGTTCGGTCTCGAACTGAGCCGGCACCTCCTCCCCGGGATCCGCCGTCAGGCTCGCCCGGAGCCGCGCGTACCCCGGCGCCTCGACCTCGACCGCGTGCACTCCCGCCCTCAGCACGACCGTCCGCCCGGCCGGAATTTCCCGCCCGTCGATGCGCACCTGGGCATCCCCGGGCACTACCTGCACCCGCGCCCAGGCAGCGCCCGGCTTGCAGGCCTGGCCGGTTCGCCGCAACGCCGCCCGGATGTCGCTCTGCTCCTTCTCGGTCGGGTCCATGTCCAGAGCGGCAGCCAATGTCGCGACCGCGGCGCACGCCCGCTCGTTACCTTCGAGGAGCCGCGACCGCAAGAGCGCCGTGCTCGCGTTGGGCATGATCTCGTACACCCGCTCCGCAGCAGCCAGCGCTCCCTTCAGGTCCCCGGCCTGGTAGAGCTCGACCGAGCGTGCGTACGCCTGCTGCGCCTCCGCCTGCCCCTTTGCGTTAGGCTTCACAAGCTCCGGCAGCTCCGGGATCACCACGGGCTCCTTCAGGGCGTCTCCGGCCGGCATCGGCGCGGCAAAGAGCAGCAACATCAAGATCGAACCAGTCACTGGCCGCTACCTCGTCATCCGGATTCCAGGCAGGGGCTCTGCCGCCTTCGGCTTCGTTTCGGTGTCCGCAGCACCCGTCGGCCGAATGCCCGGGAGCCCGCCAGCTCCTGCAGCCTTTGGCTTGCCCCTCTTCGTCCGTCGCCGCGACCGCACCGGCTCGAGCACGACGTCCCGCAGGATGTCCCCGCCGGGCCGCAACCTCAACACCACCTCCGCGGGCTTGCGCCCTCGCCTCTCCAGCCGAAGGCGCACGGGCTCCTCCTCCGGCGGAAGGCTCAGCTCGCAGGGAGTGCGACACAGCTCCTCGTCGCCCCGCCTCACCGTCGCCCCTGTCGGGCGCGAGCGTATGACCACGCGAGTCGGCACCGGCTTCGGCAGCGGCTCCACCTTCTCTGAGGCCGAAGGAGCTGGCGGCGCCGGCCGTTCCGGCACCTCGACATGCGGCGCCGCCGCTGGAGCGGACTGCTGCTTCTCGGGAGGCACAGGCGGGCTCTCTGGCGCTTTGGACGGCGGCGCCTCGCGCGCCGCGGCGCGCTCCCGATCCACTGCTGGCGCCACGATTCGTCCGCCCGCCGGCTCAGACCGCACCTCGGGCGCCTCGTCGGGCCGCGCCACGACAAACCCCGCCACCACCGCGGCGCCCACGGCGAGCACGGCGAGCACCCCAAGCCACGCCCGGCTCCGAAAAGGCCCCTGCGCCGCCCGCCGCAACGCCGCCAGGTCCGCGCTCCCCATGCCGACCGACGGGTTGCCGTCGGTCGTCTCCACCCGCGCCCCCTCCTGCAGCTCCGCAGGTGCCGTCGCCCGCGCCGACAGCGGCACGACGGCGGGCCCAGGAGTCCCGGGTGTCACGACCGTGGAAGGCTCGCCTGTCGCAGCCGAAGGCTCAGGCGTGGCGGCGCCCTCGGCCGCCGGCCCCATCGACACCGTCGGCTCCGGCGGCGGCCCTATCGTCTCCGCCAGCGCCGCCCCGTCCATCCCCCGCGTCCTCGCCTCTATGAGCATCGCCTGGGCGTCGACCTCCCGCCCCTGCTCGACCGCCTCGCAGATGTCCGCCACCACGCGGCAGTCCGCCGGCCGCTTGTCCCGCATCTTCGCGAGCAGCGCCTCGTGCAGCACCCCCAGCGCACGCGGCAGCGCCTCGTCACCGGCCAGCCGCTCGGGAAGCCGCGGAGGCTCCCCGGTGACGTGCTTCAGCAACAAGCTCACCTTGTCTTCGGCCTGGAAGACCGGCCCGCCCGTCAGCATCTCGTGCAGGATGCACCCAAGGGCGTACAGGTCGGAGCGGAAGTCCACCTTCTCCGCCATGGCCTGCTCGGGCGACATGTAGCGCGGAGTCCCCACCGTCGTCCCCGTCGCCGTGAGGCTCTCCCCCGTGTCCGCGTCTCCGTACCGGAGCACCTTCGCTATCCCGAAGTCCATCACCTTGACGAACTCCCGGCCCCCACGCGCGTGCAGCAAGAAAATGTTCGCCGGCTTTAGGTCCCGGTGCACGATCCCGGCCTCGTGCGCCTCGGCCAGCGCCAGCGCCACCTGCCCCGCCACCCTCGCCGCCCGCCGCACAGACAACACCGCTCCGCCCGACATCACCTCGTCCAAGGGACGTCCCTTCAGGTACTCCATCACCAGGAAGGGCGTCCCCGTCCCCTCGTCGATCCCGAAGTCGTACATCCGCACCACGTGCGGGCTGTCAAGCCGGCTCGCCGCCCGGGCCTCCCGGTAGAACCGGCGTACGTGGTGGCGGTCGCCCAAGAGCTCCCGGTGGAGCGTCTTGAGCGCCACCTCCCTGCTCATGCTGAGCTGCGTCGCCACGTACACCCGCCCGAAGCCACCCTCTCCCAGGGGCCGCTCGATGCGGTAGCGCCCGGCGAACACCGCCCCCGGGCCCACCTCCTCGGCGCCGGCCCCCGCCGCCATCGACACCGGCAGCGTGGCGGTGCCGTCGTTCGGGCAGAGCGGCGCGTCGGTCTCACCGTCGCATAGCGGGCAGTAGCGCCCGGCCACGTCCTCACCGGTCATCTGAGCCTCGGCGGTCGCGAAACGATGATGCCAAGGACCCCAAGCGCTGACAAGCCGAACAACGTCGCGACGCCTCCTCTTCGCGTCTCACGAGAGCTCACGGCAGAGACCGGCTCCGCCACTACCGCGCGCGACCATGCGGCTCAGGAGGCCTTCGCCCTCTTTCTCCGCGCCTCGAGGATCGCGGCGAGCGCACGCAGCGCCTCGTTCACCGACTCCTTGTCCGGGAAGACAGACGCCACGTCGGGGTCCAAGACAACCACGTTGCTCCCTTCCGCATAGCGCTTCGCGTAGCGCCCGCGCTCGCCTCCTTTGAAGTCGTACTCCTCCTTCATTCCGTTGTCATCGGTGTCAGTCATGGTCTTCGTACTGCCGCCTCTCGCGTGGTCTCGCCCTTCTGGCGGTGATGATCCGGATTCTACCATGCCGCTCGGTGTGAACGACAACCAGCAAGCGCCGCAGGTACGACATCCCCAGGGTCACCAGGCGTTCCTCGCCGCGCGAGTGCTCGTCGTCAGCGATGGTCGTCGAAAGCGAGTCGCCGAAGATCGTGGAGGCCTCCTCGAAGGACACATTGTGCTTCTGGCGGCTCGCGCGCGCCTTGCCCGGGTCCCATTCGAAGAAGAGCGCCATGCCGGAAGCCTAGCGCCGGCCTCCCCAAGCGCAAGTAAGCCGTGCCCTCGACGAAAAAGGCCGGCGCCCCAACCTTCGAGACCGCTTTCGCGGCCCTACCAGCAAGGGCGCCGGCGTTGCTCTTCAGCCGCGCCGAGGCGCGGCGCGGGCTCGGGGAGGATGGTCACGCTCTTTGCACAGGGCCGGCGTCCTTGAACGACGGCCTTCGGGCGCGAGCGTGAGCTGGCCGGGCGGAGCCCCAGGTTGTTGTTGCGGTTGCCGGGGGTGTTCCTGTTGCGGTTCGCCGACCGGCAGTTCTGCGCGTTGTTGTTCCAGGAGCCGCCGCGTTTGACGCGGTTGGAGCCCGATGTCTCCCCTCGCCAACAAGGGCCGCACTTGGGCGTTGTGCGCTCAAAGGCGCTGCCCGGGCCGGCCCGCCTCGCTGTCAAAGAACGAGGTCCGCAGGCGCGACGTGTCGGCCTGCGCTGCCCAGGCTACCACGCTCTGCGCCGACGCCGCCACCTCGTCCTCGTCCGCGTCGAGTGCCAGCGCGCTCTCAAGCTCCCGCATGCTGCTCCGCCACTTTCGCACCCGCCTCCCGTCGAGGCGCACCAGCCGCGGCCACACCCGCATCCCCAGCAGCGGCACCCCCGACGCCACCCGGTCGACGACCGTCGCCTCTCGCTTCACCTGCAGCTTCAGCGGCCCCTCGATGAATGCGGCGAGCTCGTCCCGCAGCCTTCGCGCCTCCTCCCGGCTCGGCGCGAAGGCCACCTCATCGTCCATTTATGTGCAGGGTTGCGTTATGTGGACATGTCCGTTGTTGGGATTGGCGAAGCCCAAAGGCATCGAGGTTGGGGTCGGCTGCTGTGCACATAATCTGTAGACCCGTCCGCTGAGTCGTGCGTCCACGGCAGTGACCACTCCAGCTGGAGGCCAAGGATGTCCTGGACGCAGGAACGAGGAAGACGGAAGGTGTGCCGCGTTCTTGAGCGAACGAAGCCGATGCACCGAGGCTTCTTGGAGGACTTCGAGGAGTGGCTGAGAGAGGTTCGCTTGCTCGCGCCGGTCTCTGTTGCTCAACGTCTTCGGTTCGCGCGCGACTTTGTCGAGGCGGTGACTGGCGACGATGGCGTTGAGGCTACTGTGCGCCAGCTTTCCCCGGCGCAGGTGGAGTTGTTCTTCGTTGAGTACAGCGCGGGTCGCGCGCTGAACACCAGGCGGGCCATGGCGGCTACGCTCCGGTTGCTGCTCGGATTCTCCGCGCTCCAAGGATGGGTCGGTGTTGATCTGGCAGAGTCAGTGCCTTCTGTCTTCAGCTACCGACTGAGCGGCATTCCCGCCGGGATCAGTGACGTTGCGATTGATCGTGTTCTAGACGTCTTGAAGCCGAGCTCCGCGACACGCTGCCGGGACCGCGCAGTCCTGCTCCTGTTGGCGACCTATGGGCCGGTGGGATCCTCTAGAGTCGACCTGCA
>JGI24915J38486_100061_pt1 | contig 35634 bp, 24 predicted proteins | sample LinPfosmplate3_FD_38486 | JGI IMG/M metagenome (IMG submission 38486)
TGCAGGTCGACTCTAGAGGATCCCACGAATATTGTTTCGATATTGGTCATGGGAAGTACTCCGGATTGACTGATATTTTGTAATTACCAGATCATGGCAGTAATTTCAATTGTTCTTATCCCTCCTGATTCAGATGGGGCGCCATAACAATCCAAACGCCAGCCAGATCACCCCAGACAGCTATCCATTTCTTTTGCCAGGATGCTCACATTCGGCTCTTTCAGGATAGTGAGGTGATTACCCGGAACCAGAAACGACTTGGCATCTTTACTGGTTCTGGCCCAGGCATTGTGCGGATCAGGGATGAAGCCCTCTTCCAGGTCTGTTCCGTTGAAGAGCCGGATCGGGCAGCCGGGGGGCGTTTGCATTCGATATTGTTTTTCTGCCTGGGTGTTGAGCCTGTATACGTGGTCCCGGTTGGCTAAGGGGCCGTGGGAGAGATGGAGTGAAAACAGGCTGTCAATTTCTCCCTTTTTGACCTTGAGGCGATATTTGATATTGTTGCGGACATATAGGAGCCATTGACTGGGGCCCATCTTGAGCAGGCCCAATAAGCGGCCGGCGTAATAACGCATCTGGCCGAAATCGCTTCTCGGAAAGGGTGTCTCGATCAGGATCAGCATGGCCACGCGGCGTTGCATCTCTCTTAGCTGTATGGCCATTTCTGCTGCAACGATCCCCCCGTAGCACCACCCGACAAGATAATAAGGTCCTTCGGGTTGAAAGGAAATCATCTGCTGAACATAGTATGCGGCCATCTCCTCAACGCGGGTATGGGCCTTCTCTTTTTCCTTCAGGCCCAGTGACTGGAAACCGAAGCAGGGCTGGTCATGACCCAGAAGACTGATCAGATGCATGTACCCAAGCACGTCGCCCGGCGTGGAGTGGATAAAATAGAGATAGGGTCTGGCGCCGTGAGGCTGCAGTTCCACCAGAGATGACCAGTCGCTGCCCTCTGATGAAGGCCGTGCCGTGCTGACCACTTCCGCTAACGCTTCAATGGTGGGGTTTTGAATAAATTGCTCGGGGGTCAGCCAGAGACCTGCTTTGTTCACCCGGTCAATGATCTCGATGCTCAGCAGGGAATGTCCTCCCAGGTCAAAGAAATTCTCATTTATCCCCACCTGTTCAAGGCCAAATACCCGGCACCAGATTTCCGCCAAAATTGTCTCAATGGGGTTTCGGGGACCCTTGAATTCCTTGTCGCGATCAGAGGCGGTGGGTTCCGGATCGGGAAGGGCCCTCGTATCCACCTTGCCGCTGGCGGTAACCGGCAGTTTTTCAAGATTGACGAATGAATGGGGGATCATGTAATCGGGTAGTACAGGCTGAAGCTGGTGACGAAGCTGGCCCGCATCAGGGACGGCGGTCTCATGGGGCACGATGTAGGCGATGAGTTTCAGGGTTCCGGCACGCTCTTCGCGAGCCACGACCGCGGATTCCTTGATTTCCGGAAAGCGGTTGAGCGCGGATTCAATTTCGGCTAACTCGACCCGGAACCCGCGAACCTTGACCTGGCGGTCTACCCGCCCCAAAAATTCGATGTCGCCGTGGGCTAAAAAGCGGGCCATGTCACCCGTTTTGTACAGGCGTGCGTCCGGTTCCCGGGAGAACGGATCGGGGATGAATTTTTCCTCTGTCAACTCGGGACGGTTCAAATATCCCCGGGCCAGGGCCGCGCCACCCATATGGAGTTCACCGGATACCCCGTTCGGTACGAGGTCGCCGTGATCATCCAGGATAAAGGCCGTCAGGTGTGGGAGCGGATGTCCAATGGGGACCTTGCCGTCTGAGGGGTCTATCATCTTGAGTCCGGATAAATCACAGACCGTGGCCACGACTGTGGTCTCGGTGGGCCCGTACGTGTTCATGAGCCGTATCTTTCCTTCAGTGGCGTTGTGCCATACCCCGAGCCTGTCCGGGAGAGCTTCTTCACCGCCAATAATCAGGAGCCTGACAGACGGCGGAAGCATCAGGCCTCCCGACTCCAGGGCCGATGTGAGCTGATGCCAGAACGCGGTGGGCAGGTCAACGACGGTCAGTTCATTGTGGTGACACGCCTGGACAAAGGCAGGCATGGAGCGGATCATCTCATCGGAACGAAGAATAAGGGTAGCACCGGTGGTGACCGATGAGAAGATTTCTTCCACACTGGCGTCAAAACTAGGCGATGCAAACTGGAGGATGCGATCATTTGATCCGATCTGGTATTCCTGAACAGCGGAGTCTACAAAGGCAGATAAAGCCCGGTGTTCTATGAGCACCCCTTTGGGCTGGCCGGTTGAGCCGGAGGGGTAGATGGCATAGGCCAGGTTCGTTCCATTTGCTCCGCTGGACAGGTTTTCCGCGCTTTCCTGGCTGATCTCCGCCCAGTCCCTGTCCAGAGCAACGATTTGAACGTTATCCTTCAGCATGTCCGTGCCTGCCAGTTCCTCGATTTTCTGAATGTTGCTGTTGTCGGTCAGGACCGCGGGCGCGCGGGTGTCACTGAGTATGAAAGCAATACGTTCGGCAGGGTAATTGGGATCTATGGGGACGTAGGCGGCACCGGTCTTGAGAATGCCCATGATTCCCTTGATGAGATCCGGCGAACGCTCCATAATGATGCCCACGAAGGTTTCAGGCCCCGCTCCGTGTTTCCGAAGGAAGTGGGCCACCCTGTTGGCATCCTGGTTGAGGTCCCGGTAGGAAATCTGCCTCTCTTCTCCCTTTTTCCCATTTGGCTGAATCAGGGCAATGGCATCAGGCCTGTTCACTGCCTGATCCTCGAAAAGCTGGTGTACGCATACGTCCGGCCCGGGTCTGTAATGAGCGGCCCCGCTCCATTGGGACAGTATAACTTGAGTTTGTTCTTCAGCGAGAATCGAGAGGTCGGAAAGCCGGCGGGACGGATCGTTGGTGGCACTGATGAACAGGTTCCGAAGACACGTCAGCATCTGCTTAATGCTGGATTCGTCAAAAAGGTCGGAACTGTAGTCGAGCGTCATTTTAATTCCGGGTTTAATTCCGGGTCTTTTTTCAGTCCCTCTCTCATAGAGCCACAGGGTAAGATCAAAATTGGATCGAAAGGTCTCAAGCTCGATGGGCGTACACGTCATTCCCGGCAGATCCATAGGAGGAAGCGGCATGTTCTGCAGTACCATCAGGACCTGGAACAGGGGTGTTCTGGACAGGTTCCGTTCGGGTTTTACTTCGTCTAAGAGCTTTTCGAACGGCAGGTCCTGGTGGGCATAGGCATTGAGGGCGGTTTCGCGGACCCGTTCCAGGAGCGTCTCGAAGGTGGGGTTGTCCGAGAGACCGGTACGCATGACCAAGGTGTTGATGAAAAAGCCCACCAGTCCCTCGATTTCGGCCCTGTTACGGTTGGCAATAAAGGTCCCGACACTGATATCTCCCTGGTGTGTGTAACGGTAGAGGAGGGTTTTCAGGCCGGCCAACATCAGCATGAACAGGGTTACCCCCTTTTTTCTTGTCAGGGATTTCATGGCATCCCACAGGTCTTTGTCCAAGATGAGAGACTCGCTGGCCCCCCGGTAGCTTTGAATTGCCGGCCTGGGCCGGTCCGTGGGGAGATCGAGGCCCTCTGGCGCCCCTTCTAACTGATGCTTCCAATAATTGACCTGGGGGCGGATCAGCTCGCTCTCCATCCACTTCCGCTGCCATCTGGCAAAATCCGTATATTGAACCTGCAGCCCGGGCAGGTCGGGCGACCGGCCGGACGAGTAGCCGTCATAAAGAGCCATGAATTCGCGGAAGATCACGCCCATGGACCACCCATCCGAGACGATATGATGTACGGTCAGCATCAGAACGTGATCGTTCTGCCCTAAGTGCATGAGGAGAACACGCAGCAGGGGGCCTTTGGCCAGGTCGAAACCCCGGTGGCATTCCTGGTTGCAGAGGGTCTGGGCCTCGTCTTCACGTCCTGATTCCGGAATGTGTCTCAAATCGATGATTTCAGGCGTGAAGGGCTGTGGGGGTTCTATGATCTGTACCGGCTGGCCGTCTCGCTTTTCAAAAATCGTCCGGAGCCCCTGATGCCGCTTGATAATCTCCTCAAAAGCCTTCTTCATCGCTGATTCATCCAGAGGGCCGCTAAGCCTGTACGCCAGAGGGATGTTGTAAGCGGGCGTACCCGGCTCCAACTGGTCCAGAAACCACTGCCTCAACTGGGAAAAAGAGAGGGACGCGTCCTTGGCATCTTCAACATGCACGACCGGGGGAAGGTCGGTCGATTGCACCTGATGCCCTGAGCCCTCTACAAAGCGGGCCAGGGATTCAACAGTGGGGGCCTTGAAAATGACGCTGACAGGGAGGTCCACTTTGAAAGACTCCCGTATTCTTGAAACGACCTGGGTGGCCAACAGGGAATGACCCCCCAACTCGAAAAAGCTGTCGCCCAGGCCGATGGGCTCCGTGTGGAGAACCTCGGCGAAAAAGCGGGCCAGTTTCTTTTCAACCGGTGTTTTCGGTTCGCGATAGTCATGGCCGCCGGCCATGAGCTGGTTGCAACTGTCGGGCGCGGGCAGGGCAGCACGGTCAGTCTTTCCGTTGGGGGTCATGGGTATCCGGTCCAAGGCAACAAAAATGGAGGGGACCATGTAGTCGGGTAGAGATTTCTGAAGTGATTCTCGAATTTGCGGTGCTGAAACCTCCTGCCCCTTGTAACATACCAAATAGGCCACAAGGCGTTTAACCCCCGGAATGTCTTCGAGCACCAGAACGACTGCCTCACGGATAGCCGGATGTTTACGGAGTTGTGATTCAATCTCCCCTAACTCGACCCTGAAGCCGTGGAATTTTACCTGAAAGTCGGCCCGTCCAATAAACTCGATATTGCCGTCCGGCATGATACGGGCCAGGTCTCCTGTTCTGTAAAGTCTGGCCCCATTTTTGTCTGAAAAGGGATCCTGGATAAAACTCTCAGCGGTCAGATCGGGGCGATTCAGGTACCCGTTGGCCACGCCGACGCCACCGATATAGACCTCTCCGGGAGATCCGGCAGGAACCTGCTGCTTCGCTTCATCTAACAGGTAAATCTGCATGTTCTGAACGGGCCTGCCGATGGGTGTGTTCTCGTGAAGTTCATTTTCTGGAGAAATGGTATACAGGGTGGCACACACGGTTGCTTCGGTGGGTCCATATCCGTTGATGATGTGGAGGTCAGGGACCGCCTGGTCAATAGCATTCAGAAGCCTTTCCGGAATGGCTTCTACGCCCACCAGGAGGCGGCACAGCATACTTTTACCCGGATGTTCCCGCAGCGAGACATCCAGATCGGCCACCATGAAGGGCGGCAGGTAGGCACTGGTGATCTTCTCTTGATAGAGCCAGTCCATCAGGGCCGGCGCATCCGCACGCACGGATTCGGGGACGATCGTCAGCACAGCCCCTTCCATGAGCGGGGAGAAGATCTCGTAGACGGACACATCAAAATTAAGACTGGTCCACCAACTGCAGACGTCTCCCGGGCCTAAGGGCTGGCGATTCTGGAAATCGGCCAACAGGTTCATAACCCCCCTGTGATGGCAGCAGACCCCTTTTGGTCTTCCCGTGGATCCGGAGGTGAAGATCACATAGGCGAGCGATGCCGGCCCTTGGCCCGAATCTGGATTATCGGTCTTTTCCTCAGAGATTCTGTCCCAGTCGGAATCCATGCAAACGATCTGAGCCTTGGTTTGAGGGAGCATTTTTTTGAGGTGTGAGAGGGTAAGGATAACCGGGGAGTCGCTGTCTTCCATCATGTGCCGGAGGCGTTCTTCAGGATAGGCTGGATCCATGGGGACGTAGGCGCAACCGTTTTTCAAGATCCCTAAGATTCCGGTAATAACGTCAGGGGACTTCTCAACAAAGAGACCGATAAAGGTTCCCGGCCCAGCACCAAGATTTCCAAGATAGCGGGCCAACTGATTCGTCTTTTGATTAAGTTCTCCGTAGGTTAGGCGTTCACCTTCAAAGGCCACAGCCACGGCTTCAGGGTGCTTCCGGGCCTGATATTCAAAGCGTTGGTGGATGCAAACGTCAGGGAAAGGCATCTCAGCCAACTCTGAATTAGAGGATTGGGAATTCACGTGCCCCCCCTTTCTTCCGGCTACATTGCCAAGAATAGCCATTGAACGTCTAAAAAGAACTTGAGTAATACTCAATATATGATACATTGAGGGTGTTTGGCAATTTATAAATTTAATATCATGCGTAAACAGTTTCAGTTTATCTTAAGCGGATTTGGCGAGAAAAGACAATGAGCGGAGGCAATAGGCTGAAAAATGGAGACTGGGAAACGTAATTGGGAAAAATTCGGAAAGGAAGACCCCTATTACTGGGTTACAACCGATTCCAAGTATAAAGACGGCGATCTCACTGAAGATGTTCGAAAGGATTTCTTTGAAAGCGCTGATAAATACCTTGATTCCCTATTCCAGGTGATCCGAACACATTTGGACCCAACCTTCAGTCCAGGGCGGGCGTTTGATTTCGGCTGTGGTGTGGGGAGGATAACAATTCCCTTGGCGAGGCGCTGCCAGTATGTGTTTGGGGTTGATGTGGCTGAATCGATGATCGCAGAGGCCCGAAAAAACTGTAAGGAACAGTCATTAGACAACGTTCAGTTTTCCACACAAATCAATAGCCTGTCCCCCGATGTCGAACCCTTCGATTTTATCCATTCAATCTATGTATTGCAACATCTCAGAGCCAAACAGGGTTTACAGACAGTTGCACAATTGATTGACCTGCTGAAGGACAATGGGACAGGAATGCTCCATTTTACATATCACTCTCATAAAACCTTGAAAAAAAAGATCATTTACTGGCTAAGCATCCATGTACCGCTGTTCAACGGGCTTAACAACATGAGGAAGGGAAAACCGTTTTCCGTTCCCATGTATGAGATGAATGACTACCCCCTGAACAGGCTTTTCCAGGTCCTCAGGCAGAAACAGTGCGACCATCTGTATGTCCGCTACACAAGAGACAGCTCCTACGATGGTATAATGCTCTTTTTCCAGAAAAAAAGGGCGGGCTCCGGCGACTTCATATCATTGGGTGATGTGCCCTAAGGGCTTTGTGAAAGTTCGGTTGGGACAGATGTGTATCTCACAATTACTATTATGAACCCCCTTTCAAAAATATACAAAAGCCTAAAACAAATCATTTTACAATTATTCCTGATTGTTTTGGTCACATCCGTGGCGCACGCCGATTTTGGCCTCATGTTAGGCTCCTTTAAGAATAAAGACAATGCCCTGAAATATATCGTTGCGCAACACAAAAGCCCGCTTAAATGGGGATGCAACGTCTTTCTTGAGGAAGTTCAGGTTCCTGACAAAGGGCGATGGTACCGGGTTTGTTTAGGGCCTTTTGCGGATAAAAAAGAAGCAAAAAAATATAAGGAGACCCTGCGCTCGAAAGGCTTTGGCGGTGATGTGGTTCTTGTTAAAACGGTTTCGCAGGTTCAGTCTGCCGCCCCTTTACCCCCGGCTACCCTCCCCTCGCCTCCGGCTGCCCCCCCCTCGTCCCCGGCTGCCCCCCTAAAACCAGCCTTGGAAAAGAGCGAATTGAAGAGCAGTGAAACTGAATCCGAATATGCCGACTCCGCCAGAGTAGCTTTAACGGCCGGATCGGAAAGGAAACTTATCCCTGATATCCTGGGTAGAGAGGTTACGGAATTTGCACCCCATGATCCCAGTGGCAAGACCAGCACAGCCGATAAAGTCCTGGATTATGAGGGCGGCCCTGTCACAGAAGAGGAGGAACCTGAAGAGGAGGGACCGTGGGCTGAACCCACCGATGGAGCACTCGCCATAACTTTGGAAAAGGCGACCCTTGTTTCGCTTGAGAACAACTGGGCGTTTCGGGTGGAGCAGTTCAGCCCCGATATTCAGAGGACTTATGAGGAGAGTGAGCGCGCGGCTTTTGATCCTGTTCTGAGGGCGGAAGGCGGATGGAAGCGGGAAAGGGATGGCGTTGATAATAGTGTAACCAAAGGGCCGGTATTTTCAACAGGTGTTTCCGAGTTCCTTCCTACCGGCACCTGGCTGGACCTGGACTTCGGGACCACACAGGAGCAACCATCGGTTGTCACCAATCCTGATGAAGAATACGAAACGAATTTGAGCCTCACAGTGACTCAGGCCCTTTTAAGAGGGAGGGGGCTTGACGTTAACCTTGCGAACCTGCGTCAGGCCAGAATCGATACGCGCACATCTGAATACCAGTTGCGCGGTCTGGCCCAATCCCTTCTCGCAGAGGTGGAAAATGCATACTGGGATTACACCTTGGCCAAAGAAGAAGTCAAAATATATGAAGCATCCGTCGAGCTGGGCACGAAGTTGGTGAATGAGACCATAGAGAGGATTAAGCTGGGACAGCTCGCAAAATCTGAAGTATTCTATGGTGAGGCGGAAACAGCGAAGCGCCAGCAGGACCTTATTGATGCTCAGAGCTTCCGGGCCAATGCCCGCTTGCGATTGCTGCGATTGCTCAACGCGCCGGGCGAAAATTTTTGGCAGCGAAAGGTGGTGCTGTTGACCCCGCCTGAAAGGTTGCAACCGCAATTAGAGGACGTAGGTCAGCATATAAAAGTTGCGCTCCTCATGCGACCGGACCTGAACCAGGCCCGGCTGGCCATTCAAAGGGGTGAACTGGAGGTGGTCAAAACAAAAAATGGTTTGCTCCCCAAGTTGGATTTTTTTGTGAGCCTGGGAAGGACCGGCTATGCGTCTTCCTTCGGGGATTCGGTAAACGATTTTAGTAACGGGGGGGGCGGTCTGAACGTCTATGCCGGGCTCCGATTTGAATTCCCGATCGCTAACCGGGCGCCAAAGGCGCTATACAAGCGGTCAACCCTGGCGTTAGAGCAGCAAGATCAGGCATTGGAAAATATGGCTCAATTGGCCGCACAAGATGTTCTTTCCGCATACATTGAAATCGCTCGTTCCAGTAAACAGATCATTGCGTCAAGTGCGACTGTCAAATACCAGAAAGAAAAAATGTGGGCAGAGGTTGAAAGATACCGTTTCGGGAAATCAACCATGTTCAGAGTATCTCAAACGGAGAGGGATCTGGTTGAAAGCCAGGTCGATGCCGTACGGGCAGTAGCCGATTATATTAAATCGCTGACCCAGTTCTATCTTGTTGAGGGGTCGTTGTTGGTCCGGCGTGGGATTTCGGCCCCGGGCAGGAAACCGGTGGACCTGATGTCCGGGAATTGATTACAGGGGACTGTTGTCAGGGGGCAGAAAAATCAGCTTCGAATTTCATCCTGTTCCCTTCCCCCTGCGATCATTCCATCTTTTTAACCATCAGATGATGAAAATCGTCCACGTGATTAAGGGGCATGTCAACCGGCTCAGAGCTTAGGAGTGCGGCATAGGAATCCTCATGCTCCGGTGCAAAACCGTGCATGGCCGGCAGCGCCTTTACCCCCATATCGCACGGTTCAATCTGCCAGCCGGGATCCATAAGAAGGCATTTCTCCCCATACATATGGTTCTCAAAGTCAATGAAGTATTTTTTCTCCTCCTCTTCTGACAACACGTGGGAATGGGGGACCTGATGAAGGAGGTTCAGAATCCTCTCTTTCGCCTGTTCATTCAGGAACCAGAACCTTCCCATGGTGGAATCGTAGACCGCCACATAATCCTTTCCGAATTTCAGGTCCAGCTCCTCTACCCGTGCTTTGACATCGACTACGCCTGCTAAAGTCGTCATGCCATGGTCGGACAGCACGGCGAAGTAGAAATCATCGTATCTTTTTTTTATCTCTTCTATAACTCTCTGAATCTGCCCGCTGTACCACTCAATTTTTTCATCAATCTCTTTTCCATCCTTTGTGACCCTATGAAGCAGACCATCCATTGCGGCCGTATACAGGAACGCAAAACTTATTTCACCAAGCCTTATATCTTTAATCAAGGCTTCTATATTTTCGATTTCTTTCAACCGCCAGTTGGAAATGTGATAGGGGATACCCCTTTCCTCGAGCTTATCGGCGAGATTTTTTACCGGCTTAAGCCCGTCCGGAACAAACATATCGGTCTTTTCGATGTAATCAAAGTAGTGTATCCGATCGAAAGGCATTGCGTACATTTCGAAATACCCGGTATATCCGTACAGCTTGGCCACCAGCTTTGAAAGGATATGACGCACCCGCCACCTGTCGACAATGGCGCCTGGCAGATAGGGGAGCAGCAGGTATTTGAATAATTTGAAGGGCGATTTGTCAGGGGCGTAATAATAAAAACTGAAATGTTTATGTACGGTCGGTTTTTCTCCCGTCAAAATGGTCGGGATGGCCGTGGACGAGTATCCAAACTGCATCCCCACCCGGTACCTGTGGGGAGCAATATCCTTTAAAAAATCCCGGTCCTTGATAATTTCCCAACCTAAAGCGTCAATAAACATGAAAACAGTGATCTTTTTCATTCAAGAGTCCTCCTGTAAAAGGGCTTATCTCCATGCAGCCATGATATCCATACAGATCTGATTCATCTCTATTGCCCGTGATTCAGTGTCGGCTTCGTTGTAACAGCGAAACTCCGGCGCATTGCCCGATGGTCGGAGGTGTACGATTTCATCGCTTTCAAATGTGATACGCAGACCATCAGTGGTGTCAAAAGAGGCAACCGGGCCGAATTGCTCCCCGAAAATGGCCCCAATGGTCTCTTTATCCCTGGACTCGTTCCCGGAATAGAGCTCCTTGATCTTGGCGCTGCTCTTTTCCGTCGGAAATTCTTTCAGCCGGTTGCTGTAGGTAAACCGTTGTGGCAGTTCAGAGACCAGTTCGCTGATAGTGATATTTTTTTCAATAGCTAGCAAAAGAATGGCGAGATGGAGGATCACGGCGTCTCGCGTGGGCAATGGAGACAGAATCTTCCCCCCCGATTCAATGGGGGAGGCTATCAAAAACCCGCCATTGGCCTCATATCCCACCACCCGTTCTGCCCCCTCTGCCTGGGCTTGCTGCATGGCTTCAATCACAAAGGGTGATCCGATCCTTGTACGGTAAACCTCCTTGAAAAAACCGCATTTTTCCACCGCGGAATTGCAGGATATGGGTGTGGCAACAGCATCGGCCTTGAGATAGGCGGCGCAGAGAATACCTGCCACATCTCCGCGGAGCCACTTCCCGTTTTCATCGCTGATCAGCGGTCTATCGCTGTCTCCGTCCGTTGATACAATGGCGTCAAAATCATATTCGGCAGACCATTTTCCGGCCGCCTCAACGTCTTCGGGCCGGATGGCTTCCGTGTCAACGGGAATAAAGCTCTCGGAAAAACCCAAAGGGGTGACATGAGCGCCCAAACCGGAGAGGATTGTGACCATATCTTCACGGCCCACTGCAGAATGCTGATATACGCCTATCTTTTTGCCATTCAGGCAGTTGCCGGGGAAAAACTCGAGATAGCGGTCTATGTACAAATCTGAGGCTTCGCTGCTGGGAATAAGGGGTTTCTCTTCAACTGGAAACATTCCTTTCTCATCAAAAAGACCCTCAAGCAGCGTTACTCCCTGGCGCCTGATGCCAGCCTCATCGTGCTTGAGGATTTCCCCTTCCCTCTTGGTGTATTTGATGCCGTTACGGTCTTCGGGGATATGACTCCCCGTGACCATCACCGTAGGGATGTCTTTGATGAGACCGTAATTGGCCAATGCCGGGGCGGGTAGACTTCCGCAGCATTCAGGTTCATAGCCCTTATCTGAAATGGCCTTGGCCGCTGCGCTCATGATGCGCTCTGTGCTTGCTCGCAGATCTCCGCCAACGGCAACAGCCCCGCTTCCTTTTAGTTCGCCTGTCTCTTCTAAGTATTGAATAAAGGCCGCCGTGTAGGCATAGCACACCCTGTCGGTCATATCATCTGCAAGACCACGGGCGCCGCTTGTACCGAATTTTACCCCGCTTTGAACCATCAGATCGTTAATCTTGACTGTTTCGCCCATTGGTTATACCCTCCTTTTCGCCAGGCACATGCAGATATTTAAGTGTTCAATTTGCAAAATTGGACTAATTGTATCCTATTCAAATCCCATGGGGGGGCTGTGAAAAAACAAAATGTGCAATTGAATAATAGCAACGATGGGATGATCGTACAACATCATACGACCTACAGCAATATGATTCCTCTGATGGTTGGGGTATAGAATTGCCTATCATGATGATTTGGTGGAAAGAAGTGCTACCCAGGCTGTGGCATGGCTTTTTCGATGATCAGATCAGAAAGTGCCGGCATGTTGAAATTTCTGGAAACCCTGTCGTTAATGTAGTTGAAAGCGTTGACCCCCAGTTTCCTGGCGGTTTGGGTAATGGTAAGGAAGGCGTCTTTTGCTGTTGTTCCCGCATCGGTTATTGTGTGTAGGCTGACATCCTGCCTGCGTTTCTCAACTCTTGCCCCCAGCTCTGAATCATTGTTATGCAATGGCAACCAGGGATATTTCAAAACCTTCAAAAGTTCTTCCTTTTTGTTCCGGGTTTTTTCTATGCGATCGTTTAATGCATCATAAATTGTTTTGGTTGAAAACAGCTCGTCGAATTCGATGGATAATTTTGTCGCTTTTCCAGGACCTGGATCATTCTTGTATTTCAAAAGATCTCCATAGAAATCCCAGAAATCTGTTTTGAAATCCTTGAGAGCATCAACATTGCAGGGAACGATTGGATCTAAACGATTGTAGTGACGTCCCTCATGAATCCAGCAAAGGGCGAGTTCCGCAGTAATTTTTTTGAATTGAGGCGCATCATCGGCTAACAAAATGTTCACAACTGGAATAGTTGTTTGTCGATGATAGGCAGCTATGGCAGCAGCTTCCATAATCCTGGTCTTTGTGTTTTTTCCTTCTCCTTTTTTAAAGACCTTTTCCAGCAACGATTGCATTTCTGCCTCAGAAATTTCCTTGTCTTCGGTCAAATTCAAAAGCTGATTGGTCACTTTCTTTGCAACATTGAAATCCGACATCAAACAAAATGCCTTCAGATCAAAACGGTATGTTCTTTCCCTGCCGCACAGTAACAAATCAAGTATCGTGAGACGATCTTTGCGTGGAACGGTGAAAAAGGCTGTATAATATGGATTACACAAAATTTGTGAATATTGGTTTTTACCGTTGACCCTTATCGTGGTATCGTCGATTTGCTGGAAAGGCGTATGCTCCAGAGCAGCACGAAAGATGTCTTTCTTCTCCTGGTTGAACCCAGTTTCATCATTGATGAGAATTCGGGAAATAGTCGCTTGTGAAATGAGTATGCCGCAATTCTCAAGTAGTTCCTGAATCTTTGGTTGCGACATGTTTGCCACGTATTTGAGCGTACAGACCAATGATCTTATGCCAGGGCCAAATTCCCCGACGATCCCGGGTGGTAATTCTCCTACATACGTGCGCTTCTCGGAAGGTGAATAAAAGATCTCCTTCTTGTATTCGACATTATCCGTTTTGATCAGGATTTCCTGCACAAGGACACGCTCATAGCCTTTGAACTCAGCATCAGCAGGCAATTTGGATTGATCAACCTCACATACTTCACTTCGATTTATTCGGATGTTTTTCTTTTTACCTTTCGACTTTTTCTTCTTTTTTACTTTTCGTTGTTTTCTCTCTTTTTCCGAAGAGAAGTTTTTGCCCTTGCCGCCTCCTTTATTACCACGGATATTCGGTTTGCCCTGTTCCCCTTTCAGCCTGTTGTTTTCATCGCGTAGTTTCTGGACTTCAATCTTCAGTTTCTCATTTTGTTCGCTCAAATTTTCGACAAGATTTACCAGGATTGACAGAGTTCTGGACAATGCCTCCTTGTCGAGTGCATCTGCTCGAACTTCGAGATTGTGAAGAATTTCTTTTGTCTCTTGGCGGCTCATATTCAGGTCATAGCATTATCCTTTCCGTTTGTCCCGTAAAAAGTCCATCTTTCTTCAATTTTTTTTGTCCTTTTAATTTTTTTACTGAAACTACCAGAGAATTTGAATAGGATACGACTAATTCCTATAGAGTATATGAAGGATAGCTTTCTAGTCAAGACTTTGAATTGGACTCTAAACAGAGAGGGTAACGATGGCTTTTGAGACCAGGGAAGAATCAGATGGGAAGGTTGTGGTAATTGAGTGTCCCGCTCGCGTAGATTTGAGCGTTGCCAAAGATCTGAGGGAAATAATGACGGAATCTACCGAGCAGAATAAATTCTTGTTGGTCGTGGATATGGATGAGACGGAATTCATGGATTCCAGCGGCCTTGGCGCTCTTGTGTCGCGAATTGCCGCAACCCGTTCAAACAGCGGTGATATTCGTCTCGCCTGCGTTAAGGAGCCGATTCTTAAACTACTTGAGCTGACACATCTGGATAAAATCTTTCAGGTTTTCGAAAGTGTTCAGGCTGCTGTTGATAGTTTTGACGCGTGAACTGTATCAAGCAAATGCCAACCCGGCCGCCGTAGCATTCGCTATTTTGGCAGAGGCGGCTCTTAAATAATTAGCCACCCGCGCACGAGGTTAACAGAAAAAATGGGGGATCAAACATCCATGCAGGAGAATCCGAAGAGGGATCTGTCTAAGTTCTACATGCTCGAACCTGATTATGACCGGGCGATATTTGAAGTGCCCAAGAATACGCAAGAAAAGATAATGGAAAAGCTTGAGTTCCTCTATGGCAGAGAGGAGGCCGAACAGTCGTTTCAGGAAATAGAAAGGATTATGAAGGTCCATTATGCCTATAAGCCTCCCGAGATGATCGCGCGGGAGAGGGATCTGGACCCCTCGGAGCGCTTTTCTGAGAAAGATGTTATTCTAATCACTTATGGCGATTTGATCCGGGGCGATGATCAGCTTCCCTTAGAGGTCCTGGCGGATTTTGCAGACAGATATCTCAAGGGAGGGATCAACACCCTCCACATCCTTCCATTTTTTCCTTACTCATCGGATCGCGGGTTTTCGATCATCGATTTTGAGGAGGTGGATCCCAGATTAGGCACCTGGGAAAATATAGAGGCACTTAAGGTACACTCCAGGTTGATGTTTGATGGTGTCTTTAATCATATATCCGCTAAGAGCCGATGGTTCCAGGAGTTCCTGGATGCCAATCCGGAGTACCAGGATTTTTTCACCACCTTTTCGACCAAGGGCGCTATTTCAGAAGATCATCTCAAATTGATAGTTCGGCCCCGGGTATCAGAACTGCTGACACCTTTCAGCACACTGAATGGCAAACAATCGGTATGGACCACATTCAGCCCTGACCAGATAGACCTGAACTTCAAAAACCCGAAAGTGCTCCTGAAGATGGCGGAAATACTCCTCATTTACGTAAGAAGGGGGGCCGACATCATTCGCCTGGATGCCGTGACTTACCTCTGGTCTGAATTGGGGACCTCTTGCGTACATTTAGAGCAAACACACCTGGTCATCAAACTCTTCAGAGATATCTTTGATGCCGTAGCGCCCAATGTGGCCGTCATAACCGAAACCAATGTACCCCATGACGAGAATATCCAGTATTTTGGGAACGGCTATGATGAGGCACAGATGATCTACAATTTTGCGCTCCCCCCCCTTGTCTTGCACGCCTTTCAAAACGGCTCGTCGGCGCATCTTACAAAATGGGCTTCAGGGTTGGAGAAAGTATCAGATGAGGCGACATATTTTAACTTTCTCGATTCCCATGACGGGGTTGGGGTCAGCCCGGTAAAGAATATCCTGACCAAAGACGAGATTGAGATGATGGCCCTCCGTGTATTGGAACACGGTGGGTTCATCTCTTATAAGGATAACGGGGACGGGACTTTGAGCCCCTATGAATTGAATATAACCTGGTACAGCGCCATCAATCGGGAGGATTCCGACGAAAGCGAGGCGCTCCAGATCAAACGCTTTATCGCGGCCCGATCCATTGCCATGGTAATAATGGGAGTCCCCGGAGTCTATCTGCCCAGCCTGTTCGGTTCAAAAAACGATGCCGATGCCGTAATAGAGAAGGGAGAGACCCGGAGTATTAACAGAAAAACGTATCGTAAGGAAAGCCTTTTTGCAAGACTGGATGATAAGGATGGCTCCGCGTACAAGGTTTCACGGGGCATAGGAAAGATCATACGGGCGAGGATCGGAGAAAAGGCTTTTCACCCCAATGCGGCCCAGCAGGTTCTCCATATCTCAGAAGGGGTCTTTGCACTTGTCAGAACTTCTGTGGACAAAAAAGAGCGCATCCTGGCCATTACCAACATTGCAAACAAGGTTCAAGAGCTCAGCATGGAGGCCAAAGAGATAGGCGGCCAAACAGAATTCACCTGCCGTGATATACTGTCGGGCAAAGATTTTGTATCCACCGGGGGAGAGCTTTCTCTGACTCTCGCGCCTTACGAGGTCCTCTGGTTGAAATACAGTTGATTTATTGGGTCGAAAACAACCTATTTCGCCAGCTCTTCCTTAACAGCAATCCCGATCTTCTCCAGCAGGAACGGCTTTCTGATATACGCGCCCGCACCCAATCTTTGAAGCTTTTTGGCACGGTCTGTTTCAGAAAATCCACTGCCAATGACTGCTTTCTGCCCGGGGCGAATTTCGATAATTTTCCTGTAGGTGTCGAGGCCGTCCATACCCGGATCCATAATCATATCCAATACCAATAGATCAACTTTGTTGCTCCTCAGATATTCAACAGCCTCTTCCCCACTTGAAACCGATACCACCGAATAGCCCAACTCTTTTAACATACCGGAGGCTATTTTTCTTTGCTCTGCCACATCATCCACAACCAGAATGGCTTCACCCTTTCCCATAAATTCTCTTGGGGATATTTCAGATCTCTTTTCGACCGATTTCCGGGTCACCGGAAAATAAAGTGTGAAAGCGGTCCCCTTCCCTTCAGTACTCTGGGCATGGATATATCCGTTATGGTCCTTTACCGTCCCCCATACCACTGCCATACCCAGGCCCGTTCCGCTTCTTCCCATCCTTTTCTTGGTATAGAACGGTTCAAATATCTTCTCCAAATCATCGGAGGAAATACCGGTCCCGGTGTCTGAGACAGAGAGAACCACATAATCGCCCTCTTTTACATCATCATAGCCTCTTACGGGCCTATCAATGTATCGGTTCTCCGTGGAAACAGTCAGGGCCCCGCCTCCGGGCATGGCCTCGGCAGCGTTGGAAACCAGGTTCATGACGGTTTTAGAAAGATGAGTGGATGATCCCAATATGTTGAGGGTGTCTGCGTCAAAACGGGTCTCTATATGAACTCCGGGATGGTATGATTGAAGGTTTTCATGCTCGGGGCTTTTCAGGTATTGGGCGATAACATCATTCAGGTCCACCACTTCAGTGACAACAACGCCCCTCCTCGCCAATGTTAATAAATCCTGAACAACGGCTGCCGCCTTTTCTCCTGACTTTTGTATGGTCAAAATTGGTTTCCTTAAGGGGCTGTCATCAGGCATTTGCATCAATAGCAATTCAGGATAGCTTACAAGGCCACCCAGGATATTGTTGAGATCGTGTGCCACCCCTCCTGCCAGGGTCCCTATGGCTTCCATCTTTTGAGACTGGTACACCTGATTCTGAAGGCGTTTGATCTCCCTCCTGGATAACACCTGCCCTGTCACGTCCCGCCCCGTGCCACTGATATGAGGCGCCCCATCGTCAGGATCGATCAGCGAGCTGTGGTAGTCAATATAGATTTTGTCACCGTTTTTCGCGAAATAGCTCGTGATACCCTCCTGGCGACCTTTTGTCTTGATCGGTTCCAGATATCCGGTTTCAAAAAAAGGCCTCATTTTCGGCTCCATAAAATCCGATGCCGGTCTTCCGATCAACTCATCCCTTTCATAACCAAATACGTTGCACATACCCCGGTTCACGTTGATGAAACGGCCATCAAGGTCCTGGGTGTAAATGAGGTCTGTTATGGAATCAAAGAGGTCGCGAAAACCCTTTTCAGATTTCAGTAATCTCTGTTCGGTCCGTTTTTGCTCGGTTACATCTCGCGCAGCACCGGCAATCGCCACAGCTTTTCCTGACGCGTCTTTGACCGGAGATTCATCAATTTCGAGCCATACGCTCGTGCCGTCCTTTTTCGCTAATTCCAGCAGATAAGGGGCCTGTTTCTCGCCTGTGGCAATACCCTTTTCTGTAACTTCAAGCCCCTTTTGATTAATGGGATTGTCCGTTGCCAGTTCCGTCCATTTTATCATCATCTCTTCCGGGGTATACCCGAGGAGATCTACTGAAGTCTGACTCGCATAGGTCAAGGTATGTTCCGTATCGTGGATGTAAAACAGTTCATTGCTGTGCTCGATGATGGTCCGAAGTTTTTCTTCGCTCTTGCGCAGGGCATCCACGGACCTGCTGGTCTGGACCACTTCCGAGGCCGTGCCTGCAATGGTTTGCAGCAGCGCTTCTTCGCTCGGAGAGAACGCCTGCTTGCTGAAGAGAGCAAGGACCCCAATGGGCGCCCCCTCGTGCGACACCAGCCGATAGCCCGCAAAGGACACCAGGCCCAGTTCCCGCGCCCATTCATGGTTGTGGACGCGCGGGTCGTGCGTGACATCGTTGGTGAGAAACCCGGGCTCGTCAGCGGCCGCGACACGTCCAATCTTGTAGCGGCCGAAAGGCACCCGGCCGTGCGCTCCATCCATGTGGGTGTAACGTCCCGAACCGGCCACCAGATGAAGACATCTGTTCCGCTCGCGACAGACGTGCGGCCCCTCCCTGACCTGGGCATGCATACAACCGGAATCGCACATATCCCCCGGGTTTGTGAGCCAGATACGGGCAAAGTCCGCGCCCAGGATGTCGACCACGCCATCCGTGATACGTTTCATCTTCTCGGTCAACGAACCGGGACCGAGCAGGTCTTCCTTGAGACGGTTCAGCCCTTCGATTCTCTCCTGCGTCTGCCTGCGTTCTTCTAGTTCCTTCTTCAGTTCTGCAGTACGTTTTTCAACCCGGACTTCCAATTCTTCATAGGTTGGTTTACTTTCCACTGGAAAATGCTCCTTTTTTCTCGTTGACAATCTCGCGATCACGACCCCTTCGCAACAGCAACAGAAAATGCAAGATTTAAGGGAATAAAACAAGGCATTTTTTACTGAGGCCCTGAGATCTTAGCTTCATCACCATTTTTTTCCAGTATGAAAAGCTTTCCCGATAAACTCTCCAATCCCATGATAGCGCCGGAATTCAGGGCTGTAGACAAAGGGCTTTATTTTTTCCATCTCGGGATCTCCACTGTCATTCAGCACATCTTCGTCGATTTTGACATCCATAATCTCACCCACAAACTGGGTGTGAAGACCGATTTCGAAGTGATGAATGACGTTACATTCCAGAACCATGGGGAATTCACTCACGTAGGGTGCGTCAACCAGTTCGGATTTCACGGGTGTAAGACCGGTTTTTTCAAATTTGTTCACCTTTCGTCCCGTTGCCATGCCGAAATAGTCGGCTTCCCGGACATATTTTTCAGAAGGCACACTGAGGGTGTAGGCCTGTCTATCCATGATATTCCCATAGGTATAGGTGGCTTTGCGAAGGGAAATGGTGACGCACGGCGGTTTGGAGCAGCAGATGCCACCCCAGGCAATGGTCATGACGTTGGGGTCACCCTTTGCGTCGTAAGACCCCACGCACCACAGAGGCGCGGGAAAAATGAGTGTTCTGGATCCGAATGATTTTTTCATGGTTTTCAGTCCTCCGAGCTTTCTTTTCGAAATTGTGGCATCCATCTTGCCACATTTGCCACCAGAATCCGAACCAGGATGTACAGGGGGATAAAGACAAATGCATAACCTACGCCGTCACGTAACGGTGGAAGGTCCAGCAGAAGGGGAAACCTGACCTCCGAAAAGCGCAATTGCAGCCAGCCGAGGGCCAGGGGGATCGGCCAGAGAGAGGCTGCCGCCATGGCAATCTGCAGAAAAAAGGTTTTACCGTAGGCTTCGTTGGCCAGTTTATTGATGGCTTTGTACGACTTCTTATCCCCCGCCTTGAGGGCATTCATGCTCTGCGTGTGCCGCAGGCCGGTTTCCGCCAGACCTTCCTTCACATGGGAGAGGTTCATGCGCATCACCAGGGCCATGGTCACTTTGCCTGACAGGGTTGCCCACAGGGCCAGGGCGGCTGTACCCAGCCACCAGCCCGTCATGGGATTTTTCGGCCATCGGTAGGGTGCGATCAGGAATTGATCGATGCTGTTTATGAGGCCGTTAACAAAATCCATCTCAGGGAGCCGAAAAACGAAGGGCCCCGGCCCCGACGGGCCGGGACGTAAAAGAACAAGTCAGTTTATCAAAATGGCGGGACAATGCTGTAGCCTAAGAAGCCTTTTGTGATGTACCTGAGGCCCACATAGAAGGCGAGCAGCACGAATAGCCGTTTCAGCCATATATCCGGGATATACTTTGAGGTGCGGGGTCCGATCATGCTCCCGATAAAGATGCCCACCAGTTCTGCGCCGATGAAACTCCACTGAACAGGCACCCCTTTCCCCACCATATAGCTGAAAATGGAGACAATCATCCCCACCAGGACCACCAGACCGCTGGTGCCGGCCACCAGGAACATGGGGAGACCCGCCACCGTTGTGAGGAACGGTACATACAGGAACCCACCGCCAACCCCCAGAAACGACGCCAGGGCCGCAATGAAGACACCACCCAGCATGGGAATAAAGGCTTTGAATTTAAACTCCACGCCGTAAAAGCTGAATCGGATGGTTCCGACGAAGAATGTCAAAGCCCAACCCGCCAGGGCCAGGACGTAGGCCACCCATTTGGCCCCGCCGCCCAGGTTGGCCCAGAGCGCACTGGCCACCACCACGGCAAGTGCCACAAACATAAGGGTCCAGCTGCCCTCAAGCACCTTAACCCCCTGCTTGCTGTCCCCACCCTTCTTGGCCTCTTTTTCAAAAGCAGCCGCCGCTTCCTTGGCTTTTTTTCGCTTGGCCTGGCCTCCCTTTGTGGTTTCGCGGAAAAGAATGATGCCGAGAGCCAGCACCGCAATACCAAAGTAACCGATATAAGACTTCAAACTGATTTTTCCGGCGGTCAGATCCGGAATGAGCCATGATCCCCCGACCCCGCCAATGGCCAGACACATGCCCAGGGGGGCCACCAGTCGACCCATTTTGTAATAGTTGAAACTGGAGATTAAACCGCTGAGGCCCACCAGCCACTGGTTGGACACGCGGATGGAATCGGTCAACAGTTTGTTCATGGGGTACCCTTTGCCGAAATCCTTGGCATAGTCCCCCAGACCGAATATGGTAATATGACCCACGCCGGCCATAATGCCACCGAATGCGCCAACCGTGGAAAAGATCCAGCCCACCCATATGGCCCATAGAAAGCCGAGTATGAAATTTACTTTGGGCGCACCGGGAATCCCCAGGAAACCGGGCTCCGCATCCTTGGTAATTTTTCCGTCGCTAATCCCCTGTGAAATGGCCTCTGAAAGGCTGTCCGCCGAGGCGGAGGTGGCCGTGATACATACAACTGCAAAAACACTGACCACAAACAGAACACACAAAATCCATCTCGTACTTCTTTTCATACCCCTCCCCCCCTTGTCATTGGTTTGATTTAATGAAAACGCCTGCATCAACTTAGAGCATCATGGATTATGCATCAAGGAAAAAAACAAAAACTTTGAGGCATTTTCGGTTTATCCTTGACCTGTTTAGGCGCTATGGATATTTTTGATAAGCTCAGCGAGCACTCATGATACGGAAGGAGATTCAGATGATCCCAATCAGAACAAAAATCGTCTGCACCCTCGGGCCTGCAACCAGTTCGCGAAAGGTATTGAAAGAACTCATTCTGGCAGGTATGAACGTGGCCAGACTCAATTTTTCGCACGGAACACATGCAGACCACAAGAAGGTAGCCGATTCGGTGAAATCCCTCTCACGATCGCTTAAACGACCCGTTGCCATCATGCTGGACCTCCAGGGGCCCAAGATTCGAACGGGCCTGATCAAAGGGGGCAGCATCATGGTGAAGGCCCGGGACCCCTTCACCATCACAACCCGTGCCGTAAAAGGCGAACCCGGCATCATTTCCACTGCTTATCAGGGTATCACCCGGGACCTTCAGCCAGGGGATAAAATCCTTATGGACGATGGTTTGATTGAGCTAAAGGTGCAAAGCAAGAATAAAATGGATCTTTTTTGCGAAGTGGTTACCGGCGGGCTGGTCTGCGAACACAAGGGGATCAATCTGCCCGGCATCACGACCGGCATTAACGCGGTCACGGAAAAGGATAAAAAAGATCTGGATTTCGGACTGAATATGGGGATCGATTTTGTGGCCGCCTCTTTTGTTCGCAACGCCGGGGACGTTCAGATCCTGAAACGCATTCTCAAAAAGAAAGGGGTAAACATCCCCGTAATCTCTAAAATTGAAAAGCCAGAGGCCCTCGACAAGCTGGGGGAAATCCTCGATGCAAGTGAGGGCATCATGGTGGCACGGGGAGATCTGGGCGTTGAGCTTTCACCTGAGAAAGTCCCGGTGGCACAGAAAAAAATGATCGCACTGGCGAACCAGAAGCGAAAACTGGTCATTACCGCGACGCAAATGCTGGAGTCCATGACAGAACACCCGCTGCCTACCCGCGCTGAAGCATCGGACGTTGCCAATGCCATCGTGGATGGCACCGATGCCATCATGCTGAGCGAGGAGACATCCGTAGGGAAATACCCGGTAAAGGCCGTAAAAATGATGGTGCGAATCGCCAAGGTAACTGAAAAGAATTTTCCGGCAACCGCCCCATTCTTACGTAAAACGTCCAGTTTTTCCGACACCATTTCAGAAGCCGCCTGCCTGGCAGCTGAAAACCTGGGGCTTAGCGCCATTACGCCCTTTTCCCAATCCGGTTTCACGGCCCGGCTCATTTCAAAATACAGGCCGTCGGTTCCCATTATCGCCATTACGCCCACCGAAGCCGTTCAGCGGTCCCTTGCCCTCAGTTGGGGCGTAAAAGCCATCTTGCTGCCCCTCATGGACAATTCGGACATCATGATCAAGGCCATGGTAAAACAGCTTCGAAATAAAAGGCTGGTTCGAAAAAATGATCGCATTATCATCGTTGCCGGGTTCCCGCTCAAAAAGCAGGGGAACACCAACATGATGAAACTGCATGTGGTCGGAGAGGAGATATGATTGCGGAATGCGGACTGCGGGATGCGGACCGTGAAAACACTTTGCATCAACGAAATACTTGCGTTTTCAAAGGATTTTCTGATATTGTCGGTTTTGAAACCTGTGCATAACTGAACAACCCCTAGACTTCATTTAATGACCCAGTGGAACCTATAAAATGATCGGTATATCCAAACTCTATTGTGGTACGGTGGAACCCTCCGATGCGCTTCGATACGGAAGGCGCTCCAAGGACCTTCCCTCTCATCTCCTTCAGTTTTCTGAAGATAAGCGGCCCGTGGTGGTGTGGAATATCACCAAGGCCTGCAACCTCAAGTGCGTTCATTGCTACGCCAGAGCGGTTGAACAAAAATCCAAAGGGGAACTCTCCCATGGAGAGGGGTTGCGCCTGATTGACGATCTGGCGGACTTCGGTTCGCCGGTGATCCTGTTTTCAGGGGGTGAACCGCTCATGCGGCCCGATCTGGTGGATCTGGCCAACTATGCGGTATCTAAAGGGATGCGAGCGGTTATTTCCACCAACGGCACCCTCATTACACCCCAAAAGGCCGGGGAATTAAAAAAAGTGGGTCTTTCCTATGTGGGGGTCAGCCTCGATGGAATGGAAGAAATAAACGACCGCTTTCGCGGCAAAAAGAGCGCTTTTAAAGAGGCCATGGAAGGGATCCGGAACTGCCAGGCGGTGGGTCTCAAAGTGGGTCTGCGGTTTACCATCAACCGGATGAATGCCATGGAAATCCCCCGCATCTTTGATCTGGTGGAAGAAATGGACATACCACGGATCTGTTTTTACCACCTGGTGTACGCGGGACGCGGGTCAAACATGGTGGAAGAAGACCTGGAACACAACCAGACCCGGGCTGCGGTGGAGCTTATCATGGACCGGACCCGGGACCTTCATGAGCGGGGAAAGCCCAAAGAGGTACTCACAGTGGACAATCATGCGGACGGGCCTTTTGTGTACCTTCGCATGCTGAAAGAAAAGGACCCCAGGGCGGAAGATGTGCTGCAACTGCTCAAGATGAATGAAGGGAACAGTTCGGGAGTCGGCATCGGGTGCGTCAGCTGGGACGGAGAGGTTCATGCGGACCAGTTCTGGCGGCACCACAGTTTCGGCAATGTTCTGGACCGTCCTTTCAGTGAAATCTGGTCCGATCTTTCCAATCCCTTGATGGCAAAGCTGAAACAGAAAAAGAAATACGTTAAGGGCCGTTGCGCCACTTGTCGGTGGCTGGACGTGTGCGCCGGAAATTTCAGGGTCAGGGCTGAGGCGGTGACCGGTGATATCTGGGCCGCCGAACCGGCCTGCTACCTGACCGATGAAGAAATAGCCTGAAAATCTGAAATGGAGACCCCTCAACCCATGATCATACGACCGCGACGACTGAGAAGGACCGGCGCCATTCGGGATATGGTTCGGGAAACCCACCTTTCCTCCCGTGATTTCATCGCACCCCTCTTTGTAAAACATGGTAAAAACATCCAGGATCCCATCGAAAGCATGCCCGGGCAGTTTCAATTTTCACCGGATACGCTCGTGAAAGAAGCTGAGGAACTCTGGGACTCAGGCGTTCCCGCTTTGATCCTTTTTGGTCTCCCCGATGGGAAAGACCCCACGGGGAGCAGATCCTGGGCTGAAGATGGTATTGTCCAACTGGCTGTCAAAGCCGTAAAAGACCATTTGCCGGACATGGTGGTCATGACGGATGTGTGCCTTTGCGAATATACGGATCACGGGCACTGCGGCGTTATTTCAGAGGGTGATGTGGATAACGACGCCACCCTGGAACTGCTGGCTCGACAATCGGTCAGCCATTGCGAAGCGGGAGCGGATTTTGTTGCCCCTTCCGACATGATGGACGGCCGCGTCGGCCATATTCGACACGCCATTGATGATGCCGGTTACAAAGACCGGGGCATCCTTTCCTATGCCGTCAAATACGCGTCCGCATTTTACGGCCCCTTTCGGGATGCAGCGGATTCAGCGCCCCAGTTCGGTGATCGCACCGGCTACCAGATGGACCCGGCCAACGCCCTGGAAGCCCTTAAAGAGGCGGAATTGGACATTATGGAAGGGGCGGACATAATCATGGTCAAACCCGCCCTGCCCTACCTGGATATCGTATCGCGGGTTCGGGAAATCACTTTGCTTCCCCTGGCCGCTTATAATGTGAGCGGTGAATATGCCATGGTGAAAGCCGCAGCCTCGAAAGGCTGGCTGGACGGGAACCGGGCCATGATGGAAATGCTCATGGCCATCAAGCGGGCGGGCGCCGACCTGATCCTGACCTATTTTGCAAAAGAAGCCGCCCGGAAATTGAAAAATGAAAGCTGAACTCACGCATCCCCACTCCGTCATCCGTGGAGGGCAGGCACGAGGCCTGCCCCTACCGTCATCCGCCCTCCGCCTGGTGGCCTGGGAGTTAACACGAAAATGCAATCTCAACTGCGTCCACTGCCGCGCCGGCGCGGACCGGGGGCCGTACCCCGGAGAACTGGATACAGAAAAATGCCTTGAAATACTGGCGCAGATCCAAAAGGTGGGTAACCCCATCGTGATTCTCACAGGGGGAGAACCCCTTTTGAGGGAAGACATATTTGATCTGGCCCGGGAAGGCACCCGCATGGGTCTTCGCATGGTCATGGCCACCAACGGAACCCTTCTGACACCTGAAATCATCGCCCGGATGAAAACATCCGGCATCCAACGGCTCAGTATCTCCATCGACGGCGCAACCGCAAAACAGCACGACGTTTTCAGGCAGGTGCCCGGTGCCTATGAAAGGGCGATGGAAGGAATCGGGCTGCTGAACCAGAACGATTTTGAATTCCAGATCAACACCACCGTTTCCCGCCATAACGTGAGGGAACTTGAAAAAATTCTAAACCTGTCCGTTGAGCTGGGGGCTGTCGCCCACCACATCTTCCTGCTGGTCCCCACAGGCCGGGCGAAAGAAATGGTCAACCAGGAAATCGATGCCCTTGAATATGAAAAACTGCTACACTGGTTTTACCGCATGCGGGATCAGGTCCCCCTTCACTTGAAAGCGACCTGCGCACCCCATTACTATCGCATACTGCGCCAGGAAGCGCGTAAAAGGGATGAAAAAGTCAGTTTTGAAACCTATGGGTTGGATGGTGTTACAAGAGGGTGCCTGGGCGGAACCTCTTTTTGTTTCATCTCCAACACCGGTATTGTGCAACCATGCGGTTACCTGGAGCTTAGTTGCGGAGACCTCAAGACATCATCATTTCAATCGGTCTGGGAGGATTCCAAAATTTTTAGTTCGTTAAGAGATTTTTCAACGTATAAGGGAAAATGCGGCAGGTGCGGCTACATCCGGTTTTGCGGCGGCTGCCGGGCGCGGGCGTTTGAAGCCACCGGTGATTACCTTGCCGAGGAGCCCCTTTGTGTATATGAACCGGCCGCACAATAGAACCTAAAACTTGCAAGCGTCTCTTTTGCCGAAGATACAAGGCGGCAGGCGTGCAGCCGTATAACATACTGCAAGCGCCTGATAACGCAGTAGCTTCGGCAAAAGAGGCGCTCCCGAAGGGTTCAACTTTTTAAATGAAATATCTTGAATTCCTGACAGCATTTCGATGCTAGCCAAAAGTCATCAGGTTCTAAACAACATGTTGAAATCATATTGTTTATGTTCATTTAGAAAATGTTGAATGCAGGTCTTAGGTAGAAGCTGATGAACGTTCGACATCGAACGTTCAACATCGAATGATGAATGGGAATGGATACCAAACACCGTAAAATCCTAAACGAAATTCAGTCTGACTTCCCTATTTCATCCCGGCCTTTTCGCGACCTGGGAAACCGGCTCAAAATGACAGAGAGTGAGGTTATTGACGCCGTAAAGCACCTTAAAGAAAAAGGCATCATCAGGCGAATCGGGGGCAATTTCCAGACTTCGAAATTGAATTTTGTCAGTACCCTCTGTGCCGCGCGGGTGCCGGATGAAAGAATTGACCATTTTGTTGAAACGGTAAACGCATATCCGGGCGTAACCCACAACTATCTGAGAGCCCATTCCTATAATGTCTGGTTCACCTTCATTGCTGAGGAAATGGCTGTTATCGAAGATGCACTTGAAACCATTCGGCAGAAAACCGGCGTGACGGAGATTTTGAACCTTCCCGCCGAAGAGATGTTTAAAATCAAGGTTGACTTTGCGGTGTAATTGCCCAAACGAGGTTTACCTGGCCCCCAAATGAGGTTTACCAGAAAATGAAAGCCAACGCCCTGATATTCGTTGTGGATGACGAGCCGATGGCAAGGACCCTGATGTCGAAATGGATTCAAAAATTCGGCTATGGGGTGCGGACATTCAGCGGCGGCGAGAAATGTCTTGAGGCCCTGGATGAAGGGCCGTCAGCCATCTGTCTGGATATCATGATGCCCGGGCTGGACGGCATTGAAGTCTTGAAACGCATTCAAATCATCGAAAAGCAGCTGCCCATTATCATGGTAACCGCCAAAGATTCATTGGAGCTGGCGGTTAAATCCATGAAGCTGGGGGCTTATGATTACATCCGAAAACCCATCGACCGGAGCCGGTTGGAGACATCCCTTAATAAGGCTGTGGAAAAATACGCCATGGCCAAAAAAATCACCCGGCTCCAGAGGGAACTGGGCCATACGTATTCATTTCATAATATCATCGGAAAAACCGCTGTAATGGATAAGGTTTTCAACCAGATTGAAAAGGTGGCCAACAACAATATCAACGTTTTTATCCAGGGGGACAGCGGCACGGGCAAGGAACTGGTCGCCCGGGCCATCCACTACCAGGGTTCCCGTCAAGAAGGTCCCTTCGAAGCGGTCAATTGCGGCGCCATACCGGAGAACCTTCAGGAAAGTGAATTTTTCGGACATGAAAAAGGCGCATTTACCGGCGCTGTTCGGTCGCAGGCCGGCAAGATTGAGGTGGCAAACGGCGGCACCCTGTTCCTCGATGAAGTGGGCGATATGTCGCCCAGCCTTCAAGTGAAGCTCCTTCGTTTCCTTGAAACCAGAACCATTGAACGGGTTGGCGGGCGAAAGCGTATTTCGGTTGATGTGCGGATTATTTCCGCCACCAACAAAATGTTGAAAACGGAAACGGAGACCGGCAATTTCAGGGAAGACCTCTACTATCGGCTCATGGTTTACCCCATTATCATCCCCTGCCTTAGAGATAGAAAAGAGGATATTCCGGTCCTGGTGCAGCATTTTCTGGACAAATACATGAAAGAAACCAAGAAAGATATCCGATCTGTTGATCATGACGCCATGGAGGCCTTGGTCGCTTATGCCTGGCCGGGAAATGTGAGGGAGCTGGAAAACGTCATTCAACGGGCCATGGTCACGTCGGACAGCGATCATCTGGAAATCTCAAACCTTCCTTCAGAAATTGCGGAAGTGTCCCGTGCCGATTCCGGGGAATGCCTGCCCGACGATGAAAAATCTGAAACCGGCAAACCCGTTGAATTTTTTTCCAGCGAAGTGGCCCCCCTTTCAACCATGGAAAAATTGGCCATGCTCAACGCGCTTGAGCTGACCCGGGGAAACCTGGCATTGACGGCAAAGAAGCTTGAAATTTCAAGGGCGACCCTTTACCGGAAAATCGACAAATATGATCTTCGAACACTGAGTCCTTTCCTGCGAAAGGATCAAGGAACCATGGGAATCTAGAATGCGTGAAAATAACAACGGTTTCCACATATTAAACTACTTTATTAAACCAAACGATGATAACAGGGGTGTATGCAATGTTTAAAAACATTCTGGTTCCAACGGATTTTCTGGATGATAATCAACATGCTCTGGAGATTGCCGTCAGGCTTTGTTCCATGGACAGCGGCAAAATCTGTCTGCTGCATGTGATTGAGGTCATCCAAAACACGACTTTTAAAGAATTTGAAGATTTTTACAGCAGCCTTGAAAAACGTTCTTTTGAAGGCCTCAATACCATCATTGATCGCCTGAGCCTCACCGAAACGGCTGTGGACCCACAAGTGGTGTACGGCAACAGAACCCATGAAATTGTCCGTTACGCAGAAGAGAACAATGTGGATTTGATTATCATGAAATCCCACAAGGTTGATCTTGAGGAACGAAGCCAGGGATGGGGAACCATCAGCTACAAGGTGAGTATTCTGGCCCAATGCCCTGTTCTGCTGGTGAAATAAACGGTCTTTTTTGGAAAAAGCCGCTTCACCCATATCCTTAGTCAAACAGCTGCAAGTTTTTCTGGCAGCCTTTGGCATACTTCTGGCGATTCAGCTCATCACCATCTTCTGGTTCTGGTTTGCGAACACCCTTTTGAAAAATATCTCATATCAGCCGGTTCCAATATGTAACCGGACCGTTTTCAGATGACTTCAAAGAAGGCATCCGATCATTCTTTGAAAAACGAAATCCCGTATTTACGGAAAAATAGAAAAGATAGGCCATTTTCTTGTTGATTATAGCCATAAAGATAGCTATATTGTTTGAAAAGGTTATATGAGGTACATCGTAATGCAAAAACAATACTCAATAGCAGACGCAAAAAACAAACTGCCCTCCATTGTACATCAGGTGGAGAAAGGACCTAGCATAAAACTGACGAGGAGGGGAAAACCTGTTGCCGTTTTGTTGTCGATTGGTGAATTTGAACGACTTAATATTTCGAATTCCGGTTTTTGGAACGCTTTAGTGTCGTTTCGACAGAGGATTGATTCAGAGGGGTTGACATTCTCCGGCAACGAATTTCAAGGACTTCGTGATCCTTCTTTGGGTCGGGAGGTTGACTGGGACTGATGAAATACCTCCTTGATACGAATGTACTATCAGAATCCCTGAAGTTGACGCCGGATAACTCAGTGATTTTCATGTTAGAAAAACACCAGCATGAGATTGTAACAGCGGCCCCTGTCTGGCATGAACTTCAATATGGTTTCCGGCGTCTTCCCCCATCCAGAAAACGTGAAGTTATTGAAGTTTTCCTTCTTGACGTGGTGAAGAAGAATATCTTGATTCTTCCCTATGATGACCGGGCTGCGGAGTGGCATGCAAAACAACGAGCAAGGTTGTCATTAAAGGGAAAGCCTCCACCATTTGTGGATGGCCAAGTAGCAGCGATCGCCAAGGTAAATAATCTTGTTTTAGTCACTCGCAATGTTGCAGGTTTCAAACTATTTTCAGGATTGAAAACCGAAAACTGGCACACATAAATAATCCGGCTTACAGGAGATCCCATGTTTGATTACCTGCTTGACGAATCACAGAGAAATACTCTTGATGAGGTGCGCGATTTTGTAAAGTGGGTTCCGCGGGAGATGATTCTCGACATGGATGCGGACCGGATCAAATTTCCCAAGGCATTTCTGAAAGAGGCGGGACTGCGGAATCTTCTGGGATGCCGTTATCCCGAAAAGTGGGGCGGCCGGGAAATGGACTGGGTCACCACCTGCGCCATCCTGGAAGAAATCGGAACCCTCGGATACGAATTCGCCTGTGTCTTCGGGGTCGGCGCAGAACTGGTCTGTGACGCCATCATTCAGCATGGCACTGCATCACAGAAGGAAAAATATGTCAAACCCCTGTTGAAAGGAGATATTTTTGCGGCCGAATGCCTGACGGAACCCCGGGGAGGATCGGATTTTTTCGGCGCCACCACCAAAGCTGAAGACAGGGGGGACTATTTCCTCTTAAACGGCCAGAAACGGTTTATCGTTGGAGGCGAAGGGGCCGACTATTTCCTCGTCTATGCCCGCACGGAATTCGATACCAATAGCAAACCCCAGGATTCCCTGACGGCCTTTATTGTAGATCGAGGCCCGGGGGTGGAGACCAAATATCTCTACGGTCTCATGGGATGCCGGGGCGGAGGCACGGCCCGCCTGGTTTTTAAGGACGTGAAAGTGCCAAAGGAAAATATTGTGGGCAGAAAAAACGGCGCTTACGACGTGTTCAACACCATGATGATACCGGAGCGACTGGGATCTTCGGTCATGGCCATCGGATCGGCCCGTGTGGCACTGGATCTGGCCACAAAGTACACGTCCCGAAGAAAAGCTTTCGGAACCACCATCAACAATTTTCAGGGGGTCAGTTTTCAGGTTGCTGAAGCCGCAACGCTTCTGGATGCGGCCCGGGCCCTGGGTTATGCCACGGCCCGGGCTGTGGATTCGGATGTTGACATGCATCGGGTCCGCAGGATGGTCTCCGAATCCAAGAAATTCATCACCGAATCATGCCAGAGGGTTGTTCACAATGCCATGCAGGTGGTGGGCGGCATCGGGTACACCAATATTTTCCCCATTGAACGAATCTACCGGGATATCCGCTTGGCCTCCATCTGGACCGGCTCCAGCGAAGTGATGAGCATGATCATCGCCCATGAATGGTACCGGGAAAGGCTGAAAACCAAAACTGCTGCCGGGGAGCGGGACTACGAAGCCGATGCACCGGAAGCGTTTGCTGTTGATGAAAAAATCTACGAATGAAGTATCACCTAAAAAAAACCCTTGACATCTCTTTTCGGAGAGACTAAATGCTGACACATGGAAACATCTGAGAGAAAAGATATAACGACTGCGTTAAGGAATTGGTGGTGGCGCCACTTCATACAGAAGAGGTGTGCCAACCTGATTTAGAACCAACAACAATATCCTGAAACAAACAAACCGTGGCGCGCTTCATCAAGGGCTTCACGGTTTTTTTACAGGTACAACCAAACAAAAGGGCCGCGGGGCAAATTTCCCACGGCCCTTTTTTTGTATTTGGAGATCAGGCATTTTGGAAATACAACCTTCACTTTCACAATTCAAACGAATGGCGGAACAGGGAAACCTGATTCCGGTGTACGGGGAATTCCTGGCGGATACGGAAACACCGGTTTCGGCCTACCTGAAAATCAAGGATAAGGCCTTCTCCTATCTTCTGGAAAGCGCAGACGGGGGAACCACCTGGGGGCGGTACAGTTTTATCGGATACAAACCCTTTCTGGTGGCCCGTTTCAAAAACCGGCAAATGGAAATTTCCAAGGGTGATGAAACCATCCTTCTCAGCCAGGTCGAAAACCCGTTGGCGGTTTTGAGGGATCTCGCTTCGCAATACTGTTCGGTGGCGTCAAGAGACCTTCCCCCGTTTCAAGGGGGGCTCGTGGGATTTTTCAACTATGACCTGATTCGCACCTGGGAGCAGATCCCGGGGAATTGTCTGGATGGAAACAGTCCCGAATGCATCTTTACCGCTTCCCGAAGGCTGATCATCTTTGACCACCTGACGCACAAGATCACCGTTGTGGCCCATGCGCACCTGCGTGAGGAAACTGATCCGGAAGCAGCTTATTTTCAGGCCTGTGATGCGGTGAGGGAAACCATTAACGAACTCAGGCAACCTGTTTCCTTCACCATGGAGGGAAATGGCTTAGAAATCTCAGCGCTTAAGGCCAATATGAAAAAGGAAAGGTTCATTGCCGCCGTCGAAAGGACAAAAGAATATATCGCCGCGGGAGATGCCATTCAGGTGGTCCTTTCGCAACGGTTTGACGGCCGCGTATCGGGAGAAGACTTTGCCCTCTACCGAAACCTCAGAAGCATCAATCCATCTCCCTACATGTTTTATCTCAATTTCGGTGAAAGCAGGCTCATTGGCGCTTCCCCTGAAATCCTGGTGCGCCTGATGGACGGACGGATTGAACTGCGCCCCATCGCCGGAACACGCCCCAGGGGAAAAGACGAAGAAACGGATCAGATGCTCGAAAAGGAGCTCATGGCGGACCCCAAGGAACGGGCCGAGCACATCATGCTGGTTGATCTGGGTCGAAACGATGCGGGAAAGGTGGCAAAACCCGGAACAGTGACGGTCCCCAGACTTATGGAAGTGGAACGTTACTCCCATGTTATGCACCTGGTGAGCCGGGTGGAAGCAGATCTGAACCCTGGAAAAGACGCCTTCGATCTTTTCATGTCGGCATTTCCGGCGGGAACGGTTTCCGGCGCCCCAAAGATTCGGGCCATGGAAATCATCCATGAGCTGGAGCCATCCCCTAGGGGATCCTATGCGGGGGCGGTCGGGTATTTCGGGTTCAACGGCAACATGGACTTCTGCATCACCATCCGCACCATAACCCTTAACAAAGACCGGTTGTCTTTTCAGGTGGGCGCCGGCATTGTGGCCGACTCCGACCCGGAAAGTGAATACCAGGAAACACTCAACAAGGCCGGCGCCATGTTTCAGGCCATCGGGAGGACGCAAGAACAATGATTCTCATGATCGACAACTACGATTCCTTTACCTACAACCTGGTCCAGATGATACAGATGCTGGGGAAGAATATTTCCGTTCGACGAAACAATCAGGTGGGCATTCCCGACCTTGAAGCGTTAAACCCCGCGGCCCTGGTAATCTCTCCCGGTCCGGGCACGCCAAAATGTGCCGGCATTTCGGTTGAAGCAATTCGGCATTTCGGACAGCAGATTCCCGTCCTGGGCGTCTGCCTGGGGCATCAATCCCTGGCCGCCGCCTTCGGCGGTGAAGTGATCCGAGCAAACCGGATCATGCACGGCAAAACGAGCCGGATCTTCCATGACGGCCGGACCCTATACAATGACCTGCCCAATCCTTTTTCCGCCATCCGCTATCATTCTCTTCTTGTGAACCGAAACCGGATACCGGAGGGGTTTGAGATCAGTGCCTGGACCGAACAGGGAGAAGTCATGGGACTCAGGCACAAACAACACCCCATGGAAGGGGTGCAATTCCATCCGGAATCGATTCTGACCAATGCTGGCATGGATATGATGAAAAACTTTTTAAGGAGGATAGACCCATGATTAAAGAAGCAATCGCTAAAGTGGTAAACGGACAGGACCTGATGGAAGAAGAGATGGTTTCGGCCATGGATGAAATCATGACCGGACAAACAACCTCTTCACAGATCGGGGCATTTCTGACGGCGCTCCGGATGAAGGGCGAAACCGTGGAGGAAATCACGGGGGCGGCCAGGGTCATGCGGGAGAAAGCCGAAAAAATCAATGTCAACAACCATCTGGTCAGCATTGATCGGGATGAAATCAATGCGGAAGATGAAACCCTTCTGGACATTGTGGGTACCGGAGGGGACGGCACCCGGACTTTCAATGTTTCCACCACCACCGCTTTCGTGGCGGCGGGCGCGGGGCTGCGGGTGGCAAAACACGGCAACCGCGCCGTCTCGAGCCTTTGCGGCAGCGCGGATGTTCTGGAGAATCTTGGCGTCAACCTGGACATCAACCACGCGAATGTGGAGCGATGCGTTGATGAGGTGGGCATCGGTTTTCTCTACGCCCCGAGTTTTCACGGGGCCATGAAATACGCCGCCAAACCACGCCGTGAAATGGGGATCAGGACCCTTTTCAACCTCCTGGGGCCGTTGACCAATCCGGCGGGCGCCAATGTACATGTTCTGGGAGTCTACGCCCCTGACCTGACGGAAATGATGGCCCGGGTCTTAGGCAACCTGGGGGTTCGGGAGGCCTTTGTGGTATGCGGCGAGGGCACTTACGACGAAATCAGCATTTGCGGCAAAACCAAAATAACCCATCTCAAAAAAGGCAATATCAGTACTTTTGACATGGTACCGGAGACCTATGGCTTTAAACGGGCCGCCGCTGAAGACATACTGGGAGGCAATGCCAAAAGGAATGCGGAAATCGTCCGTGAAATCCTTGATGGCGAAAAAGGCCCCAAACGGGAGATGGTCCTTTTAAATGCCGCCTCCGCCTATGTGGCCTCTGGCCTGGACGCGGGTTTTGGTGAGGGCATCAAACGGGCGGAAGAGGTCATCGATTCAGGCAAAGCCAGAGAAAAACTGGATGCACTGGTGACTTTCACCCGAAGGTGCACCGACTTTGTACGAAAGGAATTGTAGATGCATGCCAAGCTGGCTGAAATCCTGGAAGAAAAAAAAAGGGAGGTAAAGCGCCTGAAAAAGGACAGCCACCCATTCCCGGAGGACCTCTCTTCAGGCCACACCCGCGATTTCAAGAAAGCCATTACGTCCAATGACGGAATTGCTCTGATTGCTGAGATCAAATTCGGATCGCCTTCGGCTGGCATCATTCGTGAAAATTCAGATCCACTGGCTATCGGACGCGCTTATGAGAAAGCCGGCGCAGCCGCCATCTCCCTGCTGACGGACAAGAAATTTTTCAAAGGGGATCTGAAAAACCTTCCCGTGCTGAAGCAGGCTGTTTCCCTGCCCATCCTTCGAAAGGATTTTATTATTGATGAAATTCAGATAATCGAATCCGCGCGGCTCGGCGCCGATGCCGTGCTGCTCATTGCCCGGATATTGTCCGTTGAACAATTGAGGAGTCTGCGAGATGCCTCACACCAGTGCGGAATGAAGGCACTCATTGAAATCCACGATGAAGAAGACCTTGAAAAGGCACTGGATTGTGACGCTCAGACTATTGGCATCAACAACCGTGATCTGGATACATTCGAGATCAACGTGGGATCCCCGGGTACCGAGCTCGA
>JGI24915J38486_100174_pt1 | contig 35532 bp, 29 predicted proteins | sample LinPfosmplate3_FD_38486 | JGI IMG/M metagenome (IMG submission 38486)
ACGACGAGCAAGAGGCTATCGTAATATTAATAATTTTATCAATATGATTTACTTTCTTTGTGGTAAGTTAAAATTCGACTACCCACTACTAATCACATAGAGCCAGTTTTTTTGAAAGTATTTCAACGAGTTATTTTATAAATAAGTCGATTGTGTATTCAGGTGTTCATAAAAAAAGGCTGCGTTAGGTAAGTAACACTGCCTTTTTTATGAGCTAAATTTGCAGGTACTTGATTAGAAGGTAACAATCATATCCATAGCAAATTCGACCTGGCTACCGCCAGTATTATTTTTAAATACTTGCTCATCAGCCCAGTCTAAACGTAGTTCAGGGCGTATTTTTAACCAGGGTAGTGGCGTGTAGTTAACACCGAAAGATGCCGCAAGGTAATTGGCTCCAACAGCATTCACGCGTTGTGCGCCGCCTTTATCGTTAAACCACTCTGCTCGTAGCCCAACGCTAACTTCATCCATAACGTCATACACAAAGTATTGGTTGATACCAAACCAGTTACCGCTCAACTGACCCACTGAATCTGCTTGGATTTGTGTACCAAAATCATGTTGAAATACATAATGAAAGCTATCTGTAAAATCATGGCTAGCAACGATGCTATACATGGTTCTATTACTCGCTTCGGTATCACTTGTGTCGCCGGAAACTAATTGCACTGTTACTGATGTCGCCTGATCGGTACTCGTCCAGCTAGTACCCCCTAGAAAACTCCATGCCCCTGCATTTGAAGTCATATTATCCCAGCCCATAACCGCTCCACCATTGACGGACCAATTATCATCAAGGTCATAGTCGAGCAATACTCCTGTATGGGTGAATGGTTCGCCGTATAACATAGTATAAGCATGAGAATAGAAGAAGTTATCTGGTGCTGTTACGACTTCATACCCAATGGTGGTGTAGAAATGTCCTAGTTTAGCAGTAACGCCATTGCCTAAAGGTGCGTAAACTTCCATATACAATTGCGGCATCGCTATATTATAGTAGCCGCCAGCTTGATTGACCCACCAGCTATCATCCCAGCCGGATGCTTGTGTAAATCTGGCATCAGAACCGTACATAAAATCCATACGCATACCGACATCCCAGCTATCACCTTTGGTGACTGCGCGTTCAACATAAAAGTTTAGCTGATTAAATAAAACTTCATTAACCCGGTCGTTGAATCCAATAGGTGCGTTACCATTGGCGGGGCTATTTGATCCACCGTTAGTGTTGCCGGTAATACCCGCTGAAGCCCACATGCCTACTTCGAAGCCAGTGTCTTTCATAAAAGACGTATCATTAATAAGGCCGGTAAATAGGGTGTCAGAGTTGAGTAAATGATCACCCGCATCAGCTGAGGCTTGGAAGCTGGCTACGAGCAGAGCGCTACTAAGTAAGGTTCGTTTAAAAGTTATCTTTTTCATATGTTTAATAGGAATAAGTAATAATAAATAAAATAGTAAAGATTAATCACGCACATAATGCATGCCAAGCGCGTTATAGTTTAATAAGCATTTATGATGCCAATAATAAAAACATTTAATAAATCATATGGGTAGCTGATTTAACTCATTCAAAAACTAGTATTTATGCACCAATATGGCTTGTAAAAGCACTGTATTGGGTCGGGTTATGGGATGTGCTACCAACGTGTGATTTCTTGGTTTGCATATCATATGCTCTGCTTGGCATGCTAAATCTTATATAGCCGCAAAATTCCGTTTTAATAATATAGTTATATTGCTAGTAACCTATTGTTAATAAAGTAGTTATTTGTCTTTATGCAGGCAAGTAGAGGAAAACTTTCAGTTTAAATAAGCCTCAGCCTTACTAGTTATTAAAAAGGGTCAAAAATAACGTAAATGCATTATTTTGGTGCAGTTTCTGTGCTAAAAATTTTGCATAAAAATAGATGAAAAATAAAAAATACTTATAAAACAGTCGGATGAATTATTTGGCATGGGCTATGCATGGTAATTAAATGAATTTGTAAATTAATGGAGAGTTCGATGAAATTGATTACTGCGATTGTTAAACCTTTTAAGGTGGATGATGTGCGAGAAGCTTTATCTGATATAGGTTTAGCTGGTGTTACTGTGACTGAAGTTAAGGGCTTTGGTCGTCAAAAAGGGCATACTGAACTTTATAGAGGCGCTGAATATGTTGTGGATTTTTTGCCTAAAGCAAAAATCGAAGTAGCTGTTTCTGATGATTTAGTTGATCAGGCATTAGAAGCAATTGCTAATGCGGCTAATACAGGAAAGATTGGTGACGGGAAACTATTTGTGACCAATTTAGAGCAGGTTATCAGAATCCGTACTGGTGAAACCGGTAATGAAGCAATATAAAATAAAATTAACAGAGGTAATGAAGTGGATAAATTAATTGAATTAAGTTACGCATTAGATACGTTTTATTTCTTGATTAGTGGTGCTTTTGTCATGTGGATGGCAGCAGGATTTTCCATGCTGGAAGCCGGGCTGATCAGAGCAAAAAATACCACCGAGATTTTAACCAAAAATGTCGCGTTATTTGCCATAGCCTGCACGATGTACATGCTCTGTGGTTATAATTTAATGTACCCGGCAGATGCAGTGAATAGTGTCTGGCCTGGTATCAGTTTTTTACTGGGTGAAGATCATTCGGCTGCTGATGTTTTAGCGAGTAATGGCGAGACTTATTACTCATCGATGGCTGACTTCTTTTTTCAGGTAGTCTTTGTGGCAACGGCAATGTCTATTGTTTCAGGAGCTGTCGCAGAGCGTATGAAATTATGGGCTTTCTTAGTTTTTTCAGTGGTGATGACCGGCTTTATTTATCCGCTTCAGGGTTACTGGAAATGGGGTGGTGGATTTCTTGATGAAATGGGCTTTCTGGATTTCGCTGGCTCAGGTGTCGTACATTTATGTGGTGCAACTGCAGCATTGGCAGGTGTAATGTTATTGGGCGCACGTAAAGGCAAATATGGTAAAAATGGTGAAATTAATCCGATTCCTGGTTGTAATATGCCATTAGCGACGCTGGGTATGTTTATCTTATGGATGGGCTGGTTTGGTTTTAATGGGGGTTCTGAACTTAAAATTTCTGATATTGGTGAAGCAAATGCAGTTGCACAGATTTTTGTTAATACTAATGCTGCTGCGGCTGGAGGGGGAATTTCTGCTTTAATTACGGCACATCTGTTATTTGGTAAAGCCGATTTAACGATGACTTTAAACGGCGCTTTAGCAGGTCTGGTTGCGATTACCGCAGAGCCTTTAACCCCCACACCGCTATTAGCGACAGTCATTGGTGCTATCGGAGGTATCCTGGTGGTGTTTGCTGTGATTAGTCTTGATAAAATAAAAATTGACGATCCAGTTGGTGCTATTTCTGTGCATGGTGTAGTCGGTATCTGGGGCTTGTTGGCTGTCTGTCTCTCCAATGATGATGCTAGCCTGACAGTACAATTAATAGGTATCGCAACTATCTTTTCTTTTGTCTTTATTAGCAGCTTGATTACCTGGTTCATTATTAAAGTAGTGATGGGCTTACGTGTTAGTAGTAAAGAAGAATATCAAGGTGTTGATTATTCTGAATGTGGAATGGAAGCGTACCCGGAATTTACAAGCACGGGTAAGTCATAAACTCAGATAGGTAATATATACTCTACACGACTACCTTTTTGGTATTCTATGGGTTGAGGTTTTGCTGATAGCAATGTTGCTGAACTAGTTGTGTAGCTAGCTATGGGGCTATTTCAGTGCCTTGCTATCAACAAGAATCAACTCAATATAAAAACGAAAACATCCCCCCTGTGAAGTATAAGTTGGGCAGCTTTTGCCCAATGATTTCTAATAATAAGGAATTCAGGCTTTTGTAGTGCGGTGCTTTAGCCCGCCGATATTGAGCATTCAGTGGGCTAAAGCACCGCACTACATTTGTTAGTGAATATTCTGGATTGATAGTGGTCGTTTTTGAATTCTCAATTCTCGCCCCTAAGGAGTGTTAGCGAAGCAAGAAAATGAGATCGACAGTCCTGAAAATTAAAGGGCGCAATATAGGTAGGTATATTGCGCCCTTTTTTATCTTAATAATAGCAATGGTTTCTTGGTATGCAGCAGCATTTTTACCGTAAAACTGCCGAGTAACATTTCTCTTAATCGAGTATGACTGAATGCACCCATGATGGTTAAATCAATCGCATGTTTTTCCTGATAAGCACACAATTCCAGATCTGCTTTGCCTGTTAAAGAAGCGCTTATAAGCGTCAGTTCATTGGCGGTTTTAAGTTTTTCACTTGCTTGTTGTAGCAGGTTTTCTGCATTGGCTACATTGTTGTTAACACAGACTAAATGGCAGGTCAGTCCTTTATATAGCGGACTTTTTGCGACCATTTCTATTGCTTTATCAGCGGCTTCGCTGCCATCATAGGCAATCATAATGCGTTGTGGTTCTTTAAAGGAGCTGTTGACTATCAAGATGGGACGATGCAGGGAGCGAATGACTACTTCCAGTTTGGCTCCTATTTTATTATTTTGGTTGTCATGCACTTGGCCTCGAACACCAAGAACTAATACGCGTATGTTATCTTCTAGCTCAATTAACGATTCAATTAGCCCGCCATGACGCTTACTACAGATTGGATTAGATATTCCGGCCTTGATTACGCGATCTTTTGCAGCCTGTAACAATAATTTACCTTTTTGCAATTTGAGCTTACTTTGTTGTTGCTCCAGTTCACTGATTTCTTCCAGCAAACTCTCCTGACTACCCAAGCCGATATTTCCAGATAAATCAGTAGTAACAGCTGTTTCATGATGATGATTAATCGTATGCAATAATTTTAACGGAGCGTCAATGCGCTGAGTAATCCACGCGGCATAGTCGCAAACGGCTTCAGTGAGTATCGATCCATCAATACAGGCTAATACAAGTTTCTGCGTGTGTTCTGGTTGATTATTGTTCATTAGTGTCCCCCCATAACTTTTTCAATTTCTTCAGGATTATCATGTATTCCAAACCGATCAACAATAGTTGAGCTTGCATCATTTAAGCCTATAAGTTCAACATCAGCACCTTCCCGGCGGAATTTAATCACCACTTTATCCAGTGCGTCTACCGCGGATAAATCCCAGAAATGTGCATGAGTCAGGTCAATAACAACGTTATCGACGACTTCTTTAAAGTCAAAATTACTGGTGAATTTATCAGCTGAATTAAAGAATACTTGACCATGAACAACATAAGTACGTGTTTCATCATCGCCACTAATCACCGATTCTACATACATAAAGTGGGCAATTTTGTTAGCAAAGAAGAGTGAGGCCAGCAGAATACCGACAAAGACACCATAAGCCAGGTTATGTGTCCAGACTACGACAATAACCGTCATTATCATCACAATATTTGCAGAAAGAGGATGTGATTTTAAATGAATGATTGAGTCCCAGCTAAAGGTTCCGATTGAAACCATAATCATAACAGCGACCAAGGCTGCCATGGGAATATACGAAAGCCATTCGTTGAGAAAAACCACCATAACCAGTAAAAATACGCCGGCAATCAATGTGGATAAACGTCCACGCCCGCCTGACTTGATATTAATCACCGATTGGCCGATCATCGCACAACCCGCCATGCCGCCTAATAAACCTGCACCTATATTGGCAATACCCTGGCCTTTACATTCGCGGTTTTTATCACTGCTAGTGTCGGTTAAATCATCAATAATCGTGGCTGTCATTAGAGACTCTAACATGCCGACTACTGCCAAGGCAGCAGCATAAGGGAAAATGATTTGCAGCGTTTCAAGAGTTAAAGGGACTTCAGGCCATAAAAACAGGGGTAGTGTATCAGGCAAATCCCCCATATCACCGACCGTGCGTATATCCAGATCGAGATACATTGAAACCAATGTAAGGCCAATAATACAAACTAAAGGAGAAGGAATGGATTTACCAATAAAAGGAATATAAGGAAATAAATAAATAATGCCCAGTCCAGCCGCGGTCATTGCATAGACGTGCCAGGTGACATTCGTCAGTTCAGGCAGTTGCGCCATAAAAATAAGTATAGCTAGCGCGTTAACAAAACCAGTTACCACTGAACGTGAAACAAAACTCATCAGGCTACCTAGTTTGATATAGCCTGAAATGATTTGCAAAACACCGGTTAACAGAGTTGCAGCTAATAAATACTCGAGGCCATGATCTTTCACCAGTGTGACCATGAGCAATGCCATGGCTCCGGTTGCTGCACTAATCATTCCTGGTCGGCCGCCGACAAAAGCAGTAATAACGGCGATACAAAAAGAGGCATATAGGCCAACTTTGGGGTCAACTCCGGCAATAATTGAAAAAGCGATGGCTTCGGGAATAAGCGCGAGAGCCACAACTGTTCCGGCAAGTACATCGCCTTTGATATTGCCTAGCCAGTCTTGTTTTTTAGAAAGTAAGAGCATGTATACCTTGTGTAGTGATAAGGAGCAGAGATTTAATAATATTAGGATCTTGACTTGTCCTTTTGCCCGTTTTCTGCGTTGTAGCAATAGTTGCATAGCTTGGTACGCCTTGAAAACGAAAAAAGTTCTGCATCAAACTTACCTTTATTATTAAATGCTCACATCCTTAAGGAGGTGTAATGAAAGGGTTCATTACTATAAAAAATATAGCCATCTATGATACCAACTACTGACAAGCTGGATGAAGTTATTTTTATTTCCTGGAGAAATAAAAGTAGAAATTATGCTATAAAACACTTTGTCTGCAATTGAGCATTATTATTGTGTAAAATAACCTTTCATCTTTTTTATTTAATATTAAGGTAGGTACTATGAAGTTAATCACTGCAATTATAAAACCGTTTAAACAAGATGATGTACGTGAGGCATTATCCGAAATAGGAATTTCTGGAGTAACTGTTACCGAAGTAAAAGGTTTTGGCCGCCAAAAAGGCCATACCGAATTATATAGAGGTGCTGAATATGTGGTTGATTTTTTGCCCAAAGTAAAAATGGAAATTGCGGTAGCTGAAGATTTAGCGGAACAGGCGGTAGAAGCCATTGTTAAATCAGCAAACACGGGTAAGATCGGGGATGGAAAGATTTTTGTCACAAATCTGGAGCAAGTCATACGTATTCGCACAGGCGAAACGGGAAATGAGGCTATTTAGTATGAGTATTAAAATGAATTATTTAACTAATAGAAACACTAGCTTATTAATAGTTTTACTATGTCTACCTAGTTTAGCCTGGGCTGATGAACTTAATCAAGCGAATACTGCGTGGATTTTAACTTCCACAGCCTTAGTCTTATTTATGACCTTGCCGGGTCTGTCACTTTTTTATGCAGGGTTGGTTCGCAGTAAGAATGTACTTTCAGTCTTGATGCAGTGCTTTGCTATTGCCTGCATGATTTCAATTATGTGGTTAGTAGGCATGTACAGCTTGATTTTTACCGATGGTGGGGCAGTGCAGCCATTTATCGGTAGCTTGTCTAAAGCTTTTGTTCCCGATATGGGCCCAGATAGTTTGACAGGGGACATTCCTGAAGCAGTATATTTTATGTTTCAGATGACCTTTGCCATTATTACCCCAGCTTTAATTGTCGGTGCTTTCGCCGAGCGGATGAAATTCTCTTCCATGATGCTCTTTAGTGCGCTTTGGGCATTGCTGGTCTATGTTCCAGTCTGTCATTGGGTATGGGGCGGTGGCTGGTTAGCTGATATGGGTGTTATGGATTTTGCTGGTGGCATCGTGATTCATGTTACCGCCGGTGTGTCTGCTCTGGTTGCGGCACTTGTTATGGGTAATAGAAAAGGTTTCCCCACGGTAGCAATGCCTCCGCATAACATGCCCATGGTTGTCACCGGAGCCGGGATGTTATGGGTAGGCTGGTTTGGTTTTAATGCGGGGAGTGCATTAGCGGCCGATGGCTCGGCTGGAATGGCGATGTTGGTTACACATATTAGTGCTGCTGCAGGCTCATTAACCTGGATGGTTATCGAATGGGTTCGCTTTGGTAAGCCTAGTGTCTTAGGTATCGTAACTGGTATGGTTGCAGGGTTAGGTACAATTACGCCTGCGTCTGGTTTCGTTGGCCCCGCAGGCGCCTTGTTCATTGGAATAACCGCGGGTATCGCTTGTTTTTATGCGGTACAAATTATCAAGCGCCATTTACATATAGATGACTCTCTCGATGTCTTTCCGGTGCATGGTGTCGGAGGCATAGTCGGTTCGATATTAACAGGTGTATTTGCGGCTGAGAGTCTTGGTGGTCTAGGCTTGGGCGATGTTACTATCGCTCATCAAGTGGGAGTCCAAGCACTAGCGGTAGGGGTGACAATTATCTGGACTGTGGTTTTTACTTACATCATTTTAAAAGTACTGGATGCCATAATGGGCTTGCGTGTTTCTGAAGATCAGGAAGTAGAAGGTCTGGATGTCGTCATGCATGAAGAAACAGGTTACCATAATATGTAATCAGTATGGTATGTAGTGCGTGTTCTGTAAAGTAGAGTGGCCAATAGCCACTCTATTCTAAATTTATGTCGGCGTGTTATTAATTTTTTATAGCAGAATTGTTTAGCTTTTATGGATACTAGCCAGATAATTGAAAATTATCGTAAACCAGCATTGATTACGTTCGCCGTGCTGTTGTTATATACATTAGTCGGTTTCGTTGTGTTGCCTAAGTATATGCAAAGTAAGCTGCCTGATCTAATAGAAACCGAGACAGGACGAAAAGCATCACTGGAACTTGTCGAATTCAACCCCTATTCTCTGGAATTAAGTCTGCAGGGTTTTTCCATGCAGGAAAAAGACCAGCAAACTTTTTTTTCCTTTAAAGAACTTTTTACCAATGTTCAGGTCTGGTCTAGTATCAGAAATTTGACGCTGGTTTTACAAGATCTCAGGCTTACAGAGCCTTTTGTCCGGATAGAATCATTAGCAGACGAGCAGTATAATTTTAGTGATTTATTGAGTGATGACAAGGAGCTGCCGCAGGAAGAAAAAACGGAAGAGCCAGAAGGTATTTTCCCTATTATCATTAACAATATAGGTCTTGTTGACGGACAATTTGTAACCATTGATGCGCTAAAAAAAGAACCTGTTAATAAAACTATGCGCAATATCAATCTGCGCCTAGTCAACTTTAGTACCTTGGTTGATAAAGACGCAGAATTAGGCTTTTCCATGGGGTTAAATACTGGTAGCAAGCTACATTGGCAGGGTAATTTTGGAGTTAATCCTATATCATCTACGGGGCATATTACAGTAGAAGGTTTGAAGTTTAATGATGTTTGGAGCCTATTTTTACAAGATTTAGTGCATTTTAAATGGACAGCAGGGACTCAGGATATAGCCTTTAACTATGAGCTTTCATATCCAGCAGAAGAATTGTTGTTTAATTTAAGCAAAGGTCAATTGCTTACCAAAGGTCTTAGTTTTGTGGGGGTAAAAAATACTCAGGAATTTTTAAAAATTCCTGAGTTGAAGATTGAAGGGCTTAGCTTTGACTTAAATAAACAAACGATTGATATCGAAAAAATAGCATCTAACGCTGCTGATTTTAAATTGTGGTTTGATCAAGCTGGCGAGTTAAATTTCCAGACCGTTTTTGCAACTGAAGAAAAAGAGCTGGAAATAGAGAAAGAAGGTGCTCAGGCTGAGCAGCAAGAAGCAACACTGCCCTGGGACATTAATATTCAGGATGTCACTCTGAATTCAACAAAAGTTAACCTCAGCGATAAACGCAATAAAGAACCGGTTTTAGTCAATATAGCAGCCCTGGATCTGGGTATAAAAAACTATCATCTATTAGCAGGTAAATCCGTACAGATCACTGCAAATAAAGGTTATCTAAATCTTCAGGAATTGGTTTTATCCACAGACAAAGAGGCTGAACTAGTCAAAGTTCCCTCAATAAAGATCAGTGAAGTTGACTTTAATTTACAGGATAAGAAAGTCAAAATACAAGCCATTAATACTAGCGATGCGCTGATCAAATCGTGGCTGACAAAAGAGGGTGAGCTTAATTATCAAAGCTGGTTTGTCGCTGACTCTACACCTGCAAAGCAAGACTTCAAAGGCGGACAAAATACCGTGCCAGAATCTCCCTGGTTATTAGAATTAGCAGAATTTAAAATCGCTAATTATGCTGTTGAGTTTAAAGACGATACGCAGGCTGAACCGGTTAGCTTAAATTTATCGGCTTTGAATTTTTCGGTGACCGAGGTTAATACTCAGCAAGGGGCGCGATTACCGGTTTCGTTTAGTTCGCGATTTAACAAACAGGGAGAGATAAAAATATCCGGCCATTCTGTTTTAGAGCCCTTTAATGCGGACCTGGATATAGCTGTTAGCAATGTCGGGATTGATAGCTTTGAACCTTATATTAATCAAGGCGTACGTCTGGATGTTATTGGCGGTAATTTTAATACGCAGGGTAAATTAGTGATTTCGCAGGCTAAGCAAGCCGATCTTAAATTGCAATATAAGGGACAAATTGATATTAAAGCGTTGCATACTCGCGACCAGATTTTAAAACAGGACTTTTTGAAATGGCAGAAATTAACATTGGCAGGCTTGGATTTTAATTTAACCCCAGGCACGTTAAAAATTAAATTAGTCACTTTAGATAAGCCTTATATAAGAGTGATCATCAAGGAAGATAAGACTACCAATATTAATGACGTTATCATTTCCAGCAAGGATGATAAGAAAAAAGCAGCGGCAAAGAAAACAGGCTCAGTTAAAAAGTCAGTAAGTCCTTTTGTATATCAAATTGATAAGATCAAGGTAAGCAAGGGTGAGTCCGATTTTTCAGATTATTCACTTATTTTACCTTTTGTCGTGTATTTAAATGATTTAGGAGGGGGGGTAGATAGTATTTCCTCAAACCAAAATACACAAACCAAGGTAGATTTAAAAGGTAAGGTTTTTGATTTATCACCCGTTGCAGTACATGGAGATTTTAATGCGAGTCTGGAAAAACTGGATATTGCAATGGAATTTAGAAGTTTTCCTCTACCGTTTCTATCCCCTTATATGGTTGAGTTTTCTGGCGATAAGATAGAAAAGGGCACAATGTCGCTAGATTTAAGATATCAGGTTAAAGATAAGCAACTCACCGCAAGTAATGATTTAATCATTGACCAGTTAGAATTAGGAGAAAAGGTAGATAACCCTGATGCTGTTAAATTACCTGTGCGATTAGCGGCCGTTCTGCTTAAAGATAAAGATGGCAGGATCAATATTAAGATGCCGGTAAAAGGCAGTATGGATGATCCTGAATTTAGCGTGGGCCGTTTAGTACTGGATGCTTTCGTTAATTTACTAGCTAAAGTAGCTGCATCACCTTTTACTGCAATAGGAGATTTTTTAAATAGCGATGCTGATTTCAGTGTTGTTACATTTGCGCCAGGTAGTGCGAAAATAAATGCGCAAGAGGGTAAGAAAATTGATGATCTGATGTCCGCACTGGCGCAAAAAATAGAGTTAAGCCTTGAAATAAAGGGAACCTCATATACAAATCAGGATTGGCCAGCAATGAACGAGATTGCCTTAAGGGAAAAGTTAAAACAAATACACGCGGATGAATTAAAAAAAACGAGTAAAACAAGGCAAGTTGAGTATATAGAATTATCCGAAGATGAATATCAGCGTTTACTAGCGGACTTATTTATTCAGACATTTCCTGAGCTAGCAGAACGCTCAATCTTTGGTACGCCTAAATTAACCTACCCAGATATGGGTGAGTTTTATGTGGTTGCTAATAATATGTTAATCGCCATGATTGAGCCAGATAATCATAAGCTAAGCATCTTGGCATTTAAACGAGCAAGAAATATTGCCCGTTATATGGTTGAAAAAAACAACATTGAGCAAACACGAATATTTATTCTTGATGCTAAAGTACTAGATGAGGCTGAGAATAATCAGTTAAATACTGATCTGTCTTTGATAGTCAAGTAATACTGTAGAGCGGACTTCAGTCCGCTATAAGCGAATAAATATCCCTACCGCAAGCGCACGGGGTATTAAGATGAATTGCCCGAAATAAAAGATTACATCGCAATGTTTTTTTAACGCGGCAAATAGTGGGAAATATAGCCCCAAGGGATTTAACTTGCGGACTAAAGCCCCTCTACAAGAATCTTACCGTACGTTTAATCACAGCTACCGAAGAGACACTCTGGCGTCAGTTAATCGTTATTGCTTGGCGAGGCCGTGCTTTTGTATGCGATACAGTAAGGTATCCCGGGATAGTCCTAATAAACGAGCTGATTTTGCACGGTTACCATTAGTGCGTTGCAATGCCTGGTGGATAAGGTCTGCTTCTAGCTGGTTAAGATTAAGACCCACTTCAGGTAAAGCAAAATCCTGATTATTAGCCGTGCTGGTTTTGGTTGCAAAAAAATCATGCGGAAAGTTTTCCGCGTCAATGAGCTGGCCAGAGTATAGCACCGAAGTACGTTCGCATAAATTGCGTAATTCGCGTACATTTCCAGGCCAGTCGTAATTTTGCAGGATTTTAATCGCTTGCTTGCTAAATTTCGGCGGTGTTCTAGAATGCTGTTTGGCAAAATGCTCACTAAAATGTTTCAGCAAATGCTCTATATCATCAATTCTTTCTTTTAGTGCCGGAATTTCCAGAGGGATGACATTCAGTCGATAATACAAATCTTCCCTGAAATTTCCTGCATCAATTTGTTGCTGCAGGTTGCTGTTAGTTGCCGAGATGATGCGTACATCAACTGTATAAGGAGCAATGTCCCCAACGGCTAAGCATTCACCACTTTCTAAAAAACGTAATAACTTTGCCTGAATACTGGTCGGTAAAGAGTTAATCTCATCCAGAAATAAAGTCCCACCATCAGCCGCTTGAAAAATACCTTTTTTATCACTAATAGCCCCCGTAAAAGAGCCTTTTTTATGACCAAATAATTCAGATTCAATCAGTGATTCAGGAAGTGCCGCACAATTTAGACAAACAAAAGGTTGTTCAGAGCGGTGGCTATCTTTCTGTATGGCCCTCGCCAGTACCTCTTTCCCTGTGCCTGTTTCTCCTTTAATCAGTACGGTAACATCTGTCGCAGCAATCATGCGAGCACTACGCAGTATATTATCAAATACCGGGGTGTGACTGATGATTTCTTTAAAATTGCTCATATACTAAAAATTGCAACCACAACTAATAACATCCCGATAATTTTCTTGGTTGTTTGTAAATTCGATAAACGGGTAATAAATGAACTCACCATACCTGAACCGGCGACTGCTGGTAAGGTGCCTAAACCAAAAGTTAGCATTGATAGCATGCTGGTTAATATATCTCCTGAGGTTGCGGCTAATGCGAGTGCTGTATAGACTAGCCCGCAGGGAATCCAGCCCCAGACCATGCCAAATAGAAAAGCTTGAGGTAGAGTCGCGACCGGAATTAACTTTCTGCCATACGGCTCAATAGTCTTCCAGAAAAAGGACCCAGTTTTTTCGATATAGGCGAAACTTGGAAACCAGCCAGCAATATAAAAGCCTGCGCCGGTAATAATTAATGCGGAAATTATCTGTAATACTCTATGCCCGTGATCTGCTCCTAGGGGTAAAGTGACTATTGATTCAATAAAACCTATGATCAGGCCTGCCAACATATAACTGAATATCCGGCCAAAGTTATAGCTAAATATAAAAGTAAGCATTTTAGATTTATTATTGCGAATTTCAGGCTTTAAACTATAGGATAAAGTTCCTATGATAGAACCACACATAGATACACAGTGCAGACTACTGAATAGGCCAATAAAAAAGGCAATAAAAATTGGTGAGCTTATAACTTGACTGATTTCCATAACGGGTATAATAGCATAACGTAATTAAGGAGAGATAGGAGCTATTATAATATTATTATTAGTGTGTTATATAGTATATTTGACTCGGTCATATGGCATAGATTAATTATTTAAAAAAGTTAATTTAATAAGCTCACTCTTTCTCTTCACCATTATCCTAGAAATATAAGTTGCTCAAGGCTTCTAGCGCAAGCTATTGATTATACAGAACTTAAAAAACACCGGCTTAACCTGTGGGTGAAACTAATATTTTTAAAAACACTTTGAAAACAATACCTTGCACTATAATTCCATGTTCAATCGGTTATTCTAGGGCTATTCCTTAGCAAAACACAACAGATGTTTTAATGACTGAAATTAGATATTCACACGACTATGAAGTTAACAACAATGCAAAATAAGAAACGTATTTTAATCGTTGGTGGTGTAGCGGGTGGAGCATCTTGCGCAGCACGCTTAAGACGGTTATGCGAAAAATGTGAAATTGTGTTATTTGATAAAGGTGAGCATGTTTCTTTCGCCAACTGCGGCCTGCCTTACTTTGTCGGAAATGTAATTAAGGAAGAAGATAAGTTATTAGTTGCCAAACCGCAGTTATTTAATGACCGCTTTAATATTAAAGTGCATACCCAGCATGAAGTAACCGCTATAGATAAACTGAAGAAAACCATTAGCGTGACTAATCTGCTTACTATGCAAGAGCGGATTGAACCTTATGATGCTCTGGTTTTAGCAACCGGCGCGCGAGCGATACGGCCGCCACTGGTAGGTATAGATTCACCTAATATATATAGCTTGCGCACTATTCCAGATAGCCATAAACTTAAAGCGGCAGCGGCAAAAGCGAAACGCGCTGTTATTATTGGTGGCGGATTTATTGGTTTGGAAATGGCTGAAAATTTAGCGCAGCTGGGTCTGGAGGTTACGATTATTGAAATGGCCACACAAGTCATGCCGCCATTGGATGAAGATATGGCCAGCTATGTTAAAGTCTGTCTGGAAGAAAATAATATTCAGCTGCAACTGGGGCAGGCGGTAGAGTCTTTTAAGCAAACGGAAAGTGGCCTGGAAATTCATTATTCAAAGAGCCATATGACTACTGATATGGTTTTATTGGCCATTGGTGTGCTGCCTGAATCTTCGCTGGCAAAGCAGGCGCAATTGCAGTTAAGTGAGCGTGGTGCGATACAGGTCAATGCACAAATGCAGACTAGTAATGCATCGATATGGGCGGTTGGCGATGTGGTAGAAGTGCTGGATTTAGTGACCCAGCAGCGATTTTCATTGCCATTAGCAGGGCCTGCAAATAGACAGGGGCGCATTTGTGCCAGTTCAATTTTACAAGCTTTTAATCCTGCACTCGATAGAAAGCTGAGTTTTAAAGGCGTCCTGGGTACTGCTGTGTGTCAGGTATTTGGTCATACTATTGCCATGACCGGCGCTAGTGAAAAAACTTTACAACGTGCAGGCATCATTGACTATCAGGCTATTTATTTGCACCCGGGGCATCATGTCGGTTATTTCCCGGGGTCTCAGCCTATTCATATCAAATTAATTTTTTCCAAAGCTGATGGCAAAATTTTAGGTGTACAAGCCTTCGGTCGGGAAGGCGTAGCCAGGCGTGTGGATGTTATTTCCATGACGATGCAGCTTAATGGCAGCGTGTATGATCTGGAAGAAAGTGAATTATGTTATGCCCCCCAGTTTGGTGCAGCAAAAGACCCTATTAATATGGCAGGCATGATTGCAGGCAATAATTTACGCGATGATTTGCCACTAGCGGACTGGGATCAGTTACAAACAAGCGAACAGCAAATTATTGATGTTAGAAGTCTTGCTGAATTTAGTTCAGGGCATATACCCGGTGCAGTCAATATTCCTCTTGAAGAAATGCGTCAACGCATAGAAGAGCTAAGCCCTGATAAAGAAGTCTGGTTGATTTGCGGAGTAGGTCAGCGTGCTTATTATGCGTTTAGATTACTGTTTCAATCAGGCTATAAAGCGAAAATATTATCGGGTGGCATGCAAACTTATCTGGCAAAATATCAAAACTAGATTAATGCAGCATTATTAGTGCGTTGCTGGTAACTACGTATGCAGCTTAGAGGCAATATGGCATGTTTTGCAGACTTTGCCGAAATGGGTAAAAACAATTGTCCAGCGCAGCGCCCGCCTATTTGATCTGGAAAGGAGTTTAAAGTGAGTGGCGTTTTACCAAATCTATACCAGGCTAAGGTTTGTCTAATTGCGTGCACAATTATCCATAAGCCGACAAAGGGAAAACTGATAAAAAAATAAAAAACCGGACTGGCATCAAAAGCCGCGAGGATATTATTGCCTGCCATTGGTAATGGCAAACCAGACACCGCCATTCCAGACGATTGCGAATATTTATGTTTGCCAACATTATCTGGCAGATTGGAAGAAAACCTGGTTGCTAAGCATGGTGGGCATAGTTTTTTAGCGGCAACGACAGTAATAGTTATAATAATACGTGAAATAAAATCAGACAAAAATAAAATGTTACATAAACTCGATCAATTACATTTTGATAACCGTTTTATCCAGGACTTACCTGCCGATACCATTACTGGACAGCACCCTAGACAGGTAGAACATGCCTGTTATTCAGAGGTGATGCCAACGACAGTGAGTGACCCTAAACTAATAGCTTACGCTTCAGAGGTCGCTGCATTATTTGATTTATCCGCAGACGATTGTAAAAGCGAACATTTTACTCAGGTTTTTGCCGGGAACCAGTTGGCAGAGGGAATGCAAGCTTATGCCATGTGTTATGGAGGCCATCAGTTCGGCCATTGGGCGGGACAACTGGGTGATGGTCGGGCGATTAATTTAGGCGAAGTGCTAAATAAAAAAGGTGAACGTTGGGCAATGCAGCTAAAAGGTGCAGGGCTCACACCGTATTCACGCACAGCCGATGGCCTGGCTGTATTACGTTCTTCGGTACGCGAATTTTTATGCAGCGAAGCAATGTATCATCTAGGTGTACCCACCACCCGCGCACTTTGTCTGATTACTACCGGCGAAAAGGTAATGCGGGATATGTTTTATAATGGTAATCCAGAACTGGAAACAGGGGCGGTAGTCTGCCGGGTTGCACCTTCGTTTATTCGCTTTGGCAGTTTTGAAATTCATGCTGCCCGGCAAAATGTCGATTTGCTGCGTGAACTGGTTGATTACACCATGCGCACCGATTTTCCACATTTAGGTGAGCCTAATGCCGAGAATTATCTAGCCTGGTTTAAAGAAGTCTGCGTTAAAACCGCTGAAATGATTATGCACTGGCAACGCGTAGGCTTTGTACATGGGGTGATGAATACCGATAATATGTCGATTTTAGGTCTGACTATCGATTATGGACCTTATGGCTGGCTGGAAAATTATGACCCGGACTGGACACCGAATACTACAGATAAAGAACAGCGGCGCTACCGGTTCGGCAACCAACCACAGATAGCCGGGTGGAATTTAAACCAGTTGGCAAATGCTATTTATCCATTAATAGAACAAGTGGAACCCTTGCAGGAAGCACTTAGATTGTATAGCAATACCTTTATCGCATCGTATCAACAAATGCAGAATGAGAAATTAGGCTTACAGGTTTTTGAGCCTGGGACGGACAAAGAATTACAGGATGAGTTACTTAAAATATTAGTCATAGCAGAAACGGATATGACGATTTTTTATCGTAAACTCGCCAATATTTCTACTGAAACAGAGTTAAGCGATGTCGAGTTGATCGATGAATTACAGGAAGCCTATTATCAGCCTGAGCAATTAACTGAGGCAATTAAAGCCCAAGTAGTCTCATGGCTACGTCAATATATCGTCAGGGTACAGGAGGATAAAACTGACGATATGCGCAGAAAAGAGGCGATGAATTCAGTTAATCCGAAATATGTACTCAGGAATTACTTGGCTCAATTGGCCATCGACAAAGCAGAGCAGGGTGATAATAGTATGGTGAATGAACTATTAGAAGTATTACGTCACCCCTACGATGAGCAACCTGAACACCAAGCGTGGGCAGAAAAAAGACCCGATTGGGCGCGCACCAAAGCAGGATGCTCGATGCTGTCTTGTAGCTCTTAATCAATCTGTAGGCTGGGTTAGATTATCCAGCGTAGCGCAGATAACGTAACCCAGCAATAGACTACTCAGATTACGATCCAACAATGACAGAAACAAATATAAAGGTTGCCCAAGGGCAATTTAATATGCAGCGCTTTCCAATAGAAAAAAACCAGAAATTGCGCGCCTGGGATGCAGCAGATGAATATTTGTTAAATGATCTTGCCGCTAAATTGAAACGCGTCGAAAATCCACGGATACTGATATATAGTGGACCCCGGTTTTAAGACAGTAGTTTAAGTTGTAAACTGTGTCAAAGGGGTTAAAAAATGAGTACAACAAAAAAGCGTAAGAATCACACAGCAGAATTTAAGGCCAGAGTGGGTCTAGAAGCCATACGAAGCCAAAAGACGATTAATGAAATTGGTCAAGAATATGGCGTCCATCCCGTACAGGTTGGTCAGTGGAAGAAAGCGATACAAGAACAATCAAAGACCCTGTTTGAGGGGAAACGTGGCCCTAAGCCATTAGCGGCATACGAAGATTCAGAGCGGTTATACAGTGAAATTGGCAAATTGAAGGTTGAACTTGACTGGCTAAAAAAAAAGTCCGGGATGAGTCTGTGATGATGCGGCAGGGATGGATTGATGAAGGTGACGCAATACCACTGGTTCAGCAATGCATTCTAGCAGGTGTCTCGCGTGCCACCTTCTATGCGCAACAAAAACCTCGTCAGAAGAATGAAAGTGATTTGCTATACAGTCAATTGATTGATGAAGAATATACTCGACATCCGTTCTATGGTAGCCGCAAGATGGTAGTGTTTCTCAAAAATCTGGGGCATAAGGTGAATCGCAAGCGAGTACAGCGTTTGATGCGAAAAATGGGACTGGCTAGTATGGCACCAGGTCCGAATACTAGCCAGGCACACCCGGAACACAAAGTTTACCCCTACTTACTGCGCGGCGTGCCGATTACTAGACCGAATCAAGTGTGGAGTACGGATATTACTTATATTCGGCTGAAGCATGGCTTCAGCTACTTAGTTGCGGTCATCGACTGGTACTCACGCCGAGTACTCAACTGGCGAATCAGCAACACCATGGACGCGGCATTCTGTGTTGATTGTTTAGAGGATGCATTGCGCACTCATGACAAGCCGGAAATCTTTAATAGTGATCAAGGTTCGCAGTTTACCAGTGAAGCTTTTACGGGCGTACTGAAACGTGAAAACATTGAAATCAGCATGGATGGTAGGGGACGAGCATTCGACAATATTTTCGTCGAGCGGCTTTGGCGTAGTGTTAAGCACGAGGATATCTATCTGAAAGGCTATGGCTCAATGGGTGAATTGACGCTTGGTCTTACGGAGTACTTCGCCTTCTATAATAATGATCGGCCACACCAGTCACTGGCCAATAAAACACCAAACAACGTATATCAATCTGCTAGGGGTGGTGGAGCCATTATCGTGGATAAATTCGGCGCGGCGGCAGTATCCCCCGTTCCGCTTTGCTCCACGGGGGATACTGCCGCCACAAAAGCCGAAACAACGGAAACAAAGATAAAACCGGGGCAACGCTGTTCAGTTGCAAGTAAAATTGAATGTACAACTTAAACTCAGTGAGTTTTTGTCTTGACTCAGGGGTCCACTATAATAGTCAACGATAACTTTGGCACACTAGCCGTCGCTTTACATGCATTTAGCCCGTATTGTATCTCCGATTCTTTTATCTCTCTGACCTCAACCGCCGAAAATTTAGCGCAAAATAAGCTACCGGAAAATGGTGCACAGTTATTGACTAGCCTGCAACAGCCAGACGGGGAATTTGATTTTATCCTGATTAAAGCACCTAAAACTGTAGCGTATTTAGAAGATACTTTAATTCGCCTGCAAGCACGATTAAAACCAGATACACAGTTAATTGTTGCTGGCATGGTTAAAAATCTACCCGCTTCAGTCTGGCAAACTGTGGAACTGTTAGTGGGGCCTACAGCACCGTCAAGAGCAGTTAAAAAGGCGCGGTTGATTTATGCGCAGCCGGATTCTCAGCGTAATATTCTGGCAAATCCCTACCCAGTCACTTACCAACTTGAAAATACCGACTACCAGATTAGTAATCATGCCAATGTCTTTTCACATAAAAGTCTGGATATAGGCACGCGTTTTTTTCTGCAACACTTACCCCAGGATAATAAATACCGGCAAGTAGTCGATCTAGGGTGTGGCAATGGCGTAGTCGGCTTAATGTTTGCAGCAAATAATTCCGGTGCCCAGTTGCATTTTATTGATGAATCCTATATGGCGGTAGCGTCAGCACAGCTCAATTTTGAACGCGCATTTCCAGCCCGAAAAGCAAGCTATACTGCAATTGATGCATTAAGAGATTTGTCGCCTGACTCTGTAGATCTGGTTTTATGCAACCCGCCTTTCCACCAGCAAACAAGCATAGGCTGTCATATAGCCATGCGTATGTTTCAACAGGCAAAAAACGTATTACGTTCTGAAGGTGAACTCTGGGTAATTGGCAATCGCCATTTAGGCTATCAGGCTAGTCTGAAAAAATACTTTCCCACAGTAGAGTTAGTCGCCTCGAATGTGAAATTTATTATCCTTAAAGCCAGCTGTTAAAGGAATCTGTAGTGCAGATTATTAAGTCGCCAGTGGCTGTAGAAGAAAGCATCAAGAAATCACGCTTTATAGGCTTGCTATATCCTTGTAGCAGTGAAGCCGAAGTGCAGGTCTATTTAACGGACTTGCGAGCCGAGCATGTATCCGCGAACCATATCGTATTTGCCTACCGTATCAAGACAGACAAGGGGACTGTTTGCCGTTTTTATGATGCTGGCGAGCCCTCGGGAACAGCGGGAAAACCAGTTTTTAAATACATAGAAGGGCATGACCTAATCAATATACTGTGTGTAGTCGTTCGTTATTTTGGAGGCATTAAATTAGGCGCAGGCGGCTTAACGCGGGCTTATGGGAAAAGTGCCAAACTCGCCATACAAGCCGCTGAAGTGGTTGAGTATATTGAGCTTACTACGCTGTTATTTATTCTAGATTATAATCAGTTGCCATCATTTGAATACACATTACACAAGCATTATGGCAAAATTATTAGCAAGGATTTTACAGGACAGGTTAAATTTCTGGTGCAATTACCCGAAAGTCAGACTGATGATTTTTTACAGCTATATCCAGGTGGGGTTTATCAATAGCTAACTGGTTTATATGGGTTTTTTTGATTACGAATAACTCTCAGCCATAGCATTCATAGTTCCATAAGTATTCGCAGTATAAAGTTCAATAGGTGGGGTGCTTGCATTGGTATTGCCTCACGTAGGCTAGCCTACGCCCCAATAGTAGAGCTAAAACATGCAGCAATGATGGAGTATAGCTGAGAGTTGTTAGTAATCAGGTAGGTTTATGTGGACTAATTATCGACAAGCGATGAAATAACTAAACAAATTGCTCTTAGTTGTAAATTTTTTATATGCCAAGCACGAGCTTTGCGCCTTCATTTAAAAAATCAATATGCTTTGGACTTAATTTCCCCACTTGTTCAGTCAAAAATGATTTATCTCAGGTGATTAACTGGGAAACATATACAACAGAATCACTATTCAGGCTCGAGTGTTTCTTCAGGATTTTAAAATTACCTGGAGCATCTGCTAAACGAAGATTAGAAGTAACAACCACTACTACTACAATTACTGTTTAAATGAGACTTTGATTAAAAATATTTGCAGAAACCATGATAACTGGGCGGTGATAGCCTATCTCTGAACCTCTGGGTTCGACCATTGGAGCCCACTATATTTTTCCTCGTTTCATTACAGAATTTTAATTTTATTCTGCACCCGATTATTCATTCTCCTTAATTTATACCCTTTAAACTAAGCCAAATATTGGTGAAGAAACACAAAAAAAGGCTAGCGGCAGTTTTATCTTGAATAGTATACTGCCGAGACTGGTAATACAAATAGCTAACTTAGATTGGAGCTAATGATGAAATTTATTCTTTCCTGAACGATTAAACTAGAAAATCGCAATGAAGCCCTTAGACGTGTGTTAAGTAAGGAAACTTTAGCCGTGGAAGGCATTGCAATTTTAGGACACTAGCATAATGTCAATCTGCTTAACGGCGGGGCATTAGTCGAGGCAAATAACGCAGCGACTATAGTAAAATGGCTTATGGACTGGACCGACCTTAATGATAACGAATTAACACTTGTCATTGACGAGACGGAATTGCGCCAACTTTTAATTTGAAAGCAAAAGATTTAAAACTATAAATTAATCTGATTAAACTTGGGGTAGGGAATACTTTCTAGGAATTTATGGTATAAACTCTTGTTTTACGAGCAATCTTGAGAGCAACACAGTATTGAATTTATTTGAGTTATGCGTATCAATAACCGCAGTTTCTAATTGGCTTCAGAAATTCGCAATTTGGGGCCTGACGTTTTTTTCTGTTAAATGTTGGAATGTTAGAACTTCCCTCTGTTTTCCCTACATTTTCATGTTTTTCTTACGAAGTTGATTGTTAAAACACACCAGTTTTCTGACATTATTATTCCTGATAATGAAATAGAGATTTCGGCTATTCGCTCGCAAGGGTCGGGCGGGCAAAATGTTAATAAAGTATCCTCGGCAATTCATTTGCGCTTCGATATTAAGGCATCTACTCTGCCTGAATTCTATAAACAGCGGCTGTTAGCTTTAAGCGATAAACGGATCAGCAAAGAGGGTGTGATTATTATAAAGGCTCAACAATATCGAACCCAGGAAAAAAACCGCAGTGATGCAGTGCAACGTTTAGCGGATATTATTACCTCAGTAACATTAGTACCAAAGGTAAGGCGAGCAACCAGACCTGGTAAAGGAGCTAGGAAAAGACGCCTTGATGATAAGGCTAAGCGAAGTAAGACAAAGGCTTTGCGCGGCAAGATAGTAGATTAATGATGCTGTTTTAGAGTCGTATAATTGGGAAGTGATCCGCTAAAATCAAGCTGGCTTGCCCTTCCCCATTATTTCCTGTTGCTTTTGAGTAAGCCTACCTAACTCTCCAGTTATCCAGAGAAATAACGAATCTTGACACAAGGGTGATTTAGGGTTTTAATGCAATTCTGTCTAGAATCAGATACATGAGCATCGTTGATAGATATAAATATAACAATGAACTAGGGAAATGCAAATGAAACAGATCAAATTATTTTGTTTATTACTAATTTCGGGTTTTTGGGGCGGCGGCAGTATTGCATTCGCACTCCACTCAACTGAGGCCTGTACGATTGCAGACAGTAACCTCAACTTATCAATTGGCTGTATTGACGTAAAAGGGGCAAAATACCACGCGGCCTTAACGTTTATAAAGGGGCAACCGGGAGAGAAGGATCGTTGGGCTTATATGGGTGAGGCAACGAAAATTTCAGATAAAGGTCTTTCAATCGACCAAATTAATCAATGCGGTACGAAGGATGAGCAACATAACGTTCATTTAGCCTGTGTTAATGTGAATGGAACCTTATATGATGCACAGTTAACTCCAATAGCCTTGAACACCTGGACATTATCTAGTGCTGATAAATTAGTTACCGACGGGGAGTTCGGCGCAGAATCGACCGCAGATTGTACTCCCACTTTAAATCCTGACTGGGTCACTAACCCATCTTTGCCGCTTGAAATTCCAGGTGGTGGGGGCTCAGAATCAACTTTTTGCAATTTCTACGAATTTGGATGGCAGTCTTACCTGTATCTGATGGCAAGTAATACGGATAATCCTGAACTCCGCAATTTCCAGGTAGCGGCCGATTACCCTATTTATGAGCCTGATGGTAATTCTTGCGATGGTAACGAGGCAGAAAATCCTCTAAAAGTAACCCTTACCAAACTACCTCAAATTGAAACACAAGCAGGCGGTGGTGCGGTTTTATATGACCAGAACACTAATGTTGTTTTCTATTCAGTTGCATTCAGCCAAAATCTCTGCGATGCAGCCCGAACCGCCACACCTGAGGCGGCGAACCTTCCCCACAATACGCTTGAACTAAAAATGTCATGGAAAGTCCTTGAAGCACAAGATCCTGATAATTTCATCGAGATGACTGCAGATATTGACGGTGTCGACGGTGATGAGCAACTAGGTATGTTAGGTTTCCATTTGGCATATGGCACTCCAAACCATCCTGAGCTTGTCTGGGCAAGCTTTGAACACAAAGATAATGCCCCTGCTTGCCTGCAGACCGATCCTGAAGACAAGCTATGGACGATGACATCGTCAGACAGTGTGGCATGTATCATGAATCCGACTGACGCGTGTTTGACAGCAAGTAACTTCAACAAGCCATCCAATGGAACTGATACGAATCCAATAACAGGAACCCCGACAAACGTTTGCCGGGTATATCCTCAAGGTACGGCCCCTATTGACTTCAAGGGGAGCGAAAATATTAATAATGTCACTTCTATGAATAACCAGGCAGCGAATTTACTACCCCCACCAGGGTCAGATAATATGCTGGCGGTTCTGTCAAATTACACAAATATCGGAATGTTGTGGGTGAGCGACATCAAAGCCCCATCAGGTAGTCCAAGTGGATCTTCAACCAATCAGCGTGGGGCACTGCAACTTGCAAACTCAACTATGGAAACTACGTTTCAAGGCACGTTAAAGGTTGTCAACAACGCCTTGACGGCGACACCTACGAATGTAAACTGTCTTGCTTGCCATAATTACACCCCCGGGAGCACTGCAGCGCCTTTTACAACCTCCCATATTTTTAGTACGATCGTTGCAAATATAAAAAAATAAACGATCCTAAGGAACGAGAATTCAAAAATTCTCGAGTCTGACTTGTCTTTTGACTTCACAGTCGTGCTAGAAAACCAGTTGCGTAGCCTGCTATGCGCCTGTCTTTATCGCACGCCTGTGAAGCCAGAATCCTCCGTCATATTTTACGACTAAGCCTCTATATAAAGAGATTTTTTTGTTTCTGTAGTTTCTCAATACCGCCTGTAATACCGTGTTTTATATACGACACCTGAAGGCTAAAATTCTTTTACCCGATTAAGATTTATTCACACTTAGTACCTTACTGTTTAAGCCAAATAGTTTATTGCGCCGCAGGCATCTAAATATAACTCGTTGCTTGTAGCAGTGCAGTGTGAACAAATGTGGGTGACATGTTTTGATCAGGTTTTATATGGACAGACATTTATGGTTGAACGGCGATGGTCAGGTAGCTGAGTTACCTGCAGCAATGACTAGTTATGTCTTACAAGATGAGCAAACTATCCCTTTTTTTGAGGGATTTTTCAATGGGATGCCAGGGAAATAACCAATCGCCTTGAAGCTAACAGTCTTGTTTATAAACAAGCACCATTGGTGTCTACGGTTAAGTAACAGAGTAAATACAGCATTGATAGCATACATAGAATTGTAGGATTAAAAAAGCTACAGTATTTGTTATGACAGCAATAGCTAAAGCTATTGAAATCCCTGTTTGGAGTGACTCAAACCTCAATATCCTGAGGTTTTTTTGTCTAACCGAGTACAGATTAATGTTAATACATAACTGATATGTTAGCATTAACCAGTTATTAGAATTAGTAACGTAAATTATTTTATCAATACAAGGAGTCGATGATGATGAAACAAATAAAGTTTTTATCTGTCATGCTCCTTATGGGGTTACTCTAAGGGAATCAGGCTATTGCTGCTAAAAAGCGAAATATACTGGTGATCTGAGGCGATGATATTGGCCAATCCAATATCATCGTATACTCGCGAGGGGTGATGGATTATAAAACACCGAATATAGACCGAATCGCGAATGAATGCATGATGTTGACAGATGACTATGCCGAACAAAGCTGAAAGGCAGGGCGTTTATCTTTTTTCTGGGACAGAGTGTTTTTCGTCCGGGCTTGAGTAAAGTGGGTTTGCCGGGTGCGAAAGAAGGGGTTAATACTAAAGACCCAGCGATTGCAGGCTTATTGAACAAAGACGGTGATGCAATCGGTCAGTTTTGCAAAAAATTTGGTCCTCGGGGTATCATGCATTCCTATGCAGGTGGCAAGATTACCGATACGGGGCGCCGACTAAAAAGCGCATGGAAACCATAGACGATGAAACCTCTTCAGCGGCACTAGGTTTTATTGAGTGCGAAACCCAAGCAGGTAAACATTGGTTTGTCGGGTGGAATGACACACGGATGCATTTTTGTACCCATGTAAAAAAGAATTACGCGGTATCTCCGGTTACGATGAATACAGTGATGGTATGGTTGAGCATGATCGTCATATCGGTCTATTTCTGAAAAAACTGGATGATCTGAACATCGCGGATAATACCCTGGTTTTTTATTCGACTGATAATGTCCCGCATATGAATACCTGGCCTGATGCTGGGATGACACCATTCCGTGGTGAGAAAAATACTAACTGGGAAGGTGGCTGGCGTGTACCGGCGAGGGTGCGTTGGCCGGGTAAAATTAAGGCTGATACAGTGTTCAATGAAATTGTGCACCATATGGACTGGATGCCCACCTTACTCGGTGTTGCTGGAAATACCGAAATAAAGAAAAGGCTGTTAACCAGTTATAAAGCAAATGGCAGAAAATATAAAGTCCATCTGGATAGATACAATATTCTGCGGTTGCGCACAGGTGAAACTGATAAAAGTCTAGGTGAGGAAATATTTTATTTTCGAAGGATGGCGATTTAACGGCTCTACGGTATAAAAACTGGAAATTAATCTTTATGGAGCAGCGAGTCGAAGTGACCCTACAGGCGTGGGCTGAACCTTTTGTTCCACTGCGTATACCATTGATTTTTAATTTGCACCGCTATCCTTATGAACGCGCGCAAATAACTTCTAATACGTATTATGATTGGTTGTTGGATCGGGTTTATCTATTGGTACCCGCGCAAGCCTATGTAAGGGAATTCCTGGGGACATTTAAGGATTATCCACCGCGTATGAAAGCGGCAAGTTTCAGTCTGGATAAAGTTATGGTAAACCTGAGCAGCCATGGCGGTGCTCAATAATCAAGAGTATTTTATTTTGATGGGCGCTGTAGAGCGGACTTTAGTCCGCCCTGAGCGCTGTCTTTTTAACATAGTGGACTAAAGTCCGCTCTATAAAATACTTTATGAGATGTTAATAGTAGATCAAGATCGGGATTGTGGATAATGACAAGTCAAGATACCAATGACTATCAAAGTATTTTTTTGGAAGATAGGCCATTAATGGATGTTCGGGCACCTGTTGAATTTGAAAAAGGGGCTTTTCCCAAGAGTCAGAATATCCCGATTCTTGATGACCTGCAACGTGAAGCTATTGGCACCTGCTACAAGAAGGAAGGTCAGGATGCTGCCATTGCTCTAGGCTTACAGTTGGTGGGCGCTGACATTCGTGAACAAAGGCTGGGGCAATGGACGCAGTTTGTAAAAGCCTACCCGGAAGGGTATCTGTATTGTTTTCGTGGCGGCTTACGTTCACGCACGACCCAGAATTGGTTGCAAGAGCAAGGAGTAAACTACCCGCTGATTAAAGGTGGCTATAAAGCCATGCGTACCTATTTATTACAGCAACTGGAGCTGAGTGCAGAGCAGATTCCCATGGTGATTTTAAGTGGCCTTACAGGTTCCGGAAAAACGCATGTGTTAAACAAAACCCGCTACCAGATTGACCTGGAAGGATTAGCCAATCATAGAGGCTCTGCTTTTGGCAGTGATATTAATGACTTTCAACCTACGCAGATTAACTGGGAAAATAAACTATCTATCGATTGCCTCAAGTACCGACATCATTATCCAGATGCAGGATTACTGTTGGAGGACGAGAGTAAGCGCATAGGTCGAAATATTCTACCGGATAGTTTTTATCTTAAAATGCAACAAGCGCCCTCTATATTTCTGCAGCGAGAACTGGAGCAGCGTGTTGCCATTATCCGTGACGATTATTTTACTAGCAGCTGGCCACTTTATCAGCAGCAATATCAGCAGGTTGGAGAAGAAAAGTTTTCTACTTTTTTGCTGGGTAGTCTGGCGCGTATAAAAAAACGGCTGGGCGGTGTTCTTTATGAACAAATAAATGCCTCTTTTACACTAGCTTTGGAGCATTTATTTGCCACCGGAGAGAGCAATTTATTTGACGAGGGTGTACGCTTGTTACTGCTGGAATACTACGACCCCATGTATCAATATCAGTTAAAAAATAAACAGCGAAAGATGGTATTTAGCGGCACAGAGCCAGAAATTCTTGCCTGGGTTGAGGAACATTTAAAGACAATCACATAATGAAGCAAGTGCCAATATTTAAAGACCTGGTTCTAGTGGGTGGTGGTCACACTCATGCGCTAGTGTTACGCAAATGGGCGATGAATCCGCTGCCAGGGGTACGCATTACCTTAATCAGTCCCCAGGCGATGACCCCCTATTCAGGTATGTTGCCAGGCTTGATTGCAGGGCATTATAGCTTTGAGAAAGCGCATATCGATCTGGTGAAACTATCACTATGGGCTAATATTCGCTTTATCCAGGACAGTGTGACCGCTATTGATGTGCAAAGCAATATCTTGGTATTAAACAATCGCCCGGAGATAGAGTTTGATGCGGTTTCTATCGATATTGGCTCAACGCCGAATCAGCAAATTGAAGGCACGGCTGAATACACCACAGCGGTTAAGCCGATTAGCAAATTTTATCAGCGCTGGCAGCTGATTCAGCAGCAGGCGCAACAAGGCAAAATAAAATCACTGGCAGTTGTCGGCGGCGGTGCTGGCAGTGTAGAAGTGATTATGGCCATCGCGTTTAAACTTAAACAGTTTAATCAAGCTATACAGTATCATTTGATAACGGCCGCTGATGATGTTTTACCCGGTTATAACCGCACGGTAAGAAACCGGGTAAAACAACAGTTGCAAGCATACAACATCGCTATTTATAGCTCAACACGAGTTGCATCTGTCGAGCAGGGTATGATTCATTGTCAAAATGGCGCTGCTATTTTGTCTGATGAAATTATCTGGTGTACCCAGGCTTCGGGTTCTAGCTGGTTACAACAAAGCCAGCTAGCGTGTGATGATGCGGGCTTTATAAAAGTCAGACAGACTCTGCAATCTTTAGAGCATGATCATATCTTTGCCGCCGGTGATATTGCTCATATGGTCGCTAATCCCAGGCCCAAAGCTGGAGTCTATGCGGTGAGACAGGCGGATACTTTATTTCATAATCTGCGCGCTCTATTACTCAAACAACCACTGCTTGAATATAAGCCCCAGGATGGTTTTTTAAGCTTATTGGCTCTGGGCGAAAAAAAGGCCACGGGTTCGAAATCCTTTGTTAGCTTTTCAGGTGATTGGGTCTGGCGCTGGAAAGATTCGATTGATGCTAAGTTTATGCATAAATTTTCTCAATTACCCGAGCTATCGATGCCAGCCGGCGCAATAGTGGATCCGTTGCTTATCGCTGATCATGAGAAAAATGAACAACACGATCCTTTAAAACGTTGCACAGGCTGTGGGGGGAAAGTGGGGGCTGCTGTGTTACAGCAAGTGCTGAATGAAGTTCTAGGGGAAGCTTCTTATCAGCCACAGGATGCGGTTCAAATAAGCCCAGATGCTAAGATTATTTATCAGACCGTTGATGCTTTGAAGACACCGATTGAGGATGTCTGGTTATTTGGTCAAATTGCAGTCAATCATGCTTTGAGCGATCTCTATGCAATGAACCTCAAACCTGATTCAGCTCAAGTATTGGTCACCTTACCCTACGCTAGCCAAAGCATCCAAAAGAGGCAGTTTAAAGCGTTGATGCAGGGGATAAGCCTGCAGCTTGAAAATTTGCAATGCCGTTTTCTGGGCGGACATACCTCGGAGGCAGCTGAGTTATCAGTGGGGCTGGTAGTTAATGGCATTCAGCAAGACAGACTGCTATTTAACAAACAGAGCCTAGTCCCAGGCGATAAGCTAGTGCTATCTAAACCCTTGGGAACTGGAGTGATACTCGCGGGTGCGATGCAGAATCAATGTACTGGCAGCGTTTTTAATCAGGCGCTTGCCACTATGATGCACGCTAATGACCAGGCTGCAAACACCCTGAGTAAGCTAAATGTTAAAGCCTGTACCGATGTCACCGGCTTCGGCCTGCTAGGGCATTTGCAAGAATTGTGTTTGGCATCGGGCTGTGGTGCGAGCCTAAATCTAAATGCAATTCCTTTATTACCCGGCACTGAAGCCTTAGTCGAAAAAGGCGTTAAAAGCAGCCTGTATGCGCAAAACCGATCCTCAATAGAATCATCAACAGCGTGGCCAGATTCTATCACTCAGCAGGTGCGGTTTAACTTACTTTTTGATCCACAAACATCAGGCGGCTTAATAGCTGGCATACCCGCTAAGGACTATGACAGTCTTGATGATAATTTTCACCAGCAGTTTTATACCATTGGGGAAGTGACTGCATATGATGGTTTTTTACCCCGCATTCAAATACACCAGCTTGAAAAATAAGCGGGCCACTCGGCAATATTAATAGTTCCACAAGTATTCGCAGTATGAAATTCAATAGGAGGGGTGTAGGCTTTAGCCTGCACTGGTATTGCCTCCTGTAGGCTAAAGCCTACGCCCCAATAGTAGAGCAAGAACTGATGCAACAATTAATAACTAGGTATTTCTCAAGCTCCCAATTCATTGCTTTTGAACAGACTGACGATTACGTTGCGCATAAAACTTTACGGCACCGGGATGCAGTGGCACTGATATACTCAGACGCATGCTTGGATCGGAAATAAAACCGGCAAGATAGTGTAATAGTTTAATAAAGCAGGACACATTTAAGGGCTGATTTATTAAGTCAGAAGAGGTGAATATGAGTAATGAAAACGTATGTTGCCTATGTGAAACCACACATTTTAAACCACTTAAAAAAGGGCAAACTATTACCTCCCATTAACTCCGGAGACATTTATGAGCCCATCTCAAAATAAAGCGGCTATGCAAGCGCATATACCACAATGGCAAGCGAGTAGTTTAACTCAGGCAGGGTATTGCAAAATCCATAATATCAAGCCCCATATCTTCAGTTATTACAAAAAACAATTCGTCACACCTGCGGAGCGACATGAAGGAAAAGATAGAAATATTCTTGAAATGCGAGATAGACTATATCTCCAGAAGAAAGAAGAGAACCCTTCTAGGTGGCCTAAATCAATCAGAAACTAGGAGGTTACAGGACCAGTTTCATTAAATCCTGACAGGATTGACGACGCGGCTTAAATTATTTAGGCGAACACTATCTTGAAACACACCGTCGTGGTAGCCAATATGCAAGTAAAGAGTGCCGCAATCATCTGGATATCATGAAAGTGCAGCACAGCATGAGCCGAAAAAGGAATGGTTGAGAGTGTGCACCAATAGAACGGTTTTTTCGGAGTCTAAAACATAAACAACTAAACTACGAAAAATTCAGAACAAAAGAAGTAGCAAAGCTGAGGATGATTGATTACCTAGCTTTTTATAATGGTAAGCGAACACACTCTAAATTGGGCTATCAATCACCTTGAGAGTTTGGGCGTGAATTCCATAGAAAAACAGTCTAAGAATGTGTCCTGTTTTACTTGACCATTACAGGTTGCAACGTTGTAATTCTTTCTTTTTTATTTAAGTTTATGGGTAACATTGATACTCTCCTGTAGATGAGTCAGAAAATTCAATAAAACATAAATATTAGTTGTACGGTTTAATTCCTGTGAGCTCCTAAGTCGACCGAGATCGAGTTCTATTATTTCGGCCTCTTGGGTTATTGCCCTCACTGCTCGCGCCAGAGCGTTGTCCATCTCTATGCCCAGAGTTAGGCTTTTTAGGTTTTTTGGGCTTTATGGGGCGACGGTCTAAACGTGACTCAGGCAAACTATGTACTGGCTCGAAACCATCCAGAATTTCACGTGTTAGCAGTGACTTGATCAGGCGCTCAATATCCGAGAGTTGTTCAAATTCATCGGCACTAACCAATGAAACCGCCTTACCGGTTGCACCTGCACGCCCGGTACGACCGATGCGATGTATATAATCTTCGGGTACATTAGGCAGGTCAAAATTAACTACTTGTGGTAACTGATCGATATCCAGGCCACGGGCGGCGATATCGGTGGCGACCAGAATTCGGATGGAACCGCCTTTAAATTCAGCCAGTGCTTTGGTGCGAGCGCCCTGGCTTTTATTGCCATGAATAGCCGCCGCTTGAATACCTTCTGTTTCCAGATAGCGGGTTAATTGATTTGCACCGCGCTTGGTGCGGGTAAAGACCAGTACTTGCTGCCATTGGTGATCTTTAATTAATTGGGTGAGCAATGCAGATTTCTTTTTCTTGTCGACCGGATAAATATGCTGCTCTACTGTTTCCGCAGTGGTATTGCGTGGACTAACCGAAATTTCAACTGGGTTATGGACAATGGTTTTTGCCAATTGACGAATTTCATCAGAAAAAGTAGCCGAGAAGAGCAGGTTCTGGCGTTTTTTAGGCAGGGTCGCTAATATCTTGCGGATATCATGAATAAAACCCATATCCAGCATTCGATCGGCTTCATCTAGAACCAGTATTTCTAATTGCGTAAATCTAACCGCTTTTTGATTATATAAGTCTAGTAAGCGACCTGGTGTGGCGACTAATATATCTACACCTTGACGCAAGCGCATCATTTGCGGGTTGATCTTTACACCGCCAAAAACAACGGTAGAGCGTAAGGGTAAATATTTACCATAGCTGGTGATACTTTCTTCGATTTGCGCGGCTAATTCACGTGTAGGGGTTAATATTAAGGTGCGCACCTGGTTGGCGTTCACATGTTCACCGGTTGATAGTAGCTGTAATATTGGCAGAGTGAATCCTGCTGTTTTACCTGTGCCTGTTTGTGCTGCAGCCATAACATCACGTCCTTCAAGCACTGCAGGAATAGCTTCAGCCTGTATAGGGGAGGGTGTTTCATAACCCTTGTCGGTGATGGCTTTAAGAATCTCAGGGGATAGATTTAGTGCGGCAAAACTCATGTATGGGCTCTTTTAAAATTGTAATTAGTTGACAGGGGATGACCAGCTCTGCAGCAGTAATTCGTTATTTTAGCTTGATGGCTGTAGTTTGTAGGCTGAGTTAGCTTATCAAGCATAGTGCGATAACGTAACTCAGCATTATTTGCTGAAATGTCCAAAATAGATGGAACGTTAGTTTACAGGAACTTGCTGATAAGTATAAATTATATAGCTAAACTATGTATCTTAACAGTAGCTAGAGTATGTAGTGAACATTTAAAAAAGACAATCACCCTGCGGTTTTAAGTAGAAAACCCAGCCCCGTCGATTCATGGGCATCTTCCGTCTTAGGTGACGTATACTTAAAAACCTAACAAGGTCATTATTCAAACCGCGGATTTCAGTCGCCCGTGCGACACCGCTTAATGATGCTACTAAACACATAGCATCGTAAACCTTATTAGGGGTTTTATAACCAAGTAATTTTCTTGGTCTGTTATTGAGTTTGTTTTGGATCAAGATTATCTCTTCATCAGTGACTTTATCCAACTCCATGCCTTTGGGAAGATACTGACGTATCAGCCCATTATGGTTCTCATTTAGCCCACGCTCCCAGGAATGGTAAGGATGTGCGAAATAGTTATCAGTACCCAGAGCCTTCTTTATTTGAGCATGGTAGGCAAACTCTTTTCCATTATCAAACGTAATTGTATGAAGCTGTTCTTTCTCTGGCAGCAGCAACTTAATAATAGCGGCCGTAACAACCTCTGCATGCTTTGATGGAACATGTGCAATAAGTGTCTTTTTACTAACGCGATCAGCTAATGTCACTAAGACCCCTTTATGGCCTTTACCAATAACAGTGTCAGCTTCCCAATCCCCTATGCGTACTTTCTCATCAACAATGGCAGGTCTTTCATCTATCGAAATACGACCGATAATTTGGCCTCTAGTCTCTGATGAGCCTGTGCGTCTTTTGTAAGGTTTTCTATGGCGAAGATGTTTATGGAGCTCTCCTTCAGACGCTTTGTCTTTCTGAATAAACCCGTCAATAGTCGTAGCGCAGACCATGGTAACTCCTTCACTTTTGAGTCGGCCTTGTATCTGCTCTGGGCTCCACTCGTGCTGAATATTGTCAGTGATCAATGCGTGTACATCGGCGGTTAATTTTATATGCCTAGGTGTATTTTTGTGTCGTTTTTGAGCTATTTCTTGAGCCTGTTTTGGTCTATAACCTCGCAAGCCAATATTGCGTTTAACTTCTTTAGAATCCCTACTGTGGTGCTTGTTGATTAAAGTGGCTATTTTACGGTGAGAACGTTTTTCTGTTACTCCTTCATAAATCTGGTATCGTTCTTCTTCGGTCAGTCGGGTATATGTCTCTGGCATAGTGATCTCACATTGGGTTTTAGTCGATCGTGAGTTTCGCCCACTGGCCATTAAAATTCAATGTGTCGCACTGGCGACTGAAATCCGCGCACACTTTAATTTACTTAATAGTATTTAAAGTTTTGTGTCCTAGTTGATTAGACCATAACAATCTTGATGTGTCTGAAAAAAGCTGGCATGATGTCAGTAATCAAAAAAATTACTGAGGGGCTAATTTGTATCTATATTTATCGGTTTTTCTACAGCCTCGTTATATGTAATTTATTAATTGTGTCAAATCTCATACTTATGAGAACCGGTAAAGAAGGAATTTTTATGCTTAAAATAATAGGCTCTATGTGATTAGTAGTGGGTAGTCGAATTTTAACTTACCACAAAGAAAGTAAATCATATTGATAAAATTATTAATATTACGATAGCCTCTTGCTCGTCGTTTGGCCAGTTGGACCTTGCTATTAATTCCCTCAAGAATTCCATTTGTAATCTTCGTTTCAACGAACTAAACAACCACCCGCTGGAAGCGGGTGGGTTAGAGAGATTGGCGACTGAAAGTCGGGATACAGGGCAAATAGCCCTGTTATTTCCGCTCACCATACTCCGTTTTGAAATTATCATTCGGACTCGATTCAAAATGATGCTCAAGATAATTCTTTATCATTTCTTCGGTCATTTGCCCTACTGTGACACAAAAATAACCTCTTGCCCAAAAATGCTTGCCCCAATATCGCTTTTTTAACTCTGGGAACTCTTCAAATAGCTTTCTTGCGCTGCGCCCTTTGACCTTCCGCATTATTTCGCTTGGAGCCATGTTCGGCGGTGCCGATACAACTATATGCACATGATCTTTACTTACTACACCTGATAGTATCTTGATCTCAAATGCTTCACATGTCTGCCTTACTAACTCTCGTACACGCAAACTTATATCACCTTGCAATACCTGGTACCGGTATTTTGTTACCCAAACAAAGTGATATTCAATATTGTAGACTGTATGACTGCCGTAACGATAATCCATTTATTCATTATAGCATTTGAGATAAATCTGTTCGCCTGAAAGGCGAAGGTTTCAACCTTGCGAATGGAAAATGAATAATGCCAGACCAATGGCTCCGAACGGTCTTTACAAACTTCATAAAGGCGGGGATTTTAGAATTTTCAACTTCTTCGCACCACTGTTTTAGAAAGGC
>JGI24915J38486_100523_pt1 | contig 35490 bp, 30 predicted proteins | sample LinPfosmplate3_FD_38486 | JGI IMG/M metagenome (IMG submission 38486)
TGCAGGTCGACTCTAGAGGATCCCACAAATGCCTTTCTTTGGGTCTTTCTCATCTGAATAGACAATCTTGTATTTAGTGTCAGCAATCAAAGATTTATGATCTGTTTTTAGCCATAAATCGGGTTTTAAATTAAAGGCTTTCCCTTCGTCAAGGTATGTGTCGCTTCTTTGCGCTTTGGCAGTTACTTTCTCTAGTTCTTTTTCTATGAAACCAAAAATAAAGTCTTCAAAAACATATTCCATTGGAAGTAGAAAAGCGAAGAGTTTTAAGTCAGTTTTATAGTCAAACGAAATACAGTTGGTGAGGAATAATTGACAATAATCACGTACAGTTTCAAATTCACCAAACATTGGATTGAATGAGATTCTAGAACATTGCTCAGCAGTCGCCCTTTCGTCTGATACTTCATCCAATATGAAGAGGATTTCCCTCAAGTTCTTTTTGTTATCCTGATTTGATGTAACATTAAACAGGAGAGTAGTAACATACTTTATTATGCGATTGAATTCATTGTCAAAAACGAAAGCATCATATGTGCAATTGAGTCTGTGCCATTTCCCTTTGTTTAAGTTTTCATTTATGTATTCGCTAGTGTTCAACCTCCCTTTTATAAAAGATAGTTCACGATTAACTTCTTCGTATTGCTGGTAAATGGTTGAGTTTAAAAGTTCTCGAGTATATTTTGAGAATAGGTAAATCAAAACTTCAAAAAAGTCACTTTTTGCACTACCTAATGAAGCTTGATAGTTAGGCAGTTTAATTTTACGGCAATAGCTTAGCCACCAAAGAATATGGTTTTGAATCTGATTTACCTCATTGGTTGAATAGGCTTTTTCAGAGTCGAAAAATATTTTTGGCAAAAGGTTTATTTTACTTCCTTCATAGTGAATTACGCCAACATATTTATTGGATTTCAACTCGTCTGATTTATGTATGAATTGTAAGAACCTTTGTGATTCTATTTTGTCGTTTCCATTTTCTGAATAAAAAGAATTCTTTTCACGACTATTCCAGATTTCATCAAGAAACCCTTCCAAGCCTTCAAATGAGTCTTGAATTTCTATTTTGTTTTGATATTCAAAAAGATTAATCATTCTTTCCTGATATTTTTAGTGGCCATGAATTTTCTTCAATAATAAGACCTGCAGAATTTAGTATTCCTTTAACTTCTTTCTCGTCATTCATATAATACTCCAGAAGAAGTGGAATTACTTTTTTATTCATTCGCTTAACTAAATCATCGTTTTCGCCCATGAAGTAGGCATGACCGATCTGGAAATCATGACCTTTAGATTTTATTATTTGTTCATTGATCTTTTTAAGAATATCTACATCATAGATTTCTTGACCTTCGATTTCATATTTTGGATACATTGATTCAAATTCAAATCTTCTTCTTAGAGCTATATCCAATAGTGCAATTGATTTATCAGCGGTGTTCATTGTTCCAATGATGTATAAATTTGATGGAACTATAAAAGTATCGCCAGAAGGTAATTTTGCTTCCATTGGGATTTTACCATGTGAGCGTTTGTCTGGCTCAATTAATGTGATAAGTTCACCGAAAACTCTAGAAATATTGGCACGGTTAATTTCGTCAATAATGATGACATAGTTTTTTCTTTGAATAATTTCCTTTTTACCGGATGAGTCTTTTCCAATCTTAAGGAGTTCATCTAATAGTGGAGAGTAGTAGGATGAGAGACCTTGGATACCTAGGACTGATTCAGCATCATACATTTTTCTTAGAGTTGAAATACTTAATGTATGTTCAGTTCCACCACTTGTTTTTCTAAATTCTATTGATTTGTTAGTGATTGCGGTAATGGAGTAAGATACTTTCTTCATTTTTACTTCAATCTCTTCAATTTCACCTTCTACTAAAGGGTTTATGAATTGGTTAAAAACCTCTTCAAATGGTCTTTTTGATATCTGTGGTTTTTCGGATTCTGTTATATTTTTTAATGCTTTATCCGCAATTTCTTTAAAAACACCATCTTTTCTTTCAAAGGTTAGTTGATTGTCGTTTTCTGTGTCAGGCCTTAATCCTTGTATGAAATCTTCATAACTATAGTTTTGGTGAAAAGTGATGAATTCTATTTGACCGTGAAGATTGGCTTTGAAAATTTCGAGTGCTTCATCATACGAGTCGATTACACGATCCTCAATTATTTGTGCTGCTCTTAATATTGTGTTATATGTTTTTCCAGTACCCGGAGGCCCGTATAGAATTGTATTTAGTGGAAAGTTCATGTCTTCTGTCTTTTCATTTTTGTCAATCTGCCCCATTATTCCAAGGAGTCTTTCATAGTATGTGTTGTATTCCTTAAGGTCAGAGGAATATTTGGTTATATCGGTTAATGTCTTTAGCACAAGGCTATGATCAACTTTCCAATTTCCTTTTAGTTTCCAATCAACCTTTCTAATCTTCTGATATTCAGTTCGATTATCATCATATTCATAATCAGATGTAACTACCCCATAGCCAAGTAATTCACCTCTACCTTTCTTAGTAATTATTACATCTCCAATATTTATTTTATTCAAAAAATCATCATTGGCTGAAACATCATTCTTTTTTGAGCCTTTACCGCCATAAGCATTGACTAAGGCCTTTTTTATATCATCACGATTAAAATATTGTTTTAAATCTCCAATTTCATCCCATCCAAGCCCCATGATGCTCTTATCATAGAATTCCTGCCATTTATGACCATTTTCACCTGGTGCATAAAGCCAATATTGCTTCTTTGTTTTATTGCCAACAAGACCTAATAAGGTTTCAAATTCATCTTCAGTAGCTGAAAAATTTGTGCCTTGATTTCCGACTTTTAAATCTCTTAATTCTTCTATGGAATCAACTTTTGATTTGAGTATGGGAGAGTCCACAAGGTTGTGAGTGATTTTTATATCAGCTTTTAGAGAACTTTTGTCTTCACCTTTCCAAAGATGGTCATCTGGTGAAGTAGTCTTTTGATGTGGTTTTGAGATTACCTCTGCAAGAGCATAACAACCAGCTTGATCACCAGTAATCCACAATATTACTTTATCACCAGCTTTGATTTTTTCTTTATGTGCACTTACAGTCCAATCGGTAAGAATTTCTTGACTTAGTGCAGTTTCAAAATCGAATACCCTCGGATTACCTTGAAATACCCAATAATTAACTTTTTTTCTCTCATCATTCCATTTCCATGCCTCATATGATAATTCATAGAAAGGGATGGTAATCTTTTCTTTTATCTGAGATAAGATTTTTATGTATTCAGTATATGTGTTGAATTTAGGATCAATGCCCAGTACCTCCTTTATGTATGGTTTTGTTGGCCCATTTATTGGCAGATACTTTTCAGGATTTATATAAAATAGAGCTTCAGTTAACTTTGTCTTACCAGTACTTCTTATTAGTAGAGCATCCGCAAAGTCTTGGTCAGTTATTTGAGCTTTTAGCTCTTTTTTGAAAAGACTCCATAAACGACTAACCTCATTATTATTTCTCTCATACTTGTATGGAAATAACCAAACTTTTTGAGCTTGTGCAGATGGAATGCCGCTTTCACCAGATGGTTTTTCAATATTGAGATTGTCCGCTATATCTTGAAGGTATTTTAATCTTCTTTTTGTTCCATATTTATATATGTAACAGTAGAAGGTGAAAGGATCAATTTCATCAAGTTCAATATCATGTTCTCCAATACCTGATTTGTCATTGAAAGGACCAATTCCAACAGATTTGAGTAGACCAATAAGATCCAATTGAGAATTCTCTTTTGTACTTAAATACTGAGTGATTTTTTGATGGGTTTCAACCCACGAGAATTTTTCTTCTATCATTAATTGTTTTTCTAATTTGTGCCAACGTATATGTATATTACTTTTATTTATCTAATCTGTTTATTTCACAAATGCCTTGTCAGTAAAATTATTAGGGTCTAAAAAGCACTCTAAAGGTCTGGATATGTTTGCAAGAAATTTTTTTGATACGTGTGTGTACATCTCAGTTGTTTTTGCTACTACCATGCTCTAAATTTATAGTCAGTCTCAAATGTAATGAAATTATTTCTCTCTATTGATAAGAAATATGTAATCACATGTTGTTACATAAACCTTAGAATTACTTCAGGTTTAAAAACTCCTATTTATTGTATTCGTAATTTTCTTTCCAGCCATCTTTTAATGGAAGAAATTCTTCTATTTCTTTAACAAGGCTTTTATTTATTTCCACGAAATTATAGTTGCCCTGTGATTCACCAATCTCTTCACCAAGTGGATTTACAGATAAATGATCGGATTCATAAATAGCATTTTTATCCTTCCCTGAGTGATTAACTGCTGTAACAAAAAATTGATTTTCATGTCCTCTGGCTTTTACTAAAAATTTAAAGATCTCTTTCTTGCTTCTTCCTTTTGGCCAGGCATAAATCCCAAACATCAATTCTACACCTTGCTTTTTGTATGCCTCAAATAACCTTGGATACCTAATATCAAAGCAAATAAACATTCCACATTTGATTCCATCTAGTTCAAAAATTATTATCTCATTACCAGGCATATAAAACTCAGGTTCTGCAGATTGTGTGAACATATGATTTTTCCTATAAACTGCTACAAGTTCTCCTTTTTTATTTATTACGAATGCAGAATTATAGAAATTTCCTTTGTCTTTCTCAATAAAGCCACCAATGAGATTTATGTCGTGCTTTTTTGATAATTTTTTTATGGATAGTATTAATTGATCATTTTTTTTCTCAGCAACACTTTTTAAGCTATCCTCAGTCACATAGCCTGATGTATTTAACTCTGGAAAAACAATAGTATCCACATCTTTTTGCGTTTTTAAAATGGACAAAATATCTGCTTCCATCTTTGATAGGTTTTTTTCTATGTTTAACCATTCTGAATCAAAATTTACTGTACATATTTTCATAATATCTCTTTAAAAATTAAAAGGTTATAAATAAACCGGTTTCTTCAGCGAGGGGGGTTTGCACCCACTTGGGAAAGATGGCTTTGGTTTTGCTTGTTGTTACCCAACGTAATTCCTTCTCTTAACCATTTTTTCTTTTTCGATGGATGAACCAACATGGGAATACATTGGAAGTCTACTTCTATAATTTTATGCGTACGCAAAAATTTGTTTAACTCCTCATTATAGCTTTCTATTTCATTTATAGGTATGGTAAACAGTTTTATTTGCATTTTTAAAGTTTGAAATTTAGTGAAGGTTTCACTTTAAGTGAAACCTTCACTAAATTTTTTTGACCGCTTTGCGGTATTTGTTTTACCTTCTTTTGCTTATCCCTCGGTCGCCCCTCCCTCACTTTTAAGCAAGAGCATACTCTTAGCTCCGCTTAGCTCAAAAAGAAAAGCCAACAGCAAAATTGAACTATGGGACAAACACTGGGCGGAAGCCAATATCTTCTTCGCCATCCGCGGGAAGGCGGTTGGCACGATAGGCAACACGGCATTGATCGGAAGAATATTCATAGCTACCGCCACGAACAACACGGTAATTACCCGTTGCAGGTCCTTGTGGATCGTTACTTGGGCTGCTGCTGTAATAGTTGGCATCCCACCTATCGTTTATCCATTCCAATACATTGCCACTCATATCATGTAATCCTAATTCATTCCCAAGGATGAAACCGCCAACTGGGTGCGTAGCACCTCCTGAATTTGTAATGTACCAAGCAACAACACCTATAGTATTACTGCCAGAGTAAGTGTAGCCATTGCTACTGTTACCTCCTTTTGCAGCAAATTCCCATTCTGCCTCTGTTGGTAGTCTGCCTCCGTAATGTTCGGCGTACGCCTTAGCACCAAACCAACTTATTTCTATTACAGGATTGTATTCTTTGCCCGCATCTGCTATAAAACTACCACTTGTATGGCTTATTTGTACATCTGCATCGTCCATATCTATATATTCTATACCATTGAAACTACCATCTATATTGGCATCTATGTCGTTCATAAAAGTAGCGTATTGGGCATTGGTAATTTCGTATTTACTTATACTAAAATCACTTAGCGTTACGCTGTGTTCTGGCTCTGCATTGGGATAGCCCAAACCATTTTTTCCCATTGTAAAAGTACCGCCTGCTACGGCTACTTTTATACCAGGAAAAATGTTTTCTGCTACAAATTCTAGTTCATTCCCATAGCCCGTTCCTTTGCTATTGGTGGCATAAGCCCGTACATAATAAGTAGTGTTTGCTGTTAAACCACTTATATTACTGGTGTAATTGCTTGGGTTATTGCCCTCATCTGTGGCAAAATCTAATATGGTTGGGTTTTGTGTGGTGCTCCAACATACGCCTTTTGCGGTAATGTCTGCTTCTCCTGTAGCTGTAATATCGCCACCACTTGTTGCACTTGTGGTCGTTATGTCTGTTATGGCTAAGGTGGTTAATGTCGGTACAGTAGTGTTATCTACTGGGTCATCGTCTTTACTGCAACTTGTTATTGCAAATACTACTGTAAAAAGAATTAAAATTGATTTTTTCATATTGTTTATTATTTATTGGTTAAACCTGTCTTTAATTTTTGCTAACTTATATGTATGTCTATATTACTTTTATTTATCTAATCTGTTTATTTCACAAATGCCTTGTCAGTAAAATTATTAGGGTATAAAAAACATAGGTGATACTTGTAATATAATACCCTTACAATTAATGCAATGGTTTATAATCTATTAATTAGATTAGAGTTAAGGACTACAGTTAGTGAAGTTAGGCTTTGGTTTTGTCCAAGATGTAGCGTAAGCACTAAAACCATCACATTGTGTAACACCTGAAACACTCCAAGAACTTAAGTCTTGGTTAAAATTAGTCACCTTCCCAGGATCACCTTCAAACATATAAACCATATGAGTGACATTACTCACATCCCATGAACCAATATCTTGATTAAAAGCAAAAGCTTCATCAAACATATAACTCATATTCTTCACACTACTCACATTCCAAGAACTAATATCTTGGTTAAAAATAGTAGCCTGATAAAACATCCATCTCATATTAGTCACCTTACTCACATCCCAAGAACCAATATCTCCATTAAAATCATCGGCTTGACTAAACATAGAACCCATATCAGTCACACTGCTCACGTCCCAAGAACTTAAATCTTGGTTAAAATCATGGTTCAGATTAAACATACCTTCCATATTAGTCACATTACTAACATTCCAAGAACTAATATCACCATTAAAATTAGTCCCAGCAAATATACCATTCATATTAGTCACACTACTCACATCCCAATTACTTATATCATGATTAAAACCGGCACCATCAAACATATAACTCATATTAGTCACACTACTAACATCCCAATTACTTATATCATGATTAAACATAGTATAAGAAAACATAGAACCCATATTAGTCACACTACTCACATCCCAATTACTTATATCTTGATTAAAACCGGCACCATCAAACATACCATACATAGTAGTCACATTGCTCACATCCCAAGTACCTATTTTTTGGTTGAAATCTGGAACTTCTGTAAACATATTACTCATCTCAGTTATTAAAGAAGTACACACTTTGGTAACATCATCTCCGTTATTAATCATTGTGGTTAAAGTTGATTTGTCAACTACAGTATAAGTAACCCCATTTATTTTTCCTTTATCTCCTGCTATTGCCTTGGCACTTGCCTTAACGGTTAGTCCATTAGAGGCTAAATAAATTTTGCTGATAGGCCCATTACCATCTACAAATAAACTAGCATCATCAAAGGTTTCATTGTTTGTTAAGCTAGTATTATCAATGGTATATGTAATGTTACTATTATCAAAAGTTGCATCTGTAATAACAACTTCTAGCTCTTTAATTTCATCGCCATCTACATAGGTTAATACTGCATTGGGTGGGTCTAGTTTAAAACTATTTACATCATCATAATCATTCCAGTAGGATGCAAATTCATCTCCGCTTATATACTTTGATTTACGATATGGTCTATCAGTGAAACCAAAAATATCATCAGTTACTGGCATAACAAAGGTTGTGCTGCTGGTTGCTATGCCTTGAGAGGCAGTATGCGCATATAACCATTGCTCCGTTTGTGGTTGCACATCATCATCAGTATTACAAGTAACCATTAATAATGTAAATAATAACAGACTTAAAACCTTTAATACTCTCATTTTGCTTGTTTTAGATTAGCCCAAATATAAGAATAAACTTATAAGGTATAAGAAACATAGGTGGTACTAGAGTTTAAGACAAAAAAAGGAGTCACCAGTATTGATGACTCCTTTGTAGCGAGACCGAGAATTGAACTCGGGACCTCCGGGTTATGAATCCGACGCTCTAACCAACTGAGCTACCTCGCCTAATTATGATGATTTACCCTCCATTGCCCATGCAGTAAATCACCTCTCCAATTGGAGGCTGCAAAAATATAAAAAACAATTAAAAAAGTTAACTTTTAAAAGAAAATATCGAGAGTATTCCCAAAGCCCTAATTATGTATTCACCATAAGTACTGATAACAACTAGTATATGCTTCCACCAGTTACAAACAGTTGGCTAAGTCTTAATGGTATAATGCTTTTGAAATAATATTAGTCAGCCTTTTCATTTAAATCCTGCAGATCTCCTTCAAGATTTTTATCGTAAACATGCATCGCTCTTGCACTCATTCCCATACTGGAAAATCCTCCGTCATGGAAAAGATTTTGCATTGTTACCTTCTTGGTTAGGTCTGAAAATAAAGTCACGCAATAATCAGCACATTCCTGAGCGTCTGCATTTCCCAGAGGAGACATGCGCTCCGTAAAATCTATGAGGCTACCAATGCCCTTAACACCAGAACCAGCAGTTGTTACCGTTGGTGATTGCGAAACAGTGTTAATTCTAATTTTACGCTCTCTGCCATATATGTACCCAAAGCTTCGTGCTATTGACTCAAGCAAAGCCTTGGCATCTCCCATGTCATTGTAACCATACAGTGTACGCTGAGCTGCAACATAAGACAATCCTACAACAGAACCCCACTCGTTAAGTGCATCTAGCTTAAAGGCTACCTGTAACATCTTGTGAAATGAAATTGCACTAATGTCAAGTGTTTTATTCAAATAGTTGTAGTCTAGTTCATTGTAAGCTCTTTTCTTTCTCACATTCAATGACATTCCAATGGAATGAAGTACAAAGTCGATTTTTCCACCTAATACTTCCATTGATTTCTCAAAAACATGAGTAAGGTCTTTAACATTTGTTGCATCAGCTGGAATCAACTCTGCGTTGCACTTTTTTGCAAGCTCATTAATTTCGCCAAAACGCAGTGCAGTAGGTGTGTTACTCAAAGTTATTACAGCACCTTCTTCAACAGCTTTTTCAGCAATCTTCCATGCAATTGACTTACTGTCAAGCGCACCAAATATAATTCCTCTTTTTCCTTTTAACAGGTTGTATGACATTACTTTATAATTTAATTTGAAATTGATTTCCACTAGATTCTACGCGGCAAAGATAGAAAGTATTCCCAAAATCAAAATTTTTTTATGATTTCCATCATCTTTAATGTTTGAAAATAAAGCAATTGATTTTTGCCATAATTACTATATGCAGTAGTTTGAAGAGTAAAATTGATTATTTTCGTGATGATGTAGAATGCAGTTTATTGAATTATTAACCCAATTAAATATTTATTGATATGCTTAAAGTATACTCACCCCATGATCTTCATCTAATAAGGGAAATCCCTTTTTCAAAGCCAAAGGAAATAGAGCGCAGCCTTGAGAGGGCAGAAAAACTTTTTAAGGATAAGAAGAACCATATCCCTGCATGGAAAAGAATTGAGGTTCTTGAAAAGGTAGTTGAGATAATGGAGAGCAAAAGAACTTTACTAGCAAAGCTTGCAGCAGAGGAGGGTGGTAAGCCTCTGGTTGACTCTATTGTAGAGGTTGACAGAGCTATCAATGGTGTTAAAATTGCAATAAGCTATTCCGGGGTAATCTCAGGAGAACAGATTCCAATGGGGCAAACAAAGTCATCTCAAAACAGATTGGCATTTACCATACGAGAGCCCATAGGTGTTGTTGTTTCCATTAGCGCTTTTAATCACCCTCTAAACCTAATCATACATCAAACTGTAACAGCAATTGCTGCGGGATGCCCAGTAATTATTAAACCCGCATTAACAACTCCTTTGAGTTGTATTGAATTCATGCACATACTCAAGGAAGCTGGCCTTGAAGATGGCTGGTGCCAGTATATAATATGTGATAATGAAAATGCAGAAAAATTAGCCACAGACCCCAGGGTTAGCTTTCTTAATTTTATAGGTTCAGCAAAGGTTGGGTGGTATCTAAGATCAAAATTATCTCCGGGTACAAGAATTGCACTTGAACATGGTGGCGTTGCTCCTGTTATAGTGGAAGCAGATGCAGACCTCAATGAATTAATCCCTGCAATTACAAAAGGTGGTTTTTACCATGCTGGGCAGGTGTGTGTATCTGTTCAAAGGGTTTTTGTTCATAAGGATATAGCCAAGGAGGTGGCTGAAAAACTATCATCTGCTGCAAAAAAATTAGTTGTTGGTGACCCCCTAAGCATGGACACAGAAGTTGGTCCTCTGATTACCACATCGGTGGTTGACAGAGTGCAAAGTTGGGTTGACGAGGCAATAGGTGAAGGCGCAAAGCTGCTTACAGGTGGTAAAAAATTATCAGATAGCTACTATGAACCTACTGTATTAGTTAATCCATCTCACAACTCCAAAGTATCAAAGGAAGAGGTTTTTGGGCCAGTTATTTGTATATACGAATACGGTGATGTTGATAAGGCTATCAGAATAGCGAACTCTCTTGCAGTGTCATTCCAGGCATCTGTATTTGCTAAAAACATTGATAATGCACTCAAAGCTGCAAGCGAAATAAATGCGTCAGCGGTAATGATAAATGATCATACTGCCTTTAGGGTTGACTGGATGCCTTTTGGAGGTAGCGAATCTTCTGGTATAGGTGTTGGTGGTATTCCATATGCAATGAAAGAAATGACCAAAGAAAAACTTATTGTTATTAAAAGTTCTAAAATTTAGCGTACAAATTCACTAATCTTCTTACATCATTTAGCTTTTTTGTTTCCGTCACAATTCCATCGTATATAATATTACACATAACTAATGTGTTATTATCAATATAGCCCAACTGTGGCATCTTAAGTAAAATACTCTAATTTTGCAGTAAATTTGTAATCACATGAAACTAGTCTCGTTCAGAACTCCCAAACCAAAGGCCTTCAACTATAAGCCAAGGTATTTCGATGACAAAAGAGATGAGCTTGAAAGACGTAAGGCTAAATTTGGACTGGAAAGTAAGCTTTCGCACGACGAGGAACTAAGGTTGCAAATGTCCAGACGATGGGGAAAAGGGCTGGAAAAGGAAGGAAAGACATTAATAGCAAAGGTTGTAGCATATTTGGTTTATGCAACATTTATTTTTGGCACCATTTATTTAATAATGTTTACTAATATTATTGAAGATATGCTAAAAGCCTTTGGTGTTACACATTAGTAAAATAATTGATGAAGAGTATAATTAAACTTTTGCCCGATTCAGTGGCCAATCAAATTGCAGCCGGAGAAGTTATTCAAAGGCCTGCATCAGCTGCAAAGGAATTACTAGAAAATAGTATCGACTCCGGAGCAACACAAATAACTCTTGCAATTAAAGAGGCTGGCAAAACATTGGTTCAGATTACTGACAATGGTTGTGGAATGTCAGAGTTAGACGCCAGAATGTCGTTTGAACGTCATGCCACTTCCAAAATACGTAAGGCTGATGATTTGTTTGCAATTCAAACAATGGGTTTCAGAGGAGAGGCAATGGCATCCATTGCTGCCATATCTCAGGTTGAGCTGAAATCAAAGGTAAAGGACGGTGAGATGGGAACTTGTATTAGCATCAAAGGTTCTGAAATTACCAATCAAGAGCCTTGCCAGTGTTCCAAGGGAACCACCATTTCTGTTAAGAATCTGTTTTACAATGTTCCGGCGAGAAGAAACTTTTTAAAATCCAATAATGTGGAACTACGCCACATCAATGAAGAGTTTACCAGGATTAGCTTAATTAATCCTGAAATAGCATTTAGCTATTATAATAATGATAAGATTGTATACAAACTTATACCTGGCGGACTTAAATCAAGAATTGCTGCCTTGTTTGGGAATGTTTATAACGAAAGACTAATATCTCTCGAGCAAAATACTGATGTTGTTAATATCACAGGCTTCATAGGCAAACCTGAGTTTGCAAAAAAAACTAGAGGTGAGCAATACTTTTTTGTGAACGGAAGATTCATTAAGCATCCATACCTTCATCATGCTGTTAACAATGCCTATACTGAGTTAATACCTGCAGACTCATTTCCATCATACTTCATATCCATAAAAATTGATCCCAAGGATATTGACGTAAACATACACCCCACAAAAACTGAGGTTAATTTTCAGGATGCCAGATATGTATATGCAGTTCTACATGCTGCTGTGAAACAAGCCATCGGAAAGCATAGCTTAACGCCAACAATCGATTTTGATGTAAACCCTGAAGTTGAAGCTGCCTTCTTAACGCCGCCTTCAAACGACTTAAAACAGCCTGAAATAGAGGTTGACAATGAGTTTAATCCCTTTGCTAATACTATGCCTTCATCGGGTATGGGAACACCTAATTTTGAAAAGCCATCAACCGAGAATTGGGAGTCGCTTTACTCGGGAATGGACACAAAAGAACAAACTGGCGATGGCAAACTCTCATTTACTGATGAACCAACCGACGAAGAGAATGATTATGATGAAAGTAAATTCATTCAAGTACAAAACAGGTTTATCGTATGTAACGTCAAGAAAGGTTTGATGGTTGTAGATCAAAACCTGGCACATTTCAGAATTAAATATGAAGACATTCTTGGCAGACTAAAGTCATCAACCCAACACTCACAGCAACAATTATTTCCTCAGAATATAAACCTGACAAAAAATGATGGTGAAATATTAAAATCATTGTTTGAAGAGCTTAAAAATATAGGATTTGAAATAGAAGATGCGGGCAAGGGTAACTTTGTTATAGTGGGTGTACCTGCTGATCTTAAGGACACAAATATTCCATCGGTAATTGAGTCGATAATTGAAAATCATAAGTCAAATGTAGATGAGTTAGATTTTGATAAAAATATAAATATTGCCAAATCAATCGCCATAAGGTCAGCCATTAAGAATGGCATTAAACTTGATAAGAGAGAAATGAAGGAGATATTTGATAGCTTGTTTAAATGCAAAGCCCCAACAGTATCTCCCGATGGAAAAAACATACTAAGAACGATTGGCGAATCTGAGTTGGAACAAATATTAAAAAATCCAAGAGATTAGTGCCTTTTGGATTATAAACTGAACCTATTATGCAACAATATAGACCACAGGGTTTTTCAATGCTTCCTCCGGTTGTAAAAAACCTATTAATCATTAATGGTATACTATTTCTGACTACCATCGTCCTTGAAAGCACCTTTCATATCGACTTGGTAAAGTTTCTGGGACTACACTATACATTATCAACAGACTTTGGGGTATGGCAACTGGTTACTTACATGTTTATGCATGGTGGTTTTACCCATATTCTTTTCAATATGTTCGCACTATGGATGTTTGGTAACACACTTGAAAATGTATGGGGCCCAAAACGATTTTTAAATTACTATCTGGTAACTGGTATCGGAGCAGCGGTTGTTCAACTTTTTATTGCATGGATTAGAATAAAATCCATAGAATCTGGAATGCAGCCCAGTGAAATAGAAATGGTAATAAGGGAAGGCGCTGATATACTTGGCAGGGGAATGAATTACCAGAATCCTTCAATGCGAGAGTTAAATACAATAATAAACACGCCAACAGTGGGTGCCTCTGGAGCAGTTTTTGGAATTTTGCTTGCATTCGGCATGATGTTCCCAAACTCCCTAATATATGTGTATTTTGCCATTCCAGTAAAGGCTAAATACTTTGTTATGATATACGGTGGCATTGAACTTTATATGGGTTTTTCAAATAATCCTGGTGATAATGTTGCTCATTTTGCTCACCTGGGAGGAATGATATTCGGGTTCTTCTTGATTATGCTCTGGAAAAATAAAGGTGACATAAATAGTTTTAACTGATTTAATAAACACTTAAATGTTTAGTAACACTCAACCGCGACAAAATACGGGTGATTTTCTCAAGAAATTATTTCTTGGTAAGAATATTTTATCGCGTTTAATATTAATAAACACCGTAATATTTCTACTTGTAAATATAGTGGGGTTATTTGCACTTTTGTTCAACCTTTCTGCAGCAAGCTTTATTAGTCCGCTGGCTAAGTTACTTGCATTACCCGCTGATTTGAGCCTACTTGCATCAAAACCATGGACTATTTTCACTTATATGTTTTTGCAAGAGGGCTTTTTCCATTTGCTCTTTAATATGGTAATGTTATATTTTGGAGGTTTAATTTTTCAGGAATACCTTAATCAGCAAAAACTACTTTGGACCTACATATTCGGAGGTCTGTTTGGAGGTATATTTTTTGTAATATCATTTAATGTCTTTCCAGCATTTAATGCATTGTCATATATATCTATAGCAATGGGAGCATCTGCATCTGTACTTGCAATAATTATTGCAATATCAACATATGTACCCGATTATTCTGTGCATCTACTTTTTGTGGGAAGATTAAAACTAAAATACCTGGCAATTGCTTTTATACTTATTGATTTATTGAGTATTAGGGCTGATAACCCAGGGGGACACATAGCTCACCTGGGTGGTGCACTATGGGGGTTTTTATATGCATATTCCCTAAAAAGGAATAATGATGTTTACAAAATATTGTATGGTTTTAAACTTCCTAAATTTACTTGGTCGAAGAAAGAAAAACGATTTGATACTCCACGAGCAGACAGTGGAAGACCTTTATCTGACGATGAGTATAATTACAAACGATCTGCATCACAGGAAGAAATTGACCTTATACTCGACAAGATATCAAAATCAGGCTATGGAAGCCTATCAAAAAAAGAAAAAGAATTACTGTTTAAAACGAGTAACAAAAGTTAGACTCAACATATTATCTCAGAAACAAAAGGAAATACGGTTTACTCAACCATTCTGTTGATTTCAATAATATCAGCAGTAACTCTTCTTGTTGCCTCATTTGCAGGTAACATCTCTCCAAAACTAATAACGGTGATTCAACCGCTAACTCTTGTTTATCCAATTATAGTAATAATTAATATTGGTCTGTTGCTTTATTGGATAACTGCTCGAAGTAAAATCTCATTGATTATATTAATTCTCCTACTGGTTGTTAGTAATGACATATTTACAAACTTTCAGATTACATTTCTTAACTCACCAAAGAACGATAAAGAGGATATTAAACTACTTTCCTATAACGTAAAAAACTTCAATGAAAGGGATAATAATAGTGTCGATAAAAGCTCAAGGTTTGGTATCATAAGGTTTTTAAATGATGAAGATCCTGATATTATCTGCACACAGGAATACTATTCTACAAATACTAATTTGTATGAACCTTTAAAGCAGTTCAGAGATACATTGGGTATGAAGTCATACTACTATGAGAGTTATTTTAACCCAAAATATAATCAGTTGCTAGGATTGGCAACATTCAGTAAATATCAAGCAATTAACAAAGGAAAACTTAAGTTTGAAGGCTCAAGATCTTTTGGTATATACACAGATTTAATTGTAAATAATGATACTCTAAGGATATTCAACATCCATTTGGCAAGCATAAAGTTAACACCTGAAGACCTGGATTTTGTTATGAATACAGAATCAGACAATGAAAATAATATCAAAAATAAAACCACAGATATTTACTTTAAAATGCGTGAGGCGTATTTACTAAGAGAAATGCAGGTAAAATATTTAATGAAAGTATTGGAGCAAACACCTCACAAAGTAATAATGGCTGGTGATTTTAACGATACACCATCATCATGGGTATATAAGAATGTAAGTAAAGATTTAACAGATGCTTTTGTTTCAAAAGGTATTGGATTAAGTCCTACCTATGCAGGTCCACTGCCATTTCTTAGAATTGACTATATATTGGTTGATCAAGGTTATGATGTAACTTACTATAGCAGACATAAATTCGAAAACTCAGACCACTACCCTATTTCTGCAGTTATTAAAGCACTTTAACAAATACATAACACTAGCATTTAAGCATTAATTTTAGGTTTGCAATAAAAAAATATGAAAACTCTAATATTTGGTATCATATTAGCATTTGTTACTATAACAGTATTAAATGCACAAACAAAAAGTATATATAGCTATACAGTTACTGATATTGATGGAAATGACTTCCCCATGGAGCAACTCAAAGGCAAAAAAATAATGATCGTAAATGTTGCTTCAAAATGCGGCTTAACTCCCCAATACAAAAAACTTGAAGAGGTTTATAGTAAATATAAAGACGATGGGTTTGTGATAGTTGGTTTCCCTGCTAATAATTTCATGAAACAGGAACCTGGTTCCGATGAGGAAATAAAGGAATTCTGCACTGAAAATTATGGTGTTACGTTTCCAATGATGTCAAAAATTAGTGTGAAAAATGAAAGCATGGCTCCAATATACCAATGGCTAACATCAGAATCGCTTAACGGCTATAAAAATTCATCTGTAAAATGGAATTTCCAAAAGTATCTTATAAATGAAAAGGGTGAGCTAGTTGATGTAATTGGGCCATCAACAAAACCTGATAGCAATAAAATTATTACCTGGATTGAAAGTGACAGCTAATTTCAATGTTTGATGTATTTAGGGCTTATCATGTACGTATCATACTTGGTGAGATCATTGCCCTTAATAACACTCACTACTTCTTCTACATAGGCTTCTCTTCGCTCGGAATAGTCAATTAAATAATTCACCAAAACGTAAGGGTCTTGAGTTTTTAATCTTTGCTTTCTGAATTCATTATAAGGTCCTGTTGATAAAGTTGTTAAATAAGCATCAATTGCTTGATCCATATTATTGAACTTTCTTAAGTAAACCTTCTTACCATTTCTAGTTGATTCAGCAGTAATTCTTTCCTGTTTTGAATTAAAGGACCATAGGCCAAAGGGATTGTTAGCCTCCAAAAAGAATCTTGAAGTTCCCCAGGCACTTTCAATTGCCGCCTGAGACAATATAATACTAACTGGAAAGCAAGTTAATCTACTTTTGAGCATTTCCATGTTCGTTGCCTTGTATTTTGTCATGAGTTCATTTAAAAACTTTTCATCTCGATGGTTTTTTTTCTCCTTTGAAGAGATCTCTTCTACTCTTGCTAAATTTATGGCTAATCTTGTTTTGGCAACAAGAATAGCTGGTAACATCATATCAAAAAACTTCTGCTTCTTTTCAGCAACTGGTAAATTATTCATCGACACCGCAGATGTATACACATATGGTACTACCAACGAATCGGTTATGGGAACAATATCAGATGCAGATCTAATGTGCCTCTTTATGATTTTAACCTTTTCTTTTGATATTTTAATTATTTCTTCAGAGCTTTGATTATGCTCTTGACTAGTTTCATTCTTTTCTTGGGATGTAGAATCACATCCACCATTAATTAATAATGCAACGAATAGAAAAATTGAAATAATATACCCTGTTATATCTTTGATCATGAATTTTCTTTTTTATCGTAAAAGTATAACATTCGATTTATAAATAAGTAGTCATTCATAAATTAATTCGTTGAGATGTCTTTTTGATCGCACTAGATATAGCTTTATTGATTATTAACTCCCTGCAAATAGTATTCATTGAGTAAAATCATTAATTTATTAGATTTGTTGGCTAAATGGAAAAAACTTCTCCAAAATTTATGTGTATTGTACTTAATAATCCAGGGTTATGAAAATAACTAAAATAATCTCTGATTTAATTATAAATACCTGGGGATGGCAAATTACCAACGATATTCCCAAGGAAATAAAAAAAGCAGTTGTTATTGTTGCTCCTCACACAAGCTATTGTGACTTTCTTCTTGGACGTATTAGTTTTTGGCACATGAACGTCGAAACCAAGTTTTTAATTAAAAAAGAAGCTTTTTTTTGGCCCTTTGGCTTACTTTTAAGGAAGCTTGGAGGTTTGCCTGTTAATAGAAAAAAGGCGGGCAGGTTAACGGATGCAATTGCTAGGATGTATGACGATCATGAATCTTTATTTATTACCATTACCCCGGAAGGTACAAGAACACTTGTGCAGAAGTGGAAACTTGGCTTTTACTATATAGCTGTAACGGCAAATGTTCCAATTATTTTAGGTGTGCTTGATTATGAGAATAAACGTGGAGGAATGAAAAAAGTATTTTACCCAACCGGAGATATGAAAGAAGATCTAAAGGAAATAAAAAGGTTTTATGAAGGTGTTAATGGGAAAAATCCTGAGAGATCAAAAATTTTCTATTAGTTAGCTAAAAGTATAACCAATGAAATATTAAACCATTCTCATTGTTATATTCCAATGTGGGCATTGGGGCTTTAACAAAGCTAAATGCCTTGAAAACCAATCTTAAAAATCCAGAATTAGTTTCTATGCGAGTCCAATCTATGTCCATTGTCATATAATATTGTCGTATTCTTTTTTCATATGGTAACTCATTACCATTCCACTCTTGTGGATTGGAAAAGGTACCAAGCATTCCTTTCGCTCCATAACCAAATGCAACATTAAGCCATGGTGGAAACTTAGACTCCTCCCTCAGAAATGATTTTATATTCATTGAAAGCCAATAAGTTTGGCCATTATAATCTTTCAAGGATCTTTGTAATTCATTTTCACCAAGTAAATCGGGTCTATATTGAGCATAATCTGTGGGGTGATATGAAAATTTCAATCTAAACCTCTGCTCCTTCCAAAGAAGTTGTTGGCCAGTAAAAAGAGCTGAGCCAATGGTATTTGCAACAAGGTCACTTGGGCTGGCTCCCCATTCTTCAGAAAAGGAATCAAGTATTTCAATAACAGTCATCGCACCCCAACCCATTAAACCACCATATATGGCAGCTTTATTGTTGTCAACTCCAGCCCAATCTAGACTCCAATAGGCATAATTTGTAATAATGTAAGCGGTGGTAGCATGGCCAAACTTATCTACCTGCATCCAGCCCTTACTATCATTATACCAGTGAAAATTGGATATTTCATTATCTTGATACCATGCAAAATATAGTACTCCAAGTGTTCCAGCATATAGCCCTGCTCCTGTATATAAAACTGTATTCAGCCTTTTTTTATTCAAAGTATCAGGTCCTGGTTCCAATACCTGAGATGACAATCTTGTTATCGAAGAAAAAAATATAGCTAGAAGCAGAAATATTATTGATATATTCTTTACCACAGTTAGTATTTATTCGTATTTTGATAGTATGCCATAGATAATTCTAGTTTTACTTTCTAAAAGTTCCTCTGACTCAGCCTCAGCCAAGAATCTGAGATATGGCTCTGTATTTGATGGCCTTATATTAAACCACCAGTTCGTAAACTCAAGTCTGTAGCCATCAAAATCAAAAAATTTATAATTATCATTATTATCTTTGAAGTACTCCAGCACGGCATCCATAGCCTCCTGCTTTTCATTTATTATGAAGTTCACTTCACCAGTATTTGCATAGGTAGATATTGCATCCATTACCTGCGAAAATTTAACTCCCTCTAACTTCAATTTACTTACAATGTTTAGCACCAGCACTGAGGCTAATAAACCACTATCCGAGTAATAAAAATCTCTGAAGTAATAATGCCCAGCAAGTTCACCACCGTATATACCATTAACTTCTTTAAGTTTTGTGGCGCCAAAAGCTCTACCAACTTTCCAAATAACAAGCTCAGTGTCATACTTCTTTAGATAATCGCCAACTGATTTGGAGGTACGAATATCTTGAACTACAGTTCCTCTTTCGCCCCTATCTTCAAAGAAATACTTGGCTAGAAGTGCTATGATTAAATCCGGTGAAACAAACTTACCTTTTTCGTCAATAAACATAACCCTATCAGCATCACCATCATAGATAACACCTATATCGCATTTGTTACTTGTAACACATTCTTTGATTTGTTTCTGATTATCAATCTCAAGTGGGTTTGGATCATGCCCGGGAAAGGTACCATCCATTTTATCATTTATGTAAATGGGATTTTCGCCAAACAACCTTTTCGTAAATAATGCAGACATGCCATTGGAACAATCAATGGCTATTTTTAAATTAGTGCAATTAGGCTTATATGAATTCAAAAAATCAAAATATTGATCCTTAAAATCAAGTTTTTCTAGTTTACCTTTCTCACTTTTGATTTGAGGTGCACTATCTGTAATTAACTTTTCCAGAGTGTTTAAACCATTGTCATAACCAATTGGTGTTACATTACTACCTGAAAATTTCATTCCGTTATATTCCGATGAGTTGTGTGATGCTGTTATCATTATTGAAAATTCAATATTAAATTTCCCTGTGCCCCAGTATATCATAGGTGTAGTTGAGAGTCCAGCATCAATAACATCTGCACCAGCATCCATCAAACCATCTGACAGTTGCTGAAAAATTTCATCGGAAGAAAGCCTGATGTCTCTGCCTATTAGAACTTGATTAACTCCAAATACTTTTGGGACAAAATTACCAATTTTATAGGCAATCTGGGGGTTCAGGTCTTTTCCCCAAACTCCTCTTATATCATACGCCTTAAATGCTTTCATTATTTATATATCCTCATTTTATCTAATGCTTTCTGATATTTTCTGGCATTTCGATTATGCTGAGTATTGGTTTTGGCAAATACATGATAACCTGAGAGGTCGTCTTTGGCACAAAAGTAAAGATACCCTTCATTCTTGTTTTCCAAAACAGCATCGATTGAGGATTTAGAGGGAATACATATTGGACCTGGAGGCAGACCTCCATTTTTATATGTATTATATGGCGAATCAAAGTTTTTGTGCACATTAAGAACACGTTTAATATTGTAGTCACCGATGGCATATACTAATGTTGGGTCAGCTTGTAATCTCCAACCTCTGTTAAGTCTATTAATATATACCCCTGCTATTAATGCTTTTTCATCATTCTTATTTGTTTCTTTTTGAACAATTGAGGCCAGTGTAACCACTTCGGCTATGGACATATCCAGTTTTTCTGCTTTTTCTAGCCTTTCTGCATTCCAAAATTTATCATACTCATCATACATCCTAGCTATGAAAGCACCTGCGGATGTATTCCAATACAACTCATAACTGTCGGGAATAAATATTATTGAATTTGTTTGCAATGTTAATCCCATTGAACTTAATACCTCAGGACTCATCAAGTCGTTTACTATTGAAGCTGAATCAGCTTCAATTTGCTTGCTTACCTTTCCTGCCATTTGGTAGATATCGCGGACGTTATTAAAAGTTACCATAACAGGAACTTGATTTCCTGAGCGCAAAAGGTTGATAAGCTCCGAGTTATTCATTCCATTCTCTATGATATATCTACCGGGCTTAATAAGGTCTGGATAATCTTTTTTACCAGCCCACCATTCAAAATCTTTTCTATGAATAATTAATCCTTTTTCATAAAGAATGTTTTTAACATCATCATAAGTTGCATCAGAAGGTATGTATATAGATATATTTTTACCTTCAGGAGTCCATACATTTACCTTGTAAACTACCTGATATAAAAAGTAGCCCACAATGATTGCCAGGACAATAAAAAGTAATATTCCCCACTTGATATACTTACTAGGTGATTTTTTCTTACGCTTGTAAGTACCGTATTTTGAATGATAATAAGTCATTTTTTACTTATTTTAGTTTATTAACTGAAGTAATATCTCATCATCGTACTTGTTATTTTTGAAAGTCCAGTCCTTCTTTACTCCAACCTTTAGAAATCCTTTTCCTTCAAACAGCCTTAAACTAACGATATTCTTCGACCCAATATTGCAGAATAGCTGATGTAAGTTTAGATGATTAAAACTATAATCCACGACTATGTCCAATGCTGTTCCTGCAATTCCTTTATTTCTTTCAGACTCCAAGACAACAACACCAATGCCGGCTCTTTTATTATGAGCATCAAAATCAAAGATATCCAATAACCCTACAGATTTGTTATTATCAATTCTTTCCATGATAAACCTCACCTGTTTTGCAGAATAAATATCCTTGTTTGCGAGCATTACATATTGCTCAATATCTAATCTTGAAAAGGGATTGTAAGTATCACTTATACCCCATAGAGACGTATTGTTCTCCATTCTAAGAATGAAATCTACATCCTCATGCTCAACAGCCCTAAGTCTTATGTTATTTTTTTCAAGCAATTTACAAAACAATAAAAAATTAATTAAAAATACATCAATTTGCTAAGATTATACCAATTTACTACCAATGTAGACCCTAAAATACGAAGTTACTCATCTAAAAGTTGCAACCAGATTCCATATTCATGTACAGTTATGCTAACAAGTATTTCTAAGATGTCCATATCAATATAAGCAATAAATATTAGGTAGATCGAAAGAATATAAGTATGTTTGACACGCATTTGTAGCAACCTATTTCAGCTTAATGATGTCATAAACAAGTAAATTAGACTATAACTAACCAATTTTAAAATATTTGTATCATGAGTAAAAAACTTAATGACACTTTAAAAAAGTCAATTTTTCTAGTACTATCAATACTCCTATCAATTTCTGTTCTTGCCACTGATGCCAAGATTGATTTTGAAAATAGCTGGGGTAAACATGGAATTACTGCAAAAAAACAAGATAAAAACCATGTATTAATAAATTCGAGTATCTCATCATTTAGTCTTACTGAAACTCAGCTAAACAAGGGGTTATTTCAAACTATTACCACTTCTGGAGTATTATTACAAAATGAATCAGGGGCTCCAAATATTCCAACATTTAGCAGTTATATAGCAGTTCCACAAGGAGCTAAAGTAATAACCAAGATTACTAGTATGGAAACCGAAGCTTTTCAAGACCTTGCCATCGCTCCATCCCCAGTAATCCCAAAGGATAATGATAATAGCCCGCTTACATTTGAATTTGATAATAGTATTTACAATAGCAATGCCCTATATCCTAGCAATATTATTCAAACATCTGAACCAATGAAAATTAGGGGTATGGATGTTGTTCTAATAGGCATAAGCCCATTTCAGTACAATCCTGTTACCAAGGAGATGCTAGTTCACAAAAACATAGAAATTGAAATTATTTTTGAGGGTGGAAATCAACACTTTGGTGAAGACAGATTGCGTAACCGATGGTGGGATCCAATAATTGGAGATGCTGTAATAAACTCATCTGTAATTGAAGAACCACAGCAAACAACAAAAGGTATTAATCAAATTGGTTGTGAATACCTTATAATTGTACCTGACGACCCTGTATTTCTTTCATGGGCCGACTCAATAAAAACATTCAGAAATCAGCAAGGTATTCTAACTGATATTGTGACAACAACTGAAATAGGAGGTAACACTGTAAATAAAATTGAAAGCTATATTGATCTTGCATATTATACTTGGGATATCCCTCCATCCGCAGTTCTTTTAATGGCTGATTATGGTGACCAAGGTAATACTATCATATCACCCATATACGACAACTATTGCGCATCCGATAATATTTTTGCTGATGTTGACAATGACCAGATGCCAGATATTATTTTTGCAAGAATGACAGCTCAAAACGGTGGCCATCTGGAAACATTTGTTAGTAAAGTCATAAACTATGAAACAAATCCGCCAACTGATCCTGATTTTTACAATCATCCCATAACTGCACTCGGTTGGCAAACTGAAAGATGGTTCCAGATATGTTCTGAAACCATTGGTGGTTTTTTCAAGCACATACACGGAAAAGACCCAATTAGAATTAACGCTTTATATGGTGGTAACCCAAATACAGACCCTTGGTCAACAGCAACTAATACATCAACAGTATTAAACTTCTTTGGACCAAATGGATTAGCTTATATACCACACTCACCATCAGACCTTGGAGGCTGGACAGGTGGATCATCAGCCGATGTAAATAATGCAATTAATACTGGTGCTTTTATTCTACAACATCGTGACCATGGTAACTCAACAGGTTGGGGAGAGCCATCGTACAATAGCAACAATATTAACGGGTTAACAAATACAAATTTGAGTTTTATTTTCTCAATTAATTGTCTAACAGGAAAATTTAATAACTCCGGAGAATGTTTTGCTGAAAAATTTCACAGATATAAATACAATGGAGAAAACTCAGGTGCATTAGGTATCATAGCCGCATCAGAAGTATCATACTCATTTGTTAACGATACCTACGTTTGGGGCATGTATGATAATATGTGGCCTGAATTTATGCCAGATTATGGCACAGAGCCTGAATCCAGAGGAATATTACCAGCATTCGGTAATGCCGCTGGAAAATATTTCTTAAAGCAATCATCATGGCCGTACAATACAGGAAATAAAGAGGTAACATACAATCTATTCCACCACCATGGTGATGCATTCTCTGTGGTTTACTCCGAAATACCACAATACCTAACTGTTTCTCATGATCAAGGTATCATTGCAGGTGAATTAAGCTTTACTGTAAATGCTGACGATGAGTCGTTTATTGCTCTTACAGTTAATAATGAAATAATAGGAACCGCCGAAGGAACTGGTCAGCCGGTTGACATAAGCATACCAGCTCAGGTACCACCAAACCAAATACTTGTAACCGTTACAAAGCAAAACTATTACAGATATTCCTCAACTGTGGATGTGATTCCACCAGAAGGTGCATATGTGATATATAATGATGTATTAGTGAATAATACATCGGGACTAATGACAACTGGTGAAGAAACAATTGTGGATTTAACAGTTAAGAACATCGGTGTAGAAGAAGGTGAAAACATCTCTGTTAGTTTAACCTCATCAGATGAATATGTGGAAATGATTGATGACACTGAGGACTATGGATCCATTGCTCCAAATGCTACACAAACAATGCCAGAAGGATTCAGTTGGAATGTTGCAAATAATATTCCTGACATGCATGTTGTTATGTTTAATGTTGAATCTACTGACGCTGATAATACGTGGTTATCTAAAATGTATATTACAGGACATGCTCCATCCCTAGCGATTGGAGGAATGAGCATTGATGATAGTGAAAGTGGCAATGGTAATGGTAGGTTGGATGCTGGCGAAATAATTGATGTACGCATACAAACTATCAATGAAGGTTCTAGTGCTGCAATTAACACCATGGGATATTTGAACTGCAATAGCCCTTATGTGAGCTTTATAACTGACGAATATCTATTGGGAGATATAGATTCCGACGGTTCAACCGAATGTATCTTTACAATTGAGATATCCGAATCTACACCAATAGGTTCAATAATTGAATTTGATTATGAGGTAAATGCAGGAGTATACAATGCAGAAAAATTATTTACTCAAAAAGCTGGATTAGTAATCGAAGATTGGGAAACCGGAGACATGAGTAGATTTAACTGGCAAACAGGTGGCAACGCTGAATGGGAAATTTCATCTGCTGGCCAATATGAGGGTAGTTATTGTAACAAATCAGGATTTATAACTGATAATCAATCAACTTGGATGTCGATTATTTATGAAGCCGCCATTGATGATAGTATCACCTTTTATTTAAAAGTAAGTTCAGAAAATGGTTATGATTTCTTTAGATTCTTCATTGATGGAACTCAAAAATTTGCAGCCTCAGGTGAACAAGGATGGCAAAGGGTATCTTTCCCAGTCTCTCAGGGAGCTCATTTATTCAAATGGCAATATTCAAAGGATGCATCGGTATCATCTGGTGATGATTGTGCATATATAGATTACCTTGTACTACCTACCCCACCAATTACTTCAGCCTATGCAGGGCAGGATGCAGAGTTTTGTGAGAATGATATTATCCAATGCTTTGGAGCATCCTCAAACTGTATTTATTTGGAATGGACTACTTCTGGAACTGGAACATTCAATAATCCCGAGATTAATTCACCTGTTTATTACCCATCCGAACAAGATATAGAAGATGGCTATGTTACTTTAACAATAGCAGGAACAGGTTCAAGCACTACAATCACAGATGACGTTATGTTCACATTTGAGAAGTCACCGGTTGTAAACCCAGGAGATGATATTACAATTTGTAGTAATAGTTCGGTTTTATTTGAGAATGCTTCGGCTGATAATTATAACGAGATCCTATGGACTTCAGAAGGTGATGGTTTCTTTGATGATGCCACACAAATTAATTCCTCTTATACTCCGGGAGTTAATGATATTGAGCAAGGATATGTATCCTTAACTTTATCAGCAACTGGTGGGGATTTATGTGGAACTATTTCTGAAAGCATAGCTCTAACTGTTTTAAAGGCAGCAACTGCATTTGCCGGAGCAGATACGGACATTTGTCCAGGGGTAATTTATCATATAACCGACGCATCATTTAGTAATTATGAAGAAATAACTTGGCAAACTTCTGGAGATGGTACTTTCAGTGATATGAATGTGGCAAACCCAACCTATACACCTGGTGTTTCAGATAAGAATAGCAAGGAAGTTACCCTTAGTGTTGCGGCTTCAAATTCAACTGGATGTTCCGATGCACAAGATGAAATTATGATAACTATACTTTGCACTGATATTGCAGAGCTAAATAATTTGGCAAGTATTTCAATATTTCCCAATCCAAATAATGGTTCATTTACTCTTAACCTAAGCAATATTGGTAATAAAGATAATGTACTGAGCATATTCAATTCACAAGGAAAGATAGTACACAAAGAAAGTATATCTCAATTGGATAATACTTCCGAATACAAGGTTGACTTAAATGTTCCAGCAGGTATTTATACCATTAGATTGGCAGGAGCTGGATTAAACATAACCAAATCCTTTATTAAGAATTAAATATAGCAGTCAACAAACCATAAAGACGCCCGCTCCCACATCGTTATAAATTTACGAAAATGGGTGCGGGTTTTTTTCTACTTTTGCACCTGATAAGTAACAACAATTTATGATTGAGATAATACTGATTGACAGGTTAAAAAGTGCCATTAAATTTTTATATGAAGAAGATATCTCTGAAAACCTAATTCAGATTCAGAAAACTAGATCTGAATTTGATGGAGATATTACAGTTGTTGTATTCCCATTTTTAAAATTATCAAGAAAATCGCCAGAGCAAACAGCAGATGAAATTGGTAAATATCTGATTGATAATATTGATGTTGTTGAATCATACAATATTATTAAAGGATTCCTTAACATAGTTATTAAACAGAAATTCTGGCTTAAATTTTTTGAGGATAATCATAACAATAAATCCTATGGCAAACATAGTTCCTCAATAGTATCTCCAGTGGTTATAGAGTATTCATCCCCTAATACTAATAAACCTCTTCATTTGGGTCACATAAGGAATAACCTACTTGGATGGAGTGTTTCTGAGATTATATTAAATAGTGGAAAAGAAGTAAAAAAAGTAAATCTCATAAATGATAGAGGCATTCACATTTGCAAGTCTATGCTTGCATGGATGAAATGGGGTGAGGGCAGCAGCCCTGAGTCCACAAACCTCAAGGGTGACAAATTTGTAGGTGAATATTATGTCTTATTCGACAAAAAAAACAAAGAACAGATTGCCGAACTTGTTGCCAATGGTATGGACAATGATGAAGCTGCAAAGAAAACAGACTTGCTAAATGAAGCTAAAGACCTACTCATTAGGTGGGAAAATGAAGATACTGAAGTTCGTGAGCTATGGAGCAGAATGAATAACTGGGTTTATGATGGTTTTGATATTACTTATGATCGAATGGGTATTGATTTTCATAAGGTATACCATGAGTCTGAAACATACTTGCTTGGGAAAAAACTGGTTAACGATGGACTGAAAAATGGTGTACTGTTCAAAAAAGATGATGGTTCTGTTTGGTGCGACTTAACGGATGAAGGGTTAGATGAGAAACTAGTACTTAGAGCTGATGGCACATCTGTTTATATGACTCAAGATCTTGGAACAGCACAATTAAGATATGATGAATTTAAACCATCGGAATTTATATACGTTGTTGGTAATGAGCAAAATTATCATTTTGATGTACTCAAACTAATTCTTAAAAAACTGGGTAAATCATGGGCTGAACATATATACCACCTAAGTTATGGAATGGTTGAATTACCAGAAGGTAAAATGAAGTCCAGAGAAGGAACTGTTGTGGATGCAGATGATCTAATGGATGAGATGTATAACACGGCAAAATCAACCTCCGAAGAGCTTGGAAAATTCAATGACTTCTCCGACGAAGAAGCACATGAATTATATAGTATGTTAAGCCTTGGGGCATTGAAATATTTTATTTTAAAAGTAGACCCAAAGAAAACAATGACCTTTAATCCCAAAGAATCTATTGATTTTAATGGAAATACTGGCCCATTCATACAATATACACATGCTCGCATAAAATCAATTCTAAGAAAGGCATCCGAAAATAACATTGGCAACAACAGTAAAATAAACTATAATATACCTCTGGAATCAAAGGAAATATCATTGATGAAACTATTGTATGAATATCCTTCAGTAACAATGCAGGCATCTGAAAATATGAGCCCTGCCCTTTTTGCTAATTATGCCTATGATCTTGCGAAAGAATTTAACCAATTCTATCATGACATATCCATATTAAAAGAATCGGATGAAGAAAAGCGAGATTTTAGAATATCTCTTGCTGAATTTGTTGCAAAAACATTAAAATCAGCCATGGCTTTATTGGGTATTCAAATGCCCGAAAGAATGTAAAATCAACCTTAATAATTACATTGTAAATCATCTATCATGTCACGACGAAAGCGACCACTCCCCCACTTGGAAAATATTATTATTACTGATGCAGCAGCGGAAGGTAAATGTATAGCAAAAACAGAAGACAAAGTTGTTTTTGTTCCCTTCACAGCACCTGGTGATGTTGTTGATATTCAAATTACAAAAAAACGCAAATCATACTTAGAAGGTAGGGTAACCAATTTCCATGATTACTCCAAAGAAAGAACCGAACCAAAATGTTCACATTTTGGATTATGTGGAGGTTGCAAATGGCAACATGTTAAATATGAAAATCAGCTGTTAAATAAACAAAAACAGGTAACTGATAGTTTCGAAAGAATTGCTAAGGTTGATGTGAATGATACATTGCCCATAATTGGAGGAGACAACCAATATTTTTACAGGAATAAGCTGGAATACACATTTTCCGATAGAAGATGGCTAACTGATGAGGATGTATCAAAGGAAGACGGTGGACCACTAGATACCAATGGGCTAGGATTCCACCTACCAGGTATGTTCGACAAAATATTAGACATTGAAACATGTTACCTTCAAAAAGATCCTTCAAATGCAATACGCCTCTTCATAAAAGATTATGCAAAAAAAAATAATCTGGAATTTTATAATGCTAGATCGCACGAAGGATTTCTTAGAAATGTAATTATCAGAACATCAACAATTGAAGATTTGATGGTAATAGTCATATTTAAATATGACGATATGGTTATTGCAGATATGATGAAAGCCATTGGTGATAAATTTAGTGAGATAACATCACTAATGTATGTTATCAATGAGAAAAATAATGATACCATTTGGGACTTGGATGTAAGACTTGCAAAGGGAGAACCTTTTCTTATGGAAGAGATAAAAAGACCCCAAGAGGATTTACCTGACTTAAAGTTTAAGGTTAGGCCAAAGTCATTCTATCAAACAAACCCGGAGCAAGCGTTTAAACTATATATGACTGCATTTGAATTTGCAGACTTTAAGGGTGATGAACTAGTATATGACCTATATACGGGCATTGGTACCATTGCGGATTTTATTGCAGGCTCTGTAAAAAAAGTAATTGGAATAGAATCTGTTGAGCAAGCAATAGATGATGCAAAAGAAAATGCCTTACTTAATAAGATTGATAATGTGGAGTTCTTTGTTGGAGATATGTTGAAAATTTTGACCGAAGAATTTTTTCTCGAACATGGTAAACCCGACGTAATAGTTACAGATCCTCCTCGAGCTGGTATGCACGAAAAAGTGGTTAAACAAATTCTAAGTGCCATGCCCGACAAAATAATTTATGTAAGCTGTAACCCTGCCTCTCAAGCAAGAGATATTGCAATTCTTTCAGAAAAATATGAGGTTTTAAAAATTCAACCAGTGGATATGTTTCCAAACACACACCATGTTGAAAATGTTGCTCTCCTAACAATAAAAAAATAGCTAATAACTGTTATGTTCGCTTATTTTTGCTACTAGGTGATCGATATTCAGATTGAGAGCTGGAATTGTTAAGGATGCTTTTTCATAATATTTTTTTCTACTATTCAGTTCTTTTTCAACAAAATTTAAAAGCTCTTCCTCACTTAAGTCATTTATAAGCGGCCTTTTTTGCTTTGATGCCATAAGCCTGTTCATTATAGATTTATCATCCATTTGAAGTAGTATACTTAGTCCGTTAACATTTATTTTATCCATAGCATCAAAATAACATGGTAGGCCACCTCCAGTAGCAATTACACATTTATTATGATTAAATGTTTCAAGAAGAGTTCCATGTTCGATCTCCCTGAATAATTCTTCACCGTATTTGGAGAAAAAATTGTTGATGTTTATTTTGTATTTCTTCTCAAGAAGCTTATCTGTATCCATAAAATCATAGCCCAATTTACGAGCCAAAGCCTTAGCAGTAGTGCTTTTTCCAACACCCATAAAACCTAAAATATAAATTCTATTTACCATTTGTATGCAAGAATCAATTTTAAAATTTCTGTTTTTTTAGCAATCTATTATGAATTTCCATAACCTGTGGAATAAGCATATCATTATTGTTATTGGAGATAACAAAATCAGAAAGTTTACACTTTACCGTGTCTGACATTTGATTGCTAATTCTATCTAAAACCTCATCTCTTGTATTACCGTCCCTATCCATAACACGTTCTACTCTTAAATCTTGATGTGCACTAACTGTTATGATGTAATCAAATCTATCCTGGAGGTTATTTTCAAACAATATTGCAGACTCGTGGATTATATACTCGTTGTTTGAGTGTGTATCTAGCCAATTATTAAACTTCTTTAATACTTTTGGATGTATCAGTTGGTTTATGCTCTTTAGGGCCTTTTTGTCCGAGAATATTATTGCCGCCAACTTCTTAGTATCAATTGTTTCTTTTGAGGTCAATATATTACTGCCAAACAATTCAACTAGCTCCTTGATAACATCATCATCAGTGTATAGTTCTTTTGCGACCATATCAGCATTAAATACAGGTATGCCCAGAATATTAAATATTCTTGCCACAGTTGATTTACCACTTCCTATATTACCGGTAAGAGCTATTTTAAGCATATTATTTTATTATCAGAAACTCCACTTCTGAGGGAACAACCCTTATGTTACGTACAATTTCAGGGAATTTCACAACCCTAAGTGGAATCTTATTAGCTAGCTGCACATCAACATTATCAGTTGCCAAAATCACATAAAACTGGTTGGCTTTAATATCTTTAAAGTCCTTTTGTGCAACTCTGAAAAAAACGGTTGCATCGGAAGGAAATGTTTTAATATTATATGGCAGATTGGATGAGTTTATGGGAATGCTAATTTCTGATTCTGTAAATTTCTCAACATCAAATTTAATTGTCGCAATATTCTCTTCCATACTGATTAATTGTGGCAGAGGGTTAGTCAAATTAATGGATTCTGATACGTTACTATTAACATCACTCAATACCAAAGGTAGCGTACTTATACTCGAAAGAGTATCTAGCACCTTTGATGGTCCATATACCATTATTTCTGCTGGTATAACTTCAATGTCATTGTATTGGTCAAACTGATCCGTGAAGCTTATATCCAAATTTACTTTTATGGGGATTACCTTTTGACTTGTCTTTTCCATTTCAAAGGATAAGGTTACCCTTGAAAGCTGGATATCTTTTTCATCAACATCCACAAGGTCAGACAGCTTTGTTATCAGCTCCTGAGTGTATATTGAGTACTGATTATTACCTCTATTATCGATATTATAATTATCTAGATTAATATCCAGATTATCCATATCGTTAAACATATTGAGTTTGAGAATATCAAAACCTCTGGCTGTAAGACTTAAGTCAAGAGTTGTATCTATAACTTTTGTTAAACGCACAGATGTTGGAGCATTCTCATATCTTACTTTGAAGGAATAATTAACGGTGTATACATCCGATAATTTAATGAGAAACCAAAATAAAACTGCTGTCAATAAGCATATAAAGAATATGAGCCTACCACTACCAATATCATGTAACAATCCTAGTTGACCAGATTCCTTAAAAATGCTGTATTTGTTATTAGAATTATTCATATAACGCAAATAAAGCCATAATACTTCTGAAAAATACTACTTTTTTTATTTTCAGAACCAAAGCAATATCAATTCATTGCAATTAAAAATGAAGCCTACGGAAAAGGTTAGCTAAGGTTAAGCGATATTATTTTTGCTGACCTACGCTTTTTGTATCCATTACAATTGCACTCTTCTCAATATTGAGTTTAATGTTGTTTCCACAATCTAGAACAATGGTCTTTTCTTTAATTTCTGCTACCTTACCATGCACTCCACCTATTGTAACTACCTTGTCACCTTTTTTGAGAGCTTCTCTAAATTTGCGCTGTTCCTTGTTCTTTTTTGTTTGAGGTCGAATAAAGAAAAAGTAAAAAACCACAAGTATTAAAAATAGTGGAAGCATGGACATCCATCCACCTTCAGTTTCTGCTGCTTGTAATAATATTAGTAAAGAATTCATATCTTATTATTTTGAATTATTAATCTGTTGCTGGCTGAACTACCTTAGCTTTTATTCTTAAAGTAGTTGAATTGGGTACTGTATTTGCAAGTACTGTTACAGTTTTACTTTGTATACCCTTTCTATTTTTACTATCAAATGACACTTCAATAATTCCAGATTTACCTGGTGCCACAGGTTGCTTAGGATAGTTACCTATTGTACATCCACAGCTTGAGCTAACTCTTGTTATTACAAGATCTGAACCCCCTATATTGATAAATTTAAAACCAAATAACACCCTTTCTCCTTGTATTACCTTGCCAAAATCATGTATGGTTTCATCAAAAAACATAACGGGTGCTTTGTCAGATTTGTCTGCAGGTAATGCAGATTTATTGTTTTTTACAATATCCGTTGAAAGACCTTTATCATTTCCACTTTCACAAGCTATGATGAAAATAGTGAGAGTTAGTAGTATTAAATTTCTAAAAACCATAAGTAATTTATTTAGTTTCCTCGTAGTATAGTTACGGAACCCTTGTATATATCTGTGCCTTTTACACCATTACACTCTAAAACATAATAATAAACACCATCTGGAAGATTGTCGCCATTCCACTTGTTGTTGTAATTATCCGACTTAAACACTGTTCTTCCTGCTCTATTAAAAACTACCAACTTGGATGTTACATAAAACTTACTCAGTGCCTCGGTACTCTTTTCCTGTTTATCTGGATCATCTGTTATTACAAAATATTCATTTGCAGAATCACCAGTTCCAGGCGTAAAAACATTTGGTATAAACAATTTTATTGGCTTTACATCTACAAACTTTGTATAGGTAGTATCGCAACCTTCGGGATTAAACACTGTTAATATTGTGTAGAACTGTCCAATTGAACCATACTCATATGTGGGTTCCAACAGATCACTGGTATTTTGATAATCAGGATCTGGAATCGTATCACTAAACCACCAAAAATGATTTGTTATGGGTATGCTATCTTCAGATAGATTGATATATGAATATGTAACAAATGGGTTTTGGAGATATGCAGTGTCTGGGTCAGCATTTATTTCCACCTCAGGATTGCTAAATGCCTCTGTCCAGAATTGTTCAGTTTTTGGACATCCATAATTATCCATAACAGTAATTGAGTAGTATTGATGTGCCTTTAGATTTAGAGCTAATGTTGAGTCACCTGGTGCTATCTGTAGGGGGTGAACATCCCATAAATAATGATATTCATCGGGGTTAAAAGCTCCACTTGCTGTTGCCCTTACCTTAGCCGAATTACCATTGTCATTATCACCATTGGTACATGTGAGTTGTAATTGATCAAACACTATGTTTATTATGGGTCTTACACTTACCCCAAATAAATTACTTGTGCATGTTTCCATGGTAATTGTATCAACAACTATTACTCTAAAAGTTGTAGAGTCTTCTATGCTTGTTCCCAAAATGGACTCATCACCAACCTTCACAAAGTTATCGCCCTGTTTTTCTTGCCATTCAAATGTAAGGTTTGGTTCTTCAAATACACTTAGTTCAAAATATATGCCCGGACATACGGGCATGGGTGTGTCCATTGATATATCACATATAACCTCAGCACTATTAGCTTTTACCTGAACTAAGACAAGTAAAATAAAAAGTGTAGTAAGCTTTAGGACTTTTGCTATGATTATTTTCATTAATCCTTTTCTAAGGTGATATATTTATGAATGGCAAAATTAAAAATAAATTCTTACGCATTTGGTATTCTAGAACAATCCTTCATCCAACATTACCAAAGTGCAATTTTCCACAACTTCAATCTGTTTATTCTTAGCCATATCCGACAGTTCTTAATTTTCAGTTTCCATATTAAATATAATCCTTGATGCTCCCAGACCAAGTACGTATTCATAATATTCAACTTGATTACCAGAGCGCAAATACATTGCTATGGGGTGTGATATTATCCATAAATACTTAATTATCTGCCATTTTGTCAGTTTAGATAGAAATATTATGACAATTTTTCCTGTTTACGGTTAAATGATTAATTTGGTAATCAAATTGATATTGTTTTAATAAAAAAATTAAAAAGATATAAATGAACTTAAATCAATTCACAATAAAATCGCAAGAGGCCATTCAAAAGGCTCAAGAGATAGCTACTTCAAATGACAATCAAGCAATTGAAAGTATACATCTTTTGAAGGGTATATTGATTGTTGATGAGAATGTTTGTCCATATCTGTTGAAGAAACTAGATGTAAATTTTGAAGTCTTCGTTAAAGCAGTTGATAAGATAATAGATTCTCTACCCAAGGTAAAAGGAGGTGAGCCATACTTAACAAATGATGCAAGGGATGTTTTAACAAAAGCACGGGGATATCTTAAGAGTTTTAAGGATGAGTTCGTTTCAATAGAACATATTTTACTTGCCATACTAGAAGTTAGCAGCACTGCATCAAATCTTTTGAAGGATAATAATATAACAAAGAAAGAACTCATTGGTGCGATCAAAGATTTGAGAAAAGGTGGGATCCCCGGGTACCGAGCTCGA
>JGI24915J38486_100226_pt1 | contig 35458 bp, 29 predicted proteins | sample LinPfosmplate3_FD_38486 | JGI IMG/M metagenome (IMG submission 38486)
TGCAGGTCGACTCTAGAGGATCCCACGCTATTCACTCAGTTGTTTTTGGCGGTTTTGCACCAAATGAACTAGCGGTGCGGATTGATGACGCCAAACCAAAAGTACTCGTAACCGCAAGTTGTGGAATTGAATTTACCAGAGTAATTGAATACAAACCACTGGTAGATCAAGCTCTTAAAATTGCAGAATTCCCACCGGAAAATACTGTCGTTTTACAGCGTCCGCAAGCTCAAGCAAAAATGCAATCCGGACAGGATCATGACTGGAATGAGCTGCTGAATAATGCTGAACCGGCTGAACCGGTTGCTCTGGACGCGACTGATCCCTTATACATTTTATACACTTCCGGAACTACAGGTCTGCCCAAAGGTGTGGTCCGCGACAATGGTGGACATGCGGTTGCCTTAAAATACAGTATGAAGGCTGTCTACAATACTGATCCCGGAGATGTCTTCTGGGCAGGCTCAGATGTCGGCTGGGTGGTTGGCCATTCTTACATTGTTTACGCGCCGCTGATTCAAGGCTGTACTACCATTCTCTACGAAGGCAAACCAGTCCGGACACCAGACGCAGGAGCATTCTGGCGCTTAATTGAAGAGCATAAGGTGAATACTTTTTTCACTGCACCCACCGCTTTCCGCGCAGTAAAAAAAGAGGATCCGCAAGCAAAACTTAAAAAGCAGTATGACATCAGTTCGCTGCGGACACTTTTTCTTGCAGGTGAAAGGCTGGATCCGCCAACTTATGAATGGCTGAAGGAAATTTTAGCTGACGGTTCACAGCCGGAAATTCCTATAATCGACCACTGGTGGCAAACTGAAACAGGCTGGGCGATTTGCTCCAATCCTATGGGTATTGAACCGCAGCCGCTGAAAAATGGCTCGCCCACTTTTCCAATGCCCGGATACAACGTGCAAGTGCTGGATGAAGAAGGTGAAACCTGCAAACCGGGTGAAACCGGCAATATCGTAATTCACCTCCCTTTACCACCGAGTTGCCTGCCGACTTTGTGGAATGATGATGAACGTTTCAAGCAGTCATATTTAAGTCAATATCCTGGATATTACATTACCGGTGATGAAGGAATTAAGGATGAAGACGGTTATATTTTTGTGATGGGGCGAGTTGATGATGTGATCAACGTTGCCGGTCACCGCCTTTCAACAGGTGAAATGGAGGAATTAATCGCAGGACATCCGGACATCGCAGAATGCGCAGTTACCGGAATTGATGATGAATTGCGTGGACAGGTTCCGGTTGGATTTGTAGTGCTCAAGGACGGCGCGCAGATTTCTCAAGATAAAATGCAGGAGGAATTGATTGCGATCATCCGTAAAAATATTGGCGCAGTTGCCTGTTTTAAACAAGCAGGGATCGTCAAGCGCTTGCCAAAAACACGCTCCGGAAAAATCCTGCGTAAAACAATTCGGAAACTGGCCAGTGAAACTGAAGTTGCGGTTCCGCCTACTATTGATGATCCTCTGATTCTTGAGGAAATTCGTGAAATAATGCAGCAACGCGGAATCGGCCAATACGCAACCTCTTGATTTTTTTTAAACGCTGATCTTTCGCAGTCAGCGTTTTACCCACCATTTTTTTGACCCAGGATGTCCCAGCTAAGAACGCTTTATATTTTTCTTTCAAAACAGACTGTCTGGTTTTGGTTCGACGGTAAAACCCGCTGTCTCGAATCTGTCGCAAAGCCTCTTTCTCCAAAAAGGATCCTCGAGCTTTGTCATGAGTGGAATGCCTCAAAAGTTGTCTTGTTCCTTGAATTTCCCTGGGTTCTAACACATTTTGAAACTACGATCACACTCTCTCCAGAAGAGCTGAAATCATATGCCAAAATGCAGCTTGCCTTTCATGATATTCCGGAAAGCGAGCTTCAAAATTCCACACAGGCAAAGCAAACTAACTCCTTATCAACGGAATTACCTGTAGGAGGCATTTATTTTAAACAAGCACAAACGGACCGTGTCGGTTTACTTTGCGCAACTTTGTCTGCTGAAAGTCTGAGTTTAAAAAATTTACTGAAACAGGAGTTCACTTCAACTGTTGAACTGGTTCCGCTGATTAGCGCCTGCATACCTATCCTACTTAAAAATTCCGCAAACTCTATTATTTTCAAAGGTTTGGAACAATCTTTTTATTTGGAAAAAACAGATTCCTTGCTCACGAAATTAATTGAATTACCGTCTTTTAGTAATGTTTCACAGGAACTTTTTGTCGCGGATCAGTTAGCGCAAAAAACAAAACCGCAAACTTTTCGCCTTATTCCACTAGCAAAGGCAAGTACTTTTGTTGAAAGTAATTCTGAAGTTGAAACAGAAAAAACAATGCCGGAACCTGCTGACATTCAAAACACAGTTGCCATAGAAACAGTCTTGTCCGAATGGAAAGGTCTCGCCCATTCTCCAAAATCAGGATTCTGGTGGGCTGCTCCAAAAAATCGGCGGCGCTTAAGGCACGTTGGTTCGTGGTGGACTTTGGCTGGTCTCTTGATTTTAGCCGCAATTGCAGGCACAGGCTTGTTTTATTATGAAACTCTCAAACAACGAAAATTTCTGCAGCAGGAATTGTCCAGTTTGGAAGTGGAGTTGGAACAGCACATAAACAATTCTCCTGCACTGATTTACGCCGCTCGTGAAAAACACTTGGAAGAATTGGAAAAACTTGCTAAACAAATGGTTGAGGAATCTTTTTGGAAACATCAAACTCTGCAAACTCTCTTGTCATCAATCGAAGGCGCATGGTTGGAGGGTTTTGATTTTGAAGGACGAAACCTGCGCCTGCGCTTACTGGCATTAGCACCAATCGATGCAGTTGATCTATTTTTGAAATTGTCTAAAATACCTGAAGCAGACAGTGTACATTTTAAATCGCAGCAGAAAACAAAGATCAAAAAACATGAGCTAACCAGGTTCATCCTCTTAATTAAATTGGCTCCTCCATTAGGCACCAAACAACTATAACCCATCAGCTAAAATATAAAAATTAAATATGCAGCCAGGACCTAAAAACAGTATTACCGACGTTTCCGGCATCAAGGTAGGACACGCGCAGGATATGAAATTGATGAGCGGAACTACAGTAGTTCTTCCCGACGCCGCAGCGGTAGCGGCGGTTGACTGCAGGGGAGGAGGCCCTGGAACACGTGAAACCGATGCCCTTCATCCGGCAAATCTGGTTGAAGAGGTACACGCTGTCGTGCTCAGCGGGGGTTCTGCAATGGGACTGGATGCGGCCGGGGGAGTTGCAGCCTGGTTAAAAACACAAGGACGCGGGTTTCTGGTAGCGAAAGATGTTTCGGTACCTATAGTTCCGGCGGCAATTCTCTTTGATTTACTCAACGGCGGCGAAAAATCCGCAATGGATGAGCATACTTATTTTGAGTTTGGGAAAAAAGCTGCGGTTAACGCGGGCTACGAATGTCCGCTGGGTAATGTCGGTGCGGGAACTGGAGCAAAAGCCGGAAAACTTAAAGGTGGTATCGGAACAGCTTCCCTGCAGCAAAATCAGGATAATTCTGTTGAAAAAGGTTTTACAGTGGGTGCCTTAGCAGCGGTAAGTCCATTCGGTTCGGTAACTCTACCTGGACTACCGGATTTCTGGGCCTGGCCTTTTGAACGAAACGCAGAATATGGCGGCAGAGGTGCACCAAAAGTTTTGTCAGCAAAAGGTGGAAAATCCGAAATAAACAAAATCAACGAATTAGCGCTGGATTTTGATTTAGAAAGTCCTTTCAAAGATACGGAACATTCCCCCGGGAATGGAGACAAGTCAGGAAATGATGCCTTTGCGAATAGTGTCTCCACAAATACCACTTTGTGCGTAGTTGCGACTGATGCTGTTCTCACCAAGGCGCAGGCTCAGCGGGTTGCGATTATGGCGCAGGATGGTTTTGCACGTGCTATTCGACCCGTTCACACACCTTTTGACGGAGACACCGTCTTCGTTTTGGCCACTGGGAAAATTCCACTTTCAAAAATGCCGCCGATCGACATCGCCCGCTTGGGAATGATGGCCGCGGATTGTGTAGCTAGGGCAATTGCCCGTGGTGTTTATGCAGCAGAATCTTTAGGTGCCTGGCCTGGTTATAGGAATTCAGTACAATAATAATTATATTTGCAATTTAATAAAGTTTTTGTAATGATACACCTTCTTCTTTTTAATCAACTTCCGCAGGGAGGTCTTTTTAATATTTAAATTTTTCCAGAGAAATTATGAAACATATCATTCAAAAATATGCAAAAGTTTTGCTGATCAGTGGATCCGCACTGATCTTTGCCGGATCTGCCTTTGCCGGAAAAACACATTTGACGATGGGCATGGTCTTAGAACCGCCTCATCTTGACCCTACCGCTGGAGCAGCGGCTGCGATTGACGAAGTGGTTTACGCCAACGTTTTTGAGGGACTGACTCGGATCAACCAAAATGCGGAAGTACTACCCGCGCTGGCGGAGTCGTGGAAAATTTCCGCAGACGGACTGACTTACACATTTAAACTCCGCAACGGAGTTAAGTTCCATGATGGTTCTGCATTTGATTCTGCAGATGTCGTTTTTTCATTGGACCGTGCAAGATCGGAAAAAAGTACAAATGCTCAGAAAGCGCTTTTCGCCGCGATTAAAGGCGTAAGTGCACAGGGTGCAAATACAGTGGTTGTCACCTTGAAAACACCAACCGGAAACTTCCTGTTCAACATGGGTTGGGGCGATGCTGTGATGGTTGATTCCGCGAGTGCAGCTTCTAACAAAAGTAAACCTGTTGGTACCGGGCCTTTTACTTTCAAACGCTGGGTCAAGGGTGACCGGATTGAATTGGGACAAAACGCGAATTACTGGGGTGAAAAACCCGCGTTGAAATCCGCAACTTTCAAAATCATTCCGGATCCTGCTGCAGCAGTAGCGTCTTTGATGGCCGGTGATGTCGATGCTTTTGCCAACTTTCCTGCTCCGGAAATGGCTGCTCAATTTCAAAGCGATTCTCGTTTCACTGTAAAAGTCGGCAGTACTGAGGGTGAAACAATTCTCTCCACCAACAACCTGCAAAAACCTTTTGATGACCTTCGCGTTCGTCAGGCAATTGCACATGCGCTTAACTCACAGGAAATAATTGACGGTGCGATGTTTGGTTTTGGAACTCCAATCGGAACTCATTTTGCGCCGCATCATGCTGCTTATGTTGATCTGACCGGAACTTATCCGCATGATACAGAAAAGGCCAAGCAACTACTTGCAGATGCAGGATATCCCAACGGGTTCAAAGCGACTATCAAATTGCCACCACCGAGTTATGCACGACGTGGGGGAGAAATTGTTGCATCGCAATTGGCTAAAGTCGGAATCAAATTGGAAATTATTCCTGTAGAGTGGGCACAGTGGCTAGATCAAGTTTTCAAAAATAAAGACTTTGACCTGACAATTGTCTCTCACACAGAACCAATGGACATTGGAATTTACACTCGTCCTAAATATTATTTTCAATACCGGAATGCCGGATTCAACGCAGTCATTGCAGACTTGAATGTCACTGCAGATCCCAAAAAACGTTATGCGTTGATGGGTGCCGCACAGGCAATTCTCGCGAAAGATGCTGTTAACGGTTATCTTTTTCAATTGGCGAAGCTCGGAATCTGGAACAAAAACGTGATGGGACTCTGGGAAAACAGCCCCGTTCAAGCCAATGATTTGACCGGTGTAAGCTGGAAAAATTAGTAACACAAAAGGCGTTTCAGCAAAATAACTGGAACGCCAGCCCTCCAAGTTAAATGACATTCTTCCTCGCAAAACGACTCTTTGCTTTGCTCATTACTTTGCTGGTGGCCTCACTGGTAATTTTTTTGCTGCTGGAAATTCTTCCCGGTGATCCTGCATCAATCATACTTGGAATCGGTGCGCAGGAGGACACGTTGTCTGCCCTCCGGACAGAAATGGGGCTCGATCTTTCTGCTCCGGAACGCTACTTCCGCTGGATCAGCGGCATATTAAGCGGTGATTTTGGGCGCAGCTACACTTATGACACTCCCGTTTCCTCATTGATTTTAGAGCGCCTCTCCCTCAGTTTACCACTGGCTTTGCTGGCCATTTCTCTTTCCACCTTACTGGCCATACCTTTGGGAGTCCTGGCTGCCGCAAATCATAAGCGAATCGCTGATACAGGAATCATGGGCTTTGCTCAATTAGGAGTCGCCATTCCAAATTTCTGGTTTGCGATTCTGTTGATTTTATTTTTTTCAGTCAAACTGGGCTGGTTTTCAGCAGGAGGTTTTGCCGGTTGGGAAATGGGTTTGGCTGCCGCACTCAAATCTTTAACCTTACCCGCAATTGCTCTGGCCCTGCCTCAGGCCGCAATTTTGGCCCGCGTTACACGTTCTGCAGTTTTAGAAACCGTTCGCGAAGATTTTGTGCGCACTGCACGTGCAAAAGGGCTCAGCAGGAATGCAGTACTTTGGAAACATGCAGTCAGAAATGCTCTCATTCCGGTAGTGACAATTCTCGGTTTACAACTTTCATTTTTGCTGGCAGGAACTATCATCATAGAAAATGTTTTTTATTTGCCCGGACTGGGACGCCTCCTATTTCAGGCAATTGCGCAAAGGGATTTAGTGGTAGTTAAGAACATTGTAATTTTACTGGCTGCAACTGTAGTGACTGTCAATTTCCTGGTTGATATGTTTTATGTGGCGCTTGATCCAAGATTGCGTGGAGGTAGCGCATGAATGAATCAAGACTGAGTGAATTCTGGCAGAATAGTTTGCGACACCGTAGTTTTGTAATCGGATTGATTCTCAGTTTTATGATGCTGTTTACCGGACTGCTTTCCTTGTTCTGGACACCTTTTCCTGTGGAACTGCTGGACATACCTCACAAGTTGGAAAGTGCGTCTGCAAAGCATTGGCTGGGAACAGATCATTTTGGACGTGATGTAGTTTCAATGTTGATGGTAGGTGCCTGGAACTCAATGCTGGTTTCGGTCTTTGCGATTGGTTTCGGTGCAGGAATCGGAGTTCCGCTAGGCGCTTTGGCCGCAGCAAAAAGAGGATGGGTTGAAGAAACTGTGATGCGTTTCAATGACTTTGCTTTTGCCTTTCCGGCCTTGTTGACGGCAATTATGCTCTCCGCAGTTTATGGTCCTGGAACGCTAAATTCTGTGCTGGCAATCGGTATTTTCAATATTCCGGTTTTTGCCAGAATTACCAGAGGAAGCGCTTTGAGTGTTTACAAACGTGAATTCATTCTTGCGGCCAGAACCGCAGGTAAAGGTGAAGTACGGATTGCGGTTGAACATATCTTAGCAAATATCGGGAGTGTCCTCATCGTGCAGATAACTATTCAATTCGCTTTGGGAATCCTTGCAGAAGCAGGGCTGAGCTACCTTGGATTAGGCACACAACCTCCTATGCCAAGCTGGGGTAAAATGCTCAGTGAAGCGCAGACGATGATGTTTTTTGCGCCTCAACTCGCAATCCTGCCCGGCCTCGCGATTGTCTTCACAGTTCTAGGCTTGAATCTGCTGGGCGACGGTTTGCGTGATATTCTCGATCCACGTTTGAGTCGTGTGCGTTGAATCCGCTATCAGCTATCTGCAACTTTATTTCTTTAATTTCCTAATCGCATCTGCGAAGATAAGCACAATATTTAAAAAACAAAATTTTATTTAACATTTGAAGATAAAGGAACTTATGGCTGGAAGACTTAAAGGCAAAAAAACACTGATCACTGCGGCAGGACAGGGAATTGGGCGTTCAACGGTGCTTGCGTTTGCCCGTGAAGGTGCACAGGTTTTGGCGACGGACATCGATCCGGAAAGCTTGGCCTCTCTCAAAAAAGAATTCCCGGAAATCGCAACCAACATTGAAACCTGCGTACTTGATGTTAACAACCTGAAAGCAATTCAGCAGTTGGCTGAGGAAACGGGGTCCATCGATGTACTTTTTAATTGTGCTGGATTTGTGCATCATGGCACGGTGCTGGACTGCGAGGAAAGCGACTGGGATATTTCATTCGATCTCAATGTGCGTTCGATGTACCGCATGGTCAAGGCTTTTTTACCGGCAATGCTGGAATCCGGCGGAGGAAGTATTGTGAACATGTCTTCAGTCGCCTCAAGTGTTAAAGGTTTACCGAACCGTTTCGTATACGGTGCCAGCAAGGCGGCAGTAGTGGGTTTAACGAAATCTATTGCGGCGGATTTTATCACTCAAAACATTCGCTGTAATGCCATTTGTCCTGGAACCGTGGAATCACCGTCTCTTCAGGCACGTATAAAAGCACAGGGCGGCAATTACGAAGATGTACTCTCAGCATTCAAAGCGCGGCAACCAATCGGAAGAATAGGTACACCTGAAGAAATCGCCGCTTTAGCCGTTTATCTCGCGTCAGATGAATCTTCCTACACGACCGGTGTAGCGTGGAGCATCGACGGCGGTATGACGTGAAAATAATTTAACTTAAAAATAAAACAATCATGAAATTACTAAGATATGAAATGCCTGCCTCAGGAGCTTCCGGCGGAAATGAAAAACCGGGAATGCTTGATGACACAGGGGTTCTCCGTGACCTTTCAGGAGTAGTCAATGACATTGCAGGTGAAACTCTACTTCCGGAAAACATCGAACGTCTGAGAAACACAGATCCCGCAACACTTCCGGAAGTTGAGGGAACTCCGCGTCTCGGTCCATGTGTGGGACAGGTCGGAAAATTCATCTGTATCGGCCTCAACTATTCTGATCATGCAAAGGAAGCCGGACTTGATGTTCCTCCGGAACCGAAAATTTTCACCAAATATACCAGCGCAATCTGTGGCGCAAATGATGACGTGATCATTCCGCGTAATTCAGTTAAAACCGACTGGGAAGTTGAGCTGGGTGTGGTGATCGGAAAACCTGCCAAGTACGTTGATGAAAAATCTGCGCTCGATCATGTCGCCGGCTACTGTGTGATCAATGACATTTCGGAACGTGAATTTCAAATTGAACGTTCCGGACAATGGGTCAAAGGCAAAAGCTGTGACACTTTCGGACCTACCGGCCCGTGGTTGGTAACTCCGGACGAGGTGGGTGACCCGCAGAATCTGGATCTCTGGCTGGAAGTTGACGGTAAACGCTACCAGGACGGAAATACACGGACAATGATTTACGGTGTAGCGCACCTAATTCATTACCTGAGCCAGTTTTTTACGCTACATTCCGGAGATATTATTTCTACCGGAACACCACCAGGAGTCGGCTTGGGTCAAAAACCTGAACCGATTTACCTGCGTGCAGGACAAACTATGCACCTCGGAATTGAAAATTTAGGGGTGCAGACTCAGAATTTGGTTTCCGAGAAGTAACTATAAAACTTGGTAGACAATTTAGGTATGTAAAACATTTCACTCTTGGCTGACGCGCCAGGCGAAAAAGAGACCTACCAGCATCAGCGGGATAAAAGCGGCGAAGCTCCAAAACGCAACGTTCCGGGCGACGATGACGCTACTTGATTCAGAAAATCCGGAGAAGTTGGCAATAATTCCACTCAGGGCCGATCCTAACGCCATTGCCACACGCAGGAAAGTGGGGATTGAACCCGACGCACGGGTACGCTCCGTTTCAGGAACATTGGCGATTATTCGTTTGGAGACGAAGGTCCACGACATTCCAAAACCCATACCCATCAAGATGGCGAGCAAAGCAATCAACCAAAGCGGCCCCAAAGGCATGGCGTAGATTAAGCCCAACATCGAAATGCTTACAATAACTGCTCCCAGCCTAATCAGGCGCGGTTCAATGTACTCTCTGACACCGGATGTGCTGATCGCTACGACTGTCCAGCCCAGCGACTCCATGGCAATGATATAGCCCGCTACTAAAGGCTCTGCTCCAAAGATGATGTACATGAGGAGTGGACCATAAACCGTCAGCGATATGGTGGCCATGAAGAGGGAGGATATCATCAACAGTCCTGAACCTGAGACTGTCCGGGGATTGAGGATGCCGCGTGGGAAAATCCTGTTTTCGCTGTCTGCGTCCAGTTTGAAGAAAAACAACAACAACACAATCCCTGTCAAACATAAAAGCGCGGCGATTCCTGTATTGGTTACTACTCCGGCTTGACTGATTGCCAGCACTGCGAGACCTAAAAGACCCAATCGGGCCAATGGCATAGTCTGAGTCTTTTCCTTTTGCGTCTGGAATTTCCGCCTTAAGAGCGGAGGAGCCACCAGCACTGCTACCAATCCCTGTGCCGCAAACGCCCAAAATGCACCCCGCCAGTTTCCCGCTGCTACAAAATAACCACCGATCAACGGCCCGCACAAAGAGGACACTCCCCAAACTCCGGAAATCACGGCAATGATCCGCACCCACAATCTTTTCGGAAACAGGGTGGACGCACCGATAAAGGCAATCGACACCAATCCGCCACCTCCCATACCCTGCAAGAGACGTCCGAGGATCATGGTGGTCATATCCGGAGCGTAACCGCTGATTGCACAGCCGATGACGTAGATAATGCCGGCGAAGATTTGGGCCTTGGCAATCCCAGTGCGAATTACCATCAAACCTGCGATGGCTCCCGTCATTACTGAACCAAGCTGGTAGAGCGTGTAGGTCCAGCTCAGAAAGGGAATCCCTCCGATGTCTTCCACTGCAACCGGCATCACAGTGGCAACCAGTGTAGAATCGGCCGCGTAAAGCCAAACACCAAAACACAGTAGCAACAAGCGGGACAGATGACCTTCCTGGGTCAGTGCAGACCAGGGAACGTGTTGGGTTTTTAGCTCGCTCATAACCGCTGTCCGTTGGGTCTACAGAAATTCAAATAAACTGCAAAATCCATCCTGAGGCGGCATTGTTCTCCGTTGCGGGGTTGAGCCGGAAATCTCAATAAACGTCCAAAAAACAATGTGTCTTGATTTTCGTAGAAGGTGTTCAAGTAGAATGCTTTGTGGCCAGAATAAGCACCGCGTCCGCAACGTCTTCGGCAAGATTTGTGACTGCTCCAAGTTGTTTCAATATACCTTTTAGTTGATACTTACGCGCCAGTTCAAATTTTTTATTTTCGAAAACCGATTGCAGGAGTTTATATTCTATTTTATCAACCATACTTTCCTGACGACCGACTTCTTCAACATGCTGCCGCACAGCTCTCAAGTCAGAAAAAAGCGCATCAGTGGCATTTGCCAGTGCTTTGACCGCGTCATGAGTATGTACCAACATATTTTTTAAAGGCAGCTGAAAATCTTCCGGAATTTCAGGTTTTTCGAGTACAATATCAGCAAGTGAATGCTTGAAACTGCTTGGCACTTTATCAAGTTTTGTCAAAAACCAGAGCAGATCATCCCGAGAATCCGGCATCAAAGACTCATGCAGCAGTGACATTTGAATTTGCCGGCCAAGGTCATCCAATTCTTTTTCGATTTTACCCAACTCTTCATTACCTTGTACTAAATCTTCAAAACTACCATCAAGATAAGACTCATATGCTGCCTGATAAAGCTGCGCCAGATCTTCAAGGTAACGCAAGAGGCGTTGAATCTTTTCTTCTATTGCATACTGTTTTTTAAAAAATAAACTCAAAGGATTCATTTTTCTCTCCGTTGAAAATTTCTATATAAATAGGCTAGTTTTTGTTTAATATCACGGTCATGTAACTTATTCTTCAGGCCTCCTCCTAACACGATCCATTCCGGACTGATTTCGGACAATGCGTCTCCAAGTTGCCAAGCATAATTATAAGTTTGACCCGCTAATTTACTCAATGCATCCAATTGTGCAGATGAAAGTCCATTTGTTTCCAAGTCAGCAATTTTTTCAGCAGTTACAATCAAACTTTTTTGTAAAGAATATTCCACAACTTTCAGTCCCTCTTTGCTGGACAAATTCACTTTATCTTTTACCGCGCGCACAACTTCGGCAGACGTCTGAAAAACGGTAGCTGAAAGTTCATGCAGACCTTCTGTTTCGATTCCTTCTTTTTGAAACTTTTCGATGACACTGGCAGAAAGCTGATAATTTGAGTCACGTTGAACTGTTTGCTGGAAAACATTTTGCAGGAAATACAAACCGACAAAACAAAGCAAACATGAAATAAGCGGTGTAATAACCCAGCCTTTGACTATGCTGTAAACACGTGGCCACTGGATTTCCCGGCCACCCTGGAGCATGCCAATTCCAATCACAGCACCGACCACAGCTTGAGAACTTGAAACCGGCACCAGCGGAATTGTTGGTAGAGACATGTTCGCGAGCAGTTGTTCCAGTCGTTCAGAAGCAAAAAGGAACAGCACGATGGAGTGTGACATTACAGCTACCCACGCAGCCAATGGTGTGAGAGTCATCAGTTCAGAACCCACGGTCATCATCACCCGTTTGGAATAGGTGAAGACACCGACAGCAATCGCCAGACCTCCCACTAAAAATAGCTGCTGCGCGGAAGAAATACTGAAGCCCTGCCCAAACTGCATATCCGGAAACGGTGCCACAGGCACAAAAACGCCCATCACGTTGGCAATGTTATTAGCGCCCAAACTGTAGGCTCCAAAAGCTCCTGCAAGAATTAAGGCGAGACGGGTATAGCCGTCAAAACGTATCAGTCCAATTCCCATTTTTCTGACAAATATCTTGGCTACGGAAAACAGAAGTGCCGCGATAACGGCCGAAAGCAAAGGGCAAATAATCCAGGTGGAAAGGATTTTAAGTAAGGAAGAAATGTCAGTGTAAGAATCACTAAACAGATTCCAGCCGATAATCGATCCGATAATGGCCTGGCTGGTTGACACTGGCAGTCCTAATTTGGTCATCCAGTAAACAGTCAAACCTGCGGCCAAAGCGGCCATAAAGGATCCACCAATAGCATTCACCGCACCAAGTTTACCCAATGTTTGTGCAGCACCGGTTCCACTGACATAAGCACCGAGAACCACAAATATGCCACAAATAATGGCAGCAGTCGTGAAACGAACCATGCGGCTGCCAACTGCAGTACCGAAAACGTTGGCCGCATCATTTGCTCCAAGTGACCAGCCTAGAAAAAGGCCACTGCTTAAAAAAATGAGAACTGTGGGATCAAGCAAAATTGAACTCTAAAAGGAAAATTTTATAATAAATCAGCGTGTTATTGGAGCATCATTTAAGAGAAACTGCAAGGTCAATGCAGATTACTTGCTTAGCTGAGAAAGGCTGAAATTGACGAGATTCCGTCTAAGAACTTTTTCTAAGAAGCATCATGGCAGAGCATAAAATTCACTGCATGAAAACTCATTACTAATTCTTCGTGCTGATTTATTGTTTCGATGAATGTACGCACTATGCCTCTGTCAGGTTTCGAACGTGAACGTTTGGTTTCAATAATGGTGGCACGAACCATTAGTTTGTCTCCCGGACGTACCGGAAGTATCCAACGCAGTTCATCAATTCCCGGAGAACCGAGACTTGAAACAGGAGAAAAGTAATTATCAACCAACGCCCGCATCACAAAGGCACAAGTCTGCCATCCACTGGCGATAATTCCTTCGTACTGACTTTTTTTTGCTGCCTCATGATCTATGTGAAAAGGCTGTGGATCATAGCGTCGAGCGAATTCAAGCACCTCAGTTTCATCAACCTCAAGAGGGCCAAATTCCATCACAGATCCCTGAATGTAACTTTCAAAAAACCACTCTTCTTTTTTGGCGGGCAAATTAGTCTTTGTCATTAAATTCCAGTTGGCTGGTGAAAATCAAAAAGCTGTCCGCATTCCCAGCGCAAACTGCATTTCCAGTTTCCGGTCATGAGGCAGATTCAGGCTGGCAATATCCAATCCCATCAACCACACAGTAATGATGGGCGTTCCTGAAACCCAGCTCCAGCCCATGTGCAAAATGTCTGAAGAGCCTTCCCCCAATTCTGTGTCACCCTGACGTACTTGAGGCCACTGAATTTTCCGCAGTGACAAAGTAGCGCCTTTTCCGGCAGGCGATACCCACTGATCGTGCACACCAATTTCAAAACCGGATCCGCTTTCACTCAAATATAAATCGCCAACTCTGCTATTCCAACCGATAGTTTTTGCCGGAATACTCAAAGCCAATAAGTGGAAGTAACGTCCTGGACCTTCAGGTTCATCATAAAGATGAAGTGACAAACCAAGTGCTCCTGTGCTGTAAGTGCTTCCTCTACTTCCAACAGTATGATAGACTTGTGCCTCCGGAAGTATTGGAAAAGATGCCGCAAAAATTGGACAACTTCCCGAAAAGAAAATCAGTAATAATAATAAATGTTTTGGAAATGACATTGTAAGTTTTAATATAATCAACTTCACCTGTAACCTAAATAATTCCGTTAATCTTCCGGAAAAATCTAAAACTGTCGACTTTTTAACAAGTATAAACATACAACAAAATGACACGCTATTCAAGTACACGAGGGCAAGTTAAGAACCTTCTCTTTGAGGAGGCAGTAATGATGGGGCTCGCAGATGACGGTGGTTTGCTGGTTCCAACTGAATTTCCGGATGTACGGAGCATGCTTTCGGAATGGCGTTCATTGGACTTTACAGCTTTAAGTCTTGAAATTATGCTGTTGTTTACAAGCGGAAGAATTCCGCGGGAAGGACTAAAACCGCTGATTGAACGGAGCTACAAGACTTTCCGTCATCCGGAAATCACGCCTGTAAATTCGGTAGGCGGAATCCATATTTTGGAGTTGTTTCATGGTCCGACGTTTGCGTTCAAAGACGTGGCACTACAGTTTTTAGGCAACCTGTTTGAGTGTTTTTTAGACAAGCGGCATCATCCTTTGAGAATTATAGGAGCAACATCCGGTGATACCGGCAGCGCCGCAATCCACGGACTGCATGGAAAAAAAGGAGTGGATGTGTTTATGCTTCATCCGAAAGGAAGAGTCAGTCCGATGCAGGAATTGCAAATGACCACAGTCCTTGATCCAAACATTCACAACCTGGCCATCGAAGGTACTTTTGACGACGCGCAGGCGATTGTAAAAGCGCTTTTCAATGATCAAGAATTCAAGAAAAAATATTATTTAGGTTCAGTCAATTCGATCAACTGGGCGCGTATTCTGGCACAAATTGTATATTATTTTTACGCCTGGTTTCAGGTGGCAAAGGACGATTCTGAGCAGGTAAGTTTTGTGGTACCAACCGGAAATTTTGGCAATGTCCTGGCAGGATTTTACGCCAAGCGGATGGGGCTGCCCATTGACAAACTGGTTATTGGCACAAATGAAAATGACATCCTGCACCGCTTTTTCAGCAAAGGGGAATATCATCGAACTGAGCTCAAAGAAACTTATAGTCCGTCGATGGACATTCAAATTTCCAGCAACTTTGAAAGGTATCTTTTTGATCTTGCAGGAAATTCTGCAGAGAAACTCCAGCACTGGATGGAAGAATTTGACCGTAGTGGAAAACTTACTATTGAAGGTGAACTGCTGAAAAATGCCCAGAAAGACTTTGTTTCCGCTCGTGTAGGTGATGAAGAAATAGTCAGGACAATCCGGGATTTTCACCAACAAACCGGATATTTATTAGACCCCCACACAGCAGTCGGAGTAAAAGCCGCAGAAAAAACTGATCTTCAGACACCCGTCATTTGTCTGGCTTGCGCACATCCGGCGAAATTTGGTGAAACCGTCCGGAAAGCCTTAGGTACTGAACCGGAACTTCCGGAGGAGTTAGCCGTACTTGAGAAACTGGAAACACATTCTAAAACGATTCCTGCTGTTACAGAAAGAATCAAGAAAGAAATTCTCGAAACACTTGCAGCCCAGAGCTAAAGGCCTTAGCCCTGATTCCGGAAATAGAAAACTGAAAGAAGAGTGACCTCCGATAGTCTACAGCCTGAAACTGAAATTCGTCAACCGACCTACGATGAATTCAAAAAAAATCGTCCTGTGTGGACGACCTCGCTGCGGCGCGGTGTAGAGTACGCGGTCTTTCGTTTTGGTTTGTACTTAGGCAAAATTTTGTCGCTACCGCAGCTGCAAAAAATGGGGCGCGGGGTTGGAAGTTTTGCTTATAAAGTTCTTCGTAAAGACCGCGGGATTGTTGAAAAACAGCTCGAACTTATTTTTCCGGAATTGGATGCTGCTCAGCGAAAGCAATGGACGCAGGAGTGTTTTGTCCATTTTGGGCAAATGCTGTTTGAGTTTTTAAGCTTACCGCAAATAGTTTGCGATGAAGCTGAATTGCTTGAGGTAGAAAATGAAGAGGCGCTGACAAACGCAATTCAAGCGGATAAAGGTGTGATCCTTTTGGCGATGCATTCTGGAAACTGGGAACTGATCTCCGCGTACGCTAAACGCTCCGGACTTAAGATGAAAGCGGCAACAACGAATTTTCCGGATCCGCGCATTAACGAGTTGATCGAGAGTCAGCGTGAACATGGAAACATGGAAATTCTACGCCGCGGAACTTCAAGTGCAATCAGAAAATTACTGAGCTGCCTGCGTGAAAAAGAGGTGCTCGTTTTGGCCATAGATCAGGACACAAATGTGCTCAGCACATGGGTTCCATTTTTTGGAATTCCGGCAAAAACTCCGGTTGGAGCAGCAGTTTTTGCTTTAAAGACTGGTGCGTCCGTTGTGAGTTACAATGTAATTCGGCAGCCAAATGGTACTTTCAGAATGAGATTTGAAACGCTGGGAAATTTTGTCCGACAACATCCGGAAATGGAACAGGATGTGTATTCAGTTACCAGGAAAATGAATCTGCATCTGGAACAGCGTATACGCGAATATCCCCAGCAATGGGCCTGGTTTCACCGCCGCTGGCGACACCGTCCTACTGAAGAAGAACTACAGAAAATGAAAGAATTGGAGCAACACGAATTACAAAGTTCCGCAGGCCGGACAGCAAATAAAAGTCCGCAAATTGAAACTTAAAACCTGAATAAGAGAAGCAGAATAATGTCCATCGTTGTTTCAAATAAGCAAAAAATACACTATGAACTGGCTGGTGATAAAGGGCCCTGGATGTTGTTGCATACACCTCATCTGATTCCGATGAGCGCCTGGAAAGAAGGTGGATATGTAAAACAGCTGGAACAGGATTTTCGGCTGGTGATGATTGAGCCTCTCGGCCAGGGTTTAAGCGATGCGCCTGAAGACGCTTCACATTACACAATCGCCTCAAGAATACGTCACATCCTTGATGTTTTACGAGAAGTTCAGGCCGATTACACATTTTTTCTGGGTATGGGATTAGGCGCACAAGTCGGTTTTCAAATGTCAAAAGAATTCCCCCGGAGAATCCGCTCCTTGATTTCAATAGGTGCGCAACCTTATCAGGAGCTTGAAGAAGCAAAATATCTCAAAGAAAAACTGGAGCAGTTACGCTCAGGAAATGTGAGCGCTTATCTTCAGCAATGGCATTCTCTGGACCATTTGTCCGCTGCTCAGGAAAAGCTGATTCTGCAGGGAAATCCGGAAGCGTATGCGCTGGGACTGGAAGAGTCCATCAATTGGGAGGGACTCAGTGACGACTTAAAATCACTGGGAACTGCGACTTTGCTTTTTACTGCTAAGGCCGAACCGCGATTTTTATCTGTACGGGACGCCGGTAAACGTTTGCGATATGGACGTTATGTCATTCTGCCGAAAGTTCTGCAAAGCCACGGTCTTTGGAGTTCCGAATTAATTATCAATCCTCTGCTCGAATTTACCCGTCGGGACCGTTCAAACTGAAACTCCTTAATTGATTATGCGATTCTTCCGCTGGTATTTATTCACGATCAGTTTGTCGATGCTGAGCTTCTCAGTTACGGTGCCTGCAGTGGCAAAAACTTCTCCGGCGCTGGCAGTACTTTCACGGCTGAAAGGAGAGGTAAATGCTGGTCCCGCAAAAAAAATGTCCGAGGGCTTCAACGGAAAAATGCTGCGTAACAGGTACCGAGTCCGGACAGAAAAAAAATCCGGAGCAACAATTTTTTTCAACGATGGCTCTGAAGTACGTTTGTTTGGCTCAACGGAAATAACGATTGGCGCGAGAAAGAGTCACAACTCCCGCTGGGTGCGTTACCGACTGGTGCTGCGTTCCGGAAGTTTTTGGGGAAATTTTGTTCGCGGGAAAAATCCTGTAGAAATAGGTGGAGGAGGTCTGCGTTTACAACTTTCAGATTCATCAATTAGATTCACGAAGAAAAAAACCGGAAGCAATATTTCGGTTTCTTCCGGAATTGTAAAGGTCTTTAACAAAGTTTCATCGGTTAAAATCCACGCGGGACAACGTCTCTATCATGTGCAGAAAACTGATTTTTTACCACAAAAAGTGACTCTTGTTCCGAATCAACTCAAACTCCGGATTGAACCCTCCGCACCGTTTTTTTCCGCAAATAAAACTTTAAAACTAAACCTGCACTTTCAGGTTGTCCGTTTAGGCTCCGATCATGCGGTAAAACGTTCCGGACCAGTACTTTTGACAAGTGACTACTATAACCTGACTCTTCCTGAATCAATTCAGCTTAACGCCAACGGTCAAGCAAAAACCAGCATAGAAGTTAAAGCGCCTCGTTCTGACGATCGTACGTTTGAAGGCACTGTTACATTTAACGCAATAATTGATCAATATGGTTATGATGATTTGCAAGGTGCAGCATTGAAAATAAATTTCGCAAATCCATGAACATTGACTGTCCACAAAAAGTATGAGATGACATGGTTTTAGAACTTTTTAAAACTTTGTCAAAAATGCTTAACGCTGAACAAATAAAACTTAAAAACTGAATTGGGAAAAAACCCTGAACTTTCTAATTATTCCCTTAGCACTAAGTCACAGCAATTAAATCCTTGATGTTTGAGATAACAAGCCTTGCCGGAGGTGCGGTAATTGGAGCAGGAATTACCTGGATTCTGGAGCGCTGGGTTGCTTTGTTTTTGAAACAACTTGCTGTTGAGCATTCAAGCGAATTTGCTCAAACAACTTCAGCAAATAATTCAAATATTTTTGCGCGTTTGGGAATTTACGCGGCAATGTCGATTGGGACTGCTGTTCTCTGCGTCTGGAGGCAGTGGAGTCCTGAACTTTTGAATGACCTTATTTTAGTTTCAGCACTTGTAGGGATTGCGTGGATCGACAGAAAAACACTGTTGATCGAAGGCCGAATGGTCGCTTTGGCACTGCTGCTGCGTTTGTTGTGGCTTTCATATTTTGCACCTCACCAAATTCTCAATTCTCTGACCGGCTTGTTGGCAGGAGCAGGGATTTTATATTTGATCGGTTTTTTGTATGAAACTTTCCGCCATCGTCAAGGTTTAGGTGAAGGAGATGCGGCTGTACTTGGCTTGATCGGCATGTGGGTCGGCTGGCAGGGTTTGGGCTCAGTTTTGCTGATTTCTGCTTTAAGCGGAATTTTAATCGGTGGAATTTCTTTGCTCAGACAAAGACAGTCAAATCAAAATATTCCGGAACTTCTACAAACGCAAATCCCCTTTGCACCTTTTCTTTGTATTGGAGGCTTGCTCGTCTATTTTCTTCAGGAAAGCGGATTTTTAGGGATCGGTTTCGGATTTTGAAATTTACTATTTCTGAAGCGTACTTTTATTCTGCAACTCTTCACGAATCAATTCCTGCAACATCGGGCGATATAATTTCCACAAATTCTCTCCAAGATCTGTAAGATTGTACCCCTTTCCGGAACAGGCCGGACATGCTTTCCGTAAGTTACTCTTGATACTGCCCCACTCATCATATCCTGCCTGAAATCCGCTGCCAGCACACTTTAGGCAAGTTTTTTTTAAATCAGAAATTAACATTTGCTTTCAAGTATTTTGTTAATATGATAACTTTGTTGCAGTAAACGCATGAATTGTGCCTTGATTTAGCTTAACTTTTCTTTTCAATCTCAAAGTGATTATTCCTGATATAGGTATTAAAAAATTGGTGGAGGACGGTTTTTTACCAACCGGCTTAAAAATCGGACCTTCCAGTGTGGACTTAACACTTTCGGACTCTTTCAGTTGGCCGGTACCGATTAAAAACACAATCACTCTGGGAGAGGCAGTCCCACACAAACATGTGCAGAAAGATGAGTTTTTGCTGGAACCAAATCATTTTGTACTGGCCAGTACTGCTGAATCAATCCGTGTTCCGCACGATATGGCGGCCTATGTGGAGGGTCGATCGAGCATTGGACGTTTAGGATTACAGGTGCAAAACGCAGGTTTTATAGATGCAGGTTTTCATGGACAAATAACTCTTGAACTCGAAAATCAATCCGGATTTCCAATTGTTTTAAAAAAAGGGGTGCGGATTTGTCAGATTGTTTTTGTGCAAATGAGTCAACCTGCAGAAAAACCATATTCCGGAAAATATGGAGGCCAAAGTGGAGCGACACCAAGTCGTTTAGAAGTTGATCCGGAATTTTCATAAATTTATTTTTTCGTCGGAAAATTCATTCCGGCGTTTCTTGCCTGAAATAAGTTGTTTCAGGTGTTTTGTAACAGTAGCCTAGAGGCTAAAAGCAATGCAAGGAGATGTATGGAAAAGGTAAAATTCTTTGATACGACTCTCCGTGATGGAGAGCAATCCCCCGGATGTTCCATGTCAGCACCAGAAAAGCTGACCCTTGCCAAACAACTGGAACGCCTAGGCGTGAATACAATTGAAGCCGGATTTGCCGCATCATCTCCCGGAGATTTTGAGAGCGTCCGTGAGATCGGACAGCAAATTCAAAACTCGACCGTGGTTTCACTCTGCCGTGCCTCTAAAAACGATATTGATTCCGCGATTGAAGCCTTGAGTGACGCTAAAAATTGGGGCATTCACACTTTCATTTCGACTAGTGATCTGCACATGAAACATAAGTTGCAGATGGAACCGAAAGATGTGAAAGCGATGGCGGTCGCTGCCGTCGAACGTGCAAAAAAAGCTACGGATTGTGTTGAGTTCAGTCCCGAAGACGCAACCCGCAGTGATCGAAAATTTCTGGTGGAAGTGTTGTCCGAAACAGTACGTGCCGGCGCTACAATTCTTAACATTCCGGATACAGTAGGTTACACCACTCCGGATGAAATGTTTGACTTAATCACCTTTCTCCGCAATGAAGTATACAATGCAGACAAGGTCACTTTTTCAGTGCACTGTCATAACGATTTAGGATTAGGAGTAGCAAATTCTCTGGCCGCCATGCGTGCTGGAGCAAGGCAAATTGAATGTACGATCAACGGTATTGGAGAACGTGCGGGAAATGCTTCACTTGAAGAAATAGTGATGGCGCTCAAAACACGGGAGGAGTATTTCGGCTTCGAAAGCGACATTGTTACAGAGCAGCTTTTTCCATCCAGCAAATTGCTTTCACAAATCACCGGAGTTGATGTTCAGCCGAACAAGGCGATTGTCGGCGCAAACGCATTTGCTCATGAAGCAGGAATTCATCAACACGGCATGTTAAAAAATCCTTTGACCTACGAGATTATGACTCCGCAGTCAGTAGGCATCAAGTCCAGTAATTTGGTGATGGGTAAGCATTCCGGACGTTTTGCTCTTGGAGAACGGATCAAAGAGTTGGGTTTTGATCTGAATGACATTGATCTGAATCATATATTTAAGGAATTCAAGCGGCTAGCGGATCTCAAAAAACAGGTTTTTGATGAAGACATTGAGGCATTAGTAACACATGGAATTGGCAAGCATACTGACAGATTTTCGTTGGAAAGCCTCATTGTTACTTCCGGAACAAACGCAGTTCCAACAGCCACAATTGTGATGAATATTGATGGCAAAGAAATCAAAAAAGCCAGCTTTGGGGACGGCCCTGTGGATGCGGCTTTGAACACAATTAAGGAAATTACAGGTCTGGAGTGCACACTGACATCGTACGTTGTTAAAGCAATTACCGGCGGGACAGATGCTCAAGGTGAAGTGAGTGTTGGTGTTGAAACAGACGGTGTGCGTATCACCGGAAGAGGCGCGCATACTGACATTGTAATTGCTAGTGCCCTCGCTTTCCTGAATGCCCTCAACCGATTGGAAATGCGTAAACAAGGCCTCAGCCCCGCCACTCCTTTACAAAAAACGGCCCTTGGCGGAGTTTGACTGAAAACAAAAGTGAAGTGTGATGCCGCTAAATAAGTAGCACACTTCACTTAGCAAAGTCTTACAGTCACTTCCCGTTAAAAATCACATAAATTTTAACTTATGCCTGCCCTCGCTGATTCTCGTCAAATTATGAGCTTGCGTGCCAATCTTAGTTGGAATTTTTTAGGGCAGGTGATTGCAAAAGTCAGCCTTTTAATTTTTCACATTGTTTTTGCAAATCTTGTAGGTATAGAAGCTTACGGAGAATTTTCCTTTGTTTTTGTAGGAGGTTTGATTCTTCTGCAACCAGCACTGGATTTAGGTCTCAATCAACTAATCACAAAATGGATTAGTCGTGGAAACACTGAGGTCGTCGGTCTTTCATTCCGCATCAAAGGTTTGACCGCGCTTGGCTTGATCCCTCTGGTTTTAGTGCTCGGTTGGTGGATGGAAATCAGTTTCCTTCTTTTGCTGACAGTGCTTGGTTTTTTTCTGATCAACACACTTCAACAATCGTTGTTCGGAATTTTGCGAGGGCTGGAAGATTTACGCCCGGAGTCGTTAACAGTGGCCATGCAGAATTTGTTAGCATGTGCTGTTTTAGCTTTTTTTGTTTTTCAGCAGCTTGCAGAACCATGGCTTGGCGCTTTAATTTTGATGCTGACAAGGTTTGCCGGAACGATCTTTGTTTCAGGAATCATCTGGAAAAAATATCTCGGCAATTTGAAAAAAAACAAGACTGACACTTTGGTCTTGGGGCAGTCTCAACTTTTACGTGAAGCAGTTACTTTGGGATTTGTGCTTTTTTTGATTCAGTTTTATTTCCGGATCGACACGATCATGCTTGGTATACTCTCTTCAGAAACTGAAGTAGGATTATACTCAGTAGCTTTTAATTTAATGGAAGGGACATTTTTCATTCCAACAATTGTAATGGCCGCAATTTTTCCGGGACTTTCACAAGCAAAACACTTTTCAGCATATTTCCGGAAAGGAGTGGTGTTGCTCACTCTGTCCGGAATTGCCGGTGGGGCAGCAGTTTTCCTGTTAGCAGATTCAATAATACTTTGGTTTTATGCTCCAGGATTTCAAAATTCTGCCGACATTTTAGAAATATTGGCTCTAGCGATTCCACTTGTTTTCTGGGGTTATTTAATGACTCAATCTTTAGTTGCTTTGGATCATAACCGAATTTATCTAGTCATCACTGCCTCAGGTTTGCTGCTCAATGTGCTACTGAATTTTTGGCTGATTCCGGAATATGGTGCTTCCGGAGCAGCTGTTTCCACAGTGATAACGGAAGCCCTGATTCCCTTGAGCTGCTTCCTCATGATTTTAAAATACCACTTTTCACAGTCACCGGCAAATGTCACTTAAACTACTGAAACCATGGATTAACCCGTTATTGGTCGGCTTGTTGATTCTGTTTTCACTGCCCTTAAAACTTCCGGCACTTCAGCAAACATTGGAAAGTTTGTTGAGTTTTTCCTTTCCAATCCGGCTTAGTCTATACACTTTGCTGCTTCCTCCGGTTGCTTTGTTCAGCATGGTATGGAACAGAAAACGAGCTTTCGAAATCTGGCAAAAACTTCGGCTGCCTTTAATCGTGTTGGCTTTCCTGTTTTGCTGGATGTGGCTGGGCGCGATCATGAGTGATTATCCGAAAATAGCGCTCAAACATTCCGGACGCTATTCAATTTTCCTGATGACGTTTATTGCATTTTTGTTTGCTCTTGAGCGGGATGCCTTGAAAAAAAGCGGACAGATTTTTACAGGAATTTATGTGATCTTGATGGCCTTAACTTTTTTGGATTTGCATGGAAAAACCAGCATTCCCGCTTTGCTGGCTGAAAATGGCCTTCACATAGATTTATTTTTCAGAGGTTACCCACAGGTAACTTCATTCTTTGAAAACCGTAATCCCTATGGAGTCGTCAGCGCAGGAGTGTTTTTTTGGAGTCTTGCCAACCTTAGACATTCATGGATCCTTTCCAGTTTAGCAATAGTGGCCTCATTATATAGCATTGAAATTGCCCTAAGTCGCAACGGAGTTTTTACTTTTGTACTCTGCCTGCTGTTTTTATTGATCCTCACCTTCAAACAACTTCGTAAGCCTCGCATTGCTTTTTTATTAGTTCTTGCTACCGGAATAGTCGTTGGACTTGTCCTCAACTCCATCAACAGCAAGATCGTAAAACGTACCATGGTGAGTTTCAACCGTTTACAGAATGTTAAAACCTATGCAGATTTGGAACGCCTTGATTTGCGTTTTACTTTTTATAGTTCAGCGTTAAAGTTTGGATTGGAAAAAATGCCTATCCTTGGTTCTGGTAGCAAAACATTTGGATTGGAGGTAATCAGTAAAACTGAAGACATGAGAGCTTATAATAATTCATACTACAAGGAGCATCATTTTTTTCATTCTCACAACGCTCTACTAACAATCTGGATTGAGATGGGTTGGGTTGGGTTGGTGGCCGTACTGCTCTTTCTCTTGCTCTGGTTCCGTCCAGCATTGCGTGGACCACCTCTGTTAATGATGCCCATGCTGGCAGTTTGTGTAGGACAAATATTGGATTATTTTGTCTGGGAAATTTTCTTTATGGCATTTCAAAGCTTTTTCTTTGCATACTTTGCCGCTAAAATATACTTTGAAGACGGCATCCCTAATGTCCAGACAACAGAAAAACTCGACCAACAGGACGAAGCATGAAACAGAAAAAAGCGTTAATTACCGGCATCACTGGACAGGACGGGAGTTATCTTGCGGAACATTTACTTTCCATGGGGTACGAAGTTCACGGCATCGTTCGTCGTGTGGCGCTGGAAGATCCGACCCATCATTTATGGCGCCTCTTGCCGGTTGCAGACCGTTTACATTTGCATTCCGGAACTTTGGAAAGCTTTCCGGCGCTCTACAAAATTTTTCGGGATGTTCAGCCGGATGAGTGCTATCACCTTGCGGCGCAGAGTTTTGTTTCAATTTCGTTTGAGGATGAGTTTTCAACAATGCAGACGAACATCAACGGAACACATTATCTGCTAGCGGCACTCAAAGATTCTTATCCAGAATGCCGATTTTACTTTGCAGGTTCTTCGGAAATGTTTGGTAAAGTTGAGGAAACTCCACAATGCGAAACCACCCGTTTTCACCCCCGCTCAGTATACGGTATTACCAAAGTGGCTGGTTTTGAACTGACACGAAATTACCGTGAAGCCTACGGATTATACACCTGTACCGGAATGCTTTTTAACCATGAATCACCCAGAAGAGGCTTTGAGTTTGTCACCCGAAAAATAACTTCCACTGCGGCACGTATCAAACTTGGACTGGAAAAAGAGCTACGGCTTGGAAACATCGAGGCGCAAAGAGATTGGGGATTTTCTGGCGAATATGTGAAAATGATGCACATTATGCTACAACAAGACGAACCGGACGACTTCGTGATCGGTACCGGACAAACCCACACCGTTCGTGAGTTTGTAAAAATTGTCTTTGAAGAACTTGAACTGAATTATGAAGATCACCTGGTTATTGATCCTAGATTTTATCGTCCGGCGGAAGTTGAAATCCTGGTAGCAAATCCTGCAAAAGCCCGAGAAAATTTAGGCTGGGAGCCGAAAGTTAAATTTAAGGAATTAGCACTCAGTATGGTGCGTGCTGACTACGATATATTAATGAAAAATAAGTGATTATGCTTAATTTAGATTGCAATCAAGACAAATGATTTCCGTTATTACAGTCACCTACAACAACTATGACGACCTGCATCGTACGCTTGATTCTTTGAAGCAAGTCGATGGGATTGAAAGCGTCGTGGTGAATGGTGGTGATTGTGAAAAAACAAAAGAGTATCTGAGTAATTTTAACGGCATAGAAATCTCTGAGCCGGACAATGGCATTTCGGATGCGTTTAACAAAGGAGTTTCTCTGGCTTCCGGAGAGCATATCATGTTCCTTAACAGTGGTGATGTTCTCTTATCTCCTGAATATCTCAAAGAAGCAGAAACTGTGATGAGCTTCAATCCGGAAATTTCTTTTGTCCATTCAGATTTACTTTATGATGATCGAATCAGCGGAGATATCCGCTTAACGGCACTTCAACCATTTTTCTTCCGAGCGCCACCACTTGGAAGAGGAATGCCGTATCATCACCAATCGATGATTGTGCGAAAAAATGTCTTTGATAAAACCGGGTTGTTTAATTTGCGCTACAAAATCAGCATGGATTTTGACTGGGTCTGTCGCCTGCACATTCAAGGTTTGAGCGGCTATTACTGGAACAAAGAGCCTGTTGTAAAAATGGATGGCGGCGGGATTTCTGCCGTAAAGGAACATCTGGTTATCTGGGAATCTTTAAGGGCTCTCAAAGAAAATCAACTCTTGTCCATCAAAAATATGTATGGAATTTCCGTGCGTACTTTGTTTTTTTTGGCACGGCAAACGATGGAAACTCTGGGTATGTCCGAAATTCTTGGAACACTCAAAAAAAAGAAACACAATCTGCTTTGGCAAAGGTCGCGGGCTCTGGCAATTAGACAAAACTATACTGAAATTAAAACAAGAAATGAACACATTTTTCCCACGAATGCACCGCTAAACTGGGCATTATCATCCCAAAAAAGAATTGGTTTAAATGGTTTGCTTATTCATGATTATCCAACGGGATTGAGTAGGTACAGCTATGAACTTATCCATAGAATTTTAACACATTTGAAAGGAAATACAGTAGCTTATTCCACATCTCCTGAATTGAACATGCAGTTTCCGAATTCAACAACCAACAGCGTTCCTCCATTTCATTACCCTGCAAATTTCAGATCAAACAGCGTTCGCTTGAGTTGGGAACAGTTGGGCTTACGTTACGCTTGTTACAAGGACAAACTTGATTTGATCTATTCTCCAATTGCAGAAGGAATTTTGTTTCCTCAACTTCCACAAATTATTACAGTGCATGATCTGCTGCCATTTCACTATCCAAGTTTACTGCCGCGCTGGGTTCCTTACTACGAATATTTTCTGCCTGCTGTCATCAAAGGAAGTACTGCTGTTGTCTGCATTTCTGAATTTACCCGTCAGGAGGTCCTTGAACGCTATCCTAAAATTAAGGAGGAGAAATTAAAAGTAATTCATGGTGGAGTAGACACAAATAGATTTCGGCCATGTTCTCCAGGTGTGATCCGCAAGCACTACGATTTAAATGAATATCTCTTGTGCGTCGGAGAAGTGCGTCCCTATAAAAATATGGAAAATATTTTCCGGGCACTGGAACTGTGGCCTGACGGACCACAACTCGCCATCTCAGGTAAAATCACCGTCGAGCAAAAAGCAAAATTGGATAAGTTGGCACATTCACTAAAAATTGAAAACCGTATTGTTTGGTTGGGCTATGTCCCGGATAATTTACTACCGAACCTTTATTCTGAAGCAACAGCATTTATTTTTCCCAGCTTATATGAAGGATTCGGATTACCAATTATTGAAGCTATGGCCTGCGGTTGCCCGACAATTAGCTCCAATCGTGCCAGCCTTCCGGAAATTGGCGGTAACGCTGCCCATTTTTTTGATCCAATGGAAATAAGTGACATGGCTGAATCAATCCAGAAAGTCTGTGAAGATACGGAGTACCGTCATACACTAGCTCGTCGAGGCCCAGAACATGCGAATAATTTCAAATGGGAAGCCTCATTCAAAAAGCACATGGCATTGTTTGAAACAATTTTGAATTAAATGCTTCACAAAATATAAAAGCCTCAAACAGCAATGCTCCAATTTTTCGCAAGTCCCGGTTTCCGTAAATATTTTGCAAACACTTCCTGGCTTTTGGGAGAGCGAGTGCTCAGGATGGTGGTCTCGCTTTTTGTAGGCATCTATGTCGCTCGTTATCTGGGTCCGGAACGTTTTGGGTTGTTGAGTTATTCATTGAGTTTTGTTTGGTTATTTAGTTCATTGTCTTCTTTTGGATTAGACGACATCCTTGTGCGAGAATTAGTAAAACGTCCGAAACAACGTAAAAATTTACTTGGAACTGTATTTTGGTTAAAAGTTTGTGGCGCAGTAGTAATGGGAATTGCTATAGCAGCGGCACTACATTTTAAGACAGAGGATGAACAGACCTATTGGATGATAGCCTTGATAACATTCGGCTTCCTCTTCCAGTCTACAAATGTAGTTGACTTTTATTTTCAATCCCAGGTTCAGTCAAAATTTACTGTTCGTGCTCAGGCAATTCAGTTGCTCCTCACTTCCATTTTAAAAATATATCTGGTTTTTAGTCAGGCAGAACTTATTTGGTTTGCTTTTGCTTTGATGCTGGATCAAGTTCTGGTTGCAATATTGTTTTTGCTGATATACGACTGGAAAATTGAGTGGTTCCCTTTTCTTTCTTTTTCATGGTCACAGGCAAAGAAATTAATGAGAGATGCTTGGCCTTTAATTTTTTCTGGAATGGTGGTTTCAGTGTACATGAAAATCGACCAGGTGATGCTCAAGGAAATGCTGGATGCCGAAGCCGTTGGAATTTATGCGGCAGCAGTAAAACTCTGTGAAGCATGGTATTTTGTACCTATCGTAGTAACCGCTTCATTGTTTCCAGCAATTATTTCTTCAAAAAAAAGTGCTGTATTGTATCAACAACGTATGCAAAAACTTTATGATTTGATGGTTTGGGGAAGTATTACTGTGGCAATACCAACAACTTTCCTGGCAGATTGGGTTATTGTTGTATTTTATGGTCCTGAATTTTTGGCATCAACAACAGTGCTTCGGATCTACATTTGGGCTGGAGTATTTACTTTTTTGGGGGTAGCAAGTTTCAAATGGTTAGTGACTGAGAATTTGCAACGCTACTCCTTTTATGTACTAGCAATAGGGGCTATTATAAATATAGGAAGCAACTTGTTATTGGTTCCTATCTATGGCATCAACGGCGCTGCGGTAGCTACATTCATTTCTTATGGTATAGGATCGTATGCAGGACTGGCATTCTTTAAGGAATCACGTCAAGCATTTTGGATGACGACTTTATCCTTCAATCCTTTTGGTGTCTACAAAAGAAATTTTCAATACCCCCTTATTCATTGATAAACAACGAATGAATTAAAGCTTTATTAATTATAAATATACTTAACAGTTTAGAGACGTTTAGTGAATGAAATTCAACGAGTTCATCTAGTCTATCCGGCAGGCAACAGAATAAGTACACCAGATGCTATAGGCCGGAATATAAAACTATATTTAGAAAAATTCTATGAAGTTATAACTTACAATTACGATGAATATCGTACTATACATCCTGGAGAAGCAGATGTTTTAATTGGACATTGGCATCCAAATCCATTCACCGTTTTTAGGATGAGCGCCAAGAATAAAGGATGGAAACGTGTTATTGCTATTGCTCCATTTTGTCCCGACCCCACGGGCTGGCACAATGCATTTGGGAACAAGGTTATTGATAAATGTGATCGTTTTTTAGCGATTACAGGTAATGCTTGGATGAGACGCCTGAAAGATTCACCGTTTCAACATTGGGGACCTAAAATTGTTCATTTGGATCTAGCTGTAGACCGTGAAGATTTTACTTTTATTAAGGATAAATTTAATCCGGCAGGAAAGCGCCGCTTCCTTTACATTGGTCATACTGCCTGGTACAAAAACACTTCATTTTTAGAAAGTCTCGCCGAAAAACTACCTGAGACATCTTTTTCCTGGATGGGAGGTACTCAACGCCTGAAAAATATTAAGGGGTTAGGAAAATTAGATTTTTCAAAGGTGGATGCTCATAATTTCATCAAAGAATTCGATTTTTTAATTACTGTCGGTTCATCAGATGCAAACCCAACTACCATTCTTGAGTCAATGGCTTGGGGATTGATTCCTGTTTGCTCAATACAAAGCGGATATGAGGGGTTTTCTGGCATCCGCAACATTTCAATTGACAACATGGAGGAAGCGGTCGAAACCATAAATAATCTCCAGTCTGTTTCTGATGAAGAGTTGAAAAATTGGCAACAAGTTAATTTGGCTGAACTGGAGAATCATTTCAATTGGGACCGTTTTTGTGAGCAAGTTTTAGCTGAAATAGAAAGTAGGGCTAGCAAAGATTTAGCTGAAACAAGTTTGAAAACTAGTTTAGTTTTACTGTTTGCTGAATGGGAATCTCCCTATTTTTGGGGCAAACCAGTCAATTTTTATCGCTTTCTAAAAAGCAATTTGAAGTATGTTTTGCAAAACCGAGGATGAAAACTAAAATATCCCAGATAAATTAAACGATACTCTCAACAGCTTGTTTCATCTGTACAATTCATGTGGTAAAAATTCTTCAACTAGTCTAGTGAAAAAACACCCCGCCCAATTTTTGCCAGTGTTTAAATTGCGGAAACATCCATACTGGTAAAAGTATATTAACTTATGGAAGCCAAATTTTGAATCTAGACACATTTACTGAGCAACTAAAAACAATTTAATTTTGATTTTTTCTCAACAATTTGAACAAACGCTGACCTACAATACGTAAGCCTTCAACAAAAACAATGCCCATTCCGGAAAGAAAATAATTATGTCGCCAAGCTGAATGAGCAATTATAAATAATTCTTTCAAGAAGCGGAATAAATAACAACGACCATCTGCCGACCAAATACAACGAATTGTGATAACCAAACCTCTTAATAGATGTGCTCCGAAAAGCTGTGCCAGAAAAGATGGACTTTCTTTTTTACTATTAGCTTCAATGTACCATGCTCTAGCCAACCAATACCCAATTTGCAAGCGACAAGGGTCACTTTCGATGCTGATAGAATCTGGATGAATGGAAAATTGTGCAGTCCATTTTTCCGTCAAAGCTACGGATAAATGACCTGGAGAGAATGATGACAAGTACAGCATCAAATCTGGACCAATAGCTGATTGCCACATTATTTCCTTACGTATAGACGTTTTTTGGCAATAACCCATAACTCCTGCTACCCAGGGTTGAATGTCTTTTGCTGAAAACAAGCTACAAGTCGGACTGACTATGATGGGATGTGACTGTTTTGATAATGATATCCTGTAATATTGAAGAAGGATTTCACGTCTATCCAAAATAATAAATTGTCCTGAATTATGAGAAAAATCTAATTCCTCGTCCAAAATTTCGTTCTTCCCAAAGCCTATCGCAACATCTGCTTGTGAATCTAGTAATGGTTTCAGAAGTGTTTTCAAAAACAAAGGTGAGATCAGATCATCAGACCAGACAAAAGTGAAATAATCGCCACTGATAGATTCCACACCTTCTAGCCAACTTTTTATGGGTCCACTTCCACTTGGATTTTGTAACAATTTTACCCGAATATCATCAGAAAATTCCTTTTGTAAATCCTCATAGGAACCATCTTTACTGCTACTATCAATAACGACGACCTCAATGCAAACATTTTTGTCATCATTATTGAGGCAAGAACGCACTGCTCGCAATACATATTTACCTCTATTTAGGGTAGGAACTACGAAAGAAACTAACGGAGGTTGGGCTGTAAAAAATTCTGTAGTGGACATAATTTACGCTAAATATCCTTGGGATCGTTCACTGATATTTCTACCGCAAATTTCCTTAGAGACTCTTCCAGTGAAAATATAGGTAAATGTGTCAGTTTGTTCTTTAAACAAGTTGTATCTGCTACCAATCCATTTTCATCACAAGAATTTTCTTCTCGCCAAACGCAGTCCGTCCTGCCCAGTACAGTTAATAGTTTTTCGGCAATTTCTAAAACTGTATGTTGAATTCCGGTTCCGCAGTTTATCACTCCATTTTGCTGTTTTAAAATAAGTTGTGTACAAACAGAAGACATCCAATCAGCGTCAGCGATATCACGAATGACATCTGCATTATGTAACTCAAGAACAGCTTTCTTACTGGACTTTGAAATACGCTGTGCTAAGGCTGGCACCAAAAAACAATCCATTTGATCGCTGGAAAAGAAACTAAAAACACGTAATATGAGATGATTTTCACTAATGGCTTGTATCCACTGTTCACCTTGCAATTTTGTCAATCCGTATAGATTTATTGGTTCCAATCTATGATCTTCAGAGATAACTGCTTGGCAACTCTGATAAACATGTGAACTCGATATATAAGTAATGTGACCAGTACTGGTATAGGCTGCGGCACTTGCTAAATGTGTTGTTCCGACTACATTGGTAATAATGGCTTTGCTAAGATTTTGGTTCACGGTTGGCACTGGGACAATCGCTGCAGTATGCACTAGGGCGTCTAGATTTTCAGCCCATTCAAAAACTTCTTCCTGGTTTCGTACATCTCCTAGGAAAGGGATTACATCATGCTGATGTTTTATTAATCCATTTGCGATACGCCTCCCTAACACTCCACGACTTCCTGTAATACCAATTTTCATGATCAGTTTGTACTATAATGCTTGCGTAATAATTCAGTTGTATTAATTCCTTTAAAGATTGATATTACTTTTCACTTTTGAGTTGCCTTCCTAAAATGTTCATTTAAAGAAAACTGATATCGTATGAAAAAATTATATATTTTCAAGATCAGTAGAATCCTAAAAGGATATTTTCAAATTTGTTTTTTGAAAAAGTCATGAAATACACTAATCACATAATCCAGTTCTTCAATTGACAAATATGAATGGCAACCAATATAAAACCCAGAATTATTGATCCACTTGGCCACTGGAAGTTTTTCTTCAAGGTTCCCATATAAGCGTCTGTAGATAGGCTGGTTAACAAGAGGAAGCAAGTCACGTGTTTCTATGTTATTATCTTCCAAATAATGGACCAGTTTACGTTTTGAGCCATTTCGGACAACAATACCATAAAGCATATATGCATGAGTTCTATCACTTGGACATGTAGGTAATTGAATATATTCTTCTAATGGCATAAGATGCTTAGTCAAATAATTTGCATTTTCTTTTCTTCTGGAAATGATTTCTTCTATTCTATCAAGCTGACCCAACCCGAGAGCAGCCTCAAGCTCAGTACATCTAAACGAATGGCCAACATTGACAAACATGAACCGCTTAGCAATAACTTCATGCAACTTTTCTTGCTCAAGTCCTTCATCATCTGAACAGCTTATATAAATACTGTCTCTGCCATGGTTCATCAAACTACGCATAGTAACTGCCAAATCTGGGTCTGAAGTTGTAGCCAATCCACCAACACCTGTCACGAGAAAATGAGCCACATAGGTTGAAAAAGATGCAACGTCCCCCAAACTTCCAACTTTTCGCCCTTTATAAGTTGCGAACATCGTTTCGCAAGAATCTTCAATAATGGTAAGATTATATTTTTTTGATAGCTCTAAAATAGGATCCATTGTGGCTGGTAATCCTAGGAGATGAACAGGAATGATTGCTCGTGTTTTACTTGTAATTTTTTCCTCTATCTTTGTCCAATCAATATTATAGGTTAATGGCTCTACATCAACAAAGATCGGTGTCATGTTATTGTGGAGTATAATATTACTGGTCGCTACAAAGGTAACTGATGGAACAAGAACTTCATCCCCGTCATGCCATCCATGCATTGCTTTGAAAGCAGCTAAAGCAACATGTAAGGCAGATGTTCCACTGTTCATAAAAAGGGCAAATTCACTATCATGAAGCTTTGCAAAGGCCTCCTCAAACTTTTTAGTCACAGGGCCATAGGTAAGTCGATTTGAATTTAGGACTTCATTAACAAGTTGTTTTTCGTAATCGGATATTTCCAAGCCCCCAACACCGATTTTATTCTGTGGTCGTTTCATTTTTTTGAAAAATATTTCTTATTCTTTGGACTAAAAAAGTTCCTCCTATAAAGATTCCTATTGCAAAGTAAGCAAAAAATAAAATGGAAACAAATAAAGAGAGGAAATAGATCCATTAAAAGACAAGTAAGTTACAGTATTGTCTTAATCATTCGTTTCTTTACATTATACAGATGTGAGTAAGAATTACTTCAAATAAAACTTTCTATAGACTCTATTCATTGATCTAGCACATTTGGCTTTTTAATTCAAATTAAACCTAGATTGTGTTTGTTGTGTTCCTTGTTTTGGCTGTAATGCGGATTGTATTTATGAATTGGATAAAGATGAACCTGCGCCTTGTGTTTCAAATATCAGCGTTGACGCAGTTTGGCAGGAAGTGGAAAAAATAATTGAAGACGGGAAGATATTGAGCTGATGGAACCTAAGGGTTTTCTGAGAACACAGGTGATCTTACAGAGATTGAAGTAGTTAACTGGAAATAAATTTTTCAGTTTTACACTTTTCCTTCAGTCTTCTTTCGCAATTCAGCAATTCGGTCCCGCAATTCCGCTGCTCGTTCAAATTCGAGAGATTCTGCTGCTTCCCGCATTTCTTCTTCAAAACCAGCAATTTTTTCTTCCATGACAATTACAGTTTCGTAAACCGCAGTTTCTTCGGCTGCATAAGAATCGCTTTCGAGCATCTCATTCATTTCGACAGGAGCAAAGGACGGTGCGATTTTACGGAAAATTGTTTTCGGCACAATACCGTGTTTTTTGTTGTACGCTTCCTGTTTTTTACGACGTTTTTCGGTCAGGTCGAGGGTGATCTGCATAGATGCCGTAATCCTGTCTGCATACATGATTACACGTCCATTAACGTTACGTGAGGCGCGTCCGGAAGTTTGAACAAGTGAGCGAACCGATCGTAAAAAGCCCTCTTTGTCCGCATCGAAAATTCCGACCAGTGAAACTTCCGGCAAATCCAAACCTTCGCGGAGAAGGTTGATCCCCACCAAAACGTCAAATTCTCCCGCCCGCAAATCATGTAAAATCTGGGTTCGTTCCACCACATCCACATCTGAATGCATGTAGCGCACTCGCACATCAAGATCGTGATAATATTCCGTGAGGTCTTCCGCCATCCGCTTTGTTAGAGTGGTGACAAGCACCCGCTCCTTACGTTTGGCCCGCAGACGTATTTCATGCAGCATATCATCAACCTGTCCAAGCACCGGTCGTATTTCGATTATTGGTTCCAGCAAGCCTGTGGGTCGCACCACGAGTTCCGCCATTTGACCGTCGGACTGCTCCATTTCGTAATCTCCCGGAGTTGCAGAAACATAAATCAATCTTTGCGGAAACTCGACAAATTCCGGAAACTGCAAGGGCCGGTTATCAACTGCGGAAGGCAGCCGAAATCCGTGTTCCACGAGGGTAGATTTTCTTGAATAATCTCCCTTGTACATCGCTCTGAGCTGAGGCAGAGTCATGTGACTTTCGTCGACAAAGATCAACGAATCTTCCGGAAAATAATTGAGCAATGTTGCAGGAGGAGTTCCAGCCGCGCGTCGATCCATGATACGGCTGTAGTTTTCAATTCCGGAACAGGAACCGGTTTGTTCAATCATTTCCAGATCATACTCGGTACGTTGCAAAAGGCGCTGAGCTTCCAGAATTTTGTTATTTGCATGTGGGATCCCCGGGTACCGAGCTCGA
>JGI24915J38486_100732_pt1 | contig 35405 bp, 15 predicted proteins | sample LinPfosmplate3_FD_38486 | JGI IMG/M metagenome (IMG submission 38486)
CGAGCTCGGTACCCGGGGATCCCACGGGAACATTGGATCTTCAATCGCTAAATGTTTCCATAGACATGGTGCGACTGTCTTTGCCTTTGATCAAATATTAAGATCTGAAGAAGCACATATTACCAAATGGTTTGAAGCAAATAATCTTAAGGAGTTTTTGCGAGAGACTGACATTTTAATAATCTCTTTGCCTTTAACCGAGAAAACAAGACATATTATTGATGCTGAAATCTTAGCATTATTGGGAAAGAATTCATACTTAATTAATGTAAGTAGAGGTGAAGTCATTAACGAGAAGGATTTGATTAAGGCACTTCAAAAAAGGATAATAAAAGGGGCAGCTACTGATGTTTTATGCAAAGAACCGCTTTCAAAAAGAAGCCCCTTCTTTCAACTGGATAATATAATAATCACACCACATATAGCAGGGAATATTAATCTATTCGTGGAGGAAATTCAAAAAGATTTTCTTAATAAGGCAGCAAAGTATTCCGCAAATGTTTGAATTGACTCTCACAAATGACATAAAATCCGAATTTGCGATTCAACCCAATACTAGATATGGTTTTAATCCAGCATTGCACGAAACATTTGAATTTGAAAACCACTTTCTGTATGTTGGCGGACTGAGTTATAAGTGTAAGCAAAATGATTACTACGAAAATGAAGAATATCTAATATTAATATGTGGTTTGGTTTACCATCGCCTATGTAGTTCTGATGATTTAAATCCCATTTACGCTGATGAAATTCTAAATAAATTCTTAAAAGAAGGGAATGATTTCCTTGATAAGGTAAAAGGCAATTTTATAATTGTGATCTATAATAAATCCATGAATTCTTTGATTCTTGCGAAAGACCAGTTAGGATTGAAATACATTTATTATAGAACAAAAGGATCCTTATTTTATATTTCAACAAATCTAAGTGATTTCAAGAAAATACCATACTTATATAATAGAAGTGCAATTCTTGAAAAAATACTTTTTACGTATCCAATTGGAAGCGAGTCTTTTATAGAAGGTGCTTATTTCCTGGAACAAGGGAGTTTATTAAAAATTGATAACTCTGGCTTAAAGACTAAATCATATTTTAAAATTGACAATATTTTCTCTCATGAGTTAAAACCTAAACCATTCGATAAACAACATTTCCTTGAATTATTTGAAAAATCTGTCTTACAACGTGCAAATGCATCAACTAAGATTAATGTTGCGCTAACAGGAGGATTTGATGGCAGATCAATTGTCTCGGTATTATTAAAAAATAAGAGGCGCCTACACGCCTATAGTTTCGGAAAACAGGGTGGGGAAAATACTAAAGTCCCTTTATTAGTAGCAAGCAAACTGAACTTGGACTACTCTCCTATTTACCTAGATGAAGAATATGAGAATAATTATGCGAAATGTGCACTGGATTCCATTTACTTTTCTGATGGCATCTCAACTTTTGAAAGAGCAAATTATATCTATGCGATGATAAAGCTATCGGCCTCTGCGAGTTACAACTTAACAGGTTTAATAGGCGGGGAGGTATTTGCTCCAGTACATATGTTAACTGATTATATTAGTGAATCCTATTTCAATATTGTTTATAAAGAAGCCCATCTTGGTATTAAAGACATTCTAATAAAAAGTGGCTTGGAAAAATATTTTGACCTCAACAATTTATATAATGATGTTGAAGAGAAGATCAGCGAAAACGTTAAAATGCACAAGGAGCAAATACAATTATGGAAAGAAGATAAATATGCTTGGATGTTCTACCTAAAAGATCTTATGAGTACTGGTTTTCAAAGATTCTATGGAAATCAGATGCATTTGGAAAGATATTTTAATGAGAACCTTACACCCTTCTACGACCTGGACCTTTTATCTTATATATTTTCTACCAACCACCTTGATGTATACAAAAAGGCTTTTAATAGTAACCCATATGTTCGAAGAAATAACAGAAAGTTACAATCATTGATTATAAGGAACTTTTCTCATTCTTTAGGAGAGATAACGGTTGACCGTGGTTATCCTCCAAATTACACCAATGATTTCAGAAAACTTCTTATTCCAATTCATTTCTACAAAAGGAAAATATTATCGGGAATCACTCCCCCTGATTTTATAAGTCCTGTTTGGAATCAGGCATTTTTTTCTTCACTTGACTTGGAAATAGCAGATAAACAAGGTTGTGAATTTTTTAATTCGAAAGAAATATATTCAAGCATAAGAAATTATTTACCATCAAAACATAACACTCATTTTAATCACCTCCTAAGTATGTTTATTTGGCTTACAAATGATATATGAAAAAAAGAGTTCTCCACTTTGTTAGAAAAAGTAGCCAGCTAAAGGCCTCCTTTATTTACAATCAAATAAATAATCATATTGATTTTGAACCTTTTATAGTATATAGGAAGAATCTGAATAAAGAGAATAAAGGCGGATTTGCGGATTTTGATTATAGGAAGTATCCAATTCTTGATCTAAGTGAAAATGAAACGATAGCGGAAGAAATTCGATTCAAAACCGATAAGAAGCTTTCAAGCAGGCAGATAATTTTAATTCTCGATTTTATTAGGAGAAACAATATTAAAATTTGCCATTTTCACTATGGAACAGATTGCGGTGTGTTTTATCCCATTTTAAAAATGTTAAAAATACCTACTGTTGTATCTTTCTATGGATATGATTGTTATTCATTTCCAAAGAGCTATTTTGGCTTTGGACAGTTCTATCTTAAAAAAAGAGTATTTAAACATATCAATAACATAATAGCGATGACTCCGGAAATGAAGAAAGATCTGATCTCAGCTGGGTGTCCAAAGGAAAAAATTATTATTCATTATCATGGAATCCCCTCCCATTTATCATCGATCAATAGGGTATACAAACAAAAAAGGAATTTGAATCTTTTAATGCTGTCTTACTTCGACCCTGTAAAAGGACACATTTTTGTGTTTAATGCATTAAAGCAGTTATTAAATGAAGGTATTAGTAATTTTGATTTAACCATTGTAGGTAGAGGACATTACGAGCAAACTCTTAAATCATATATAAAAGATAGCCGCATGGAGGGAAATGTACATTTCGCTAATTCAGTAAAATACTTATCATCACAATATTTTGAGAAATTTACAAATGCAGATATTTTCCTCCACCCCTCTGTAAAAACAAAGCAAGATAAAGAAGGAATTCCGGGATCAATTGTTGAAGCAATGTTTGCTGGACTACCTATAATTTCAACATACCATGGTGGTATTCCTTATATTATAGAAAATGAAAGGAATGGACTATTAGTTAAAGAGTGGGATACACTTGGATTAGAGAAAGCAATTAAGAGTTTACTTTCTGATAACAATAAACGAGAGGCACTTGGCCAAAATGGTAGGAGTTACGCCACTGACCTCCTGGACATAAATCTTAGAGAGAGGGAACTAGAGAATATATACACATCTATAATCAATTGATTCTTGTAGCGTTTGAAATTCATAAATGAAATACATTTTAAAAATGAACAGCAAAACATTGTACAAATAACTGAGATAAAAAGAGAAAGATAAGATGCAAAATAGTACAATCAATCATCCCATTTTGAACGATGATTTCATTAATAGCGTTAATGGAGATACGGGTCAAATTTATTCCGTTGAAGCGTCTTTAGATTCTTTAATCCCATGGATTAATTATGTTGGTTCTATAAAAGATAAGGTAGTTCTAATATTTGGCACGGGAGCTGGAGGCACCGCGGTTGCTTGTGCATTACATGTCGGAAATGGGAAAATATATGGAGTCGATATTAGTTTATCGGCCATTTCAATAGCAACAAAAAGAGCGGAAATTTACGGGGTATCTAACAAAATGAAATTAGTTCATATGGAATCAACCTATCCCCTCCCATTCAAAGATGAATTTTTTGATGTCGTGATAATTGCAGATGTGATTGAACACATAATTGATGAAAGATCAAAATATATTAAGAATGCATTTCAAAAATTAAAAAAGGAAGGTTTATTTATAATTACAGGTACTCCCAATATCTTATATCCAAAAGATAGACATACCACTGGATTATATTTTATACCATGGATGTCCAGCAGAAGTGCATATAAATATGCTATATGGCGAGGTACCTGGAAAAAGGGAGAGAATTTAGATTTGGCTGGAAGGAGAGGTACTACTTATTGGAATATAATTCATTGGTTAAATGAATATAAATATGAAGTTCTTAACCTACAGAATCGGTTTACATCGAAATATTTAAAAAGCCATAATAGACTAAATTCAAAAAAAAGAAAATTCCTATTTATACCCTATTTAATATTTGAAACTTTATTGTCAAAAGTATTTAGAATCCCAATAACAGCCCTTATGCCCTATATTAATCATTTGTTTATAATTAAAAAATAGATATGTGTGGAATATCAGGGATAATAAATTTCAAGGATGAAGTTGTAGAAGAACCTTTTATCAGAAAAATGATGAAGGAGATGAACCATCGAGGTCCAAATGACGATGGCGTTTTTATTGATAATAATATTGGCTTTGGTTTTGTTCGTTTAAGCATTATTGATCTGACAGATGCAGGTCATCAGCCGATGTTTGGTGCTGACAAGTTCAGTGGCACACACAACAAAAACTTAGATCGATATACATTGGTTTTTAATGGTGAAATTTTCAATTATATCGAATTGCGGGATGAATTGAGCTCATTAGGCCATTCCTTTAAAACCGAAACGGACACAGAAGTACTTTTAACTTCATATATTGAGTGGGGTGAGAACTGTCTACATAAGTTTAATGGGATGTGGGCCTTTGCTATATATGATAAACTAGAGGAATCTCTATTTCTATCACGCGACAGGTACGGCATTAAGCCGCTTTATTATTACCACAACGACGAACGATTCATCTTTGCTTCCGAGATCCCCCCAATTCTTGCCGTTATAAATCAAAAGCCGACGCCCTGCCATCAATCCATTTTTGATTACCTCGTTTTTAACAGAACCGATCAAACCGAAAATACTTTTTTCAAAGGGATCAAAAAACTCCAACATGGTCATAATCTAAAAATTTCCTTGTCCAAATTATCTACTCCTTCCATAACCACACCCGTAAAATGGTATGATCTTAAATCCAATTTAAAACAAGCGTTCAAATCATCTGATGAATTTCGACATCTATTTTCCGATTCTATCGGATTACGTCTTCGAAGTGATGTCCCGGTCGGTGTATGTCTCAGTGGTGGACTGGATTCATCCTCCATAGTCTCTATTTTATTGAAAAATTTTCAGAAAAAGGATTTGAATACATTTTCAGCGATTTATAACAAAGGGCAGATTGGAGATGAATCTGAGTTTATTAGTCTTTATAAGAAAGAACTTAAATATATGTTCTTTACAACACCAAATGTCGAGACTTTGTATAGGGATATTTCTGATTTTGTGAAAACTCATGCTGAACCTATTCCATCCACAGCTCCCTATGCCCAGTATAAAGTAATGCAACTTGCCCAAAAACATGTTGTGGTAACCCTTGACGGACAGGGTGCCGATGAAATGCTCGCAGGATATCATTATTTTTTTGGATATTTCTTTAAAGATCTGTTCAGCAAAGGTAAAATTGGACTCCTAATTAAAGAGATCACCAAATATTCCCTTATCCATAAGTCACTATATGGAGTAAAATCATTTATCTATTTTATGCTTCCATCGAGTATACGGACAAAAATACGCGTGGGTGAAAAAGGTTATTTACGTCAAAAATTCATTCAAGAAAACAGTGAGGAGAATTCCATTGCAAGTAATTTGTATGGTTCTGGAAACTTGCATGATGCACTCCTTGACCACTTTGAATACAAGCTAGAGCATCTATTAAAATGGGAAGACCGGAATTCAATGCGGTTTTCGATTGAAGCCAGGATACCCTTTCTTGATCATCGCCTTGTGGAAAGAACCCTTAACTTTCCCGGAGAAATGGTTATAATAAATGGGATGACCAAGCATCCATTGCGAGAATGTATGAAAGGTATCATACCAGAAGAAATACGTCTAAGAAAAGATAAAGTAGGCTTTGATACACCCCAAGATAATTGGTTTCGCGAGCCAGTTTTCCAAGAGTTGGTGAAGAGCATCCTAGGATCAACAAGCTTCAGAAATAGAGGGATTATCGATTATAAAAAGGCTGAGAGATTATATCAAAAACACATTCTTGGAAGAATCAATATATCGAAAGAAATCTGGAAATGGATTCATTTGGAACTATGGTTTAGGGAATTTGTTGATTAAGAATAGAATTATTAGGAAATAATATTTCATTAATGTAAACTTTATCGGGCATCTGTAGAACTAAGGTAAGGCCTGCTGAAAAAGTAAATTATTACACACATAATATTGATATACAGTATAATAAGTTGATATCTTAAGGCTAAAAAAGTAGTGAAACCGCAAGTAAAGGCATAGATTGTAATCAAAAGGCTTGCATTATGGTACGATATATATCAGAGAAGCAATTGTCAATAGAAGAATTCAAGACTCCGTTTCAGGCAAAGTTGTCAGCTGACAATCGTTGGGTAAAGCTCAGCCAGGTTGTACCTTGGGATGAGTTTACATCAGCGTATATGACTATGATGAACAAGGGCTTTGGACGTCCGGGAGTATCGCCCCGGACAGTGCTGGGAGCTTTAATTATCAAGCACAAGGAGAAGCTGGATGATCGAGGAGTGATTCTGGCGATCCAAGAGAATATCTACATGCAATACTTCGTGGGTCTGAAGGAGTTCACTATAGAACCGGTTTTTGATCCCTCCCTTTTTGTGCATATCCGCAAAAGAGTAGGTCGCAAGGTTTTCGATTCACTCAATGCGGATTTAATCCGGTCAGTGACCCAGAAAAAGACAAAAGGCACAATAAGAAGAATAAGAAGTCTGGAGGGGATGATGAGTCAACGCCCGAGAATAAGGGTAAGATGCAGGCCGATGCGACGGTGGCTGACCAGTACATACAATACCCGAGTGATAACGGGATCCTGAATGAGAGCCGTAAGAAATGCGAGGATATGATCGACGAGTTGTATGATCGGAACGGCAAGCAGGACGTCAAACCCAGAACCTACCGTCGAGTCATGAACACAGCTTTTCTGAATTACTCGAAGAAAAAGAAGAAGAGCAAAGCGACTTATCGGAAGATGACCCGTAGGCTGTTAGAGTGTGTGAACCGGGATATTAAGCACATAGACCATCTACTGGATGAGTTTGAACAGCGTGGGGATCGCTTTCCCTTGACACATGCCCAGCAGCGGATGCTGTGGATTATCCGGACAGCCTTCATGCAGCAGAAGATGATGTATGATAAGAATGTCCACAGTTGCCGGGACCGTATTGTGAGTATCTATCAGCCGCACGTACGACCGATCCCCAGGGGAAAGCTGAAGTCACAGATTGAGTTTGGCTCCAAGCTGGGGGTAAGTCTGGATGAGGAATTTGCCCGGATCAATACCTTCAGCTGGGATGCTTATCACGAGGCTGGGGATCTGATACCACAGGTAGAAGCCTACAGGGACTTGCATGGTCATTATCCGGAGCTGGTCCAGGTGAATAAGTTATATGCTACCCGAGAGAACCGCATATGGCTCAAGGAAAGGGGAATCAGGATTACAGCTCCACCGCTGGGACGAAGGCCAGTGAAGACAAAGCAAAGCTATTACCAGAAACGAAAAACCAAAAAGGAAGCTGCGGAGAGAAATCACATTGAAGGCAAGTTCGGGCAAGGAAAGAATGGCTACAACCTTGATGAAATCCGTGCCAGGCTCAGGAATACCTCAGAAAGCTGGGTAGCATGTATCTTCTTTGTAATGAACCTGATTCACTATCAGGCAAATTACTTTTTTGACTCCTTTTTCAGGTGGATTAACTGTGAGCCACAAAGAATCCTGGTCAGAAACGCTAACGTAATGCCAATTCTTGAATCAAAACTATCAACCAGAAATGAAATCTGGGAAATACGATATTGGTAGGCTGACTATTTCAGCAAGCCCTAAGGTAAATTAATGAGAATTCTTAGAAATGAAGAAATCCCCCTCTCGGCATGGGAGAAATTATTAGAGTTCAACTCATTTGCATCACCATTTCAGACGCCTGACTTTTATTATCTTTTCAAATCAGCACATGGTTTCTCAGCACTGACAATAGCAGTAGCTTATGAAGATAAACTCCTCGCGTTATGCGTAATAACTATTCAAAAAGAACCAGGAATTAAAGGTATTTTTTCTAGAAGGGGAATTATATACGGCGGCCCCATGTTTGATCCAGAATACCCTCAAGCACTAAATTTTTTGTTGAAAACGATTAATGAAACTCTTAACAATCAGGTAATCTATATTGAAACTAGAAATTATTTTAATTACAATGCTGTCAAATCAATATTTTTAAAGGATACATGGGAATATGTTCCGCATCTGAATGTCCAATCAAATATCAAGGGATATAGTAAAGATTCCTTAAAATCAGTTTTCAAGTACAACAGAAGAAGAGAAATTAAACAGTCACTTGCACTGAATGCGAGTTTTAATACTTGCACAAACGTAGATCAACTAAAAGAGATTTACAATATATTAAGAGATAACTATCATAAACGTGTGAAATTACCATTGCCTAAATTTGACTTCTTTTCAAAATTCTTTCTCAACTATAACATGAAGGCTTTTTATGTAATGCATAATGGGAAAATCATAGGTGGAGCTTTTTGTCCGGTATTGAATAAAAGAGGACTCTATACTATGTATTACTGCGGCCTAAGAGATTATCATAAACGAATTTTCCCAACACACCTTGCCATACTTGCTGCTATGGAATATTGTCTTGAGAATGGAATCCCTCATTTTGACTTCATGGGAGCTGGAAAGCCTGAAATCGAATATGGAGTAAGACAATACAAATTAGAATTTGGAGGTGAATTAGTTGAACATGGAAGGTTTTTAAAGGTATGCAACCCATTGCTTTATCGAATAGGTGAAATTGGGATAGAAATTATTTCTAGATTAAAATAATGAATTATTTGATCGATATAGGCCATCCAGCTCACGTTCATTATTATCGGATTTTGGCAAAAGAATTAGTACAAAAGGGCCATAAGGTGTTTTGGACCGTAAAAGATATTCCAGTAGCCAAACAATTGCTGGATCATTATGGCTTTACATACACTGTATTTCCAAGGAAAAAGGATAGCCTTGTCGGTAAGGCAATTCGTCAAATACAATATAATATACTATTACTCCGGATCTGCAAAAGAGAAAGGATTGATATCCTCATTGGTACTTCAGTGACAGTGGCCCATGTGTCCAGAATTTCAAAAGTCAAATCCATTGTTTTCGATGATGATGATGATGATGTTCAACCTCTGGTTACAAAGTATGTTAATCCATTTGCAGACATCTTGCTTTCTCCCGCTGCCCTTTTGGGGAAGCGGAAAAGAAGAGATACAATTTTTTATAATGGCTATCATGAGCTGATGTATCTTCATCCTAAGAGATTTATTCCTGATATATCCGTATTAGAAGATATAGGCATTCAAGCTGGTGAGCCTTTTTTCATCATGAGATTTAATGTCTTCAAGGCTCATCATGATGTTGGAGTGAATGGATTAAGTCTAGAACAGAAAATAGAACTTATTGAAATACTAAAGCCTCATGGAAAAATATTCATTACTACTGAACGTGATATTGAACCTGAACTAAAAGAATTTCAATTAAAGATTCATCCTTCAAAAATACATTCACTGATGTATTTCTCATCAATTTTCCTTGGAGACAGTCAGACTATGACCTCGGAAGCAGCAGTACTAGGGGTTCCTTCCTTAAGATGTAATACTTTTGCTGGGCAGATATCCACATTGGAAGAACAAGAAAAAAAATATGGATTAACTTATGCGTTTCATCCGCTTGAATTTGATTTAATGGTTTTGAAAATTAAAGAAATACTTGCGATAAAAAATATTAAAAAATCATGGATAAGGAAACGGGAAGATATGCTAAAAGAAATGATTGATGTTTCAAAATTTATGGTGTGGTTTATTGAAAATTATCCGGAAAGTGATAAAATTATGAAGTCAAATCCTGACTATCAGGCCCAGTTTAAATAACATTGAGTATCCAGAACTATCGCATTTACTTTCATATTATAATAACAAACTATTCAGAACAGAGGTCATATTTACTTTCTTCAAAATGGTTCTACTTATATGACCCACACTCATGTCTCCTAGATAGTTTCAAATAGACAACCCAAGCTTTTCACCTATTCTTTGCGAACCTCATTTGAAGTTGTGTTCTCTGAAGATCTTTGCGATCGAAATTCCCTATTGCCCTTCCTCAATTACTCATTTTTCCTCTTGATTCCGTTAAAATGAAGAACCAATTTATAATTCAGATATGTCCCAAAACTTCATTTGAATTATTCAATTAAAAGATTTCCTGTTAGCTATTTAAATCTTGCGCAATCAATAGGCTGCACAATCTCTGATTTCGAACTGTCAGCTTCCCGGATCATCGGCCGATTAAAATTAGAGAATAATTTCTAATTTTAATTTTGTGACCTCCTCCTGTAAGCTTCCCCCAGATCCGCAACGGATAGAAAGCGAAAAAAGCTAAATTTGGGAAGCATGAAAAAAACAAGATTTACCGAAAGTCAGATCATTAAGATTCTAAGTCAACAGGAGTCCGGTAGGACCGTTATTGAGATCTGCCGGGAGTATGGTATACACCAGGGTACATTTTACAATTGGAAGAGCAAATACGGTGGCATGAACGCCTCTCAGCTCAAGCGGTTGAAGGAGCTGGAGGAAGAGATCTCAATCTCAAGAAGATGTATGCAGAGAGCAGTCTCCATAACCATGCCTTAAAGGACCTGATTGAAAAAAAGCTTTAACGCCTGCCCAGAAAAGGGAGAGTGCAGCTTATCTGAAAGAAGAGCATAAGGTAAGTTCTCGGCAGGCGTGCATACTGTTAAACTTGAGCACATCCGTACTGTATTATAAGCCAAAATCAAAGAATGATGCTGCTGTGATCGATAAGCTAACTAACCTTGCTGACAGGCATCCTACATACGGTTTTTGGAAGATGTATGACATGATTCGGCTTGATGAACTACCCTGGAACCACAAACGAGTGCATCGGATTTACGTTGATATGGGACTAAACATCAGAAGAAAAAAGAAGCGTAGGCTACCGATACCGGTTAAAGAGCCACTAACCTGGCCCATTGATGCTAATATAATGTGGTCAATTGATTTTATGCAAGACAGTCTGGTTTGTAGTACTAAATTCCGGACATTTAATGTTATTGATGATTTTAATAGAGAGGCACTCAATATAACAATCGACACATCTTTAAGCGCAAAAAGGATCACTCGAGAACTTGATAAGATTATAGATTGGAGAGGAAAGCCAGAAAGAATCCGGATGGATAACGGACCAGAGTTCACATCTCACATTTTCGTGGAATGGGCAAAAAAGAGGGGGATTAAACTTCTTTATATCCAACCAGGAAAACCAACTCAGAACAGCTTTATTGAGCGGTTTAACCGATCCTTTCGCCAAGAGATTTTAGGTGCATTTTTGTTTGACGCATTATCACAAGCAAGAGCGCTAACAGAAGAATGGATTAACATTTATAATCGGCAAAGACCACATGACTCATTAAATGGTTTAACACCGGAAAGATTCCTATTGAAATATGGAAAACTCCCTGGGTTTACCAGATTACAACAGGACATGATTATTAACAGAAATTTCGTTAAACTAGCGTAGCTGTTTTGGGGAAGCTTACACTCCCAATTCTATGTGCCAGTCAGAAGTAGAGAAATCGGGCTTTTTGTTTGTTCCGAATGCACCTCATTCGGAGTTAAATATTTTAATGAACTATGGGGTCTAAACCCATTGTAATCTCTTCGCCACTGTTCGATTTTCTGCTTAGCGTCGAGTAAAGATAAAAACCAATTGGTATTTAAACACTCATCTCGAAAACTTCCATTGAATGATTCAATGTTAAATACTCCCCTTCTTTAGACAACGATTCTTTAAAGTTAAGTTTGTTTTCTTTTCCGGCCAGCTGGCCGGAAAAGAAAAGTCAAGCTGCTTGAGCATATACATTTTTTGGTCTCTGATATCCTAAGGACTGATGTGGTCTGCGGACATTGTAAAATTCCATATACCACTTCACCTTTGCAAATAATTCCAACCCATCCTCTGAAGGTTCAATATAGATTTTTTCATACTTGAGATTTCGCCAGAATCGTTCGATAAAAATGTTATCGAAGTTGTGCAACTTTCTTTCTGTAAAATTATCTAGCCACGGTTATTATCTTCTCTTTCATAGAGATTGATTCAACAGCAGGAGCGCGCTCCTGTGATCCCCTCCCAAATCTATGTGCCAGTCAGAAGTAGAGAATTCGGGCTTTCTGTCTGTTCCGAATGCACTTCATTCGGAGTTAAATTATTTAATGAACTATGGGGTCTAAACCCATTGTAATCTCTTCGCCATTGTTCAATTTTTTGCTTAGCGTCGAGTAAAGATAAAAACCAATTAGTATTTAAACACTCATCTCGAAAACTTCCATTGAATGACTCGATGAATGGATTATCCGTTGGTTTGCCGGGTCTTGAATAATCAAGGGTCACATTATTTGCATATGCCCAATGATCCAGATTCTTAGAGATGAACTCACTCCCATTATCAACCTGGATTCTTTTTGGCATCTCATTCTCTTCGTATTTTAATCGGTTAAGAACATCTACAACATCAGCTCCCTTGATGGACTGATCAGCATGTATAGCCATGCATTTACGACTAAAATTATCGACTATAGTTAAGGCCCTGAATCTACGGCCATTGAACAGCTGATCTGAGACAAAATCCATGCTCCAGCACTGATGTATGGTTGAGATCTCTGGACGTTCCACACGATGAGCTGCTGCTTTTCTACGACGAGGTCTTTTTGTCCTTAGGTTCAATCCTTCTTCCTTGTATATGCGGTATACACGCTTATGATTGTCTTTCCAACCCTCTCTTCTGAGCAAGATGAATACCCTCCAAAAACCATAGCGTATCCGGACTTCAGCTATCTCACGAATACGGCTCCTGAGAAAAGTGTCATTCTTCTCGGCTGGAATATACTGATATGTGGATCTACTTATCATAATTACGTTGCAAGCCTTGCGCTGGGATACCCTGTAATCCTTAACTAGTTCTTTTACCAAGTATCTTTTTTGGGTGGCTACTAGAGCTTTTTTTTTAATACGTCTTGCAGCATTTGTTTGTCCAAACTTAGATCAGCAACGATCTGCTTAAGTTTGTAATTCTCCTCCTCAAGCATCTTTAGGCGTCGAAGCTCAGATACACCCAAACCACCATACTTCTTCTTCCAGTTGTAGAAGGTGGCCTCAGATATACCCATCTTTCGGCATACTTCGGATACCCTCACACCAGTCTCTGCCTGGTGCAGACCAAATACAATCTGTTGTTCAGTGAATTTTGACTTTTTCATGGCAATCTTCTCTATGTTAATATTACGAAAATTGCCCGGAAATCTCCATTTTAGACTGGCTCAGTTTTTCGGGGGGACGTCACCTGCTGTTGAATCAATCTCTCGGCCTCAAACTCTTCCAATAAATCCATTTTCAAATATATCCTCCCATATGCCCAGTCCTCATGCCATTCTTTCAGCAAGGCAGTGAAGAGCCTTAAACAACTTTTCGGATTGGGGAAGATCCGTACCACCTTACTTCTTCGCTTGAGCTCCTGGTTCACCCGCTCGATCATGTTGGATGTGCGGAGTCTTTTGTGATGAGCTGGAGGTGCTGCATGGTATACCCCTAGGGTTTCCCAAGCATGCTCAGAAATTAACTCTGCTAATTTTGGATGCTCATCTTGGTAATCCTCAGCAATCTGATCCAATACAGCTTTGGCATCCTCATACTCTTTGCTGTCCCAGGCGGTCTTCAGCCGGTCATACAGATCATCACGCTTGCTCTTTGGCGCATGGTCCATCACATTGACTGTGAAGTGGCGCTGGCAACGTTGCCATACTGCTCCGGGATAATGCTTTTTTATCGCCGGGTGGATCCCTGGGTGATCATCACTGGTTACCAGCCTTACACCTCTTAATCCTCGTTCCTTTAACCCGCCAATAAATCGGTCCCAGGAATCGCTGGTCTCTGACCAGGCGGTATCCATGCCCAGAACATGGCGATGACCCTCAGAATCGACCCCAAGGGCCACCAAACAGGCAATATCAATGATCTTGCCATTCACACGGCTACTCTCATATCGAGCATCAACCACTACGTAGGGATATTCTTTTGTAAAAGATCTTTCTCGCCAGGCGTCCAGCTCTGCATCCAATGTTGCCGAAAACCGGCTGATCGATGCCGAAGAGAACTCTTTGCCCATTAGTTGTTCAGTAACCATCTTCATCTTGCGGGTTGATACTCCCTGCAAGTAAGCCTCAGCTAGGGCAAGTACCAACGCCTTCTCGCTACGCTGATAGCGTTCCAGAATAGATGGGTAAAATGCACCATCCCTGGTCTGTGGAACCTGTAAAATCAGAGTTCCTACACGAGTGTACAGCTGCCTGGATTTATACCCATTGCGATGACTGCGCCTATCTTCACCGCGTTCGTAGTTACCGACTCCTATATGTTCGTCTCGTTCCAATTCCATTAAGTTCTGTATCCCTAATCGGACGATCTCACTGATTAGGTTCTCGCCCTGGTAATTGCTTAGTTCTGTAAGCAGATCATCTGAGTTCTTCTTTGTAAATTGCTCCTGTTCTTTGAAAGTCATGGTTGTTAGTTTTTTTGATTAAGCACTTTAAAACTATTAAATCAACCGTGACTTTCATTTTTGATCACATCATAAATCCAATTTTACAGAAACAAAGTTACGTAACGGTTATCGATACACCTCCCTTTACCATCCATGCTCAGCTTTGAATCAAGATTATCAAATAGTGAGGTGAAAATATGGCTGGTGAACTGGCTCCCTTGGTCTGTATTTACAATCTCAGGCTCTCCATGCACCGAGATAGCCGTCTGTACGCAGCCTTTGCACCATTCGGAGGTCATCGTATTAGACAAAGACCAACCGACAATATATCGGCTGTATAAATCAATGATTGCAACCAGGTACATCCAGCCACCCCCTGCCAGGGGTAAATAGGTTATATCCATAGCCCATACTTGGTTAGCATGGGTTATCTCAAGGTTGCGAAGTAAGTAGGGATATACAGTGTGCCCTTTTCCCTTATGAGGCCTACTGGTGTTGGGTCTGGGACCAATGGCATGCAGGTCCATTAACCGGTACAAACGGCGGATCCGTTTCGGATTAACCACATGTCCCAGCTCTCGCAAATAGTTAGTCATTCGTAAAATCCCGAAAAATGGTGTTTCCAAATATTGTATGTCGATCAGTTTCATCAGTTCATGATTATATGAACTATCTTCCTGGGGAACATAGTAGAAACTACTACGGCAGACTTCTAAAAGCTCGCACTGGCGATTGATGCTCAATTTGTGTTCTTTATCCACTTTTTTAAGTCTATCCTCTTTTGCTATTTCCCCAACACTTTTTTTAAGAAATCAACCTCCATTTGGAGTTGGCCGACCTTCTTGAACAGGTCAGCTTTTTCCTTTTCATCGTCATTCTTGGCAATGCCTTTTTCAAAAACGTTGCTGGCTTTTGATAAAAACTGTGTCTTCCAGGTTGAAATTTGGTTCGGATGAATATCATACTTCCTCCCAATTTCCTGGATCGTTTCCCTCTCTTGAAGGGCTTCAAGAACTACTTTTGTCTTAAAGCCAGACGTGTGATTTTTTCTCGGTTTCATAACAACAAGTTAAATGATTTATCAAATTATACTTGTTGTCTAAATTCTGGGGGTTATTATAATCTCTTCATACTTCCCAAATTTACGTTCATTTTTCTATTTATGAACGTTGCTAAATTTGGGGAAGCTTACATCAGTTTTTCGGGGGGACGTCAAACCATGTGAGTCGTTTATAACTATTTATCTTACGACATTAAAAAAAACTAATTTAATGGATGTTTGCAACCAATCTGAATAACCATAGGTCTTTGATGTTGAGCAAAAGGATGAGCGTTTAGAAGGATATTCTTGATATATATATATGCCCGGGCAATATTCAGCACATCTTAAGCTATTTAAAAAGATATTTCTGATTTCAGATGGGGTTAGTAATAGTTATAGAGCCTAAATGAAGAGTTGAAAATTAAGATAGGAGGTTTAGTGAAGATTCTGGAATATCAAGACTTTTTAGGAATGTATCTCACTGATTAGGAATGAGATATCTATTGGAGAAAGAACGAAATGGACCATCAGAACTAGAGTACATCATTTTGTGAAACATAAATCGCAATTATGAAACAATTTACGAAGCATATGAAATATCAATCTCGACTAAAGAATGTGTTTTTTCTCTTCATTTCTATTTTGTTTACTACAAATGCATTTTCACAACCTCAATTAATTACTGCTGATGCAAACTATGATCCATACCCAATAACTTTCACGGATGACGCTCAGCGGATTATTTCTATAGAACTTACTGAAAACGTATCTGTAACATCTGGCTTAACTGGATGGACATTCTTGGTAGGAGGAACTCCTGTTGCAACATCTCTCCCCATAGTATCTGGGAACATAATACGATTTCAGCTAGCAACTCCTATTACCTATGTAAATCGACTTAGCGTACTTGTAAGTTATGATGGAGCTGGAACTATAACTGGTACTACTTCCGGATTACAACTTGGCGTAATAAATAATTATCAAGCAATCAATAATTTAAAATGGGATTGTTCAGGATTGACTGGTGTTCAACAAATTGGCACTTTTAGCTTAAAAAAATGTGCCCCTACAGAAGTAGAAATGAGTATTGAATACAGTGTTTATCCAAAAGCTCGAAATAGTATTTATTGGTATGAGCTTTATGCAAGAATAATATGGGGAGATCCACTGAATCCTGTTAGTGAAAGTTTTTTAATGCCTGAAACCGGAGCTCCTGGAAGTGGCGACTTTCGTGTTATTACTACCAATTTTACTTATCAAATTCAGGACGCTTGCTCATTTTCCCAAACTGCATGGCCAGTTTTTGTACCTCAATATAATTTTGCACCATTCAATTGCTCTTCAACTGGTGCTAGACAAAATTATACAATTCCATCATACCAACTTGATAATTTGTTTACTGGAGATCTTAATATAGATCCTCCAATTGGTGATGACAGAACTGAATATTGTGTTGGTGAAGATATAGATGGATTTACATTTCAAGATAATACTGCATTCAATTGCCGTTTTGAAGTTGAAGAGGATCGGCCCAATGTAAATGTAAGACATGTTCAATTTATCTATGGTACTGGAGTCGCCCCAAGAATCCCAAATGTATATATTGATGATGGTGGTTCAATGGTTCAAATAACCGACAATCTTGGGAATCCGATTGTATTTCCAACAGCGAGCACTTTCTATGAAGGTCCTGTAACAGATTATGATTTTCCGCCTTTACCTGGAGACGAATTTTCGGGTTATCCAACACATGCAACATATCCAATTTATCATGATGGTAACTTTGATACTGATGCTGCTGATATGACTTTTGAGGTAACTATGCGGGAATGGGGACCATGCAATATTTATGACGAATTTGATATATCAAATAGAATTGAAACTGTATCTGAGCTCATTCTAATTGCATCTCCCCCACCACCCACATCGCCAGATCCGATTGATTGTGCTGATAATATTACAGACCCTATTTCGGTTGGGAATTCTGGTGGAATAGTCAGATGGTATAATGATCCTGATACCCTAAATCTTATCCACACTGGCGCCAGCTATACACATAATGAAATACTTCCAAATATTTATGATTGGTGGGTAACTGAAAAAGACGGCATAGGTAATGGTTGCGTCTCTGATACTACAAGGGTCACATTAACCATTAACGCCGTAATAACCAACAACACTATAACAGATAACAATGAAGAATTCTGTGATACCGGAAATCCTTCATTAATTGATGGTGATACTCCTGGTGGAGGGGATGGAGATCTTTCCGATGATATGCAGTGGCAAATAAGCACAGGTGGCCCCTGGACCAATATTGTTGGAGCCACATCTGAAGATTATGATCCTCCTGCGAATATTGTCATCACAACCAGCTACAGAAGGGTTGTGAATTCAGGCAATTGTGCGAGTACCTCAAACGAAATTACGATCTCTGTTTATACTTCTGCTACTGCAGATGCCGGTATCAATCAAACCATATGTTCCAGTGGCCCGGCTACAATGGCTGGGAGTATTGGTGGAGGAGCCTCTTCTTCTACATGGTTGACTAGTGGAACGGGAACCTTTAATAATGCTGCTCTACTGAATGCTACATATACCCCATCTGCGGCGGATATAGCGGCTGGAAGTGTCACGCTTTCACTAAGGACGAATAATCCCGCAGGACCATGTCCCAGGGTCACATCTACCATGTTACTCACAATCATCGAAGATGTAACTGTAGATGCAGGCTCAGCGGGTGAGGTATGTTCTGGTAGCAATTATACGCTTTCCGGGTCTTCCTTGAGTGGTGACTATTCTACTATTACCTGGTCAACGGCCGGAGATGGTAGTTTTGATAATAACAATATTCTGCACCCAGTTTATACGCCGGGTGCCGGGGATATCGGTGCGGGTTCGGTGGTGCTGACTATCAGCATTGATTCGGATGCTCCGTGTGGGGATAAGGACGATACCATGACCCTGACGGTGAATGAGCAGCCTACCATGGATGCGGGATCAGATGACGAAATTTGTTCTGATGATACATTTACGCCTTCGGATGCGGGTGCAACGGGCGATTATACGTTGCTAACGTGGACGACTAACGGGGATGGTTCTTTTACAGGGGGACAGGGCACCTTGACTCCTACTTATGATCCGGGGGCTACGGACATCAGCTCCGGAACGGTTACTTTACGTTTGACGGCTACTGCAGCGGGCTCATGTTCCGACCATTTTAATGAGATGACCCTGGCAGTCACACAACAGCCCAATTCCGGGGCTGGTTCGAACAGGGAGATTTGTTCTGACGATACATTTACACCTAACAATGCTTCGGCTAGTGGCGACTACACCTCCTTGGTGTGGACCACCACCGGGGATGGTACTTTTATTGCGGGACAGGGTACGCTGACTCCTACCTACGATCCAGGCCCCAACGACATTAGCAGCGGATTAGCCCGGCTGGACCTCACAACTGTTGCGGCAGGCTCCTGTTCAGATGATACGGATAGAATGCGACTAACAGTCACCGAACAACCAGTGGCCGAAGCAGGAAATAATGAAAATATTTGCTCCAACTCTACACTGACCATATCCAGCGCCACAGCAACGGGCGATTATTCATCCCTGGTGTGGTCCACTGCGGGCGACGGGAGCTTCACTTCAAACGCGACAACGCTTACGCCCACCTATACACCTGGTGCAACTGATATTTCAAGTGGATCTGTCGTATTGACTCTTACCTTGAACCCGGCGGGATCCTGTGCCATCCATAGTGATAACATGACCCTGAGCATCGATCCTGAAGCCACGGTAAATGCAGGAACGGATCAATCGATCTGTGCATTGGACGATGCAACCCTGGCAGGGATCATTGGTGGAGGTGCCACCAGTGCCACATGGAGCGGTGGTGCCGGGATCTATACTCCCAATAACACAACGCTAAATGCGGATTATGAACCTTCTGCTCTGGAGAGGGCTTTGAATACAGCAACCCTGACCTTAACCACAAACAATCCTCCAGGTGCATGCCCTGCTGTTTCTGATAATATTACCATTACCATTGGAACATCTCCAACTTCAGCTACTCTAACGGGGACTGGAAATGATTGTCAGGGAGCAACAAGTACATTACGTTCCGTCATTACGGGTGGTACGCCTCCTTATGCCCTGGTTATTACCGGATATGGACCAGAGGCCGGCTATACCTCAGGCTCTGACATTAGTCTGGGTGTCTTGGCACCAGGGACACATAACTACACACTGGCATCTGTGACTGATGCTTGTGGTACTACAATTAATCCGGGAATAAACTATTCCATTACCATAAGGCCCACTCCTACTGCAACTATCGGGGGGACTGCCACTGTATGTCAGTATGATGTGGCGCCAAATATTACTTTTTCCAATCCAATGGCACTGCCAGTTACCGTAACTTATAATATAAATGGAGGCGGACAAACCACGGTAAATGTGGGAGCAATTGCGAATGCAACTGTTCCAGCTCCCACCGGAACAGCAGGTGGATTTACATATAACCTGGAAAGTGTGGTATATCAAACCGTACCATCATGCTCCAATGTAATAGCTGGTTCAGCAACCATTACCGTCGATCCTACGCCATCAATCAATGATATGACTACCATTTCATGTGGCGGAAGTGGCTTCACTGTGACGCCTGTAAACGGAACCAACGGAGACGTTCCGGCTGGAACAACATACAGCTGGGGGGCTCCCTCTACTTCGGGGGGACTAACAGGGATGGCTGCTGGTTCAGGGGCCTCCATTGTTGGCACCCTTAACAATACGAGCAATACCGCTCAAACAGCAACATATACCGTAACACCCACAACAGGAACTTGTCCGGGGGCCACGTTTGATGTGGTAGTTACGATCAATCCAACTCCGGCTATTAACGATATGACTGCTTTAAGCTGTGGCGGAAGTGGATTCAGTGTAATACCCGCAAACGTGACCAATGGCATTGTTCCTGCAGGAACTTCCTACAGCTGGGGGGCTCCCTCTATATCGGGTGGACTCACAGGGATGGCAGCCGGTTCAGGGGCAGCTATCACCGGCACGCTTAACAATACGACCAATACGGTACAAACAGCCACCTACACCGTGACGCCGACTTCCGGAACTTGTATAGGAGCTACGTTTGATGTGACTGTTACAATCAATCCTACGCCGGCTGTTAACGACATGACTGCTACAATTTGTGGCGGAGACGGGTTTAGTGTGACGCCTGCGAATTTGACCAATGGCATTGTTCCGGCCGGGACGACATACAGCTGGGGAATACCTTCCATATCGGGTGGACTCACAGGTGGGGTGGCTGGTGCAGGAGTTGCTGTCAGTGGTACGCTTAATAATACGACCAATACGGTTCAAACCGCCATATATACGGTGATACCGACTTCCGGATCTTGTACAGGGGCTACTTTCGAGGTGACTGTGACTGTGAATCCCACACCGGATATTGGTGATATGATTGCTACGACCTGTGGCGGAAGCGGATTTACTGTGACACCCATAAACGTGACCAATGGCATAGTTCCGGCTGGTACAACTTACAGCTGGGGTATTCCCTCCATATCGGGGGGACTCACAGGGATGGCAGTCGGTGCAGGGGCTTCAATTACCGGTACCCTTAACAATACGACCAATATCGCACAAACAGCTACCTATACCGTGACACCAACTTCTGGAACTTGTGCAGGTGCTGCCTTTGATGTGACAGTGACCGTGGATCCCACTCCGGCACTCAATAATCTGAGTAGTTTTATTTGCAGCGGGACCGGCTTTACTGTCACTCCTGTAAACCCAGGCAATGGCATTGTGCCAGCAGGCACCTCTTACACTTGGGGAGTTCCGGTGGAGATGGCTGGAATCACCGGCGGTGCAGCTGGTTCCGGGGCCTCCATCACTGGTACACTTAACAATTCAACCAATGGTATACGTGGTGCTACATATACCATTACGCCACAATCGGGATCTTGCATCGGGGCAACATTTAGCCTTGTAATGAATGTCACTCCCACACCTGCAATCAACAATCTGACAGCTACTATCTGTGGTGGAGACGGGTTCAGTTTGACTCCCGTCAACGGTGTTGATGGCATTGTTCCTTTTGCAACTTCTTACAGCTGGGGGGCTCCTTCTATATCGGGGGGACTCACAGGTGGGGTAGCCGGATCAGGGGCAAGTATTGCAGGTACACTTAGCAATACGACCAATATTGCCCAAACTGCTACTTATACTGTTACTCCGGCTGCAACTTGCACGGGTGCTACATTTACAGTCATAGTTACCGTAAATCCCACACCGGATATCAATGATATGACTGCCACAAGTTGTGGTGGAAGTGCATTTACTGTTGCTCCAGCGAATGTAACAAACGGCATTGTTCCGGCAGGGACGAGCTATAGTTGGGGAGTTCCCTCTACTTCGGGCGGACTAACAGGGATGGCGGCAGGTACAGGGGCATCCCTTACAGGGACGCTGAACAATACGACCAATGTTGTTCAAACGGCGACCTATACGGTGACGCCCACTTCGGGAACATGTATCGGGACCGCCTTTGATGTGGTGTTAACTATAAATCCCACTCCGGCAGTAACGAATATGACGGCTACCATATGTGATGATGGAACCTTTACCGTAACACCGGCCGATCCTGCCAATGGGATTGTTCCGGCGGGGACCACCTATAGCTGGGGGGCACCTGGCATCACAGGTGGAATTACAGGTGGAGTGGCTGGTTCAGGAGCTTCCATAAGCGGAACGCTGAATAATCCGGCGACTTCCACTCAATTTGCCACCTATACCGTGACGCCCACTTCGGGGACTTGCTCCGGGGCCACATTTACGGTGACGGTGACGGTGAATCCAACACCTATTCTGTCGTCGACTCTGAGTCCTGCGGATATTTGTAGCAATACAGGATTTAGCTATGCCCCCACCAGTCTCACTGCAGGAACGGCATTCAGCTGGGACAGGGCGGCCATTGCGGGTATTACGCCGGCGGGACCCACTTCTGGTTCGGGAGATCCGGGCGAAACGCTTCGGAATATTACCTCACTGACCATTCCGGTCACCTATGAATATACCCTGACGGCCAATGGCTGTAGCAATGTGCAGAATGTGATTGTGGATGTGAAGCCGGAACCGGTTATTACGCCCAATCAGATTGCCCCGGAATGCTCCGGTAATCCGCTGAACTATGAGATTCAACTGGACAACTTCAGTGCTCCGGCCGTTATCTACCTATGGCCCCAGCCAGTGCTTGTTCCCGCGGTTGCTGGTTTTAGCGGGGGATCTGCCAGGTTAGCGGCTTCAGCGAATAATATTACGGATACCTACTTAAATACCACGGGACTGATCGGGGAAGCCACCTATGAGGTGACTCCCTATTATGATGGTTGCCAGGGAGCAACTGTGGATGTGCTCGTGCAGATCGGTGCCCAGCCTGTGCTGGATCCCAACCTGGATGATGAGGCCTGTAGCCAGGTGCCCATCGGACTAACCCTCCAGGAAGCGGTGGGAAGTATTACTCCAGATCGTTATGAAATTACGGATGTCGATATTGACATGGCCCTTTTACGTGATGCTGGAAACAATGATTTACCCCAGGACAATGTACTGGCCGACTTTCTTTCCAATAACATCTACACCAACAAAACAGGGGTTGACCTGGAGGTAATATACTCTGTGATTCCCAAGTTTGGAGCAAGCTGTATTGGCGATGAGGTGGATATTACCATCGTGATTCATCCCGAACCAGTGATTCAACCGGGACAATCCCCCTTTACCTGTAGTAAGGTAGCGGTGGATTACGAAGTGCTCTTACTCCCCTTAAATACTCCGGCAGGAACCACCTTTGACTGGCTGGCTCCAGCGATGTCGGACTTATCGACCCAGGGAAGTGCAGGCACTGGCGTGGCTGCTGATCCCGCGGGGACTATACACCTGAGTGATGTCATTCAGAATTACGGCGGCGGCAATATTACAGCCACCTATTCCATTATACCTACTTCGACCCTCTTATGTGCCGGAGAGGCCACAGATGTGATAGTGAGTATCAGGCCCCAACCGGTTACCTCTCCCATTAACGGGGACGATCAGGTATGTACGGATGAAACCGGACTTATCTACCAGGTGGATTCTCATTCTGGGTCCATTTATACCTGGACGGTTCCGGTGACAGTTGGAGTAACGACTTTTGATGTGAACAGCAACGTTATCTTTGTGACGGCTGCAGCTGCAGCCGGATCGGGCGATATTACGGTGGTGGAGACCAACAGCGTGGGTTGCGATGGCGACCTGGTAAGTCTGACCGTGGACGTCAGTGCGCCGGTGGCTGCTGAAGTGATTAGCGGCGATCCGGTGGTTTGTGCTCAATCCACACATGCCTACAGTGTGACCAACAGGGGCGGGTCGACCTATAGCTGGACCTATCCCGGTGATGTATCCATCATTGGAAGTCCCTCGGCCAGTACGGCTACCCTGAATTTCGGGAACAACGGGGGAACAGTTTCAGTAATTGAAACAACCGCCTCTGGTTGTGTGACGGCACACGATCCCTACGCGGTAACAGTAAATCCACTTCCTACCGCCACCATAAGTAATAGTGGCAACATCTGTCAGGGCGACGATCAGCCTCTGCAGGTTAGCTTTACGGGTACCGGACCATGGTCCTTTGTTTATGCACGGAACGGGTCCGACCAGGCTCCTATTGCAACGGCTGACAACCCCCATACCCTGGATGTAAATCTGGCGGGAAGCTACACCATTAGCAGCGTGACCGATGCAAATACCTGTACTGGAACAGGCAGTGGAACAGCAGTAGTAGGTGTCTACCCAACTCCCACGGGAGAGGTTACGGGCACCACCGACATCTGTCCGGGCGAAAGCACGGTGATTACCTTCTCCTTCACTGGTTCAACACCCTTCGACTTTACGTATACCGATGGAACTACCCCGGTGAGCATTACCAACCATGGGTCGGTGGTCTTTACTGCAACGGTTTCACCCGCAGTATCAACAACCTACACCCTCACTGCCTTATCGGATGGCAATACATGTACAGGAACAGTATCCGGAGCAGCGGATATCACCCTGAATGTACCGGCAGTAATTAGTGCACTTGGAACCGATCCCCTGTGTACAGGCGACTATAACGGGGATATCGATCTGACGGTGCTCTCTGGGACTCCGGCCTATTCTTATCAGTGGACAGGTCCCAATGGCTATACTGCCAATACCGATGACATTACCAATCTGGAAGCAGGTAGCTATGATGTGACAGTGACAGATGGAAATGCCTGTGAGACAAGTGCCAATGTGGTGCTTACTGATCCGGCTGTGTTAAGTGTTTCAGCCGCGGTAAGCAGTACCTTCAACGGGGCTGATATAAGCTGCAATGGAGCATCTGATGGCGAGCTGACTGCCACTCCAGGTGGCGGAACAGGTGCCTATAGCTTTGAATGGTTCGAAGATGCCGGACTAACTACCACAACGGGGATAACTGCTGCTGTAGCGGGTGGATTGCCAGTGGGGACGTATTATGTGGAGCTCACAGATATCAATCTTTGTACGGCCACGGCCTTTGCTACGTTGAGCGAACCGGATGCCCTGACTCTGGCAGTTAGTGTGAGCAGTGACTATAACCAACAGGACATCACTTGTGCTACGGCTTCGGACGGACAAGCCACGGCGATGCCTGGCGGTGGAACAGGTACGTATTACTATGAGTGGTTTACGGATATTGGATTAACAGCAAGTACGGGAATTACCACCCAGGTGGCAAATGGATTGGGAGCGGGCGATTACTGGGTACGTGTGCTGGATGATAACAGTTGTGAGATTGTGGGTACAGTTACCCTGGTAGCTCCCGCACCTGTCACAGCGCTTGCCTCCATAACAAGCAACTTCAATGGATCTGATATTTCATGTGCCGGATTTGCTGACGGTTCCCTGCTAGTGATGCCAGGAGGCGGGGCCTCTCCTTATACCTATGTATGGTACAGTGATGCAGGACTTTCTGTTCCTATCGGGCAGACGACCCAGACGGCCAGTAATCTATTGGCGGGACAATATTGGGTGGAGGTCACAGACGCAAACTCGTGTACGGGATCTGCCACGGTGACACTCACCGATCCGGCAGTGTTATCCACAACAGTATTGGTTTCATCAAATCATACGGGTGCAGATATCAGCTGTGCAGGCGCCTCCGATGGTGCGATCACAGCCACTCCTCTGGGCGGTACCGGAGCCTATAGCTATGTCTGGTACAGCAATGTAGCCATGACCATCTCTATAGGTCAGACCACCCCCACGGCAGTGAACCTGAATGCAGGCACTTATTATGTGCGTGTTGTAGATGCTAATGGATGCGAGGTTTCGGGAAGTGCTACATTGACCGATCCCCCTGCCCTCACCCTGGGTATTACAATCAACAGTGATTTTAATGGAAGTCCCATCTCCTGTAACGGGGAATTGGACGGTGTGGTCACAGCCACTGTGGGCGGAGGTACCGGTGTATATAGTTATGAATGGTACGATGATGCCTCTCTGACCAGTGCAATTGGTCAGAGCACTGCCACGGCATCCGGACTTGGTGCCGGAAGCTACTGGGTGGAGATAACAGATGAAAATTTATGTACCATATCAACCAGTGTAACTCTCAGCGAACCTGCAGTGGTTACGGCCAGCGCCATTGTAAGCAGTAATCACAATGGAAGTAATATCTCTTGTTCCGGACTTTCCGATGGAGAAGCCACAGCCATTCCGGGTGGCGGAACAGCTCCTTATACCTATGTCTGGTATAGTGATGCTGCATTGTCCATTCCTATCGGGCAGACCGGTATTGTGGCGACCTTATTAAGCGCCGGGACTTACTATGTGGAGATCACGGATGATAATGGATGTACTGAATCGGCGGGTGTGACCCTGCTTGATCCTGCTCCTGTCACTGTAACTGCGGCTGTAAGCAGCGATTACAATGGGGAAGATATAAGCTGTAACGGAGCCAGTGATGGCGTGGTACTGGCAACTCCCGGCGGGGGTACCGGGACCTTTAGCTACGAATGGTTTTCGGATGCTGCATTGACCCTGCCTATCGGTCAGACCAATCCTTCTGCCTCTGGATTAAGTGAAGGAACCTACTACGTGGAGGTCACCGATCTGAACGGATGTGCAGAATCCAACAGTGTCTATGTAAGCGAACCTGATGCCCTGAGTGTGGTTGTGGCAGTTAGCAGCGATCACAATGGAGCAGAGATAAGTTGTGTGGGTGCCAACGACGGTGAATTAACTGCCACGCCTGCAGATGGTACCGGAGCCTATAGCTATGTCTGGTACAGCAATGTGGCCATGACCATTTCTATCGGTCAGACCACCCCAACGGCTGTTGGGCTGACTGCAGGTACCTATTACGTACGTGTTGTGGATGCCAATAGCTGTGAAACAAGCGGAAGCGGAACCGTAAGCGATCCCCCGGCCCTGACGCTGACAATAAACACCCTCAGTGATTTCAACGGAAGTGATATCAGCTGTAACGGGGAACTGGATGGTGAAGTCATTGCCAATGTGGGTGGAGGAACGGGTACATATACCTATGAATGGTATGATGATGCAGGACTGAGTAGTTCCATCGGACAAAGCACCGCCACGGCATCCGGACTGGGAGCAGGAACCTACTGGGTGGAAGCTACAGATGAGAACTTCTGTACAATTTCCGGCTCTGTGATCATCACAGAACCTGATGTGGTAAGTGTGACTGCTGCAGTAAGCAGCGATCATAACGGAAGTCATATCAGCTGTTTCGGAGATACGGATGGAGAAGTTACCGCAGCACCACTTGGTGGAACCGGAGGCTATACCTATGTCTGGTATAGCGATGCGGCTCTGACGATGCCTATCGGTCAGACTGGAGTAACGGCAACCGGACTGGGTGCAGGGATTTATTATGTGGAGGTACTTGATGCAAATTTATGTGCTGCATCGGCCAGCGTGACCCTGCTTGATCCAACACCGCTAAGTGTGACTGCTGTAGTGAGTAGTAATTATAACGGAGCAGATATTACATGTAGCGGAGAATCCGATGGAGCCGTACTGGCTACTCCTCTGGGAGGTACCGGAACTTATAGCTACGAATGGTATGACGATGCCGCTCTAACAAGTTCCATCGGGCAGAGTACTGCTTCGGCAACGGGACTGGGTGCAGGGATGTACTATGTGGAAGTTACTGATCAGAACGGTTGCACAGCATCGAACTTTGTGCTGGTTACTGAACCCAAAGCAATTATTGCAGCGGCAGTGGTAAGCAGCGATTATAACGGCCAGGATGTAAGTTGTTTCGGAGCTTCCGATGGTGAAGCAACGGCAAATGCCTTGGATGGTACGGGTACTTACACCTATGCCTGGTACGCGGATGCACTACTGACCATGCCCCTGGGGCAGACCAACTATATTGCAACAGGACTCGCTGCCGGAACCTACTATGTGGAGGTTACCGACCAGAATGGATGTCCGGAGACTGCCAGTGTCACGCTTGGTCAACCCGACGTGTTGACTGTGAGTGTGGCAGTTTCGAGTAATTATAATGGAGCAGATATCAACTGTGCTGGAGGAAACGATGGAGCACTTACGGCAACACCTGCCGATGGCACCGGACCCTATAGCTATGTCTGGTACAGCAATGCGGCCATGACTGTTTCTATCGGTCAGACCACCGCCACGGCTGTGGGGTTGACTGCAGGTACGTATTATGTGCGTGTGTTTGATGACAATGGATGTATGACCAGCGGATCGGCTACCTTAACAGATCCCCCGGCCCTTACACTGAGTATAACTACCGACAGCGATTTCAACGGAAGCGCCATCTCCTGTAACGGGGAACTGGATGGGGAGGTCACTGCCAATGTGGGTGGTGGTACCGGAATCTATAGCTATGAATGGTATTCGGATGCCTTGCTTACACTGCCTATTGGTCAGCCCACCATGACGGCAACGGGACTGGGTGCCGGAGAGTACTGGGTGGAAGTGACGGATGAAAATAGTTGTACTATCTCAAGCAGCGTGATCCTGGCAGAACCTGCTGTGGTCACGGCAAGCGCTACGGTAAGCAGCAATCATAACGGTAGTCAGATTTCCTGTTTCGGAGCTTCCGACGGTGAAGTCACTGCCGCACCGGCTGGTGGCACAGGACCCTACTCCTACGCCTGGTTTACGGATGCCTTGCTTACGATGCCTATCGGTCAGACGGGTATTACGGCAACTGGACTGGCTGCGGGGACTTATTATGTGGAGGTGCTTGATGCAAATCTATGTGCTGCATCTGCAAGTGTTACGCTCTTCGATCCGACTCCCCTCACGGTTACTGCAGCTGTAAACAGCGATTATAACGGAGCAGATATAAGCTGCAATGGCTTTGCTGACGGAGCCGTGCTGGCAACGCCAGCTGGTGGTACCGGTACCTATACCTATATATGGTATTCGGATGCTGCCTTGAGCCTGCCGATCGGGCAGACTAACCCTTCTGCAACCGGACTTCTTGCAGGAACGTACTGGGTGGAGGTCACGGATATGAACGGATGTCCGGCATCCACCAGTGTGCTGGTCACCGAACCACCGGCACTGACCCTATCCCTGGCTATAACGAGCGACTACTTTGGAGAAGATGTCTCCTGTAACGGAGCTTCCGATGGCGAGATCACGGCCACTGTGGGCGGTGGATTGGGAACATACTACTACAACTGGTATACCGATCCCGCGTATTCTGTACCATTGGGACAGTTTACTTCTGTGGCTATTAATGTTCCGGCAGGTGATTATTACCTGCGTGTAACTGATATAAATGGCTGCGAGATTCTGGCCGACACCACCCTTACCGAACCGGTGGCACTGGATGCTACGGAGACAGTAAGAACGGATGTAAGCTGCTTTGGAGGTGCGGATGGTTCTGTTACCGTGGTAGAAACCGTGGGGACAGGAATTGCACCCTATCGCTTCAGCATAAATGGTGGAGCTGACTGGCAGCCAACAGGCGTATTTAACGCCTTACCCGCGGGTAATTATGTGGTGTTGGTGGAAGATGTCAATGGATGTAGCTTCCCTGTGAATGTTACGATCACTCAGCCTACGCCTCTGACAGCCTCAACCAACTCTACCACGCATGTAAGCTGCAACGGATTAAGCGATGGAGCAGTGGATGTGGAGGCTACATTGGCCAGCGGAACTGCGCCCTACCAGTATAGCATTGACGGCGGAGGCAGCTGGCAGGGAACGGGTATTTTTGCAGGCCTGGCGGCCGGAGATTATACCATCACCGTGGAAGATGCCCTTTTCTGTAGCATCACTGTTCCTGTTACGATTACAGAGCCCCTGACCCTGGAGCTGAATCCCACAGCCGATATGCTGCTGGACTGCTTTGATGATGTCGATGGCACAGGAGCATTCTACGCCCTTGGAGGCACCATGAACTATGTCTTTAGCGTAGTGACTAATACAGCAGGAGCAACGCTTGCTGCACCCGGACCTACTTCACAGAGTATTTTTGCTGCTGGAGCGGGTGATGTGACCATCAGGGTTACAGATGCTCATGGATGTGAGGCCGATGCAACAATCACCTTTACCCAACCCACAGTGCTGACTCCCGGAACCATCGGGATCAACCAGGTGATTTGCTTTGAGGATATTGCGGATACAATCAGGGAACTCACTCCAGCCGGTGGCGGACCAGTGGGTGGATATAGCCACCAGTGGCAGATGTCCTCGGTCCTGGCCGGACCCTATTCGAATATTCCGGGCGAAACGGGACTGTATTATGTACCGTCGCCGGTACTGGGAGCAAGCAGTTACTATCGCAGGGAAGTGCGGGCTGGAATTTGTGCCGCAGCATATACAGATACCATAGAAGTTGTGGTGAACCCCATGCCTTCGGGCTTACTCACCGGTGGCGCAACCATCTGTGTGGGAGAAACATCCATACTGAACGTAGCCATTGGAACAGGATTGCCTCCCTATGAGGTGGAGATAGAGAATCTTGGTACAATTACGGATTACGCAAGTGGAGATAATATACCAGTCTCCCCGCTGGCCACCACTACCTACAGACTATTGAGGATCACCGACAACAACGGTTGCGAGGTTCTTGATGGCTCTGGCTACCTCAATGGCTCAGCCACGGTGAACGTGCGCATCTTACCCACGATCACCAGCGATCCGACGGATGTGACCATCTGCGAATATGGCATGGTGACTTTCGATGGAGCAGCAACGGGAGATGACCTCTTGTACAGCTGGGAGGTATACGATGGCTCGACCTGGAGTGATGTTATAAATGGCGGCGTATATTCGGGAGCCACCACCACCACCCTGACCATATTTAGTGCGCTCAGGGGAATGAATGGCTACCAGTACAGGTTGAATGCAACTACATGCGCGACTACAGCGACCACCAACGTGGCCAATCTCTTTGTGCAGACTTCACCCGAAATAACAGCACAACCGACGGATTCTACCATATGTGAAGGATTGAATGCCACATTTACAGTGGCCGATACAGGTGACGTGGTTACGTATAGATGGTTTGTGGATGATGGTTCGACAACTACGGAGATCTCGAATGCAGGGATCTACTCCGGACAGGGAACGGCGACGCTTCAGCTTACCGGAGCCGATCGCTCTTACGATCGGAACAGGTATTATGTGCGAATTGAAGGTACATGCGCCCCCTGGACACAATCGAATGTTGTGTTCCTGAATGTGAACAATCCACCTGAGATTGCCACAGAACCCTTGGATAATGTGCTCTGCGAGTACACCAATGCAGTATTCCAGGTGGATGCCACCGGCGAGGGCCTGTCCTATCAGTGGCAGGAGAGTACCGATAATGGCAGTAACTGGAACGATATCACCGATGCTGGACTGTATGTGGGTTCTTCAACGAACCGACTCAACATCTTCAGTGTGTTACGCGCCATGGATGATAATCAATACAGGGTGAATATCTCTGGCTTGTGTGGTACTGATGCCCGATCCGCTGAGGTTCTGTTGACCGTGCAGACGGCTCCGGAGATTCTGGAACAGGCAGCCACCATTTCGGTTTGTGAAAACATGCCAGCAGGCTTTGGAATCGACGCCGAGGGAACAGGTATCAGCTACCAGTGGATGGTACACGAGGGTGCAACTTTCAGGAATCTTGGACCTGCCGACAGTGAATACACGGGTTATGACAGCGATTCACTGACCTTACTGAGTGCCCAGCTGACTCAGAGCGGTTACCGCTACATGGTAGTGGTTTCCGGAAACTGTCCGGCCCCGGCCACATCCGATGCTGCCATAGTTATGGTGGAACCCAATCCGGTGATCACTGTTCAACCCATAAGTGAGGCTGTTTGTGAGAATGGATCTGTCCTCTTCACCGCAGGCTCCACCGGTCCGGCCGGCATGCTATACCAGTGGTATGTGGACCGGGATGACGGCAACAGCTTTGTGGCCCTGAGCGATAGCGATGGCGTTCACATGGGAAGTACCAGTGAGCAGCTATCCATTGGCAATGCCACAGTTGGCATGGATGGATGGGTCTACCACCTGATGGTATCGACAAGTTGTATGCCGGTGCTTACCGATGATGTGACCCTTACGGTCTGGGATAACCCGGTTCCGGCCATTACGCCGGTTCTGACTCCTGAACTTCCTTTCGCCTATTATCCGCTGATTTGCGGTGGTGAAGTGCTGACTATGGATGGTTCTCCCGCCGGTGGATCGGGTAGCTACGACACGCATACATGGAGCGGTGCCATTGGTCCCCTCTCGGCTACCAATACGCAGGTGGTTGACTTTGAAACCATAGTGAAGGGACAGTATGCCCTGGCTTATTCGGTAAGAGACAGCCGTGGATGTGTGGGAACGGATGTGGTAACCATCGAAAACGAAAGGCCCACAGCCCAGTATACTTCCGATGCATTGCCCTCCTGCGGATATGTGGAAGTGAACTTTACCAATCAATCCTCTGCGGAGGCCACCTCCTTCTCGTGGGACTTTGCTGATGGAACGACCAGTGCACTGGAGGATGTGAGCCATGGCTTTGATAATATCAGTCCCGACGGACAGGTGGCTTACTACAATGTCTTTATGGAGGCGATCAGTGATCATGATTGTCGCGATACAGCTCGTAGCGTGGTAACCATCTATCCCAAGGTAGTGGCCGTCATTGATGCCGATCCCATTGCTGGTTGCCAGCCCCTGAATGTGACCTTCCTTACCACACCAGGTGCAGGTAGTTACGTCTGGGACTTTGGAGATGGTTCGGCAGCAGTGGATGGTGGGTATGTGGCCTACCACATGTACGATAACTTCGGCACCGCTGCAGTGGTTCGTACGGTGGAGCTGACTACCACTTCATTCTACGGTTGTGTGGATACGGAAACAGTGGATATCACTGTGGAGCCCATTCCGGCACCCAACTTCACTGCAACACCCATGGTTCAGACCTATCCGGATGCGACGGTGAACTTTACCAATCAGACTTCGACCGGACCGTGGACTTTCCGATGGGACTTTGGTGATGGGCTCAGCTCTGTGGAGGAGAACCCGGAACATAGCTATGCGGATCCCGGCACCTACATGGTGAAGTTCTATGTGAACAATGGTGACTGTATCGACAGTACGGGGACTACAGTGGTGATTCACCCCAGGGTTCCAATAGCTGCCTTTGCTGAACCACAGGGTGGATGTACTCCCGTGGAGATACAGTTTGTGAACCAGTCACAGTGGGCCACCTCTTATCTGTGGGACTTTGGAGATGGGTATGTATCCACCAAGGAGAATCCAAGCCACACCTATTACGATCCGGGTGAGGTAACGGTAAGGCTACAGTCCAATGGTCCGGGGGGAACAGACATAACTTCGTGGACACTCAATGTATATGAGACACCGAATATTGCCTTTAACTCGGCTCCTGACTCTGTATTTGTGAAGGATAAGCCGGTCCGCTTCTTTAACCTGAGCTCAGGGGCCACCGATTATCAGTGGGACTTTGGGGACTATTATGAAGATGGTGAAGCGGCACCACTGAACTTCTCCAATGCGGCTGATACCTCGCACATCTACTATACAGAGGGCATTAAGGATGTGAAGCTGGTTGCCTGGAATGATCATTGTATCGACAGCCTGATATTACCTGCAGTGAAGGTGATCCCGGCCGGTGATATACAGTTTCCCACTGTATTCCGACCAGATCCTAACGGACCATCAGGTGGTGTTGTTGATCCCAATAATCCCAGCCTGGATCCCGGAACAGCAAACAGTATCTTCTTCCCGGGTGTAAACAAGCAGGTGGATGAGTACCACATGTACATCTACAACCGCTGGGGCGAGCTGATCTTCCAGAGCCATGATATAAACGTGGGTTGGGATGGCTACATCAGGGGTACCCTGGCTGCACAGGGCGTCTACCTCTGGAAAGTAACCCTGGTCTATAAGAATGGTTCCCCGGACTCCATGGCCGGCGACATCACTTTACTCTGGAAAAGAGAACAATAACTTTCTCTTAAACGGGGGATTTTTTATAAGCAAGCTGGCATGTTTTCCGCCTTGGCGGAAAATAGCACCTTGCAGTAAAATATCCCCCGTTTATTGATATATGAAACCTATTATTCATTTTCTCGTAACCTATATTGTTATAACATTTTGGAACCTGTTCCAAAAAAGTTACTAATTTAGTTACATATAAGTCCGCATTAGTGAAGAGATCCGCACTGATCATATGTTTGGTAGTGATGGTTTCCCTCCTTAAGGGTCAGGATCCGCAATTCACTCAATTCTACGCGAATCCACTCTACCTGGCGCCCTCCTTTGCAGGAGCCACAGCAGGCGACCGGGTCTCGGCTGTTTATCGCAACCAGTGGCCCGAGCTCAACAATGTCTTTGTCACCTACAGCTTTGCCTACGACCATTTCTTTGAGAATTTCAACAGTGGGGTGGGTGTGCTGGTCATGCGCGATGTGGCCGGAACGGGCGACCTGGGGGTCCTGAACGCTGGATTGCTTTATTCTTACGACATCAAGGTAACTCCGGAGTTCCATCTCCGTCCGGGGATCCATTTTAACTACACCCAGATGGGACTCGATTACCACAAACTGATCTGGAACGACCAGCTCTCCAGTGGAGGTACGGGCGGCGGATCCATCGAGCAGCCTCCCACCGATAACTACAAACCCGATGTGGATTTTTCCGCTTCGCTGATGGGTTACAGCGAAAGAGCCTGGGGTGGATTTACAGTGGACCACCTGCTAAGGCCCAATTACGGGCTATATAACAACGACGCTCCACTGCCCATGAAGTTTACCATCTTTGGCGGATATCAGATCATCAAAAAGGGCCGTCTCCTGAACCCGGTGGACGAAACCCTGTCCCTGACTGCCTACTTCCAGCATCAGGATGTATTCAACCAAATGGTAATAGGACTCTATTGGTACAAAGCTCCTTTGATGCTGGGTTTCTGGTACAGGGGAATTCCCTTCCTGAAAGGCGTGGGATCCTCTAGAGTCGACCTGCA
>JGI24915J38486_100047_pt1 | contig 35366 bp, 28 predicted proteins | sample LinPfosmplate3_FD_38486 | JGI IMG/M metagenome (IMG submission 38486)
TCGAGCTCGGTACCCGGGGATCCCACAGTTAAGACCCTGAAAAATCAATTTGGAGGCAGAACATGTCTTTATACGATTTGGGTGGGAAGTAAGACGAAAAGCAAGGCATTTATGGAAGAGATCGCCTCAGAAATGGGATGCGGTTTCTCTGCAACAGCTAATGACATTGCAACAAGCAAAGGTATGGAAGATTTTGTGAGAAAAGTGTTTCTTGCAAGGGATAGTGACGGAGATGGTGTCCCGGATGATGAAGATGAATGTCCGGACACTCCTCCCGGAGTTCAAGTTGATACTGTAGGGTGTGCTGTAGATAGTGATGGAGACGGTGTTTCTGATAATGTAGATGCGTGCCCTAATACTCCGGAAGGTGCTATTGTTGATAACAGGGGTTGCTGGGTTGTCAAAGGTGTAAAATTTGATTATAAAAAGTGGGATGTAAAACCTCAGTTTAATACAAACCTGGACAATATTATCAATATCTTGAAAAAGACTCCAGGCTTAAAGGTAATGGTAGAGGGTCATACAGATAACATAGGTTCAAAGAAATATAATCAGGATCTGTCGGAAAAAAGGGCAGAGTCAATAAAGGCCTATCTGGTAGGAAAAGGTATTGATGAATCACGGATCACTTCAGTTGGGTTAGGATTTTCAAAGCCGAGAGCCGGTAACGATACAAAAGAGGGAAGAGCTTTGAATAGAAGGGCTGAATTGATACCTGTGAAATAATTTTAAAATACATTGAAATTTTATGTTGATTATACTTCGACTCCGTTCAGTGTGACGTTATTCTGAGCGGAGCCGAGGAACTAACTTGTTTTAAGCAGCTCCCTCAGCATTGACTCTGGATAGAGACAAAATGGATAATCCCGATTTGTTACAATAGAATTGTACCTTAGTTTCTTGTCTAAATCCTCCATCTCATTTTCCTTCTCTTTAATCAAGGGACTGATCTTGCCTTTCATCAGGCTATTAATCTGTTTTATCCTGCCAAAAGTTAAATATTTCTCTTTGGTACCATGTGACTCTTTTGCTATCAATTCTTTCTTTTCGCTGACCATAGACTTCATTTCGGCATCATCCAAAATTGTGTCTGAGGCGTATCTGTCCGGATTATGACTCATATCTTTGATGACATGTTTCAGTGCATTAATATCTTCTTTAGATACATCAAGTGGTTCATATGGCAGGTGCAGGGTTGCCGAGATTGTTGCATATTCCGGTGGCTCCACACCAAAAAACTCTCTTATGATTTCGTCGGTAATCAGATCGTATTTTGCACCGCCTATTCCGTGAACAAAGAGGTCAGAGAAGAACATCCTTGAATACATGGTGTTCGCAATTGCCTTTGGGCGGATCTTTATGCCATTGCTTATCAACGTTTTCAGCCTCTCCAAATTTTCCGTTGATCTATTCCTTCCACCAAAATCGAAATGCTCAACAATTTTGTTCTCACATATTATGCTTATGCGACTGTCGTTTGATATAGATGCAAAGAGACTTTTCCTCGGTTCATCTCTTTTCCACATCCAGAATGGTATCTCTACTACAAATCCTTTCTCCATCAAATCAGGCAGGGGATTAGCCTTTGAGCTTATCTCCTTTAATGTGCGATATTCTCTGAGTTTTGTATTATAGATATCTACAAAACATCTTGAATTTGCTGTTATGTGTAGGAAGAAATTGAGAAATGAATCTGTCTCACTGATATGAGAAACTGGAACTTCCAGATTGTTGATCCCGAATCTTGTCAAAAAAGCGTGCCTTGCGTAAGTAAACAGATCGCTGAATTGCAGTGTTTCTTCGGAAAGCGTTATTACTACATTCATAAAATCCTCAAACGTCTTCTTCATAACAGGATTATGCAGGGACTTTAAAACACGTTCTTTAAAGGCCGGTAGTTGTGTTGAATCAGTATATCTGATCTCTTCAAAGGCCAGATTGCGTAAGCCGGGGTGGTATTCAATTTTTTCTACTGAAGAATCCGGGCTGTTTATGTTTGGAATGTTCAGGCAATTATCATTATTGGCGTCATTATCTACGACCATATTTATCCCGATACCATTCAACCGTTTTGCAATACTATTTACAAGGCTATGCTTTATCAGTACGCCCGGGTGTGCAAGGGCAGGGGAGTGTCCCGTTTGGATTATATTCTTTCCCAGAGTATAGGAATCATTAATATTAGGTAAATTTTCTGTGTCTGATATATTCAGTTTTGAAAAGTGAGACCATATCTTATCAGTGTATTCACCGGCTTTTTTTAATGTTTCGGAACGTACCTGTTCCCGGAATTGAGAGAAAGGAGTGCCGTTTATATTAAAATCGTAGGATTGGAATCTCTCTCTGTTTAAATCGATCAAGCCCGGAATATCTTCATATGCCGGTTCTATGAATATCTCATTGTTACTCTTCGGGGTTGTGAATGATTTAATTTTCATATTAGACTAATGGGACGCAGATTGGCACAGATAAACACAGAAAAAATCTTGCGAGAGCAAGGAAACTCTTTTGTTGGTTCAGGCTTGCAGTCTGAATCTAATGTTTTAAACAAAACGACACTTTAATATCTTTTATCATAGAAATCTGCGTTTATCCGCGTCCAATATTTTGTCTACTCTTCCAGTTTCTCTTTTAGTTCGTGAAGTTTATTGAGTGCTTCCATCGGTGTGATTTTCGATGTGTCCAGGTTTCTTATCTCTTCAATCACTACGTTTTGAGGCGGATTGAAAAGGGTAAGTTGTTTTGGCCTGTTTTCTTCTTTACTCTTTATAGTTGCAAATTTAGGTTTACCATCTACATCCAGTGTTTCAGCTTCAAGATTGGTAAGTATCACCCTGGCCCTCTGAATTACCTCGTTGGGCATTCCCGCCAGCCTTGCGACATGGATACCATAGCTTTTATCAGCGCTACCCTCAATAATCTTTCTCAGGAAGATTATCTCATCTTCCCATTCCCTAACCGCAATGTTGTAGTTCCTGATACCAGGAAATAGCAGGGCTAGCTCAGCCAACTCGTGATAATGAGTGGCAAACAGCGTTCTGGCTTTCACGTGTTCATATATATATTCCGTTAATGCCCACGCAATACTTACACCATCAAAGGTGCTGGTTCCACGTCCGACTTCGTCAAGTATAATCAGGCTGCGTTTTGTCGCGTTATTTAATATATTTGCTGCTTCATTCATCTCTACCATGAATGTACTCTGGCCTTTTGCCAGTTCATCCATTGCGCCTACCCTTGTGAATATGCGATCAACGACTCCTATTGTTGCCTCTTTTGCCGGAATAAAACTGCCCATCTGCGCCATGAGTACGAGCAGAGCTACCTGACGGATATACGTACTCTTTCCTGCCATATTTGGTCCCGTAATGACCATAATCTGCTTATCAGTTCCGTTAATGTCAATATCATTAGGTACAAATTTTTCAGACATTAATGTTTTATCCAGGACGGGATGCCTGCCATCAACAATCTTGAGATCGAGCCCATCTGATATTTCAGGTCTCGTGTATCCGTTCTCGGCAGCTATATTTGCAAGTGTTGAAAGGACGTCTAAATGGGCAATGACATCTGCCGTTTTCTGTAAGCGCTCAGTATAGGTGGCTACTTCTTCCCTGATCTTTTGAAAGTACTCGTATTCCAGGTCTTTTGCTCTGTCATCCGCGGTAAGCACCTTCGTCTCATATTCCTTAAGCTCCGGAGTGATGTACCTCTCGGCATGTTTAAGGGTCTGCTTGCGAATATACGTTTCCGGGACCCTCTCTTTATGAACATTTGTGACTTCGAGATAGTATCCGAATACTTTGTTGTATCCTATTTTTAATGAACTTATACCCGTTCTTTCTGTCTCCTTTGCCTGGAAACCGGCAATCCAAGTCTTTCCATTCTTGCTGATATTTCTCAGTTCATCCAGATCGTGATCATAGCCTTCCCGTATCATTCCTCCATCACGGATTGAATGCGGTGGTTCAGACACGATTGCAGTACTTATGAGTACATTTGGCTCTTCTAAGAGGTCCAGTGTCTCGTGGCAAAGTTTTAGGATAGACGAATTGCAGGCAGAAATTGCAGATTTTATATTTGGAAAAAGTGAGAGTGATTGTTTCAGCGAAATAAGGTCTCTCGCATTGGCACGGCCAAAGCTGATTTTTGCGGAGATTCTTTCAATATCGTAAACATCTTTAAGCAGTTCGCAAATCTCTCTGCACAGGTTTTTATTATTATATAACTCCTCAACTCCATCCTGTCTGATATTTATATCCTCGGATACACTAAGCGGGCTTACCAGCCAGCCCTTTATCAGTCGTCCTCCCATGGGGGTTTTCGTCCGATCCATCACTCCCAATAAGGAACCTTCCTTCTGGTGTGTCCTTGAAGTTTTGACCAGCTCCAGGCTCAATTGTGTGGAATGATCCAGAATCAGGCGGTTGTGGCTCGAAAACTTCTCAATCTTATTAATATGTTTCAGGGAAGTCTTCTGTGTTTCATTAAGGTAGCTAATCAGCGCTCCTGCCGCGCTGAGAGACGGGCCGATATCTTCACATCCAAATCCCTCCAGTGAAGCAGTACAAAAATGGCCAGTAAGTTTCTGATATGCTGTATCGCGTGAAAACTCCCAGTCTGAACGACTCGTAACCATTGCGTTGAAATCTGCAGATATTCTTTCAGAAAGATCAAACTCTTTAAATGTAATATTTTCAGGGATAATACACTCAGACGGATTTATCCTGGACAATTCATCCAGCAAATAACATGTGTTAATGTCCTGAACCATGAATTCCCCTGTCGAAATATCTACCCAGGACAAACCGGCCTTATCATCATGTATAAATAGAGACAAAAGATAATTGTTGTCTTTATCCTCCAGCATCGTATCTTCTGTAAGTGTGCCGGGTGTGATGATTCTGACGACGTCTCGTTCAACAATTCCTTTTGCACCCGCTTTAGAATGATTTTTTCCAGTGCCATTCTGCATCTGTTCACAAACGGCAACCTTGTACCCTGCCTTTATCAACTTCGGGATGTAAGAACCGGCTGCATGATATGGTATGCCGGCCATGGGCATGGCCTTTTCTCCCTTGGACCTTGAAGTCAATGTAATACCCAGGATTTTTGCGGCTATCCTGGCATCGTCGTGAAACATTTCATAGAAATCTCCCATACGAAAAAACAACAGAGCATCCTCGTTTTTGCTTTTAATACTCATATATTGTTTCATCATGGGGGTTGAAAAAGGCATATTGCTTTCCTTGTATATACGGTTTTTTTCGAGGCAGATCGCCTTACTTTTAATGGTTTCTTAAAATACACCTGCCATCAGGTAATGTCAAGTTGTAACCCGTATAATTGGTACGATTATGATCGAACATTGCCGGAAATAAGTATTGATTTTGCAAATAGTTAACATTAGCATGGACCATACGAATAGTTTATTATATACCCATAAAATGTTTATTCTTAAGAAGATTATTTCGGCTTTTCTATATCCATTACCTTTAAGCCTTTTGCTCTCTTTTCTGGGTCTATACCTGTTATGGTTTACGACTAAACAGAAAGCGGGGAAGATAGTGGTGTCGGTTGGCTTGGCCATATTGACTCTGTTCAGCTATAGTATTATTACAAACAGACTTCTCCGACCGCTTGAAAGGAAGTATGATACGTTTGAAATAGAAAGTTCATCTGTAGTATCAGAAACAGAGGACGAATCTACAATAAGATTTGTTGTCGTCCTTGGAGGAGGACACACCTCAGATCCTGAATTACCATTGATAAGTCAGATAGGTAAAGATTCACTGGTCAGGCTAATAGAAGGAATTCGAATATATAGAAAATATCCAGGTGCAAAGCTTCTTTTGTCGGGAGGTGCCGTATTTGATCCGGTTTCCGAGGCGGAAATAATGTCGCGTGTTGCCATGGAAATAGGAGTGCCTGAAAGAGATATAATTCTTGAATCCAAATCACAAGATACCAGAGATGAAGCACTGTTTATTAAACCTATAGTTGGCAATGAACTATTTGCATTAGTTACAACAGCTTCACACATGCCCAGATCAATGGCTCTGTTTAAAAAGCTTGGCATGAATCCCATTCCAGCTCCTGTTGGTCATAGTATCAAAGATAGACAAGGGTTAAGCCCGACTTTTCTCTTTCCAGGAACAGGTGGTATTCGAAATGCAGAGATGGCTATTCATGAGTATATAGGAATGATCTGGGCAAAACTCAGAGGCCAGCAGTAGGGTAGGTTATTTACGAAAGGAGTTGAAGATGTCACTTTCCAAAAAAGAGTGTGTACCGTGTAAAGGGGGAGTTCCACCATTAAAAGAAGAGGAGTTAGAAAAGCTTAAAGAACAGGTATGCGGATGGGATGTGGTTGAAGAGCATCATATTACTAAGACATACAAGTTTTCCAACTTTGTAAAGGCACTTGCCTTTGTAAACAAGGTAGGAAATATTGCGGAAGCACAGGGACATCATCCTGATATTTTTCTGACATGGGGAAAAGTTCGTATTACCATGTGCACTCACAAGATTGACGGCTTGACAGAAAGTGATTTTATCCTTGCCGCCAAGATTGATGAAATTCCTGTTAGCTAGAAATCATTAAGGAGACTGTTTATGGGAAATCAGTATACACCTCTTTTTAACGAAGCGATCAGAGTTGAAAGAAACATTGCTGCCTTTTATGCGTTGTGTGCAACTCATTTTAAAGATGATCAGCTCTTCTGGCAAATGATTAGTGAAGAAGAGGAGCATCATGCTAAAGTTCTGGAAAGCGGACTTGAATTGCTTTTGGAACAAAACCTGTTTCCCGGTGCAATACTAGATCTTGATACAAATGAGTTAAAGGCGACAAATGATAAGCTGGAAGAAAAAATAGCAGAATGCAAAGAGAAGATGCCCGGCAAGAAAGAAGCGTATACTTATGCCCTTGAGTTGGAACAGGCCTCTCTTGAATTCTTTTTTCAACAGACTACTTCAGATAAATCAGATGAAAAAGCAACAAAGATTTTTGATAACCTGGTCGGATTTGATAAGGATCATGCACAGAGAATACAAGATTTAATTGACACTACAAACTTTGATTAATTAAAAAAAATTATACAAAGACACGAAGAGTACAAAGGAGGAATCTGTGGCAAAACACAAGGTAACAATGTTCAAGCCATATCCGTTTCAAGTGGGTCAAAAGATAAGAATTGAGGATTCGACACGTAGTGGAGATTGGGAGGTTGCTGACGTTACCGAGCGTAAGGTCTCTCTGCGCTGTCCCATATCCAATAAAGAATATACATGGGATCGATTCTGCTATTTAGCGGAAGAGAAGGACGATGCTTCCTGGCCTACGGAGTAGAGTCAATCTAAAATATTACTTGGAAGATTTTCTCATCTCTTTGAAAGTATTAATTAACCCATTTGTAGAAGAGTCATGGGAATCAACCTGTTTATCATCTCCTAACTCTGGCAGTATCTTCTTTGCCAGTTGTTTGCCAAGCTCGACACCCCACTGGTCAAAACTGAATATATTCCAGATTACTCCCTGGACAAAGATCTTGTGCTCATACATCGCTATCAGACTGCCTAACTCTCTAGGAGTAAGCTTGTTGAACAGGATTGAATTTGTTGGTCTGTTGCCCTCAAATATTTTGTGGGGATATAATTTTTGAATCTCATTATCACTTCTACCATCTCTTTTCAATTCTTCGATAACCTCTTCTTTTGTCTTTCCATTAAGAAGGGCCTCTGTCTGTGCAAAAAAGTTTGATAACAAAATGTTATGATGTTCACCAATCCGGTTATGGCTGATCGCAGGCGCAAGAAAGTCTGCCGGAATTATTTTTGTTCCCTGGTGGATTAATTGATAAAAGGCGTGCTGGCCGTTTGTTCCGGGTTCTCCCCATATGACAGGTCCTGTCTGGTAATTAACTCTGTTCCCGTTTCTATCTACCGATTTTCCATTACTCTCCATATTTCCCTGCTGAAAGTATGCTGGAAATCTATGCATATACTGATCGTATGGCAGGATTACTTCTGTCTGTGCGTCAAAGAAATTGTTGTACCATATCCCTATTAAGGCCAGGATCACAGGAATGTTTCTTTCAAATGGGGACTCTTTAAAATGGCTATCCATTTCAAAGGCGCCTTGCAGTAACTCAGCATAGTTCTCATATCCGATATAACATGCTATAGAGAGACCGATTGCAGACCAGAGTGAATATCTGCCGCCAACCCAGTCCCAGAAAACAAACATGTTATCTTTATCAATACCGAATTCTTCCACTTTCTCTATATTTGTTGATAACGCCACAAAATGTTTTGCAACGCATGTATGATCTTTTGTGCATTTCAGGAACCACTCTCTTGCTTCAAACGCATTTGTCATTGTCTCCTGGGTGGTAAAGGTCTTAGAAGCAATCAAAAATAGAGTTGTTTCAGGATTCAGTGCTTTTAGCGTTTCTGTAATATGAGTTCCATCAACATTTGAAACAAAATGAACTTCCAGGCCTTCCTTTGCATAAGGCCGCAGGCTTTCCGTCACCATTACAGGCCCCAGGTCAGACCCACCGATTCCGATATTTACAATATCTGTAATTTTTTTACCGGTAAAGCCCTTCCACTCTCCAGAAATAATTTTTTCTGAAAAATCTTTCATTTTACTTAAAACAGCTTTTACTTCAGGCATTACATCTTTGTCATTAACACAAACAGGGCTGTTTATTCTATTCCTTAAAGCTGTATGCAAAACAGCTCTATCCTCAGTCTCATTTATCCTCTCTCCACTGAACATCTTATTAAGAGCGTTTCTCAATCCAACGTCATCAGTTAATTTAAGTAATAGATTCAGCGTCTCTTCTGTTACTATGTTCTTTGAATAATCTACAAGAATTCCATTAAATTTAATGGAATATTTTTTAAATCTGTCAGGATCGTCAGCAAATAAATCTTTCATATGAACACTTTTCATCTCTTTGAAATGATCAGTTAAATTCTTCCAGCTTTGAGTCTCCGTAGGATTAATTTTTTTCAGCATGTAGATTTCCTTGATTATTGTATTTGATAACTCATTGTAAATTCAACTCACCATTGAAAACAACTTTTGAATCAATATTTTCCTTCAGCTCTTCAGAGTCCAGGGCATAAAGTGGGTTAACCTCAATAGTACCCGCTACATTTCCGGCTCCATTCGTTGGAATTTCAATACCTGCCTCTCCCAGCCATCTGCCAAACATATTTATCATGCTCTGCTTCGCAGTATCTGGAGAGTCTTTGCCTTCCGCATTCTTTACCGGGGAGAACTCGTCTTCACGCACTACTTCCATAATTATCGATTTTTCTGCATGCTTAAGAGCGTCAAATATGAACATCTCAAATTTGGCTGCATTATTTTCGGTTGGTTTCATTTTACGACCGTCTCTATCGATGCAGGGTACTTTTTTTACTGCCTTATGATAAGGTAACGCAAAATGACTTTCATTAATTTTTTCAACAAAGTCTACATCAAGTAGGTAGATAGCAGGGTTTCCCATACCGAACTTGAGAGTGCCATCCGGATTAAGCGCATGCTTTTCCTCATGGCTTAGTTCACTGTATTCTATTGTGTCCAAGTGTCCGTCTCTTATGCCGACAATGCCTACCTTCTCTTCAGGGTCTGTCTTTTGTACCACCTTTGGAGACATCATAGCTCCCGTACTAATATGATATCCTAAATAAACAGGGTCGGCAATCTTTATCAATATGTTATCTACCTGGTGATAAAATATGTGTTTGATACCCTGATCATTCATGCTGGAGAGAATATTACTCTTTTTCAGGGCAGACAGAGTTCCTCCGTGGCCGTTTGGGCTTTCTACGATACTGCTTTTTGAGTCCATTAACAGCTTGCCTTGAAGATCCATCACAGGGAGTTCTTCCTGGGTGAAAAAGAAAATATTATCAACGCTTAAACCGAAGAAATGATTTTCCTCAAAAAAGCTGCGTGTCATTTCGTCATTGTTTACACTTGTCATGATATACCACGGAAGAACAGTGTCGTACTTATTCACAACGGCCTGTATTTTTTCAGCGTGCAATTGGAAAATGCTTTTGCCCATAATTGGGCTGATAGGAAGTGTTCCTTTTGGTCTGTTGGCTCCTAATCTGGTTCCCAGCCCTCCGGCAACCGTGACGACAGCAACCTTGCCGGTCCTTAAAGCGTTTTCACCAAATTTTTTTGCTTCAGCTGCGCGTGTTTTTTGTGAATCGTTATTTGGAATCGGGATGATTTCCGGTGGCTCTAGGATTGTTGTTTTTGGGTTTGTAAGCGTACTTCCTTCGATGTGCTTTTCAATAAGATCTTGGAGTAGTGTAAAGTCAATGAGTCTTAACTGGTTTAAAAGATTTTTCTGATTATTTGCCGAAAGATCATTCCACCACCTGAAGACGTGCTCCTGATTATAGGAAAATACCTTCTCAACAAGGCGCTTGTCAGGTTCATTTTCTGTCCTGATATCTGTAAGTTTAAGATGGTTTCCCTCCATAAGCAAAAATTCTACAATACGCCCTTAAGTAGTTCAAGGCAAAAGATTTCGACTGCAATTAAGGAACTCAGTGATTAGTGAATTTAGGAATTGTGGAATTTGCTTGACCGAAGGTAGTAAATAACTAAAATTCCATATATCTTTGTAAATATGTAAGACCTTGTCATTTCATATACTTACTAACGTAATGTCAGAACTGCCGGGACCATTAAAGATTTTTGAATTTTCAAGAAGGGAATCACTTGCCACACTTTTTCTAATATCGATACTCTTAATTGGAACAGGGATTAAATACGCATCAGACCAGCACTGGTGGCTTCCAGAGACGGAGGTTGTAGACAGTGATCCTGACTCCATAAAGTTAAAGATTGACTTGAACAGGGCGGAATGGTTCGAGCTTATAATTCTGCCTGGAATTGGCGAGAAAAAGGCTAGGGCAATTGTTGAATATCGAAAGGGAACAGGCTCCTTTAACAGTATAGAACAGTTGTGTGGGGTTAATGGTATAGGGACAGAAACAGTAAAAAGAATTAAAGATCTTATTTTTATTAATGAGGAAAAGAGAGTTCTCACGCAGAGCCGCAAAGAGCGCAAAGGAACAAAGAAAGAGTAATGACTGAAAATGAGATTGGGAAAGTAGTAGTTGATACTGCAATTGCAATTCATAAAACGCTTGGTTCCGGTGTTTACGAGATTGTGTATGAAGTTGTATTAACACATGAGCTAAAGAAGCGTGATTTAAATGTTGAAAGGCAGGTTTCCGTACCAATAGAATATGACGGGATAAAATTCGACGAAGGATTCAGGGCAGACATTATTATTGATAACAGGTAATCTTGGAATTAAAATCGGTTGAATCTATTACAAAAGCACATAAGAAACAAGTATTAACCTATCTTCGACTAACAGGATGTAAGCTGGGCTACTTATTGAACTTTGGCGAAAACTTAATGAAGGATGGCATTACGCGAATCGTAAACGGTTTGGATGAATAGCCTCCTGACGGAAGGAAAAAGAAGTTTTCACATAAAGACCGCAAAGCGGTTTTTTGATCTTAAAAGTATTTTTCTTTCTTAGCGTTCTTCGCGACTTTGCGTGAGAATTAGTAATTTGAAAGGGGCTAAAAATTTATGGAAAAACAAAAATTACTTGAAAATGTGTGGATAAGGGCATTGTCAATATTATGTGTACTGGCTCTATTCCTCACATTATGTTATTTCCTGAAAGGTATCCTGATATCATTTTTCCTTGCCTTTACTGTTGCATATATCTTTGACCCTGTAGTTGATTTTATCTCAGAGAGAAAGATAATATTCGCAGAAACACGTGTACCGCGTGGTCTGTCGGTTGCCATATTGTTAACCCTTGTATTTCTGATTATGGGAGGATTACTAACATATACGGTTCCTAAAACGGTTACTGGTATTCAGCGTGTTGGAACTGCGTTAAAAGAGCAATATCCAAAATATCAAGAAAAAGTAGGAAAGATAATAGAGGAATATGGTGATACCGAAGTTGGAATATTTCTTAAATCAAAACTGCAAATCGAGGCAACTAATGAAAAGGAGATAAAGGACGGGAAGCCACTAGAACAAAAGGTAAAGAAGGTTGCAACTAAAGAAACGGTTAACACAAAATATAGTATTCCAGGTCCTGTGCTTAAGATGAAAAAGTATGTGCCGGAAGCAATGAACTTTGTGCTGGGAATTATAAAGAATGTATTTTACAGTACGTTTGGATTCTTCGGAATAGTTATGAACATTGTTGTCTTTGGGGTTGTTATGGTATATCTCCTGAAGGACTTTGATTTAGCTATGTCAAAGGGTGAGGAGTTGCTGCCGGCTTCAAAGAAAGAGAAGATATCCGGTATTATCAGCAAGATAGATGAAAACCTTAAAGCATTTTTCAGGGGGCAGATGGCCGTTTGTGCTATTCTCTCTATCATTTATGGTATAGGGCTAACTATCATAGGGATTCCGATGTCTTTTCTGCTGGCCTTTGTGGGCGGGTTTGGGAATATGATACCTTATGTTGGAATCGGGTTTGGACTGATACCCGCTATCATTCTGGCCTTTATTCAATTTCAGGATATCACTCATATACTGCTTGTCGGACTGGTTTTTGGGATTGGACAATTCCTGGAAGGTACGGTAATGACACCAAAAATTGTAGGTGATAAACTGGGATTGCATCCGGTTGCCATCATACTGTCAATCTTGATTTGTGGTCAGATATTAGGATTCCTGGGTCTTTTACTTGCCGTTCCTATTGCATCGATAGTGAAAGTGCTAATTGACGAGGGGATTGTTAAGTATAAAAATACAAAGCTTTATAAAGGTAGTTAGACACTTAATTTTATGAATAACACTAATTAACTCTGATTTAATCTGGAATTCTTCAATCCCTCAATCTCCAATTGCGTAGCGAAGCGGTGCAAATTATATAATATGTCTATCTTCAAATTGTCAGCAGAATACCAACCACAGGGTGATCAGCCCGAGGCGATAAAAAAATTAACAAAGGCCTTTGAGTCAGGTGAAAAGCTCCAGACTCTCATGGGGGTAACAGGTTCAGGAAAGACCTTTACCATGGCAAATGTTATAAAGAATCTGGACAGGCCGACACTCGTGATGTCCCACAACAAAACTCTCGCCGCACAGCTTTACAGCGAATTCAAAGAGTATTTTCCGGAAAATGCGGTGGGGTATTTTGTAAGTTATTATGATTATTACCAGCCGGAGGCCTATATTCCACAGAGGGATATCTATATTGAAAAAGAGGCGACAATAAACCAGGAGATAGACCGCCTTCGCCTGGCGGCAACAAGCGCCCTTATGTCACGTAAGGACGTGATATTAGTGTCAAGCGTTTCGTGTATTTACGGTCTGGGTTCTCCGGAGGAGTATCGGGAGATGTATGTGCAGTTAAAAAAGGGGCAGGAGATAGAGCGGGATACGCTGCTCCTGAAATTCGTTAACATACTTTACGAAAGAAGTGATATTAAATTTGAACGTGGTGTGTTTCGTGTTAATGGTGATGTGATAGATGTATATCCCGCATATGAAAAATTTGCCTACCGTATCGAACTATTTGGTGATGAGGTAGATGGCCTTTCAATTATTGATCCTGTTTCAGGAAATAAATTAGAGGAGATGGAAGAGATATCTATCTATCCGGCCAAGCATTTTGTGATGCCCGAAGGTAAGATTGAGGGTGTTATCGAATCTATTGAAGAGGAGCTTGATGCATGGTTGAAGGAGCTGCGTTCTCAAAACAAGGATTTTGAGGCACAGCGCCTGGAGGCAAGAACTCGTTACGATATGGAAATGTTGTCAGAGATAGGCTATTGCCATGGTATTGAAAACTATTCTCGCCATATCAGTGGCCGTGCCCCGGGAGATCGTCCGTTTTCACTACTCGATTATTTTCCTGATGATTTCCTCATGATTGTTGATGAGTCTCATGTGGCAATTCCTCAGATTCGAGGAATGTATGCGGGGGACAGATCACGGAAAGAGACTCTTGTGAAATATGGTTTCAGGCTTCCTTCCGCTCTGGATAACAGGCCTCTACGTTTCGACGAATGGGAATCATTAGTTAAACAGGTATTATTGGTATCAGCGACTCCTTCGGAGTACGAGTTAAATAAGTGCCATGGCAAGGTTGTTGAGCAGATAATCCGGCCGACAGGCCTTTTGGACCCGATAGTAAGGATATTGCCTGCAAAGACTCAGGTTAAAGATCTTCTACAGCAGATCAGGAAGAGAGTAGATAAAAAGGAGCGTGTACTTGTGACAACATTAACCAAGCGGCTTGCTGAAGATTTGAGTGAATACATAAAAGAGGAGGGCCTTAAAGGAATGTATCTGCATTCAGAATTTAATGCTATTGAGCGGGTAGAGATACTTCAAGATCTTAGGCTTGGAAAGTTTGACGTAGTTGTCGGTGTAAACCTATTGAGAGAAGGGCTTGATCTGCCGGAGGTATCATTGGTAGCAATATTGGATGCTGATAAGGAAGGGTTCCTTCGTTCCGAGACATCCCTTATACAGACAATAGGACGTACAGCAAGAAACGTAAACGCAGAGGTTATATTATACGCTGATGAAGTAACTCAGTCTATGCAGAGGGCTATGGATGAAACTGAGAGAAGGCGCAATATTCAGCATGAACATAATAAACAGAATAATATCACGCCACAGACTATTCGCAAGGGGATAAGAAAAAGTATTGAAGATGAAAGTGCTTCAAAAAAGATTGCACGGCAGATGGTTAAAGAAGATGAGACGGAATACGTAACACAGGAATATATAAGAGAGCTTGAAGAAGATATGCTTCAGGCCGCCAGAGATCTTAACTTTGAAAAGGCAGCGGAAATACGAGACAGGGTGCTGAAATTGCAGTCGGAGATGGGGATGGAAACCGTAGACACGAATTAACACAAATTGACAGTTAACTAAATATCATGGAAGATAGGTTAATTTATAGGGAAGAAGCGTTTAGAATAATTGGCTTGTGTATGGAAGTGCATGGAACACTTGGCAAAGGGCATAGTGAGGTGGTTTACAAGGATGCACTGGAGTATGAGTTCTCAATCAATCAAATACCCTTTTCACGGGAAAAAAGTTATAAAATAAGATATAAAGATATTATACTACCAAGGGGATATAATGCGGACTTTGTAGTATATGACAAGATAATATTGGAATCAAAAGCGATAGAATGCCTTACCAGTGGCCATGTAAAACAAACCCTAAACTACCTTGCTGCATCAAAGCTCAAGTTAGGATTACTGGTTAATTTTGGAGAAGAGAGTCTGTCCCACAAAAGAGTAGTTTTATAAAAATTAGTGTTAATTAGTGAAATTTGTGTCTAAACATGCAGACAGAATTTGATTTAAAAAAAATAGAAGAGATTGTTCAGCTGGCTATAAAGGAGGATATAGGTACGGGGGATATAACCTCCAAAATATTCATTCCTGAAGGTTCTGAATCAGAAGGTGTAATAATAGCGAAAGAGAGCGGTATTGTTGCGGGTCTGCCGGTTGCCGGATATGTCCTTTCACAGATAGATAAGGATTTGCTGTTTACGGTAAATATTGAAGATGGCTCAAGGGTTGAAAAAGGTTCAGTAATTGCGGTCGTTAAAGGCTTGACGATATCATTGTTGTCTGCAGAAAGATTGGTACTTAACTTTTTACAGAGGCTTTCTGGCATAGCAACGGCCACTAATAAGTTTGCGGAAAAAGTCGAGGGACATAAAACTCAGATTCTGGATACACGGAAGACAACTCCCGGATGGCGCTATCTGGAAAAATATGCTGTAAAAATTGGTGGGGGTGCTAATCATAGAATGGGGCTGTTTGACCAGATCCTGATAAAAGACAATCATCTCGAAATTATGGAGCAGGAAAAAGAGAACGGTGATATAGGCAGTCTTGTAAGAAAAGCCAGGAAGCAAATAACAAATGAAGTACTTATAGAAGTCGAGGTGGAAGATTTATGCCAGATCAAGGAGATGGTGGATGCTGGCGTTGATATAATTTTGTTTGACAATATGGCTCCCACAAAGATAAAAGAAGCTGTAGAAATGGTTAAGGAGTGTAAGAATAGTCGTGATGCAGGATCCGTCAGATCTATATTAACAGAAGCGTCAGGTAATATTTCCATTGAAAATGTTGAAGAATATGCGAAGGCCGGAGTAGACAGGATATCGGTTGGTATGATAACGCACTCGGCCAGGGCGTTGGATATATCTTTTGATATAAGTAATAAAGTAATGCTATAATCCACTGCTGGCACGTTTACCAAAAAAAGAGATTTTTTATATATATGAGTGATAATGAAATAAGAATCGTTTTTACGGACTTAGATGGTACGTTGCTGGATCACAGTACTTACTCTTATCGTGAGGCGGAAAAAGCGTTGAGATCGCTCAGAGAGAAAGGTATTCATCTTATTTTATGTTCCAGTAAATCCAGGGACGAAATCAAGATCTATCGAGACAAGCTGTCAAATAATGAACCCTTTATCTTAGAAAACGGAGGGGCTATTTATATTCCTGAAAAATATGACTTGAAGTGCGAGTTTGATAGAACTGATAACGGCTTTTTAGTGATAGAGATTGGTTCTGAGTATAAAATTCTCAAAAGTGTCTTTGAAAAAATAAAAATAAAAACCGGTATCAATGCAAAAAGTATTGTCGAATTTACGGTAGATGAAATTGTTGGGTTGACAGGTTTGAGTAGAGAAGAAGCTTTGCTTGCTCAGAAGAAGGAATACTCGTTACCTTTTATTATTAATGGTAGCGAAGAAGATGTTAAGAAAATTCAAGATGAAATCAGCTTGTCAGGTTTCAACTATACTGAAGGTGCAAGGTTTGCGTACCTTATGGGTGGGAACGACAAGGGAAAAGCCGTCAATATCCTGGTAGGTATTTTCAGAAAGAATTATCCGGATGCAAAAATATTAACTGTTGGCCTGGGAGATAGTTTAAATGACCTTCCGATGTTGGAAGCTGTAGATAAGAAATTCCTTGTAAAGAAGGAATTGGGAAACTATGAAGAGCGTATAAAGGTTGATGACCTTACTTATGCCGATGGTATTGGACCGGCCGGTTGGAATAAAGCGATTATAGGTTTGTTTGGAAAATAATAATTAGCGAGCTGTTGCTTTATGTACTCTGTACCTTTTCGGTACATTGTTGCTAATTAAATTGTCAGTACTCAAATTAAGTGGGAGGTTTGTATTATGGGAGACTTTCATCAGTCGGGAGAAGTTACAACACTACACAGATTTGGCAACAGGGATATTGCCAAATTGGAGGCTGAGATAAAAATGCTCTCACGTCTGAGGCCAATTGCTCTCGTATTACCGACAATTTTTACAGAACTGGAAGGTACTGCATTACCAGAAATTATTAATGTATTAAAGGACGTTAAGTACTTAAAACAGATTGTTGTTACCCTGGGAAGATTTAATAAGGAACAATTTGAATATGCCAGGAAATTCTTTTCTGTTTTGCCTCAGGATGTAACATTGATGTGGAATGATGGTCCCCGGGTGAAGAAACTCTATAAACTGCTTGATGAAAAAAACGTCTCTGCAGGTGCCGATGGTAAAGGTAGGTCTGCGTGGATGGCTTATGGTTATGTTCTGGCAAGTGAAAAATCAAAGGTAATTGTGTTGCACGACTGTGACGTTCTGACATATAGCAGAGAGTTCCTTGCGAGATTATGTTACCCGGTTGTAAATCACAATCTGGATTTTGAATTCTGCAAAGGGTATTATAGTCGCATTACTGATCGAATGCATGGTAGGGTAACCAGACTCTTTGTGACTCCCCTGTTGAGGGCTCTGCGCAGGTTGTTGGGGGATCTTGACTTCCTGAAATATATGGATAGCTTTAGATATATTCTGGCTGGAGAATTTTCCATGTTGGCTGATCTGGCAAGGGTAAACAGAATACCCGGTGATTGGGGATTGGAGGTAGGAGTCTTGGCAGAAATATATAGGAATTGTTCCAAAAAAAGGATATGTCAGGTAGACATATGTGAGACGTACGAACATAAACACCAACCGCTCTCTGAAGTAGATATTACAACAGGATTAATGAAGATGAGCATGGACATTACCAGGACCCTTTTCACCACACTGGCGAGTACGGGCATAGTATTTAATGACGGTTTCTTCAGAACATTGAGGACCACATATCTAAGGACAGCCCAGGCCTTTATTGAAAAATATGAAACTGACTCTGCAATAAACGGGTTGTATTTTGACCGGCATCTTGAGACAAAGGCCGTGGAAGCCTTTACCAACGGACTCAAGATGAGTGGCGATCAATTCCTTAAAGACCCGACCGATTCTCCACTCATACCGAACTGGAGCAGGGTGAATTCGGCAATACCTGATTTTTTTGAAAAGCTTGTTGCTGCGGTTGAGAGTGATAATAAATAGGCGCTTAAGGCTCCTGAATTACCAATATGTGCCTATTGCCTGCCCTGTCCGTCCAACAAGCGGGCGTTAGTCGGGCAGATATTTCCGGAATTGGAGTTTTGGATTTCATGCTTCTAATTTATTCTATAAGAAACTATTCGAAAAGGCTTAGAATATGGATGGATTGAAAATAAAAGATAATATTTATTGGGTTGGAGCATTAGACCCGGAAATGAGAATATTTGATTTAATCTTCAAGACTGATCACGGAACAACTTATAACTCTTATCTGATTAAGGATGAAAAAACTGCGTTAATAGATACGGTTAAAGAGCCTTTCACAACAGAGTTTATTTCAAGAATTAATTCACAGGTTGATCTTGCCGATATTGATTATATCATTGTAAGTCATACAGAGCCTGACCATACAGGTGCACTTCCAGAGTTACTGAAATACGCATGCAATGCAAAGCTTATCGCTTCAAAAGCCGGCGGTCATTTGCTGAAAAACATACTCAATGTACCCTTTGATGTGATAACTACTGATAAGTGCTCTGTTTTAGATCTGGGTACTTGCAAACTCAAATTTATTCCCGCAGCGTATTTACATTGGCCGGATACCGTTTTCACCTATTTAGATAAGGAGAAAATCCTTTTTACGTGCGATGCATTTGGTGCACATTATTGTGATGAAAGAATGTTTGATGATATGGTCGGTGATTTTGACCCTCAATTCCACTATTACTATGATAGCATAATGCGTCCCTTTAAACCGCATATCCTCAACACTATCGAAAAAATTGAAGAATTAGAGATAGATACTATTGCGCCCGCACATGGGCCGATTATACGTAGAAATCCACAGAAATATATTGAAAGCTACCTTAGCTGGAGTCATGCCCAAACAGATGTAATAAAAAATGTTTTAATTCTGTATGTCAGTATATATGGAAGCACGAAAAAGATGGCGGAAGCCATTGCCAAAGGGATTTCAGGAGAAGGTGTGAATGTCAAAATGTTAGATGTAAATGATACCGATCCTCAATTTGTCAGGGATGCCATTGAAAAAGCAGATGGTATAATTGTCGGATCCCCAACAATTGTTGGGGATGCTCCAAGGCCTGTCTGGGATGCACTTACCCTTCTCTCCTCCGTTAAACTCAAGATTAAACTGGGGTCTGCTTTTGGTTCTTACGGTTGGAGTGGCGAAGCTACGAAAATGGTTGAGGACAGACTGAGCGGGCTACACATAAAGCTTCATAAGCCGTCCCTGAGAATAAAATTAATTCCGGAAGATAAAACATTGAAAGAGTGCCTGGAATTTGGAAAAGAGTTTGTAAGTGCTCTGAAACAAAAATAAATATTACTTCAATTTAATGCCCCTCTGGAAGATTTTTGATGCATAAGCTTCGCTTGACCAATCCTACATTAACCCTGAAAATTTCTTGTTAAAATATTCATGAGGTGAAAATGCCTAGTCTCAGAAAACACGCTAATCAAATCTTTAGACACGTACTTGATATATTAGATCCTGGACAGTTAGTTAAGGAAAAAGTCAGTATTCGGGATTCTACACTTATAGTAGAAGAGAGAGAATATAACCTCAATAATTATGAGAATATATATGTAGTCGGTGGTGGGAAGGCATGTGCTCCAATGGCTAAAGCGATGGAAGGGCTTCTTGGAGATAAAATAGATAACGGTATTATTGTAGTGAAATACGATCATGGTTTGTCCCTTAAAAAGATTGAAACTGTCGAAGCGTCACATCCCATTCCGGATGAAAACGGTGAAAGAGGTGCTTCGGACATACTCAGGCTTTTATCCGGAACAGGCGAAAAAGATCTGATTATTTGTCTTATCTCCGGTGGCGGATCAGCCTTACTTGTTCAGCCACACAAAGGGATAACTCTACAGGATATACAGACGGCCTCCGCTGAACTGCTTGCTTGCGGTGCGACTATCGATGAAATCAATACGGTAAGAAAACATTTATCGTCGATAAAAGGAGGACAGCTTGCAAAGGCTGCATACCCTTCAACACTTATCACACTTATGCTCTCTGATGTAGTCGGAGACCCGATGGATATTATAGCATCCGGCCCTACGGTACCGGATGAAAGCACTTTTGAAGATGCCTATGCAATAATTCAGAAATACACGTTAGAAGAGAAAATACCGAATATCGTTTGCGGGTTTCTCAGGAGCGGAAAGATGGGGGAGATAGAAGAAACTCCCAAAAATGGTAATAAAATATTTGATAACACTCAAAACGTAATTGTCGGTTCCAATAAAATAGCATTGGATGCAGCTGAAAAGAGAGCTAAAGATCTGGGATATAATACGATAGTCCTCTCCTCTCTGGTGGAAGGTGAAAGCAGGGATGCCGCTAAGTTTTTTGCAGCGATTGCCAAAGAGGTTAGTCGTACCGGTACACCGGTTCCCAAACCGGCATGTATAATTGCAGGAGGCGAAACAACCGTTACGATAAGGGGTAAAGGAAAGGGTGGTAGAAATCAGGAATTTGCACTCTCTGCAGCCATGGAAATAGAAGGGTGTGAAGGCGTAGTGATTTTAAGTGCAGGTACTGATGGTACTGATGGGCCGACAGACGCTACCGGCGCAATCGTTGATTTTAATACCTGTAAAGCCGCCAGAGAAAAATTCCGTCTAAACCCGGATGAGTTTTTGAATAAAAACGACTCTTATAATTTCTTCAAAAAAACCGGAGAGCACATAATTACCGGTCCGACAATGACTAATGTGATGGATATAATGATATCTTTAATTGATTAGTATTTGCATTAAAAAACCTTCTAAATTATTAGAATTGTCGAGTAAGATAAATGTATTATTTGATAACGGATAAGAAGATGGGGCTGCTCCGCTTGATTAACCATCACTAAGCTGTATATTGGTTTTACAGCGGTTGTAAAGCGCTTACTTCACTAATAAGTTGTTTATAGGGAAAGTTTTTGCCGGGACATGCGGTACCTTTTTGAAGAACCTGGCTATGTTTGACGATGCGTGATTTAGGGATGTGATATTTTTCAGAGAAATAGGCGACCAGGCTTATGAGAGATTCTATCTGGTTGTTTGTAGGCTGTTCATCAGTTTCAAAATTTCCAACAAGGCAGATGCCGATAGAGATTCGATTAAGGTCCATATTGGCAGTATGCGCACCATGAATCTGTTTCTTCCATCTATCGCCCACTTCAATCTCACCATTGCCGGAACCGTTACCGTTGCCGATTACGAAATGATAGGCTAAACCGTGCTTCCATTTTTTTTTCTCTCTGTGATATTTGTCAAAGTTATCTGCACTTCCTTCGTTAGTCGCGCTGTGATGTAACACTACATATTCCCATTTATTCTCTTTTACGTCTACCCTGCACAATTCATCAATGTTAATGGCAATGGTAACTGGAGCTTCACTTTTAATACTACTGATAGATATGTTGCTGATAGATGGCAAATAAATGAAGATTCCTGTTGCTGCTGCAAACATAGCAATTGAGAATGTTATGACATGCCATTCAACTATCTTCATAGTGTCGTTTGGTTAAAACAAGGCATAGAGGAATAATATTATTTTTCTTTTGAGACGTGAGCGCGTTATAAGGCCTATGCTTGCGCACATAAAGAAGTCCCTTAGAGACAATATTTTATAGAAATATTGGTACAGTAAAGCAAGGATAATATGCTTCCATACCGATGCTTATCTTGACACTTTATTATAAATGTGATACTATCCTGCAATATTATTACGATTTAAAATATTTGTAAGGGCTTATATTGCAATGGCTTATGGAAAGTTTGCCGAAGTTGTCCTGGATATCCCTCTCAATAAAAAATTTCACTACAAAATCCCACCATCTTTAGTAAATCAGGTAGAAATCGGTAAAAGGGTTAAGGTGCCTTTCGGGAGAAGAACCGTTGTTGGGTATTGTGTCGGGTTAACCAATATATCAGACGTAAAGACGCTAAAGGACATAATACACGTAATCGACACAACGCCTATCTTGAATTCCAAAATGTTAGCAGTTGCGGAATGGATGGCTAATTTCTATTTTTGCGGTTTGGGTGAAGCTCTGGAATCCTTTCTACCATCTGTGGTAAGGAGGGGTATTAAATCCAGGACAATAAACGTTATAAAATTATGTAAAGATGGAATCTCTGTAGAGGAGATGATTTCCACAATCAAGAAGAGAGCGCCAAAACAGGCAAGGGTGCTGGAGGTTCTTGCTGAGGTGGGAGAGATAACATTTTCGGAATTGGCAAGTATCAGCAAGTGCAAAATGGATAGTGTTAACAGGCTTCGAGATAGAGGCTTTATAACCCTTGATAAAATAGAAGTAAGCGATCCCCTCTTTGCAGGAAAACACTTCAAGAAAACATCTCATTTCTCTTCAACCGAAGAGCAGGAAGTAGCAATCAGACTTATTAAGAAAAAAATAAGAGAAAAGAAGCATAGTGTAGTTTTACTGAAGGGCGTTACAGGAAGTGGCAAGACAGAGGTCTATCTTCAGGCGATCACAGAAGTGGTTGCTTTGGGGATGAAGGCGATTGTTCTGGTCCCTGAAATATCCCTGACTCCACAAACTATTGAAAGGTTCAAATCACGTTTTGATAGAGTATCCGTCTTGCACAGCCGTTTGACTGAGCGACAGAGAAGTGATCAATGGTGGGAAATTAAGAATGGCAATGCGGATGTTGTTGTTGGAGCCCGTTCGGCAATATTTGCTCCTTTAGAAGATGTGGGACTTATCGTAATTGACGAAGAACATGAGAATACGTTCAAACAGGACACTTCTCCGCGTTATAACGCTCGCGATGTGAGTGTCGTCAGGGCGGCATATGAAAATGCGGTGGTTGTACTCGGTTCCGCTACACCTTCTCTTGAGAGTTTCCATAACACAGATATTGGTAAGTATGAATGTGTCACTCTGAAGAATCGGGTTGGGCATAAACCTCTTCCCAGAGTGGAAGTAATTGATATGCGACGTGAGATATTCGGTGGTAAAGGGCAGAAGCCGATATCAGATTATCTTGAACTTAGCATGAAGAAATGCCTTTCTAAAAAAGAGCAGGTGCTGTTGCTTTTAAACAGACGTGGATTTTCACCTTTTATAAGTTGTAGAAGATGTGGATTTGTACTAAAATGCAAAAGATGCGACATCTCTCTTACTTACCATAAAAAGAAAGATGCGGTAATATGTCATTATTGCTTTGCGGAAGAAGCTGTTCCCAGAGATTGTCCTGATTGCTGTGCTCCAGGTATCCGTTTTACGGGTTTTGGTACGGAGAGAATGGAGGAGTTGATCAGGGCTAGATTTCCCAGGCACAATCTCCTGAGGATGGATGGTGACACAATGAGGGGGCGGGATTCTCACGAAAAGGCCCTAAGTGCTTTTCGACGAGGTGATATAGATATCCTTTTAGGCACTCAAATGATAGCAAAAGGGCTCGACTTTCCAAATGTTACTTTAGTTGGAGTCCTTTCTGCAGATACGATTGTCAATCTGCCTGATTTTCGGGCAAGCGAAAAAACGTTCCAATTGCTTTGCCAGGTAGCAGGTAGAACGGGAAGAGGTGCAAAAGGAGGAAAGGTTATCGTTCAGACCTATAATCCGGAGCATTATAGTATTACGCATGCTGCTTTACATGACTATGACGGTTTTGCCAAAAAAGAACTTGAATATAGAAAGCAACTTTATTATCCTCCATATGGAAGATTGGCCAGAGTTGTCTTACGTGGGAAAACGGATCAGGATGTAAAAGAGAAGGCCTCGGATATTGCAGAAAAGTTAATGAATGCAATAAAATTGTCCAATGGTTCGCTTCTGGCCGGTTTGCGTAAAGACAAAGTTGGTATCTTAGGTCCCGCGCCAGCACCGATTGTTAAGGTTAAAGACAACTATAGGTGGCACTTAATCGTGAAGGCGGATAGCTTTAAAAACCTGCACACGATCTTAAAGAGTATTGAAAACGAAAATAGAAATTCAAAAAAGGTCCAGATGATGATAGATGTGGATCCTTACATGTTATTATAGGTGATAAAAAATGCCAGAAAATGGATTTAGTGCGGAAGAGTTCTTCGGAGACGGCGGGGGGACGACATATAGTGATTTTATCCTGTTGCCGGGTCATATCGGTTTCTCTTTAGAAGATGTTGATCTGGAAACAAATCTTACAAGGAATCTGAAGATAAAAAGACCACTTGTCAGTTCTCCGATGGATACGGTAACGGAGTCAAAAATGGCCATCTATCTGGCCCTTCTGGGTGGGATTGGCATAATACATTACAACAACACAATTGAAGAACAAACCAGAGAAGTAAGACAGGTAAAAAGATTTGAAAATGGCTTCATTACCGACCCGGTAACTCTCAGTCCTGAAAATACAATTTCAGATGTTGATGATATTAAAGAGACATACGGGTTTTCCGGTATACCAATAACCGAAGACGGGACATTAAAAACTAAATTAATAGGTATCGTTACGCGGAGAGATATAGATTTTGAATTAGATAGAACAAAGAAATTGCGAGAAGTTATGGTTGACCAGCTTATTACGGCAACTGCGGGTATTTCTCTTATGGAAGGGAATAAAATACTCAAAGAGTCCAGGAAAGGCAAGCTGCCTTTAGTGGACAAAAACGGCCGTCTGGTGTCCTTAATGAGCAGGTCGGATCTGTTAAAAAATAAGGATTTTCCTTTAGCTTCAAAGAATAAAGAAAAACAGCTATTGGTTGGAGCTGCAATTTCAACACGAGATGAAGACAAGGAGAGACTCAAAGAATTAGTAGATGCCGGGGTGGATGTGGTAGTGATTGATGCCTCTCAGGGTGACTCAATTTACCAGTATAATATGATAGAGTATATAAAGAAAAGTTATCCGGAAATAGATGTTATCGGTGGAAATGTTGTAACGGCAAAACAATGTAAATCGCTTATTGATAAAGGTGTAGATGGCCTTCGCATAGGTATGGGAGCAGGTTCTATCTGTATCACACAGGATACAATGGCTGTTGGAAGGGCTCAAGGATCTGCGGTTTACCACTGTGCAAAGTTTGCGAGAGAGTATGCAGAAATACCGGTAATCGCGGACGGAGGGGTCGCCAACATAGGGTACATAGTCAAGGCACTCTCATTAGGCGCAAGTAACGTAATGCTTGGCTCATTGCTTGCTGGTACGAATGAAGCCCCGGGTGACTACTATTACGAAAGCGGAGTCAGGCTAAAAAAATATAGAGGCATGGCATCTTTAGAGGCAATGGATAAAGGTGGTGACAAGAGATACTATTCAAGTGACGATAAGATTAAGATTGCTCAGGGTGTATCGGGTACGGTAGTTGATAAAGGCTCAGTTGCTCATTTTGGTGAGTATATTATTAAGAGCTTATTGCATGCAATGCAAACTATTGGTTACAGGACAATAAAAGATCTGCATAACGGGATTTATGATGGCACCCTTGCTTTTGAAGCCAGGTCACCTTCTGCTCAGGGGGAAGGGTCAGTCCATGATTTACATTCCTATACTGCGCCTGAAGCGGCATTGTTCTATCCTCATGATAGAAAAAGGGGATAGTTTTTGCAGGGCCAGGGCGAATTAGTTTCTCTTGATTCTCCATCCATATGGATAAGAGATTTAGATACCTGATAAACAGACGAAAAATTTATAAAATATTTTTAACTTGCAGTTTATAGGGTAAACATTGTCATGATAAAAACGATACGATCCTTCCATCTTCTGATCCTCGTCGCTGCAGTTTTTGCTTTTTCCGGTTGTGTAACCAGGTCTATAACTGTTAAAACAAATCCCAGTAATGCGTTGGTATATGTTGATGATGAACTTATTGGAGAAAGCCCTGTTTCAATGCCATTTACATTTTATGGCACCAGAAAAATAATGATAGAGAGAAAGGATGAGGATGGCGCACTTACCCATGAACGAACAATAGTATTTGAAAAGATAAAGGCACCTGTTTACGAAATATTCCCTATCGACTTTTTCTCCGAATTAGTATGGCCATTCAAAATTAAAGATGATCAGGTTTTAAGCTATAATTTAGTTGAACTAGATCCATTGTCAATTAAGGAGCGACAGGCAAAGATGTTAAAAAATGCAGAAGAGTTGAGGCAGAAAGTCAATGTGCCGGAGTTTTAGACGTCGTACCAGGTAATTTTAACTAGTGATGAATCTATCATCTGGCTGTATTTGCTTATCAATCTTGGTTTCAACAAGATTATCATCTCTCCAAACAAACAATAATATCTTTCCCGCTTGTGAATAAGCAGTTCCATTTTGTATGAAAATGACATTAATTTCCACAACTATTCTCTCTCTCTTGTTCTTCTGTTTTGGCCAGATTATTAATGCCAGTGAAGAAGATAAGAGTAGATGGAACAAACGCTATGATACCGGGGAATATCTATACGGTAAGGACCCGTTAAAGTTTCTGAAGGAGAAGCTGGGTATTCTGGTTAGAGGTAAGGCCCTGGTTCTGGCTATGGGAGAAGGGAGAAATGCGGTATTTCTCGCGGGGAATGGTTTTGACGTAGACGGTTGTGATATTTCTGAGAAAGCTATAGAGAAAGCCAAGCTTTTTGCCCGGGAAAGCGGTGTGGTACTGAATGCATTTGCAGCTGATCTGGAAGAGTACAAGATATCCGCTGATCAGTATGATCTCATTACCTGTTTTTACTACACGCAGAAATCTCTCATACCTCAAATCAAGGAAGGACTGAAGAAGGGAGGTATGGTTATGTTCGAGACATATTCCATAGATCAGCTGAAATATGGGAAAGATGCACCAGGTCCCAAAAACCCGGCCTATCTGTTAAAGCACAACGAGCTCCTGGATTCCTTCGGAGATTTCCGTATACTTTATTACAGAGAAGGTGAGATAGCGGATCAGAAATCAGTGGTGAGTTTGATTGCACAGAAGAAGTGAGGAGAAATATGAGTAAATCAGTGTATCCCCGTGACTATTCCGTGGTGTAATATTAAAATTATGAACATCTTAGACAATGTAACTGAATCTCAAAAAGAGGCGATTACGCATGTTGAAGGGCCTCTGCTCGTGATCGCAGGCGCTGGCAGCGGCAAGACGAGGGTGATTACTCGCAGGGTCGGGTACCTTGTTGAGCAGGGGACTGATCCGTCAAATATTCTTTCCATAACTTTCACTAATAAAGCCGCTAATGAGATGAAAGAGCGGCTGGGTGAATTTCTCGATCTCAGGGGTATGTGGATCTCTACTTTTCACGCCATGTGTTCAAGAATTTTGCGTAGTGAAATTGAGCATCTGGAATTTACCAGAAACTTTAGCATATATGATTCCGGGGATCAAGCCAAGTGCATAAAGGATATTATGAAAGAACTGAAACTGGACACTGATCACTGGAGACCAAGTGCAGTTGCAGCATCTATAAGTAATGCTAAGAATGAGTTGTTGTCAGCAGAGGAATTTGCTGAGTATAAGTCAGGCTATTATAATGATGTTGTGTCAAAGGTATACACAAAGTATCAGAAATATCTTGAGGCTAATAATGCGCTGGATTTTGACGACCTGCTTTTCAAGGTTGTACATCTGTTTAAGAAGTTTCCTGACGTATTGGAGAAATATCAGGAGAAGTTCAGATATATACTTATTGATGAGTATCAGGATACAAATCATGCTCAGTACGCAATTACACAACTGCTGGCGCAGAGATATGAAAATATCTGTGCAACCGGAGATCCTGATCAATCTATTTATGGTTGGCGCGGCGCCAATATACGGAATATACTCAATTTTGAAAAGGATTATCCTGATACAAAAACAGTCCGGCTGGAACAGAACTATCGTTCAACGAAGAACATTCTTCATGTCGCCTCTGAAATAATCAATAACAACCTGTCAAGGAAGCCGAAATCCCTCTGGACGGAGAATAGCGAAGGGAGCAAGGCCAGGATTATTCACTGCGAGGACGAGAACGTTGAATCAAAGGAGATAGCATCAAACATTTCTGAATTTGTCAGGAGTGGGAATAGGCATTCCGATATAGCTGTTTTCTACCGTACAAACGCGCAGTCACGTGTATTAGAAACTCGCATGCTGCGTGAAGGAATACCTTACTCAATTGTGGGTAGTGTTGCATTCTTCAAAAGAAAAGAGATTAAAGATATCCTCTCTTACCTCAAACTCTGTGCTAATCCAGATGACGACCTCTCTCTTGAAAGAGTTGTGAATGTACCTGCAAGAGGCATCGGAGCAACAACTATAAGACGATTAAGAGAGTGGGCGATGTTGGATAATACAAATATGTCTGGGGCGATATCCAGAGTTAATGAGATTCAGGAAATTAAGGGAAAAAGCTCCAAGGCCGTGAAGGGCTTTGGTGATATCATTTCTGAATTGCATAAGATTCCAACCTATCCTGTAATGGAATTTGTAAAAGAGGTTATCGATAAGGTTGGGTATGCAGATTATTTGGTACTTTCTTACGAAGGTGATAGCGAGGAGAGGCTGGAAAATATTGAGGAGCTGGTAACAGCAGCCAGTGAGTATGATGCTTCAAATCCGGATGGTTCACTCCAGGGATTTTTAGAAGAGGTGTCACTGATTGCAGATATTGACAAGTGGGATGATGCCGCAGATACAGTTACCCTGATGACACTGCATGCCGCAAAGGGTCTGGAATTTCCAGTTGTTTTCATCACCGGTCTTGAGGAAGGGTTATTACCACACTCGCAATCAAAGGATTCAGATGATGATGTTGAAGAGGAGCGTCGTTTGTGCTATGTGGGTATTACAAGAGCCCAAAGGGACCTGTTCCTGCTCCATACCAGATATCGGGCAAAATACGGACAGCGTTCTGCATGCGTCCCTTCAAGGTTTTTGAGCGAGATACCTGTAGATTTTGTTGAAGAGATTGATAAAACAATCTATAATTCTTACGCTGATAAACTGCGTACCGAACCGGTAACGGGCTACAGAGATTCAGCAGATGAGGATGATTATGAATGCGATGCAGGGGAAGATCATGATGAGCTACCAGTATTCCAGATTGATGAGCCTCAAAAGAGTATCGAGCTGGTTTCAGGTGACATTGTAAAACACGAAATTTTTGGCCGGGGTAGAGTTGTAAAAATAGCTCCATCTTCAGATACGGTACATGTTGATTTTAATAGAGTAGGTATAAAGAAGTTGGCCCTGGAATATGCAAATTTAGAAAAGGTAGAGGGTTCCTGCCGGTAATAAATACAAATATAAAGGAGTATAAAAGTGGAAAAAATATATCTTGATCACGCGTCTTGTACGCCAACTCATCCATTAGTTGTAGATGCAATGGTAGATTCTATAAAAAACAGTTATGGTAATCCCTCAAATCTACACCATTTCGGGCAGGTTGCAGGTAAAGCTGTTACGACTGCCAGGGGAGAGGTGGCATCACTCATAGGAGCAAAAGCTGAAGAGATAATATTTACATCAAGCGGTAGTGAAGCAAATAATTTTGCTATCAGGGGGCTTGCAACGGCAAATAAAAAGAAGGGCAAACACATTATTACATCGGAGATAGAGCATTTTTCAATACTTAATCCACTCAAAAAACTGAGGAAAATGGGGTTTGAGGTTACGCATGTACCGGTTGATAAATATGGCATGATTAATCCAGAGGATGTTGCAAAGGCGATTACGCCGGAGACTGCTCTTGTTTCGATAATGCATGCAAATAGTGAGATAGGTACTATTGAGCCGATCGAAGAGATTGGGAAAATAGTTAAGGAGAAAGGTATAACATTTCATGTTGATGCAGTGGCGTCTGCAGGTTATATACCTGTAGATGTTGATGCAATGATGGCTGATGCCGTAAGTCTGGCGGGCAGTCAGTTCTATGGACCACCGGGTGCAGGTGCACTCTACCTGAGAGAGAAAACAAGGATAGTGCCTTTTATAGAGGGCGGTGTGCAGGAAGGCGGGCGTCGTGCCGGTACAGAGAATATACCAGGAATAGTGGGTATGGGTAAAGCCGCAGAGTTAGCAAAAAAAGAGATGGATGTGCGCACAGAGGCTATAAAGCCTCTGCGTGATAAGCTGCTAAACGGTTTGATGAATTCAGTAGATAATATCTATCTGAATGGCCATCCTGAAAAACGATTACCAAACAATATAAACATCAGCATTGAGTATGTTGAGGGAGAGTCAATACTTCTGTTTCTGGATATGAAGGGAATAGCGGTTTCATCCGGTTCGGCATGTACCTCCAGATCATTAAAATCATCACATGTCTTGAGTGCAATAGGAGTGGAAGACGCAGTAGCACAGGGTTCGATACTCTTCAGCCTGGGAATAGATAATTCTGAAGCACAAATCGAATATGTACTGGAGACGGTTCCTCCTATCATTAAAAGGTTAAGAGCAATGTCTCCGTTGTATGAGGATAGTCAGGCATGACACTTGTACTTTTCAAATCTTAAATTACAAAATACAAACTTTAGCTATAGACTTTATATTTAAAAATTACTGTTTTGAGGAGTTTATTATGAGAATAAGAATTATGCTGTTTTCTGTTTTAATGCTGTTTGTTATTTCAGGTATTACTGTTGCGCAGGGTGATGCTAAGACTGAAAGTGCTGCAGCCGGTTGGTCGGAGTCCCAAAAGTTCAGCTATATCCTTGGTACACAAATTGGTGCTTTCAGTAAGAAGAGCGACTTGGAAGTGAATATAGAAATGTTTGCTAACGGGTTGAATGATATGACAGAGAGCGGAGAACTTGCCATGTCAGAGGCAGAGATTAATGCTTTTATGGTATCTCTTCAAAAGAAGGAGCAGGCAAAAACACAAATTGCAATGAAAGCTGCTAGTGCTGGCAATATCAAAAAAGGTCAGACTTTTCTTGATGCCAATAAAGAGAAGGATGGTATTAAGGTAACCGCTTCCGGTTTACAGTACAAAGTTATAATCGAGGGAAATGGTGCAAAGCCTGCGGCAACCGATAAAGTTAAAGTGCATTATAGTGGTACTTTGATTGACGGTAAAGAGTTTGACAGCTCATACAAACGTAATCAGCCGGCAGAGTTTAGATTAAATCAAGTGATCAAAGGGTGGACTGAAGGGTTGCAGCTTATGAGTATTGGTAGTAAATATGAATTTTATATCCCTTCAGGATTGGCTTATGGTCCGAACGGCCCACCAAGCATAGGCCCTGATCAGACATTAATCTTTACAGTGGAGTTACTTGATATTGTATCTCTATAAAGTTCCTTGTGGCGGGCAGGGACACAAAGAAAAGCTGCTCTTTGTGTTCTCGTCTGAGGAATTAAGGTATTGAGAGAATAGTCAATAATCATTAAAGCTTTGCGGCATTAGCGCCTCTGCTAGATAATTTCTTTTCATACTCTTTCATTATTTTTGCTTTTTTGTTTTGCCAGATTTCAGATGATTGCCCTGGCTATACAATCCCCATAAATAATATTTTTGTGATGCGAAGCCTAGTGCAGATTTCCTGATCTCCAGTTCCGAATACTTTACATTGTACTTCCACGTATGGTAGTTGAAGCTGAGACTTCTCGCAAAATAGAGAGGTTTCAGACTATTAATTATCTTCTTTCTGTCTCCATTGCTTTTTGAGATATCATATCTGTATACGAGGCTGTAGAAAACCTGAGTCCATAGCAGGATCGTCAGGTCAAATACTTCGACCTGAAACATCTCATGTATTCTTGAAAACGCATACGGTTCTAAAAGTTCTTTAATGTCAGTCTGATATTTACTGTATTCCATCCGGGCTTTTTCTTTGAGATCAAGGATGTTGATGTCCAGCTCTTGTGGTTCTGCCAACTCCTTTAAGCCAAATGTGTCGGGTACAACGAAGTCACCACTGTTTCTGGTCATCCAGGCACCTTTATTCTGTACAAGTACTGTCAGTAATGTGTCAATAACCTGTTCAAACATGATACCCAGTTTAGGTGCGCTTGCTTTGTGAATCTTTGTTCCCAGGCCACTCTGGCAGATTTTAAAGCCTCCTAGGACAGCGTTAAGGGACATGAAGATATCTATCCCATACTGCTTAGTGCTTTCGGTCCACGATTGTTTCAACAGATGTTTTATCAGTTTTGGAGAGAATGCAAACTCTCCTCCTATCGGTTGCCGGATGTCCATGGAAAGCATACCAAACATGACGGGATAGCATATGTGGTTTGTAATTGTACCGTCAAACTGGTGCCTTGAATAGAGTGGTGTTACGTAGTCATAGCCGTCAGCAACAGGCCTTCCAAGGTATTCAATCCACTCTTTTGTTATTGATTTGAGATCTGCGTCTACAATAATTACGACTTCAGCACGTACTTGTATTGCGAAATTGAACAGATTTAGAATATTATTACCCTTACCTCGAATACCATGAGCGGTGCTGATATATTTCTTTTCTATACGGGTGGTTGTGTCCAGAAAAGCTTCTTTAGTGTTATCCGGACTATTGTTGTCTACATTGACAATGATACTTTTCTTGTCCGGGAAATACTCACCAAGTCCTTGATCTACGATTTTGGTTACGTAAGAGATAGAATCAGATTCATTATATGAAGGTATTCCAACGACAACACTGTATTTACTACCCTGTTTTTTCTTCATGATTTTCTATGATGTATTTTTTTAACTTTAGTTCACTTAAGATACTCCAAACTTTTCTTACTTGCCCCTTAATATTTCGAGACTATTATCTCCGTAGTTGAACAACAGGTCAATGGCAGACATGTAAGGTTCAAAGTCTCCAAACAGCTGATGATACACCGGGTGTTTAAAGTCCTGAAAGATTACCTCTATGCCTTCTTCTTCGAATAGTTCTAAATTCATGTATTTATTACCATCCTTCCCTGCCAGGTATTTATTGCCATCTAGTATTTTACAAATATCGACTAAGCGTTCTGTCGGTTCTTCTCTCAATTTTAAATCAGATGCTATAACAAGCTTAGTTTTGAGATCTAAAGTACTGATTAAAAACTTGATAATTTCAATGTTAATGTCGACAAGACGGTTCCAGTTGTGGCTGAAAATATCATCAAAAAAACTTCTGTAATTGTCAAAAAAGGTAGAGTTTGAGTAGTTGGTAATAAGTGCCTGTAGGTGTTTCCTGCTCCAGTTCTCTTTGTTGTTAATCCTCACTTCGTTAATTTTTTCTGGAAACCGGTATAATACAGGGACTGTCATCCACTGGCATCCCTGGGCCGTTTTTATCCTGTTGCGGTTCTGCCATTCGTTTTTCTTATATTGGACATTGTCTAATATAACGAATACATCTGCTTTGTCAATTTTATCAAGATAGCCCAGCCAGGGAAGGTATTGTGGTTGATGAATTGCTATAAGCATTTTCTTTTCCAGGTTCCAGCCTCTCTTTCGAGAGGACTCCTGAATTGGAGTCTTTATTTTTCTTTAAACGTAACAAAAACAGGATTGCTTACAATACCTCTGAACAGATAGCTCGTATCTACAGCCAGCCGGTAATATACTTTTTCATCTGGATTATAATAATCATCGTCGTAAGCAATATCTATCGAATCATCTGCCTCAAATGTTTTAATAACCGATCCGTTTCTTATCAAATCTATTTTGAACCCTCTTTTATTATATGCAGAGGACTTGCTTGTTTTATCAACAGTTACAACTATTCTTATGCGAGGTTTTCCTGTAAGTTCTATATCATCACCCATAAATGCCAGCTTGCCGTTGCTTGTATCTTCAACAACAAAACTGTTCAAAGTAAGCTTATTAGCATCTCCCATGGTAGCATACATCTTACCGGTAGCCAGTGCATACATTATGTTCTCATAGCTTTTTTCCTTTAACAAAAATACGGTCTGTGTTTCAGCGATATCATATCCATGTCCCTTATAGTCTACCTCTCCAATCGCCCACACCGGCCTTTGTCTCATTCCTGCACAATACTGGAGTAATAGCTTATCCCAGATTCCACCCGGCGGGCCAACGCCCCTCATACCCTCACTGAAAACTGCTATACCTGTATAATCGAAAGTATTAAGAAGGTCTTCCTCGTATGATGACGATATGATATTAATATCCTCTTGCTCCATAGTTTTTTCTACTTCCGGATGTGCCCAGAATGTCAGGGCGCCATGGTTGTCTGCGTGATCAATAAGATACTGGTATGGCCACACACCCTGATCGCCGTGATACTGATCGAACAAAGGCGACTTAAATGGAAAGTTATTCACCATGAATATAGTCCCTACAAAGAAACATACAATGCCTAAGACTTTGCCGGGCTCTTTTCTGCCAGAATCTTTATTCTTCGTTGAGAGAGTACTTTTGCCGAGTGAAATAAGGACCCATCCAAATATGAAAAAACAGACAGGCCATAATTTGAAAATAGACTCTATGTTGAATACCAACGGAAATCCATTTCCAACTGACGGTAGAATTTCGTAATCAGATGGGGTCTCCAGTCCAAGCACCAGGATATGCTCATTACCTCTTACTAATGCCAGGTTCTTCTTAAAATAACTTCCTTTCCAATAGTAGAAAGGGATAGACTCTGCACCATGGAGAAGAACCATATCGGGGTATTTTTTATTTAACTCCTCTATTGTATTGATATAATTCTCGGCACCATATTTTTGAATGGAATTTTGATCGACAACCTTCTGTATAATCGTTCTTAAGGGCGGTACTCCGTAAGTCCATTTCATTGTGTCGTGTTCGGTAAAAATTACAACCTTTATACCGCTTTTTCGCGCAAGCTCTACAATCTCCTCCGGCGTGTTCTCTCCATTACCAATGGTGGTGTGTATATGGATAACACTTGGAATGAGTTTGTACTGTTCGGCATAAGAGGTATTTACAAATAGACTTGAGTTGCCCAGGAACAAACAGGTAAATATGGCCGTGGGATCCTCTAGAGTCGACCTGCA
>JGI24915J38486_100039_pt1 | contig 34761 bp, 39 predicted proteins | sample LinPfosmplate3_FD_38486 | JGI IMG/M metagenome (IMG submission 38486)
GATTGATAAATCCCGTGAGTTGGAAGCGGCAGGGGAGGGAAAAATTCTCGACCAATTTGCCAATCAGGATAACCCGCTGGCTCACTATCAGGGGACTGGGCCAGAGATTTGGCGAGACACTGGAGGAGAGATTACCCACTTTGTCAGTGCAATGGGTACCACGGGTACCATTATGGGAAACTCCCACTATCTCAAAGAGAAGCGTGCTGAGATCCAGATTATCGGGGTGCAGCCGCAAGGGGGCTCCAGTATCCCCGGTATTCGTCGCTGGCCACAGGAGTACCTTCCCAAAATCTATGACCCAGCACGGGTGGATCGACTGATGGATGTCTCACAGATTGATGCAGAAGAGACAACCCGCCGTTTGGCTACAGAGGAGGGGATCTTCTGTGGTATCTCTTCCGGTGGTGCGGTGGCTGTAGCATTGCAACTGGCTGAACAGCTGGAGCATGCAACCATTGTCTCTATCATCTGTGACCGTGGGGATCGCTACCTCTCCACCGGCGTTTTCCCTTCAGAATAGTGGCGGAGCAATCAAGTAATACCGTTTGGCACCATGCCACAGTAACCCGTCAGCGTCGAGAGAGCCAGAATGGGCATAAGGCCGTGGTGGTCTGGTTTACAGGGCTATCAGGGGCCGGTAAGTCTACACTGGCACATGCCGTAGAAGAGCAGCTTCACCAGCAGGGGTGCCGAACCGTGGTACTGGATGGCGACAATGTACGTCACGGCCTCTGTGGTGATCTGGGGTTCAGTGAGACAGATCGCTCTGAAAACCTGCGCCGTATTGGAGAAACCAGCAAACTGTTGGTTGAGGCTGGGGTGATTACATTGACGGCCTTCATCTCACCGACTCAAGCGGATCGTCAACGAGTCAGAAGCCTGATGCCGCATGGGAATTTTTTGGAGATCTATTGTGACTGCTCTGTAGCCGTGTGTGAGTCCCGTGATGTGAAGGGGCTGTATGCCAAAGCCAGAGCCGGGGAGATTACCAACTTTACTGGTATTTCGGCCCCCTATGAGCCACCTAAAGGGGCTAATCTCACGTTGCATACGGGAGAAGAGTCATTGCAGCAGTCGGTTTCACGTGTGATTGAGCTGTTGCAACAGAGGGGGATTATCCCTGCAAAAAATAGTGTGACTCACTCTGGTTGATGTATAATCTTGACTGTATTAGTAGGAAATAAGGAGTGCAAGATGACGAGTGCCACAATAGAGACCAATGAAAGCGGGGATTTGGAGATCAGTTACGAGCAGCGTGTGGCGCTTACCGAGCGTGTGATGGAACTGTTCAGCGATTGGAGCATTGGAAAAAAAGAGCAGATGAAGCTGCTGGGGTTGCAAGGCAAAGAGCGCATGCTGACTCAACTGAAATACGGTACCCCAGTACCCGACGAGCAATCTGTACTGCAGCGAGTTCGTCACCTGATTGGGATTGGTGATGCACTGTGTCACAACTTTCCACGTACCCAAGCTGGTGGGGCAGTCTGGTTGCGCCATACCAACAAGTATCTGAGTAAACGTCCTCCACTGACCATTATGTTGGAGGATGGTATTCCCGGTCTGAAACAGGTCTGGGTTAACCTCGATTGCACCCAAGGTTGGGACTGATGCGGTATACTCTCGCGGTTTTTTACTAAAGGACACCTCTACAAATATACTGTTTAGAGGTGCCCTAAACCGCGAGATCTCTTATGGGCCGTAGACGCCGTAAACCCCTTCCTCAAGAACCGATTGATGCCACCATTGAATCCTTAGCCCATGATGGCAAAGGGATTGCCCACAATGAAGAGGGCAAAGTCGTCTTTATCTCCGGGGCGCTACCCGGCGAACAGATTCGCTACAAAATGACAGGCCGCCGCCGCAGCTTTGACTCCGGCGAGGTGGTTGAGGTAGTGACTGCCTCAGAAGATCGAGTGGAGCCACCCTGCCCACACTTCCACGGCTGCGGGGGCTGTTCTCTACAGCAGATGGCACCACAAGCCCAGATTGCATTCAAACAACAGAGCCTGCTCGACAACTTCGAGCGTTTAGGAAAGGTGACCCCAGAGACTGTGTTGCCCCCATTGAGTGATATCGATCATGGCTACCGCCGCAAGGCCCGTCTTGGGGTGCGTTATGTACCCAAGAAAGGGGGGGCTCTGGTCGGTTTTCGAGAAAAGTCGAGCGGCTATCTCACTGTAATGGACTCCTGCCGAGTGTTGGTGCCTGCCGTTGGGGAGCGTATTGCCGCCCTTCGTGCGCTCATTAGCGATTTAGAGCAGTGTAATAAGATTGCACAGATTGAAGTAGCCTGTGATGACACCCAGTGCGTATTGGTGTTCCGTAACCTGGAGCCACTGCCAGAAGGGGATCTGGAGAAGCTGGATCTGTTTGGTAAAGAGCATCAGCTGAATATCTACCTACAACCCAAAGGACCAGATACGGTTGCACCACTAAACGCCTCTCACGAAACTACGCTCAGTTATCGACTGGAATCATTTGATCTGCGTTACCAATTTCTCCCTACGGACTTCACTCAAGTAAATGCAGGTATCAACCAGAAAATGGTGCCGATGGCAGTAGAACTGCTTGAATTAAGTGCGGAGGATAAGGTGTTAGACCTCTTCTGTGGCTTGGGTAACTTTACGCTGCCGGTTGCACGTCAAGCAGGCCAAGTAGTTGGCGTGGAAGGAGATGAGGCGCTGGTGCAGAGGGCTAGAGATAATGCGGCTCTGAATGAGATCAGTAATGCTGAATTTTATGCAGTGGACCTGCAGGATGAGGAGATGGGCGGTGTCTGGTTGAATAGTCGCTATAATAAAGTATTGTTGGATCCACCACGTAGTGGAGCACTGGAGATCGTGCAGAAGATGAAAAAAATCAATCCAGAGCGGATCGTCTATGTCTCCTGTAACCCCGCAACACTGGCTCGTGATGCCGATGAGTTGGTGAATAATCAAGGTTACCGACTGATTTCAGCTGGGGCGATGGATATGTTCCCTCATACAGCGCACGTGGAGTCTATAGCGCTGTTTGTTAAGTAGTAAGTAGCAGAAATATTTAGGAAAGTTATGAAGAACTCACTGCAGGAACAACTACTGAAAGCCAATCTAGCCAATAAAAAACAGGCACAAAAGGCGAAAAAACAGCAGCATCAGGCACGAAAAGGCAATAAAAGTGCTCAGCCTGACCATGCTGCTGCAGAAGTTGTGAAACAAGAGCGGGCAGAGAAGCTGGCTCGTGACCGTGCACTCAACCAGAAGAAGCAGGAAGAGGCCAAACAAAAGGCGATCACAGCCCAGATTCGTCAGTTGATCGAATCCAATCGGCTGTCACGTGACCAAGGGGAGCAACCCTATAACTTTGTGGATGAGTCAAAGGTACGTAAAATTTATCTGACAGAACAGATGCACAAGCAGTTGAGTGGAGGCTACCTGTCGATTGTAAAATGGGGTGAGAGTTATGAGGTGGTGCCTCGCAAGGTAGCAGATAAAATCTCAGAACGTGATGAGTTGATAGTTATCCCTCTGAACGTTTCTGACGACACTTCAGTAGAAGATGATGCGTATGCCGATTATGAAATTCCGGATGATTTGATGTGGTAGTGCTCTGATTGAGTAGATCATGATAATGGCTGGTTATCTGTGTTGCGCATAATGTATATTATTGGTGAAACCTTTTTGGTAAAAACCCGTCTCAACCTGAGCAGGTGTAAACGCTAATCCTACCGCGAGAATCACGGTTGCGGAGATTGTTGATAGCTGTTGCGCTACCCTCGCCCATGCGTTCCTTGTGTGTGTGTCAGTCGCACGTTCTGCATGCATATCAGCGAGAATGATCCCCTCTGGCATCTCCAGAATTTTAGCGAATTCGATAGCGTTTTCGTCGCCTAGTTGAGACTTTCCTCTGCTCCATTTGCTGGCTGTTTGGCGGGGTATATCTAAGTGCTTTGCAAGGGCGTAATCAGACTCAATTCTGAGCTGCTTTTTGACAGCCTCAACGTATTCAATTGTGTTCATTTTTCGATCTCCCAATCGGTTTGGTAAACCAACTGTAGTCAGTGAATCGGCAGTTGTCTAGTAATCTAGCGGTTGACGTACGACAACCATTAGTTGCCTAATCTCTCCCGTCACCTAATCAGGTGGTTCGGTCTCCCGTCGAGGGGGCTGGGGCTGGCCAGCCCCTCCCCCGAATTTAAAGACAGGGACCGACAACGATAAACGGGAGAGTTACAACATGAAAAAGATCAGAATGATATTGCCAAATGGAAAGCAGGGGATTCTTTACCCAGTGGATACCATTCGTGCATTGTGCCGTGCGAGAAAATGGGAAGTTGTAGCGGATCACACAGGCTACGGCTTGGTGGCAGATCCTTTCTACCAAGAGCGCACTCTATTATCCGATGCTGCATTAATCGGACAAGCGAGGGCGGCGGTATGATCGAGCAATTCGAGCAATGCCCCAACTGCGGCAATATTGAGCATCCATGGACTACCACCTGTCCATGGTGTGGTACCCCCAAATGTGAAGGGTGTGACATGGGCGATGATGTCGAGTGTCAGGACTGTGGGGAGGTCGAATAATGGGCATCCCAACCGATTTAACAAACCATATACATCACTCTTCCTCCTTGAGTGGTCTGCTTGCCGCTGCTCGTGATCTTGGTATCACGGTAGCGGCTTTTTTAATGCTCTATTCGTTTGCTGTGGTGATGTTCTCTTTTGAGGCGGTGGCATGAGTGTTGCTCAATATTTAGCAGAATACATGGGCGAACAGTATTTGAATGCTGGGGAGCGTCCTCAGTGTGGAAATTGTAATGGTTCAGCGTTGGGGAGTGCTGGTCAGTATAATGGCAGTAAGAGATTTTACTGTAAACGGCGTAATGGTCTTTCGGTTGCTAGGGGTGGGATTTGCATTGACTGGACAGAGAGGGTCTCGTGCAAATGATCCCCCCAACCGTATCCTCCAACCAAGACTTTGTACCCATGCACGCGGTGTGGGACTTCTTAACAGAAAGCCAAAAGACTCTGATGTTTTATGCGTTGGGTTATGACCGTGATGCAGCCGTTCGGATGGGCTGGAGAAGCTGGGAGAGCCTCAAGCCTGAACACCGCCAACGTATCCGCGCCCATTTCCTTGGTCAACCCAACGCCTTTGACCTGACGGCAAAGAAAGAGCCAGCCAGACCACAACCCGGCTCTATCCAATCACTCTACGCGGCCTTCCATTAATGAGCTTCCCCATGACAGGCCAAGAGTGCCTGTTTCAACCCAAACCACTGGATAGGACCCCCACTTATTTAGTCCGGGATCTTGCGTTAGGTGTGCCCGGCATGCCATGTTGTGAGGCGGTGAAAATCCGCTACGGCCCCGACAGGGGGAACCGTAACTCGAAGCCAACTGCGTCGTCGCGAGACGGGGTGGGAAGGAAGGTGTAGAGGAACTCCTGAACCGAGGAACACGAATCGGATACGAGGCTGCCGCCTCGGGTAAGCTGGCCTAAGACAGTGAAGCCCGAAACCTGTACAGAAGGGGCGGAGGTACATCCGGCGGGATTAGGAGGAAGACAACATGGCTTACCCGGGGAGATCTGTCCCTGTCCCGCGAAGCGGGTACTGGTCTGGCAATAGATCAGGAAGCAGAGGCAGAAGTCAGCAGAGGTCATAATAGGTGATTGCACCATCACTGAAGGGCCGAACTGCAAAGCGAGAATAGAGACCGGAGTCTCAAACGGAGTGGTGATGCAGAAGCAACAACAGTTGGAGACAGCGCAACAAACGGGCCGGAAGTCCGAGCGTAGTGCAGTATCGCATCAAGCTTCGATGGCGGCAAAAGAATCCTCTATTCACGAAGGAGTCAGCCTCGAACAGATGCTGAGTTCTGAAAGCATGAAAAGAGCCTGGAAACAGGTAAAACGCAACAAGGGAGCGGCTGGCATCGATGGGATGACCATAGAGCAAGCCAAACCCTATCTCCAACAACATTGGGAAGAGATCAGAGAAAGCCTGCTTGAAGGCGACTATCATCCCCAGCCGGTCAGAAGGGTAGATATCCCCAAACCGGGAGGCGGTGAGCGAATGCTTGGAGTGCCGACCGTACTGGATCGACTGCTCCAACAAGCGATGGCCCAACTACTCACCCCCGTGTTTGATCCCACCTTCAGCGAATCGAGTTATGGGTTTCGGCCCAAACGCTCAGCCCATCAGGCAGTGCGAGCTGCGAGAGAATACATCTCCCAAGGCCGTAACTGGGTGGTTGACCTAGATCTGAGTAAATTCTTTGATCGAGTCAACCACGACATCCTGATGTCAAAGATCGTGCGAAGAGTCCATGACAAACGGCTACTGAAACTAATCAGCAGCTGGCTAACAGCAGGTATCATGAGCAACGGAATAAAGCAGGCCCGCACAGAGGGAACCCCTCAAGGTGGACCGCTATCCCCGCTGCTCGCCAATATCCTGCTGGATGGAATGGACAAGAGGCTCGAAGAAGCAGGTCATAACTTCTGCCGCTATGCTGATGACTGTAACGTCTATGTGCAGTCAGAGCGAGCAGGTCAGAGAGTGATGACGTGGATGCGTGAATATCTGGAAGATAGCCTGAAACTCAAGGTCAATGAGACCAAGAGTGCAGTAGACCGACCAGAGAAGCGCAGCTTCTTGGGCTTTACCTTTGAGCGAGGTAAACGGAAGGTGAAAACCAGGATAGCGAAGAAGAGCTGGGAGCGATTTCAAGGGAGGGTGCGCACCACGACCAAGCGTGGTCAAGGGTGCTCTCTTGAGAGCGTCATCCAGCGACTGAATCGCTACCTGCAAGGCTGGAAAGGATACTACCGACTGGCAGAGACTCGCAGCACAATGCAGCAGATTGATGCATGGATCAGAAGGCGGCTACGCTGCTTCATACTGAAGCAGTGGAAACGCCCGAAGACCCGAGCCAATGAGCTGCGCAAGCTGGGAGGCAAAGAGTCATGGAGCATCATCTCCAGCAAGGGGTTATGGAGGCTGAGTAAGAGTAGGGCGACTCACTCTGGACTGAACAACAAGTTCTTCAAAGAGAGAGGGCTTTATACGCTCAGTGAGGCGTGGACATGAGTCGTAGAGCTTTGCGGAACCGCCGTATACGGGGCCGTATGTACGGTGGTGTAGGAGGGGGCGTCAGTGATGGCGCTTCCTACCTGATGAGGGAAACTCTCTCCCCGCTCCAGTGCTCACTTGGATCGGTTGGCAGAGCTGGAGAAGAACAGTATTGAGTTTACCGATAAGGTAAAAGATGATGTACACGCGCTTGCAGCCGATACTACTGAAGTAGAGCTAGAGGGCTATGCAGCCCGCCGTCATGCTGAACAGTCGCTCGCCCACAAGTGGTTGAGCTTCGAGAGTGAGGAGTTGAAAGAGGCCGCACGTAAGATGCTGCACTGTAGATCCTCCTCCACAATCTGCATGACTGAGGCGGGTGAGGTTCGTTATATCTGGGATGAGGGGTGTGGGCTGGGGAAGATCTGCCCTGATGAGGGACGGAAAGAGACCCAGCGAGTGGTCAAGAAGTACGTCCCTGAACTACGCAAGTTTGCACAGCGCCGCCCCACGCACCGCCTCTTCTATGCGGTGTTTACTCAACCAAATTTTTCGCTCGGTTCCCTGAAAGTGGGAATGGACAAGATCATGTTGGACCTCAACGAGAGAGTCCTTAAAGCGGTGGAGGTGATCCCAGAAGAGGAGCGCACCAGCCGCAAAGCTACCCGTATCCGCTTTCCCCAGATTAAAGGGGCGTTGACCACACTGGAGGCTCCTCTGTCTGAGGGGCTGAAATGGAATGTGCATGTGAATGCAATCCTGATGGTCGATGGCAGATTTGACTACAAGGAGATCTGTGAAGCATGGGGCCACAACGTAGAGATCAGAGAGCTGAAAGAGACTGATGAGCAGTCACTCGGCCAGACAATTCAAGAGGTACTCAAGTACTCCGTCCAGCTGGTGACCACCAAGAGTGCCAGCAAGCGAGAGAGACACGCCACCAATGCCCCAGCCTTCTCTGAGTGGACTGAGCAACAGACGCTGGAGTGGTGGAAGGCGATGAAGGGGTTCAGGCGCACCCGCTCCTATGGGGAGATCTACGCGCTGGAGAAGGTGAAGTGGAATAACGCTACCCAGTTCCAGCGGGAGAAGTGGTTAAAAACGGCTGGTATGCCTCAAGAGTGGGCCACCATGGAGTGGTTGGACATCCCTAAGGATAACCGCAAGGCTCTTAAAGAGATCGTTCTGGGGGCTGATAAAGGCGATCCAGTGACCCTTATCGCTATTGGGAGAGCAATTTTGAATGACGCTCTTACTTATAGCGTTGACTTGATAAAGGGGAATAACTTTTTCAGTTCAACCAGTCGTAAACAGACAACTTACCAACCTGGCTATGGTCACGAACGTTTTGACACCGGACCACCGGGCTATCACTGATTTTTAATACTGCACAGGAGCAGAATATGAGCAGAGCAGCAGCAATTGAGGGGATGAGGGGCCAGCTACAGAAAGTAGCGGATATGCCTCGTTGTCAGAAACAGGATGAACTGTTTCAAAGCGCAGTACTTGGGATGCTGAATATCATTGATTCAATGGATGAGCAGCTATCGAGACCAGCTGGTGTTCCTTATCAGGTAGAGGATGATTTGGATAGCCTCGACGGTACCGGACTGGATGAGGTGGAGACACCTGCTATTGATCCGGTGGAGCCTGAAGACAAAACAGATTGGAGCCAACTGAAATGACACAACCAGAATTGATACTGGCACTGCGCAAGCGCGGTGCACTGCTGGAGGAGTGGAACGCGCTTTATCGTGAGTTGATGGATAGTGAAGCGGCAGGTCTGCTTACTGGCATGGCTGAAGGGGGACAATTCAACCCAATGGACTTGATGGGGATGATGGGTAATCTCAAGCCGATGGTAGGAGCCATGAAGCGCATCAAGGAACTCTCTGAACTGCTGATCACTCTGGATACCCAGATTCTCGAAGGGATGACGGGCTTTATCGGTATGGCACCCGCACTGGAGGGGTAGAGCATGGCAGAGATCGGACGGATTGATTGCGGTTACTGCGGAAAAGATAGCGCTCTACTGCAGTCTGCAACGCGTGAGCAGCTGAGTGTGGCCTGTCCCGATTGTGGCACCCATATTCTACAGAGAAAGGCGGGTCAAGACCTGTTGAGAGAGCGCATGAGTGCCGTGATTGAGCGCTCAGAAAGCGCTCCCACGAGCGCTCCAGAAGCGCAAAAAAAGCGCTCCCGTTCAGCGTTCAGCCGCACCGCCGATAGTCTGTTTCGGAGGGGCAAATGAGCGAAGAGCAAGAGCTGTTGCAAGAGGGGATGCGTGAGGCGTTACAGGCGGCAGTTGCCGCCGATGTGGATGTATCCACGGCTCCCAAAGAGTTTGGCTTCGAAGGGGTGGAGGGTGTTGAGGTTCAACCGGATGAGGTCCTCTTCAGCCTTAAATCGATTCACAAGATTCTTTAACGATACTTCGATGCCTTTAGGGTCAAGTGGCACACGAAAATTACACATTAGCTCCCTGAGCTCTTGATTGGCCTGGGTGATGTTAGATTGCAACCCAGTCACTTTATCACTGGCATCTGATCGATCGCCTTTTTTAAGCATATCGCCTAACACCGTTACTTGTAACTTTAAACTGTAAATAGTTTGTGCCAAAGAATCGTGTATTTCTTGCGAGAGAAATAAGCGCTCTTGTGAAAGCTCCATGCGCTTAGTTTGCTCATCCAATCTGGCTTTATCTAGCGCAATAGCAATGTTGTCCGCGATGGATTCTAACAAGGCACGTTCATCAAAAGCGAGTGATGGCTCGGTATCAAAAAATAAATTAAATATGCCTAATGTTTTTCCGTGATAACGCAGTGGAATAACAATGGTACCCACGCTCGCTTGAGCTTGTGATTTTTCGCCTACACACTTAGCGCAAGTATGCACACTAAACTGCACACAAACATCGCTCGCCATGGCGACCTCGCCACAAAAACAATCGGCACTCAACACGTCGGCCACTTGACCTTTTGGATCAATAACACCGCGCTCTGCCACTAAATGCAGTTCACCTTCATCACCAAGCTTTCTCGCTGCTCCTGAAGACGCGCCCGTCATGTTAATAAAGATGTCTAAAAAATATTCAAACAACTCATCGGTTGAATGAATTTTATTAAGTTTTGAAGAAACACTGTAAAGGGTTTCTAAAGAAGCTGATTTTTGACTCAACCGTTGAATCTGCTTATTAAGGATATCTTCCATGTCATCGTACAAATGCTGGTTCTCTTCGATCAAGTGATTAATCGCACTTGCTACAGGCTGGAAACTGGTTTTTTGCTGGTCACTTAAGCGTGCACTTTGATCAACGTTGTAATTATTTACCCAATTTTGCAAATCGCTAAAAGGCAATAAAAAATCTTTACGGATAGCAAAATAAAGCCCTAAATAAACCAGTAAGATAATGGTTACTAATAATATGTCAACGGTATTACGAGCCTCATAAACCAACATTAACTCAACCACCAATAACGGTGAAAGCACAATGGTGGTTAACAAGTAAATGTAAAATTTTGTCTTAATGTTCATAAAGATCTAGCTATTTACCGATGCAAAAAGAGGAGAATATTTCACCCAACAAGTCATCCGATGAAAACTCCCCAGTAATACTACCTAAAGACTGGCCAGCTTGGCGTAAATCCTCAGCAACTAGCTCACTAGCACCATTGTCCAGCTGCTCCAAAGCACTGTGTGTTGATTTTAGTGCCGATTCCAGTGCAACGATGTGGCGTTTTCTAGCCAGTAAAACACCTTCTCCCGTATCGCTCAAACCAGCAATGTCGGATAACTCTTGCCTTAGCAAATCCAAACCATCAGCGCGTTTAGCACAAAGTAAAATTTGCGTTCGTCCATTAACTTTAGACATCCCCGTTGACTCACTGGTTAAATCAACTTTATTTTTAATCAACAGCAAAGGTTTGTCTTTTACAACGGCTGGCAAGATTGATAAATCAGGCTCTTTATCTTGTGCATCGAAAACCATTAGAACCACGTCGGCGCGTTCAATTTCACCATGTGCTCTTTTAATGCCTTCTTGTTCTATCTTGTCCTCACTTACGTGTAAACCTGCTGTATCAATAATGTTAAGTGGCATGCCATTAACGTGAATGGTTTCTTTTAGCACGTCTCGTGTGGTACCAGCAATGTCGGTAACAATTGCGCTGGAGCGCTGAGTAAGTGCATTAAGAAGGGATGATTTGCCAGCATTAGGTTTGCCCGCAATAACCACGGTCAGTCCCTCTCTCAAAATCGCTCCCTGCTCGGCAGAGGTTAAAATACTTTCAATGGACTCTTTAATATGAGCAACTTTTAGTCCTACTCCTTCAGAATTCAAAAAATCAATCTCTTCATCAGAAAAATCAATGGTCGCTTCTACAAACACACGTAGCTCAATCAATGCTTTGGTCAATGCATTAACCTGGTCAGAAAATTCACCCGATAAAGATCGAAGTGCTGAACGAGCCGACTGCTCAGAACTAGCATCAATCAAATCAGCCACTGCCTCAGCCTGTAATAAATCCATCTTGCCATTAAGAAAAGCTCGTTTTGAAAACTCACCTGGTTCAGCGGCAATCGAGCCTAAGGCCATGGCTGATTCAAGCAAGGAACGCATTACTAAAATACCGCCATGCCCCTGAAATTCAAGCACATCTTCACCCGTGAATGAATTTGGCGCTGGGAAAAATAATGCCACACCTTTGTCGATTTCAACACCGTCTTGATTAAAAAATGAGCCATAATGCGCGTAACGAGGCTTCGGTACATGGCCAAGCATTTTTTTTGCAATTTCAATACAACGTGCGCCCGACACACGCACTATGCCAATGCCTCCTTGACCTGTACTACTTGCAAGCGCGCAAATGGTTGTTTCGTTATGACTCATCACAAGGACTCCGTTTAAAGTAATCCACCAAAAATTGGTTGAAACTCACGTTGTCTGAACGCTCAATCTCGGCTTGTTTTTCGCACGAAAACTGAGCTTGTTTATCTAAATAATTAAAGTGCTGTTGGTCAACTTCATGAGATAAAAAATCTCTTCTATATTTTTTAGAAAATGAATTAATGTAATCAAAAAAACCTTGTGATCTATCTTTCATCTGGCTAAGAGTAACGGCTGATGGCGTTAAATCCGGATTATTAATACGACGAGCAATATCATTAACGGCATTGCTATGATCTTTGCTTAATAACTGCGCACAAGATTCAATTTTTTTACACAGGTCTTCACCGCATTTTTTAAGTAGTGTGCTTTGGCCTTGATGCATTAATTTTAAGCCTGGCTTGCGCCCTTCATGAGCTACCAGACGATCGTTATTATCAATTTCAAACTGCTCACGACTTGAAATAGCAGGCGAGAACTCTAATAAACAAAACAACATAAAGGCCTCTAAGAAATAAATTTGGTCCTTATCAATGCCTAAAGGAGACAATGGATTAATATCAATTGATCGAAGTTCAATATAATCAATGCCACTATCATTCAATGCATCTAACGGTTTTTTCCCCTCCTCTACTGACGGTTTCGGGCGAACAGAGGCATAATATTCGTTCTCAATTTGCAGAATATTGGTGTTTAATTGTTGATACTCCCCCCGATGCTTTAAACCAATGGCTTCATATTTACTGCATGAGGTTTGCATACCGGCTTTAAGACTATGAATGTAATGACTCAGAGAGTTATAATTGGCTTTAACGCCCGCCTCATCTTCAGCTAAATTTTGATACCCAATATCGCCCATACGCAAAGAGGTGGCGTAAGGCTTATACAAAGTAGAATCGTTAAATTCAACCAAGGAATGCTCGTGGTACCCTTGTAAAAATGACTTACAAACTGCAGATGAGGCACCAAACAAATAAGAAATAAGCCATCCATAACGCACCACATTTCGAGTAAGTCGCATGTAACCATCATCACTAAACGCTCTTAATGTTTCATTAGGCGCTAACAATAAACGGCACTGCTCCCAAAACTCTGTCGAAAATGAGTAATTAAAATGAATACCAGCAATGGTTTGCATCACACTACCGTAACGATTTGCCAAACCATGACGATACACAGTTTTCATCATTCCTCTATTGGACGAACCGTACTGTGCAATAGGAATATAGGTTTCACCTCGAATCACACAAGGCATACTTGCTGGCCAAAAACTTTGATCTTTCGGCAAGTGTTGGTATAGATAATGTTGAGTCTTTGATAAAAAAGACAACATTTCATCTGCGCTGTGCATGGGTGGAGCTACCAACTCAATCAATGATTCAGAAAAATCCGTGGTAATGTTTGGATGCGTGAGCGCACACCCAAATGCACTAGGGTGTGGCGCCTGGGAAATGCCGCCTTTTCTAGACACTCTGAGCCCTTCTTTTTCAATGCCCATCAAATTACCTTTGAGCAGTGCGCTGTATGGTTTGAGTATCTGGATTTTATCCGTTAAGTTCAAATGTGTACCTAATGCTAAAATACTGCTATTTTACCATCCACGATATCAATGAAAACAATCAAGGCCGTTGTTGGCGTTTTACATAACTCCAAAGGGCAATTACTCATTGCTAAACGTCAAGACCATCAGTTCATGCCTGGATTTTGGGAGCTTCCTGGCGGAAAAATTGAGAACGGAGAGTCATTAGAACAAGCCATGATTCGAGAACTGAATGAAGAGCTTAACGTTCAAGTCATAGAACTCAGTATGAATCAAAGCATGAGCCATCAATACAAAGATAGAATGGTTGAATTAAACATTTATAATATCGATGAGTATAAAAATTCACCCATTGGCGCCGAAGGGCAAGAGATTAACTGGGTAAATATTGATGAATTAACAAATTATGAATTATTACCAACCATGAAAGCATTTTACAACTCAGTCGTATTGCCAAATAAATACTGGATTACCCCATCAAGCAACCATCAAAGCGATGAATGGATAAACAGGTTTGAACAAAAGCTAACTTCGGATATCACCTTAATACAACTTCGTAGTAAAACTCCGCTTGACGTTTCATTTGTCAAAAGTCTTCACCACCAATGCCAACAAAATAACGTCAAACTACTATTAAACACTCCCAATAAAACTTTTGATGAAAGTTATTGTGACGGCTGGCACATTACCACCAATGAAATGTTCAAACTGGATTCAAGACCTTGCGCTGACGACAAACTACTTGGTGCTTCAACTCATAATCTAGACGAGGCGCTCAAGGCACAAAAAATCGGTGTAGATTTTGTCGTCATTTCGCCAGTGCAAGCCACACAAACCCACCCAGATACCGTTCCAATTGGCTGGGAGAAAGCCAAACAAGTCGTCGATCAGCTCAACATTCCTGTGTATTTTCTGGGCGGCATGGGTTTAGATGATTTAGATGAAACTCTAAAAATTGGCGCTCAAGGCATTGCTGGAGTGAGTGCTTTTTGATTACTTAATTAACACAGTAAAACAGCGATTTCCTTCCAATCGATAAACATCAAAATCTCTATCAATAGTAGCAATCGTATCAATGCGTAATTTGTTTGCCAAAAACACCAAACAAGCATCAGCAAAATTCATTGGCAGATCTGCATATTTGAGCGTTAAAGCCTGAATTGTCGCAAAGTCATTCGCAACAATTGGCTCAATTCTAAGGCCACCAGCATGTGCCCAACCTAAAAAATCCACCTGTACATTAGTATTAAAATCTAGCAAATGTAGGGTTTCAGTAATAGAGGCAATCGTTGTTACAAGCTCATATTGATTATTTTTTATAAATTCAACACTGGCTTTATGGTACTTATCATTGCCATTAAATAATGCAATCAACGGGCCAGAATCGATCAAAATTCTTTTCACGTTTTTGCCGATATCTTAGATTTTATGAGTATTTTTCTATTTTGAGATAGATCTGAATTTTCACTTTCATACTTACCAAACAGCTCTTTTCCCAATTGCCACGGGCTTAGCTTAGGTGTATTTTTTACAAACTCGACCAAACTCCTTCTCACCAACTCAGATTTGCTGACATGCATATTTTTAGCAACAATACCAACCTTAGCCTCTAATTCACTATCTAAACGCACCGTAAGCATAATATTTCCTTAAAAATCAAATGTAATACATATTGTAATGCATTAATTTTTAATGTCAAATTTTTCTACATCTCAGATGCTCGGCTTAGCTGGCATCAGTTAAGTGTTGCGTCACCTTAATTCATTGCATATGATGCCAATTCATTTCTGATAATTCTTTCGCTATTTACTTGCTCAAGGTGGTAATCCATAATCATCTCAACCACGTTTTTTAATTCAACAATAGCCTCTTGCTTTGAATAAGCAAAAGCAAATAAATTAGGATGCCCCTCTACTTTAGCTAGATATCCGTCGCCGTCTTTTTCAATTGTTGTTTGCATGATGTTTTCTCAAAATATTTGTTTGCCCAATGGGCATATTATACCTTAATGCCAATCAAGGCAAATTTACTGGCAATCAAGAGTATTGATTAAATAATGTCCAAAAAAAATATTACTAAGCTCTGGCTAAAGTCAATACATCACAAGACTCAACACCTGCTTTAAGTACGGTTTTTGCTAGCTCATTTAAACTGGAACCTGTGGTCATAATGTCATCCACCAACAATACATTACTATAGTTCATGGGCTGTGCGCTAAATGCACCTTTGATTTCAACTTTTCGCTCTTCCAAATTAAGTGATGAAAGTGGCTTTGTTGCTTTAATACGCTTAACACTACTAATATCAATGAGTACATTGGTGTTTTTGGCAATGATTCTTAACAGTTCGTGGGTTTGGTTGTAGCCACGCTCTTTAAGCCTTTTACTGCTTAAAGGCAGGGGGATAATTGCATTATAATCACCTTTTTCTCCAATAATTGAAGTGTATAAATCAAACAATTGATGCGCAAAATAGTCGCCAATGCACAATTGATGGTCAAACTTAAATTTCTTAATTAACTGCGCACAAGAATCAGAATAGTCGTACAAAGTATAAGCCCTAGAAAAGTTGGGTGCATGAGACAAACACGAACCGCAAAAACTCAAACCTGATGAAAGTTTAGTGGCGCATGATAAACAACGATTACTGGTATCTATAAGGCCAGATTCACACTTTTTACACACACAAAATTCAGCACTCTCAAGGCACAATACGCATGATTGCTTGGGCAGTAATTTGACTACCCTCTGGTAAATACCCATGTCAACTCATCAGACATATCTTGTCTAAATTTATAATCTTCAACGTTAAAATTCTTTAAATCATCCGACTTAGTAATTCTATTTTTAATCATGTAATTGACCATTAAACCACGGGCACGTTTGGCATAAATACCGATGATTTTATACGTGTCGCCTTTAAACTCTTTAAAGGCAATATTGATAATTTTAGCGTTCAATGATTTTTTATCAATGCCTTTAAAATATTCATTCGAAGCCAAGTTGATAATAACGCTTGACTCGTCTTCATTAAGTATTTGGGAGATTTGATCGCCCCAAAATTCGTACAGATTTTTGCCTTTATCGTTTTCAAGTCGAGTGCCCATTTCCAGACGATAAGGATGGATTAAATCCAGCGGTCTAATCACGCCATACAAACCCGAAAGCATGCGTACACAGCTCTGTGCAAAATCTAGGTCTTGGCTTGATAAGTTCGGTGCATCAATACCGTTATAAACATCGCCTTTAAATGCCAACAAAGCTTGTTTTGCATTAGTGAGTGTGAATGGCGTTGAAAATGTTTTAAATCGGTCAAAATTAAGTTTCGACAACTTATCACTAATTGACATCAGTGAGGCAATCTCACCCTGGGTTTTCGTTTTTAATAGATCGATTAATATTTGAGACTGTTCAATTTGACGCGTCTTAGTAAAGACATCAACATTACTTGATGAAAAATCTTGAGTTTTTGAAGGAGAAATAACGGCTAGCATAAGTGAACATCGTAAAACTATTAAAAAGCATTCTACCTTAATGTTATTAACAAAAACACCACTAAAGGCGTGTATTTGAGCATTAAAAGATACATCTTTTACATTATAATTAAGAGATTTTTTGTGACTTTTTTACACGCGCTACCCTAATGAAAGAACAACGACTACACTTACCTAAACCGCACGGGCTTTATCACCCAAACAATGAACACGAGAATTGTGGTGTTGGTTTTATTGCTCACATCAAAAGAAAGTCATCACATCAAATTACCACTGATGCATTAGAAATGTTGTCACGCATGGATCACCGCGGTGGTTGTGGTTGTGAGTCAAACACGGGCGATGGCGCAGGCATATTAACAAACATCCCGCACGATTTTTTTGCAAAAGAAATTAAAACTCTGTTTGATGTTGAGGTTAAACAAGGTCAGTACGGTGTGGGCAACATCTTCCTACCGCAAGACGATGCACAGAGAACGCATTGCATAAATTTATTAGAAAAGGCCATCGAAAACGAAGGTCAAATGCTCATTGGTTGGCGCGATGTGCCAATTGACGTGATTAAAGCGGATGTTGGGGACACGGCTAGAAAATCTCAACCAGTTATTAAACAACTGATTATTGCCAGTGCAGATGGTATCGATAATGCCGCTTTTGAGCGAGCGCTATTTATTATTAGAAAACAGGTCTCACACGACGTTCGTGCCGACGAATCACTGTCTCAAGCGTTATTGTTCTACGTGTGTAGTCTGTCCACCAGTGTTATTGTTTATAAAGGCATGCTGATGGGATCACAAGTACTTGATTTTTATTCAGATTTATCAAATCCTGAGTATTCAACTTACTTGGCCATGGTGCACTCTCGCTTTTCAACTAATACTTTCCCATCTTGGGACAGGGCTCAGCCTTGTCGCTACATGTCTCACAATGGTGAAATCAACACTCGCCAAGGCAACTATAACTGGATGAGAGCGCGTGAAGGCGCTCTAGAAAGCGATTTATTTAAAGATGATTTACACAAAACACTGCCGGTGATTGAGACTGAAGTTTCTGACTCGGGTAGTTTTGACAACGTCTTAGAATTTTTAATGATGAACGGCCGCTCATTACAAGAATCGATACTGATGATGGTGCCAGAAGCTTGGCAGAATGACGACAACATGAGCCCTTCTAGAAAAGCATTTTATGAATATTTTTCTAACATGATGGAGCCGTGGGATGGTCCGGCCTCTATCGCCTTTACCGATGGCCGTTATATTGGTGCAGTGCTTGATCGTAACGGTCTGCGTCCATCTCGCTACTACTTGACTCATGATGATCGTGTCATCATGGCGAGTGAAGTTGCGTGGTTGATGTTGCCACTGATCAGGTTAAAACTAAAGGCAGACTGCGCCCTGGAAAAATGTTTTTGGTTGATTTTGACAAAGGAGTTCTTATTGACGACGGCGCCATTAAAGACGATTTTGCCGCACAAAATCCTTATCAAAACTGGCTGAGTGATCAGCAGATTAATTTGTCAGAACTTAACTGTGAAAAAGAAGTGCACGGTTTTTATCCAGAGACACTGATTCACCGCTTAAAGGCTTTTGGTTATGGCACTGAAACTCTACAATTTATGCTGTTGCCTTTGGTCAGTGAGCTTAGAGATCCAGTTGGTTCAATGGGCAACGATTCAGCGCTTGCGTGTTTGAGCGACCAGTCTCGTATTATTTATGATTATTTCAAGCAACTGTTTGCACAAGTTACTAACCCAGCAATTGACTCCATTCGTGAAGAAGTGGTAATGTCACTGCGTTGTTCAATTGGCCCTGAAGGCAACTTGCTGAGTAACAAGGCGGAAAACGCACATCGTTTGGTTATTGACCATCCGATTCTAACCAATGAAGAAACTGCTGCACTTAGGCACTGCAACCACCGTGGTTGGACCAGCAAAACCATTGACATCACTTACGATGTTAATGAAGGCAAGAAAACCTCTGAACTGTTGGATGATATTTGTAAACAAGGATCGCAAGCCATAAAAGACGGGCACTCTTTGGTAATTTTATCAGATCGCAACGTGGGTGAAAACCGTACTGCTGTCAGTGCGCTGCTGGCCTCTTCAGCGCTACATCGCTATTTAATCGCCAGCCATGAGCGTACACAAGTTGGCATCATTGTCGAAACTGGTGAAGCCAGAGAAGTACATCATTTCTGTTTATTAACTGGGTTTGGTGCCGATGCTATTAACCCATACCTTGCATTTGAGGCGCTGTGGCAAGCACGACTCGATGATATGATTGATATCGAAAGTGATGATGTAATCATACAGGCTTACCGCAAAGGTGTTGGCAAAGGCATGCTTAAAGTCATGGCCAAAATGGGCATCTCAACACTTGAATCTTATAAAGGTGCACAAATATTTGAGGCCGTCGGTCTAGCGCCAGAAGTCATGGAAAAATGCTTTTTTGAAACAGCCAGTCGCATCAAAGGTGTGGGTTTTGATGTACTGCAAGAGGAAGTTGAAAAACTCCATCATCGTGCTTATCAAACCAATGATCTTGATAATTTAGGACATTACCATTGGCGCAGTGGTGGTGAAAAACACATGTGGGATCCACAAGCCATTTCCAACTTACAATTAGCAGCTCGTAATAATGATGAAACTGCTTATTGGGCATTCTCTAAACACGCCAACGAAGAAGGCACTCGTAACTGCACACTGCGTGGCTTAATGTCGTTCAAGCAAGGCAACCCAATTTCAATTGACGAAGTTGAGGACATTAAAGAAATTGTTAAACGCTTTGCCACAGGTGCAATGAGTTTTGGCTCAATTTCTGCTGAGTCTCATGAATCACTGGCCATTGCCATGAACCGACTGGGTGGTAAATCCAACACTGGCGAAGGCGGAGAAGACTCTAAACGTTGGACACCAGATGCAAACGGTGATTCGCGCCGAAGTGCGATTAAACAGGTTGCCTCTGGTCGTTTTGGTGTCACCATTGACTATCTTAATAACGCCGATGAAATTCAAATTAAAGTATCGCAAGGTGCAAAACCGGGAGAAGGCGGGGAATTACCTGGTTCAAAAGTGGATGAAGGCATTGCCAAAATCCGCCATTCAACGCCGGGTGTGGGCTTAATTTCACCACCACCGCACCATGATATATATTCCATTGAAGATTTGTCACAACTAATTTTTGATCTAAAGCGCTCTAATCCTGAAGCACGTATTAGCGTAAAACTGGTAGCAGAAATAGGCGTTGGCACTATTGCTGCGGGTGTGACTAAAGCAAAATCTGATCACATTGTGATTGCTGGTCACGATGGTGGTACCGGTGCATCGCCACTAACCTCTATCAAGCATGCAGGCTTACCGTGGGAATTAGGATTAGCCGAAACTCATCAAACACTGGTCATGAATGATTTGCGCTCACGCGTAGTGATTCAAACTGATGGCCAACTAAAAACGGGGCGTGATGTAGCCATTGGTATTTTACTGGGTGCCGAAGAGTTTGGTTTTTCAACTGCTCCTCTGATCACCATGGGTTGCATCATGATGCGCAAATGTCATCTAAATACATGCCCAGTTGGCATTGCCACGCAAGACAAAGAATTGCGCAAAAAATTCACCGGAAAGCCAGAACACGTTGTCAACTATCTGTTCATGGTGGCTAAAGAATTACGCATGATTATGGCTGAGCTTGGCTTTAAAACTGTCAATGAGATGATCGGTCGAGTTGATATGCTCGAAATGGATAAGGCTATCCAACACTGGAAGAAAGATTCCATTAATTTAGATGCTTTATTAACTCCGGCTCAAAAACCAAACAAGGATACTTGTGTTTATCAAAACATTACGCAAGATCATCAGTTGGAATTACAACTGGATAACTCGTTGATTAAACAATCCAAATTGGCCATTGAAGGCAATAAAAAAGTTAAGTTTGATTCATTAATCACTAATGTTGATCGCGCCGTTGGGGCAATGTTGTCTTCGCACATTGTTAAAAAACGTGGCAACAACGACTTAAGCGATGGATCTATTCACGTGAACTTTAAAGGGTCTGCCGGTCAATCTCTGGGTGCTTTCTTGGCTAAAGGAGTTATTTTAGAAGTTGAAGGCGACGCTAATGACTACGTTGGTAAGGGCTTATCTGGTGGTCGAGTCATTGTTTATCCGCCAAAGAACTCTACCTTTGATGCACAAGATGAAATCATTGCGGGTAATGTTTGTGGTTATGGTGCAACGGGTGGTGAAATTTATCTGTCCGGTCGTGTCGCCGAGCGTTTTTGTGTGCGCAACTCGGGTGTAGTCGCTGTGGTTGAAGGCGTGGGCGATCATGGTTGTGAATACATGACTGGCGGTCGTGCAATTATTTTAGGCGAGGTAGGTCGTAACTTTGGTGCGGGTATGAGTGGTGGTATTGCTTATGTCTATAACCCTAACAAAACTTTTGAATCGCTGTGCAACCCCGTCATGATCGACCTTGACCCTATGGATGATGAGGCACAAAAAGAACTACAGAAATACGTATTAAACCATGCTCAATACACAGGCTCTGCTGTGGCACAAAACATTCTTGACAATTGGAATGAGGAGCTTCATCATTTTGTCAAAGTCATGCCTAAAGATTTTAAACGAGTTCTAGCTGAAAGAGCAAAATAGCGCCATCAACGAATACATTGATTAAATAGGAATTGCATCGATTACATCAGCGGTGTCATCAATAGCCTCGTCAATGCCTTCTCCTACAACAGGAATAACAGAAATAATTGCGCCGCCAACCCTCATGGGCACCGTCACTACCTTAGTTAATACGCAACTTGATAACAACAGCATGGCAAACAATAACAACGTTAATCTCAACACAACTAAATCCTGTCTAAAATTGTAAAATGATACGTGTACTGATTTTTTTCATCAGCCGTGTGCGACTCTCGACTCACTTCGCTAAATTTACCGCGATCAAATTTTGGAAAATGAGCATCGCCTTGATACTCGCCCTCAATTTGAGTAATGTAGAGTCGATCCACACTAGGTAACATTTGCTCATAAAAAGAAGCGCCTCCCATCACCATGACCTCGCTGTCGTCTTTAGCCAGCTTTAAAGCAGCATCAATACTGCTCACCACCTCACAACCATCAGCTTTAAAATTAGTATTACGACTCACAATTACATTGCGACGATTAGGCAGCGGTCTACCAATAGACTCGTAAGTTTTACGGCCCATGAGTACCGTTTTTCCAGTGGTAACTTTTTTAAAATAACCCAAATCAGCGGGTAAATGCCAAGGCAAAGCATTATTTTTGCCAATCAACTGGTTATCGTCCATGGCAACGATGATGGATAATCGCATGAGAGAGGCTTCAAGTAAAGTAAAATGTAGCTATTTTACAAACATCATCACTCATAGTGTCGTTAATTCTTGCTTCATCGTCGCCTTTTAGAAAAGAATTGCTAACCAAACTTGGTTTGGAGTTCTCAACGCATGCGCCTGATATTAATGAATCGCAACAACCAGGTGAAACGCCTGAGCAATTAGTGCATCGCCTCAGTCAAGAAAAAGCACGCGAAGTGGCAAAAACTAAAAGCGGATTAATCATCGCCTCAGATCAAGTAGCCACTTTAGCCGGTGGAATGAATTCCAAAGATAAAATTCTGACCAAGCCACTCACTCATGAAAATGGTTTCAAACAACTGCAACAAAGTTCTGGTAATACGGTTACTTTTCTTACTGGTTTAACACTTTTAAATACAAATACCGGCAATATACAGACAATTGTGGAAACTTTTAAAGTGGTTTTTAAAACATTAACAGACACTCAAATTAATCATTATCTTAAAAAAGAACAGCCTTATAACTGTGCCGGTAGCTTTAAATCTGAGGCATTGGGCATTGGCTTATTTGAGCGATTAGAAGGCGATGACCCAAATGCTCTGATTGGACTGCCTTTGATTCAACTCATTAAAATGCTGGAAAATGAAGGCGTTGATATTCTAACCAGCTAAGATGCCCCACCTCTATTCGCAGGATGAGCCCACCTCTCAATCAGGGCAAAAATTATATTGGGGATCACTGTACGGTAGCGCTCAAGCCTTAGCGCTCATCGAATACGTCAGCGCTCAACAACAAGTTGTACTGCTAATTGCCAATGACATTGGCCATTACAACCACTTGTACAAGGCACTTAATTTTTATAATAATGATTTAGACATACTCAGATTTGACAATTGGGAAGTGCTTGCTTTTGACCATTTTTCACCGCATCCTGACATTACCTCCAACCGACTTACGACCCTATCAAAACTGCAAGACCTAAAACAAGGGATTGTAATTACTACTTTGGAGTCGCTGTCTCAACACCTATGCCCGTTAGAATTTAGCAAAAAATACAGCTTTAGTCTGGAATCTGGTGATGAATTAGAGATGCATAATTTTAGTGAAAAATTACTAAAGATTGGCTACCATCGTGTTACTACGGTAATGGAACACGGCGAATTTAACATCAAAGGTTCACTGGTTGACCTGTACCCCATGGGTGCCAAATCTCCCTACCGCATTGATTTATTTGACCAAGAAATAGAGTCTATCAGAACGTTTGATCCCTCAACACAACGCTCCATTGAATTAATTGATAAAATCTCACTCTTGCCCGCTAGAGAGTTCGCAACGGACACAACCAGCATTGAAGTTTTTAAGAAAAATTACTTAAAAGCTTTTAATAATACTGATGATTTTATTTTCACTGAAGTGAGCGAATCTCGATTACCGAGTGGTATTGAGTTTTATTTATCGTTGTTTTTTAATCACACCAATACTCTCTTTGACTATTTACCGCACAATACTGTTGTTGCCACTAATCAGGGATTCAGTACTCTGGTTGAGCAAACTTATGACGATCTGCACACAAGACACAAAAATGCAAAAAGTAACTTAGACAGGCTGCCACTGGATTTTGATCAAGTTTTTTTAAACAAAGATCAACTCTTTGGTGAAATCAAACAGCGACAACAATTACTGGTTGGCAATTCAAAATTAGAAAACAATAAACACGGTATAAATTTTATTTCTAAACTATTGCCTCCGTTACGCATTGAGGCTCAGGCTAAAAATCCTTTGGCTAAATTTTTAAACTTTACTAAAAAATTTAAAGGCAGAATTCTCATTGTTTGCGAGTCTGAAGGCAGACAAAGCGTTCTCACTGATCTACTCAACAACCACCAGTTAACTCCGCTCAGTGTTAAGCACTGGCAAGACTTTAGCTCCTACAAACAAACTCTTTGCATTACTAACGCTAACCTTAGCGAGGGTTTGTTAACGAACGACATTGCCATTATAACCGAGGCTAATTTATTTGGTGCCGATGTGGTTAAACAGCAACGGCGCCGGCGCGCTAAACACAAGGACTTTGACGAGGCCATTAAAAGTTTGGTCGAGATTCAAATTGGCGATCCGATTGTTCATGAAAACTATGGTGTGGGTCGCTACTTAGGTTTAAAAACACAAACCTTTGATGCTCAAACACAAGACTTTCTGATGCTTGAGTATGCCAATGGCTCAAAACTAATGGTGCCAATGACTTCGCTTAATTTAATTTCGCGCTACTCTGGCGCATCTCCTGACAGCGCACCACTGCATAAACTTGGCACCAGTCAATGGAGCAAGGCTAAGAAAAAAGCATCTGAAGCTTTGCATGACATTGCCGCCGAACTTTTAGAAATTTATGCCAAACGACAATCACAAACAGGGTTTGCTTTTCCAGAACCTACAGATTCTTACTCCTCATTTGTTGCCAGCTTTCCATTTGAAGAAACTCCAGACCAATTAAAAACCATGGAAGAAGTCTTGGCGGACATGCAATCAACCAAACCCATGGATCGCTTGGTGTGTGGTGATGTGGGCTTTGGTAAAACCGAAATCGCCATGCGAGCTGCCTTCATAGCGGTAGAGTCGGGCAAACAAGTAGCAATATTAGTACCCACTACGTTGTTGGCAAATCAGCACCATCAGTCGTTTGCAGATCGATTTATTAATTACCCAATTGAAATTTCCTCACTGTCTCGTTTTCAAACGCCTAAAGAGCAAAAACAAATTAAATTATTACTGCTTGAAGGAAAAATTGACATTATCATTGGCACGCACAAACTGATTCAAGGCAGTATTAAATACAAAAACCTTGGCCTGGTTATCATCGATGAAGAGCATCGGTTTGGAGTCAAACAAAAAGAAAGTCTAAAAAAATTCCGCGGACAAAGTGACATCTTAACCATGACCGCCACCCCGATTCCGCGCACGCTAAACATGGCGCTAGGTTCTTTGCGCGAACTTTCCATTATTGCCACGCCACCTCAAGGGCGCAGTGCTATTCAAACTTTTGTTAACGAATGGAACGACAACACTGTCAAAGAAGCTTGTTCACGAGAATTACACCGTGGTGGGCAAATATTTGTTTTGCATAATGACATCGACTCCATTGATAACATGGCACAAATACTTAAAGACCTGATGCCAAATATCCACGTACGCATTGCTCACGGGCAAATGCCTAGCAAAGAGCTTGAGCGTATTATGAGTGATTTTTATCACGGTCGTTTTCAAATCCTAGTGTGCACTACGATTATCGAAACCGGCATTGATATCCCCAATGCAAATACCATTATTATCAACAACGCACAAAACTTTGGTCTGGCACAACTGCACCAACTGCGTGGACGCGTTGGACGATCGCATCATAGGGCTTATGCATACTTAGTGATTAAATCGCATCAGTCTCTGAGCAAAAACGCCAAAAAACGCCTTGATGCCATTGAGTCGTTAGAAGAATTAGGCGCAGGGTTTATGCTCGCTAATCACGATCTTGAAATTCGTGGTGCAGGTGACTTATTAGGTGATAATCAATCCGGAAAAATCAGTGAAATTGGTTTTAATCTGTACCACGATCTACTCAAACGCACCATTGATGCGATGCGTGCAGGCAGGCAAATCAATCCAGAAGACCCCATCAACCATGAAATCCAAATTGACACTGGCATTGCTTCAATTATTCCCGATACTTATTTGGTTGATGTGCACGAGCGTTTAGTATTGTACAAACGCATTGCCAGTGCAAAAGACAACAACGAGCTTAAAGACTTACAGATTGAAATGATTGACCGTTTTGGCTTATTGCCAGATGCAACTAAAAATCTATTTGCAGCCAGCAGCTTAAAACTTTTTTCTGAAAAAATCGGAATTGATAAAATCAGCATCTATGACGACAAGGCGCACCTTGTTTTTAACAAGAAAACCACGGTTGAACCAATCAAAATCATCCATTTAATCCAAAAACAGCCAAAAACATACCAATTAAAGGGGCAGGATCAACTTATTTATCATGAAAGTATGCCTGGAGACATCAGGAGAATAGGGCTAGTAGAAAATTTACTAAAAAAGCTAAATTAGCTTATTTTTAACCATTAATGGTACAAAAACTTTAACGGCGATGTAAATGAACACAATGCCACCGATAACATCCCCCAGCAAGTAGGATTGAATAAAAACAACTGGATTAGAAATTGTTGCCTCATTAATTGGATAGATGAAGAATTTTGCCAATGTGCTTACCAATGAAGATAAAATCACCAAAAACACAATGTGAGCAAAGTTGACTTTTCCAGAGTCAAAAAAGTCCGATAAATGAAAAAATCTCATCATCATAATGGCAACAATCGGTGCCAAACTGCTGGACAATCTGCCTAACCAACTGAAAATAGAAACTGCATCAAAAGAACCCTTAAGAATAATGGTTGCCAATGCAAACCCAATAAAAACACCGAAAAATGTCTTAAAACCAAACAACAGATACGACAAAATAGCCGCACCAATTGGTAGCCACAAATAATTACCAATCACAAAGTCTGCGCTATCAAGCCCAGAAATTAACACCCTAGAAAACGCCACCATCATCAGTGAAATAAGCGTGTGTGATACAAACTGTTTAATATTCATGCTAGTCATTATATACGACATGGGGTGGCGTTTTGCGCTGGGGGGGCTAAAAAAATCTAAACTTTACTCAGATTGGTTGCTGAAACAAATAAAGGCAGGATTTTTAACACTGTCCAAATCACCACAATACCGCCAAGCATATCGCCCACTAAATAATGTGATAAAAAATCTATTGGGCTAATGCTAAAGACTTCGCTTTTAGCATAAATCACAAACCTGGAAAGCGCGTGAATAATAGCTGTAAAGAAAATGAGAAATAAAATATGCCTAAAATCAATGTCTTTCAAATTAGAAAAATCGATCATTTTTAGTTTTTGAATAAACCACATTGATATTAAAGGCGCTAACGCACCCATAAGAGCACCAACAGCGCCCCAAACAAAATTACCGCCCCACGAGCCAAATAAAATGACACCACAGAAAATACAGCTGGCCATTACGCCCGGTAAAACTTGACGACCGAATAACAAAAATACCAAAATTTTTGCACCAATTGGTAAATACAAATACGAGCCTATTTCTGCATCAAAGCCTGAGAAGTATTTCATAGTGACAGAGGCCAAGAAGATTGCTAAAAATGCAATCAGATTATTAGTAAAAAGAAGTTTGTAACTATCCATACGGCTATTATACAGTCTTTGAATTTGAGTTTATAATCCCCTGAAAATGATCAGGGCTTAATCTTACTTATGAACTATTTGTTGTAGGTTAAGACCATTGCACGTCTATCCGCAGTTGATTGTGTAGCAGCAATAATATCTTCACTTAACAACACGCCTACCGCTCTTTTGATGGTTGATAGTGAATATTTGGCAAAATATTGCTCTTTAGTGATGGCAGTGATATTAGCATTTTTCGTGTGCATAATAAATTCAAGTACTGATTTTTCCACCTCTGAAAGTTGGTCAAAGCCCATGTCACGCTCATAGTTATCAAGCGACATCCTTAATTCAAATAATTTTTCTAAAGCTTTCATTTTTTCTGTCCATTAAAGTTTAATAACAGATTTCATTATAACCAATTGAATTGCAGTTAATGTGCGAATCCAAGAAGCTCAAAATAAAGATTCTCCATAATTATCTTGATACAATTTTTCTATTTCATTCATATTAAAGCTGTGATTTTGTGTGCCCAAATGTGCAATTTTAATTGCTCCTAAAAGCCCAGCCAGTTGACCTGTAGTTTTCCAGTCCATGTTGTTCATAAGGCCGTACAACAATCCTGCACGATAAGCATCACCACAACCGGTCGGATCTTGAGTAGCGTCTGCTTTAGCCGGTGCAATGTTGATCACTTCACCAGACGAATAGATTTCAGAGCCTTCACCGCCCTTAGTAACAATAAACGCCTCTACTTTGGAAGCAAGGGTTGCTAAATCTAACCCAGTTTTATCTTGCAACATTTGTGACTCATAATCGTTCATGGCCACGTAAGTCGCTTGTTCAATAAAAGTAATCAGCTCCTCTCCTGAAAACATGGGCAGACCCTGACCCGGATCAAAAATAAATGGAATTTGTGCCTCATGAAATTGTTGCGCGTGCTCAATCATGCCGTCACGTCCGTCGGGAGAAACGATGCCAATGTCAGCATTGCTCGCGTCACTTACTTTGTTTTGATGCGACTCGCCCATTGCGCCCGGATGAAAAGCGGTGATTTGATTGTCGTCCATATCGGTGGTAATGAATGCCTGCCCAGTGTACGCATCTTCAATCACTTTAATATGCGTGGTGTTCATGTGATGTCGCTCCATCCAACTAAGATACGGCGCAAAATCTTCACCTACGGTTGCCATGGGTATTGAGTTAGCTCCCAATAAATGCAAATTATAGGCGATGTTGCCTGCACAACCGCCAAATTCTTTGCGCATGGTTGGCACCAAAAATGACACATTAATCATGTGTACTTTATCTGGCAGAATGTGGTTTTTAAAATGATCGTGAAAAACCATAATGCTATCAAAGGCATACGATCCACAAATAAGTGCTGTTTTTGACATTTTTAACTTCTCCTAATAGTTTATAAATCTTGTATTTTTATCTTAATTCTCCTGGCACTGGGAAGTGCACATCCTCTTTTACTCCACTCACCTCAACAACTTCAGTAGCACCCTTATCGAGCAAACAATCAACTACCTCTTGTACTAATACTTCGGGCGCTGAAGCACCGGCCGTTACGCCCACGGTTTCGACACCTTCAATCCACCCTACATCTATGTCATCGATGCCATCAATTAAATAGGCAGGTTTATTCATTTTTTTAGCAATTTCTTTAAGCCGATTTGAATTTGATGAATTATTTGACCCTAATACCAATAATACATCACAAGACTCCATTAAAGCTTTAACTGCGTCTTGTCGATTCTGTGTGGCGTAACAAATATCGTCTTTTTTAGGTGCTTGAATGTTGGGAATTTTTTCTTTTAACGCTTGTACAATTTTCTGGGTATCGTCCACTGACAAAGTAGTTTGCGTGGTATAGGAAACATCATCTGTTGAGATTTCTAAATTTTCAACGTCACTAATTGTTTCCACCAATTGCACCGTTTGATCGCCACTCGACTGCCCTAACGTTCCCTCTACTTCTGGATGGCCTTCGTGACCAATTAGAATGACGTTGTGCTTTTGTTTCTGCTTGCGCGTTACCTCTTTGTGCACTTTCGTAACCAAAGGGCAAGTGGCGTCATAAATAATAGCACCAATGTCTTGCGCTTGTTTGCGTACAGCTTGTGACACACCGTGTGCACTAAAAATAACCACTTTCCCCCGTGGCACTTCATCAATTTCTTCAACAAAGATGGCGCCTTTGGATTTTAACTCATTAACAACAAACTTGTTATGCACGACCTCATGACGCACATAAATGGGGGCACCGTGTAATTCTAATGCGCGCTCTACCATTTCAATCGCGCGATCAACGCCTGCACAAAAACCACGTGGATTAGCCAATATAACTTTCATTCGATTTTTTCAAGTATTTCTACTTGAAATGAAACATCAGCGCCTGCCAGTGGATGATTAAAATTAACGGTGATGTCGTTGCCATTGATTTTATCAATACAACCAACGTATGCGTCACCCGTAGGGGTTTCAAATTCAACTGCAGCATCAAGCTCAATCGTCATATCTTTAGGGAATTCCTCTCGATTCATTACTTGAATTGCTTCATCGTAACTTGGGCCAAAAGCCTCATTGTAACTTAATAAAAAAGTTTGCAATTTGCCAATCTTGGTATTCTCAATACAGGATTCTAAACAAGGATCCAGTTGTCCATCACCAATTTCAAACTCAAAAGGCGTGTCACCTGATTCATCAACCAAGGCCCCGTTAGCATGATTAAGCTTATAAAGTAATTTGTATTTAGCCATTGTGCATCAAAGCGCTGAGCAATTGATGAACTTTATCGCGTAATTCGGATCGGTGCACGATCATATCAATCGCACCTTTTTCAAGCAAAAATTCACTGCGTTGGAAGCCCTCGGGCAGTTTTTCACGCACCGTTTGTTCAACCACTCTAGGGCCGGCAAAACCAATAAGCGCATTAGGCTCGGCAATGTGGATATCGCCCAACATCGCAAAACTAGCCGAAACACCGCCCATGGTAGGGTCGGTTAAAATTGAAATAAAAGGAACTTTTTTATCCGCCAACAACTTTAAAATCAACGATGTTTTAGACATTTGCATGAGTGAAAATAAGCCCTCTTGCATACGCGCACCGCCAGATGCTGAAAAACAAATCAAGGGTGAATTGCTTGCCATGCTTTCTTGCGCTGCACGGACAAATTTTTCACCAACCACAGATCCCATCGAGCCGCCCATGAATTTAAAATCAAACGCAGCCACCACAACTGGTATGCCATTTAGTGTGCCTTTTTTAACCACTAAAGCATCTTTTTCACCTGTATTTTTCTGTGCTTGAGAATAGCGATCCTTGTATTTCTTTTGATCTTTAAACTTCAGCGGATCAACGGCTACTAGATTAGGCGCTATCTCCTCTTGCCCATCCACATCCAAAAAACTTTCAAGTCGAACTCTGGCAGATATTCTCATGTGGTGGTCGCAATTTGGACACACGTAGACTAATTTTTTTAATTCTTCCTCATACAATGTTGAGGAGCACTTAGGGCACTTACTCCACAGCCCTTCTGGTATGTTCTTTTTTACCCCACTGCCAATTGAGGGTAATATTTTTTCTAACCAACTCATAATCGATCCTTTATTTTATAGCGGCTGATATTTCAGCCGATAATCTACCAACGCTTGCTAACATTTTATCCCTATCATGAGCATATTGTTCAACAAATGATACTAAAGATGAACCAACAATAACGGCATCAGCTGATGCCGACACAGCTTTGGCTGTTTTAGCATCCTTGATACCAAAACCAACACCGATTGGCAAATTAACATACTTACGAATTCTTGCTATGTTGTCATTAACAGAATCTACGTCTAAATGACCCGCACCAGTCACACCTTTTAACGAGACGAAGTAAACAAATCCAGAAGCAATATCGGCCAAAGAGTCTAGGCGTTGATTGGTTGTGGTGGGTGCTACTAAGAAAATAAAGTCAATGTCCTTTTTATCTAAACACCGCTTTAAGTCCTGCGCCTCTTCGGGTGGCATATCCACTACCAGCACACCGTCCACGCCACTATTGCTTGCAGCATCAGAAAATTCTTGATAACCAAACACTTCAATTGGATTCAGATAGCCCATAAGTACAATGGCCGTTGTATCGTTGGTTTGTCTGAATTTTTTTACCAAATCTAGTACGTCATGCAAACTTACACCACCTTCCACTGCTCGTTCGTGTGACTTAGCAATGACCGGGCCATCGGCCATCGGATCAGAAAACGGCACACCAAGCTCAATCACGTCAGCGCCATTCTCAACCAAGACCTGCATTAGCTCGTAAGTATTGTCAATACCGCTGTCTCCCGCAGTAATAAAAGGGATAAAAGCTTTATTACCGGAAGGTAATTGACTAAAAACTGTTTTTAAACGTGACATAAATTATTTGGTACTAAATTCGTGAACACTATCAACCAGTACTTTCATGTTCTCTGGATCAACGTCTGGAGTAATGCCATGGCCTAAATTAAACACATGTCCTGTGTCGCCTTTAAATTGGCTCAATACTTTTTTAACCTCCACTCGAATAACTTCAGGTGTGGCATACATAACAGCAGGATCTAAGTTACCTTGAATGGCCACTTTACTGCCAATTTGTTGCTCAACTTCGCTGAGTTCCACTGTCCAATCAATACCAACGCCATCACACCCAGTATCTGCAATTTCGCTCAAATGCTTGCCGCCGTTTTTACTAAACAAAGTAATCGGTGTATTTGGATGTTTAGCCTTGACGCCGTTTACAATTTTTTGCATATAGCTTAATGAAAAATCCAAATAATTAGATTTAGACAGAACACCGCCCCAAGTATCAAACACCATTAGACTGTCCACACCACTTTGTACTTGTTGGTCTAAATAAGCAATAACACTGTCTGCTAATTTATCTAAAAGCAAGTGCAACATTTTAGGGTCATTAAATAACATGGCTTTGGTTTTAGCGAATGTCTTGCTACTGCCACCTTCAATCATATAAGTGGCCAAAGTCCAAGGACTGCCACTAAATCCAATCAGTGGTGCACGAGCGTCCAATGCTGACTTAATGGTAGAAACTGCGTCAAATACATAAGTTAAATCGTTATTAACTTCTGAAGGAATGGCTTCGATATCTGCCAAAGTTTGGATAGGGCGTTCAAATTTCGGCCCCTCGCCTTCGCTAAAATAAAGCCCTAAACCCATGGCATCAGGAATGGTCAAAATGTCACTAAATAAAATGGCCGCGTCTAGATCAAATCTATCCATTGGCTGCATAGTCACTTCACAAGCAAGTTCTGGGTTTTTACACAAGCTCATAAAGTCACCTGCTTTTTTGCGTGTGGCACGATACTCAGGCAAATAACGCCCTGCTTGTCGCATCACCCAAATGGGCGTGCGTGATACTGGTTTTTTTAATAAGGCGTTAATGTAATCAAATGACATAATTTTCCTATCTAAAAATGAATGTAATAATTATATCGGCATTTGAGTAATCATCAGGCATAAAAAAAGCCACTCTCGTGGCTTTTTAAGGATTTGCAATGCTTTATCTTTTAAACGAAGCGTAGCGTGATTTAAACTTCTCAACGCGACCTGCAGTATCCATGATTTTTTGCTTGCCCGTGTAAAAAGGGTGGCAACTAGAACACACGTCTAGATTTAAATTTTCTTTGCCTATGGTAGAACGTGTTTCAAAAGAATTGCCACACGAACACACTACTTTTACGGTGTCATAATTAGGATGAATGTCTGTTTTCATGTCTGTAACTTTTATGTATTTCTCAAAGAGGAGGGATTATATACTATTTCACTTGTAATATCTTCACTTTTTAGTCCTTAATCGAGCAGCATTGCCAATCACAATGAGTGAACTTATTGGCATCACAATGGCGGCAAACAGCGGTGTCACCTTTGCCATCATCGCCAATGGAACCATCAGGGCATTGTAAAATAAGGCGAAAGCAATATTTTGCTTAATGGTATTTTGTGTATTTTTTGACAATTTAATTGCCTCAATAATAGGGATTAGTGTATTTTTTAAAACCACCACATCAGCACTACCAACACTCACATCGGCGCCAGAACCAATGGCAATACTACTGTCGGCCTGTACCAAAGCCGGTGCATCATTAATACCGTCACCCACCATCAGCACTAAGCCATTTTTTTGCAAAGTTTTAATGTGGTTGGCTTTGTCACTTGGCAATACCTGTGCAATAACATTTTTAATGCCCAAACGCTTAGCCACTGTTTGGGCGACCTGCTTACTATCGCCACTGAGCATGGTAACGGTTTTACCCATTCGATGCAGTTCGTTAACCACTGCTTTGGCATCCGATTTCACTTCATCGCTGAGCGAAATAAAACCTAAGACCTTGTTCTCGTCAGCGCACCAGATACAAGTATGGCCTTGTTTTTCTAGTGCGTTCGCATTATCAGACAAGTCACTGTCTTCGCTCGCGCCATGGCTCACAAGGTAGTTTAAATTGCCCAACCGATACTGCTTTGAGCCAATTTTTGCAACCACGCCTTCACCTGGTATTGCATTAAAGTTTTTAACTGCTAAGGTATTTTTAGCGCCGGCGTAATCAACAATGGCTTTAGCCAAAGGGTGCTCTGAATGCTTTTCAATACTCGCCATAATACTCAAAAATTCAGCTCGATCAACCTTTGATTCCAACCCACTTACTTTAAATTCGCCCAAAGTAAGTGTGCCGGTTTTATCAAATACCACGTGCTTAACCTTGCTCAACACTTCTAATGCGTCGCCATTTTTAATCAGTATTTTCTTTTTTGCTGCAGCACCGCTGGCCACTGCAATGCTCATTGGTGCGGCTAAACCAAATGCACAAGGACAAGTGATAATTAGTACGCTGGTGGCACTGAGCAACGCCAAATCAAAATCTTTTGGGTACCAATAAACAAAAGTAAGAGTCGCTAATAACAACGTTGTCCAAACAAAATAAGGAATAATTTTATCGATGGTGCAAACGATTTTGCTCTTGTTCATTTTGGTGTTTTCTACCAAATCAACAATTTGACTGAGCGCCGTTTGCCGGAATGATTTCGTAACTTCAATTTCGACACTGCCATGAATATTAAGCGTACCTGCAAACACCTCATCGCCTATCTTCTTACTAACGGGAAAAGACTCGCCACTGAGCAAAGATTCATCAGTCTCAGTACTGCCCAACAACACCCTACCATCC